>Ga0310811_10002927_pt1 | contig 21445 bp, 23 predicted proteins | sample YCmetagenome_FD_207642 | JGI IMG/M metagenome (GOLD analysis project Ga0310811, IMG submission 207642) | Soil microbial communities from experimental microcosm in Duke University, North Carolina, United States - YC | ecosystem: Engineered > Artificial ecosystem > Soil microcosm > Unclassified ...
AAACGATCGCGCCGTTGGGCGATGATCCCGCCGTCAGCTTCCCGGCAATCGCCAGCTGACTGATCCGGCCCATGCCGGCGAACCGTGGTGACCGAAACTCAGCTACACCACGCCACGGGGCACGATCCCTGATCGAAAGACGGACCCGCGATCTTGCGCTGTTCAACCTTGCGATCGACAGCAAGCTGCGAGGTTGCGACGTTGTCGCCTTGAGGGTCGAAGACGTCGCGCCGAATGGCTATGCGGTCGACCGTGCGACCGTCCGACAGAAGAAGACAGGGAGACCGGTCAAGTTCGTGCTGACTGATCAGACCCGTCAGGCCGTTGACGATTTCCTAAAGTCAGCCGGTAAGAAGCCAGGTGATTACTTATTCACTGGGCGACGCGGCCCGAGCCGGGCCATGACAACCCGGAAATATGCTTGCCTTCTTGCGGATTGGGTAGCAAGCATTGGGCTCGACCCAAAGGTGTTTGGCACACACTCACTGCGTCGGACCAAGGCAAAGGGAGAACGATCTGACGCTCGATGCGATCGCCGAGCGTTTGCTTCGCACTCACGGCGTGGAAGCCGACAAGTCGATGCTGTCGCGCTTTTTCGCCGCCGAGGGGATCAGCTTCAAAAAAAACCGTGCGCGCCAGCGAACAGGATCGTCCCGACGTCGCTGAGCGCCGGGAAACGTGGCGGCGTGCCAGAAGGACCTTGGTAGCCGGTTGATTTTCCTCGATGAGACTTGGACGACGACCGCAATGACACGTCGTTACGCATGGGCCGACGTCGGCGCACGCGCCATCGGCGATGCGCCGAACGGACATTGGAAGACGACGACGTTTCTTGCGGGCCTCACCTGCGAGGGGCTGATTGCACCTTTTGTGCTCGACGGGCCGATCAACGCCAAATATTTCCTGGCCTATGTCGAGCAAATCCTCGTCCCCGTGCTGCGCCAGGGCGACACGGTGATCCTCGACAATCTGTCGAGCCACAAGAACGAAGAGGCCGTCCGCCTCATCGCAAACGCCGGCGCGCGCCTGCTATTCCTGCCGCCCTACAGCCCCGATCTCAATCCGATCGAGATGGCATTCGCCAAACTCAAAGAACTGTTGCGGCAAGCCCAAGCCAGAACCGTCGACGCCCTCTGGGATCTCATCGGACGCACCCTGAACCTGTTCACCCCTGAAGAGTGCGCCAACTACGTCCGTCAGTAACCGGCATGAGGCCTCCACCTCGTCATCGGGCGGTTCGCTTGGGATAGCTAGATTGAACTTGATATTAGCGGGAAGATCGAAACGAGGTTTCGTGGCAGCTCTCTGCGCAGCGTGCGCCGATTATGGGAAAGCGTTCGAAGGCAGCGCGCTCTTCTTGCCTATTTGACGCCCAATCGCCGCAATAACGCACCGAGCCATCAGCCTCGACGTAGAGATACCCGAACAGAAATTCCAACCGACCATCACCTACAAACGGATCCCCCTCGAAATCGAAGAAGATATCTCCGGCCGACGGTTCGGGGAGACGTGATAGTCCGTATCCTTCGACCGGCGTCAGCGCCTCATATAGGATTGCGCCCTTCTTTCGGCCCTCCACCTGAATCCTGGCTTGCTCACGGATTTTCTCGTAACTCTTGGCGGCCCCGCGATCGGGCCTCCATTGCAGCGGCAGGGGCAGAGCGGCTAGGCCTTCCATATTCGGAACGCCACGCTTTTCGAGTTCTCCGATCTGCGACTTGGTGATGCCGGCGACCAGAGACATATGGTCGTCTGCCCTCCTCTTCTCGTCGCAATGCCGACGCCATCTGCAGTTGTCGCAATGCTCGATAGGTTCCGGATAAGCGGTCGGCACCGTCGACGCTGTCACCGAACGTTCTAGGCTTCCTTTTACGTGACGATAGTAAGCGGCATAGTCCGCCATCCTATACACTTCGGGAACGAAGTTTGTGCCGGGTGTCACCACGTGAGCGGAGACAGGCGCGACAGCTTGCATTACCGATAGGAGATCCGAATACAGGCAAATCTGAAGAATAGTATTGCCCTTCGTTTCCCTCGCAAGCTTTGTGTCAATTACTTCGTAAGACCAGGAACCAAGACGGCTTGGCGTCTCTACACGACGCAAGACATCGGCCCGGCCGTTCCATCTTCCCGCCTGGAGGGCTCCCTGGACGATGATGAGATCACCGCGTTCCATCGCAACTTTGGTCGCCGCCACAGCGGTAGCATCGATTCCGACGCCATCAATGACCGTCAGTGCAATTCCGTTGGCCCTAATATTCTCTAAGTAAGCCTTCTCATGCTGCTCGCCGCGCTCGGCAAGCGTTTCGAGCACCGGGTCCCAGATTTTCGGCTTTGCCAACTCCCCGTTGGCGACTTTGACGTCCAGCCCAGTCAAGTAGCGACAATTTAAGTGCCCGACTAGACTAGATGAGATCGTCCAAATGGATGGTGTGGGACCGGTAACTTTGCGGACCGCGATCAGTCGCATGCCATCGCGGATTGGACCGCTTGGCCTGCTTTATCGCGGGCAAGGCAAACAGCCTTCATTGTTTAACGCGGCTCAGATAAAGCGCTGGTCAACGACATCAGCCGGCGATCGATTACCGGGAAGATGACCGGCGACGAGGCCCTCGATCTGGCCAAGCAGCTCGCCCGCACCGAGCAGGACAAGCTCGACCCGCATTAGGATATTGGGCAGCCAATCAATAAAACGTTCCGCGACTCAGATACTATTTGTGGAGGAACGCTGTCGCGGAACCAAGGGTTAATATTGCAAGGAGATTGCCATGCTTTTCTTCTATTTGCCGATGATCTTATTCGGAGCGATGTTCGACAAAAATTCGAGCGGCCGCGCGACGGGCGTTACGGATCCTGACGATGCCCCGTAGATTGGCGCGGTAGTTCGACTGGAGGACTATGCCGAAGCTAATCCATCACTTCGAGCCGTTGACGCCGGAAAAACGTCCGCAGGACCCGCACCTCGACGGGACCGGCCTTACCTTCGAAACGCTCGAGCACGGCGGCGACGAGCCGGACACCATGCCCCAGGCGATAAGGCTGATCGATGCAGAAGGGAGATCGTGCATTTACGTGCCGATCCGGGAGGGCGGCGAGGTCGTCGACAGCAAGGGCTTCGAACTCATTCGAGACGACGTGACAGACGACTGACGAGATTCGCGGTTCGCCACTTGCGCGCCTAGCTTCGTCACATGCCCGCCAACCCCATCGAGCTACCGCCCGAGGTCGAGCGCGCCTTCCGCGACATGCGTGCATTCTTTGCCACCCCGGCGGCACGACGTGAAGGCTGACGCCATTGCGGCGCTAGAGCTACACGCGCTGAAACGGCGTTCGTCCCGGATCAGACCGGCAGCACCACCAGCCAAGCCGAAGCGCCGACGAGGACCATAAAGCTCGTGATCGCCGCAACGGCGAAACCCTGTTCGAAGCGATCCATTCAAGCCTCCTTAACGTGGCGTGCGGGCGCGCCACCATTAAGCGACAACTTTGCAAGGCCAGCCGTGCATAACCTCCCGCATTCACCGTTATCCACAGGGCGGCGCTCTCCGACTTTTGGCGAAGGAGACTCAGGGGCGCGGTTACCCCCATCGGGTGACGGTCAAATAAGAAACGATTTCGGCCGCCGCGCGTCGAGTCTGCGGATGACGAGCGACCAATTCATGCTGGCGATAGGCGCGGGCGTTGTGTTCCTACTTTGCCTTCTGGCGATCATCGCGGACTCGAGCAAGCCATAGGCACGCGCGCCGGTCACGATCCGCGATCGCTACAGCAGCTTGATCACGGCGGCTACGAGCACCCAGACCACGCTTCCCCAGATGGTCGCAAAACCAATGATTAGCAGGACCCAATCGATGACTTCGCCGAATGAGTGTATCGGTGCTTTGCGAGATTCCGCTGTCTCTCAGTCGACATGGCTGCGCCTCCACAGTCGCGAGATGCTGATGTCCACAGCGTAGCTCTTGGCCGTCGAGGCCAGCGTCTCGGCTCCTGCGCGGCGTCCGATGGTCGGCGACTCGCCATCAGCAAAAGTCGACGCGACTGTCAGGATATCACACAAGCTGCACTGCTGGTGCTCAACCCACGGCCAGAGGGGGGCTGCCGGGCTGACACAATGTGCGAGTGAGGTCTGGCGGCCGTCCGCCCGTGCTTCAGCCCCTCAGTACCGCAGTAGGAACTAGACTGAACAATTGCTCGTTATCGATCGCCCTCGCTCTGCAGGGATGTGCTTGTGGCTGTGGGTTCCCATTGAGAAAATAGCAGGTCTTAATAACATGTGAGGGAGTGCAATGATTGACGCGAGTTTCGACAACCGCACTCAGGCTAATATGGAAGTGGCGCTCGATCGAGTATGTGGAAAGTCGCCGTTCGGTGAGCAGCACGAAGTCAGGAAGCGCGTCGCCGAGGCCATCTTGAAGGCCGCGCGCGAGGGCAAGTTCACCCTCGGCGCTCTCACTCAAGCTGGCGAATATGCATTAGTCCGCTCGCAAAAAACCCACGGTGCTGCCGGTTCTTCATCTTAAGCCAGAGGGGTGACCGCCCTCCCCGACATGGCCGATCACCGCCCTACCCTAGGAACCCTCACCTGGCCCAGCATCGAGCAGGTTCAGCGCGGTGTCGATCTTGGCCAACAACTGCTCGATCTCTTCCCGCTCGTTAGGGCCAGGGTTCTGTTCCAGGCGTTCGAGCAGTTCACGCTTTTGGGCCCGAAGCCTTGCCACGGTCGTCGTCATTTCGGCTTCTCCCTAATCGGCAAGCAAAACCCCGCCGGGTTGTCCAGCGGGGGCCATGGGAGGCAAACGAATGGAATGGGGGCGCTGGGTAGCAGGGTTTTCCAAACGGACGCCGGCCCTATCGAAACTGTATCTCCTCGTAGTAGCAATGGGAATGTCGATGCGGGAGGTACATCACCACCTCCACGGATACGCGCTATCGACGCTCAGCATTCGGGATCAAAGCTTCGACTGGAAGATAGCACTAGAACATCTTCAGCGGATGTTGCTCCTCCCGAGCAACCGTGACCGGGGCTAGTCAGTTTACTCCTCTGACATGGACCGCTCCACACTCGAACAGCACCTAGCTCTAGCCCAACAGCACGTTATCGAAGCCATGGGCCTTGTTGCTCGACAGGAAAAGGTGGTCGCAGAGCTAGAGCGAGATGGCCACGACACCGCCGAAGCTCTCAAGGTACTCGCCACGCTGAGGGACACGCAACGACTCCACGAGTGATCTTCCCCCGAAAAAATGGACAGGGCTAAGCTGCTTTTAGCTCCATCTCGATCGGGCTGATAAAGCCGATGGCGGAGTGACGACGAGTTCGATTGTAGAAGGTCTCGATATAGGTAAAGAGATCCCGTGTGGCTTCTGCCCGTGTTGCATAGTGCCTGTGGTGGACGAGCTCGGTCTTGAGCGTGTGAAAGAAGCTCTCCATCGGAGCATTGTCATAGCAGTCGCCCTTGCGGCTCATCGAGGCCCTGAGGTCGGCGGATTGCATCAGCTTGCGGTAGTCCGCCGAGGCATATTGAACGCCGCGATCGGAATGGTGGATCAGCCCGGCACCTGGCCGCTGCGCCGAGATCGCCATCCGCAACGCCGTCAAGGGCAGCTCGGCGCGCAAATGATCCGCCATCGCCCAGCCGACAATCCTGCGGCTGTACAGATCCATGACGGCAGCCAGATAGAGCCAGCCCTGATCGGTCTCGATGTAGGTGATATCGGCCAGCCAGATCTTGTTCGGAGCAGCGGCGATGAAGTTGCGGTCGAGCAGATTCGGGGCGATCGGCAGGTCGTGGCGGCTGTCAGTGGTCCGCACCCGGCGTGGCCGCGCCATGATGGCCCTGATGCCGTGACGCCGCATCAACCGCTCGATGCGACCACGGCTCGCCCCGCGGCCTTGAGCCTTCAACTCGACATGGATACGCGGGCTGCCATAACGCCCGCGGGTGTCGCGGTGGACCCGCCTGATGTCGTCGACGAGGTCACGATTGGCAGCAGATCGTCGGCTCTCCGAGCGCGAGCGCCAGGCATAGTAGCCGGCCGGCGAGACGCCGAGCACGTCGCAAAGGAGCGTCACCGGATAATCGGCGCGGCGATCTTCGATGAAGCGGAATCTCATGTCCGTGTTCCAGCAAAGATTGCGATCGACTTTTTTAAAATGTCGCGCTCCATGCGCAGCCGCTCGTTCTCTCGCTGCAAACGCGCGATCTCTGCCGCTTGGTCCGCCGACGGCAGCGTCGCCTGCGTTGTGGGGCGCCGCGTCGCCGCCGTCGGCTCCAGCCGAGCCCCTCGCTGCTCCACCCACCGCCGCAGCACGGAATCACGCAGACCAAGCTCCTTGGCAACAGATCCGATCGAGCGCCCACTCGATGCTACGAGATCAACCGCTTGCCGCTTGTAATCGTCCGTAAACGAGCGACGTTGACGTCCTTCCATCCGACACCTCCTGGCTCTTCGAGCCTACTACAGGTGTCCATCAATTCGGAGGAGGTTCACGAGAAAGATGTGAAGCGCATTGCGACGGAACTGAAGCAGCAAGTCAGCCAACACTACGATGATCAGGTGGAGTGAGGGCTCCTCTCGCTGGCATTAGAGCACAAAGATCAAAAGACAGAAGCAGGTAACAAGCGTTGCGGTGCTTAGCGTGACCGTGATAAGGGCTTGTTCCGCCCGCTTTACCAGATCATCTTCTGCCATGTGCTGGCAACGTCAACCGCCTTATCTTGTTCACCTGCCATTCATGAAATTGGCAGGCGATCTATCGCATGCTCTAGCGACAAACGGTCCATTCGCGCTCCGACCGCGTGCACTGCGATAGAACCGGAGATGGCTCCCGGCAAGCGCCTTTTGGCACTCCCATCTGATTGACTGCCAAACTCCAAGGGAACATTCTTGTTCCAGCACCGCTCCACGGTTTGCACACGGAAGCAGGGACGTGCCGATCACCCGGTTTCTCAACGACAGTAGGTTCACGCCAGAACAACGGACGTTCTGGAGTTGGCTTTCAACCGTACCCTGCACAAGCTGAACCTCGTGGACCGAAATGATCCGATCTGCGAGATCGTCGCGCGCAAGGTCATTGAGATCGGATCGACCGGCGCCTCTAACGCGGTCGCCATTGCGGAGTTGGCATTCAGGCAGTTCGGCGCCGGACCGTCAGACGGCACCCCCTAGCGGCAGCGGCAAGGATGAACAAACCGTCACCCCTTGCTATCGACAACGACCATGGACCGGACAGACCCACCGTCGATCCCGCTCGGTGACGGGCCTGCCGAGGTGGATGGCGTGGGTGTAGAGGGGGCAATTAAGCCGCGCCACAGACCATGCTGACAACGACAGAGGGCGAGAACCCGTTCCAAACGACCAACCTCAACTTTGCCTTGTCCGGCTACATCATTTCCACTTCAGTCGTTCGAGTTCGTCTATCAGCTCTGACGTATTGAACGGCTTTTGACACACCCGCACGCCAGCGAAGCGCTCGGGGATGATCTTGCGCTCATAGCCGGTGAAGAAGATAAAGGGCACGCCATGTCGCATCAGTTCGTCGGCGATCGGGTAGGTTTTCTCACCCCGAAGGTCGATGCCGATGACGGCAAGATCGAAATGGTCGCGGACCGCTTGATCGTATGCCTCGCCCAACTCGGCGATGGGGCCGACAACAATCGCTCCGCGCGCCTTGAGCGCTTGCTCCAGATCGTTCGCCAGAAAGTATTCGTCCTCGACGATGAGAATGCGGCAACCGTTCAGCGGTTCGTTGTCCAGCATGGCTTGTCCTCACTAGGGACACCCCATAGACCAAGATGCCAAGCAGGCGTCAGGTTCCGCTCGGAACCAAGTTCCGCGCGGAAATGTAATGCACTCTATCGGCGCACGCCCGTCATGGGCGCGAGGTTGCCGCCGCAGCGATTGATCACGCGGAACAGCGCGATGATCGCGGCTTGGTTGGTGGTGATGCCGTAGAGGTTGCACATGTGAATATTTTATCGTGAGGATTTAGGAGATAAGCAACAAGCAATTGCTTACTCTGATCCTGCGGCGACGGGATCATCCTGTGTGACGACCGCATCAGAGCAGACAATGAAGAACCCGTGGCTGAATTTCGGCGCCATCGTAAAGGCCCCCAGCATTTCGGCACTTTGTTGCTTCTCGCGTATGTGTTTGGTGGACTGCCTGCTGCGATGGCCGGCATTGCGGTTGCAAAACTTGGTAAACCGTCGCTTTGGCAGGTCACCCTCGCCGGCATTGTGGTTGGACTGGCTTAGGTCTCTTTTGCATTGTTCCGACCATCGTATGTTGGCTGACCGTCCAGCTCCTCGGCTTGGCTGTTTGGATGCGGCTATTGAACAACTGAGGCACTATTGCTTCTATTAACGTTCTCCCGGCCACCAAGTAGACGCCGGATCACTCGCCGATATCTTCGTCATCCGCAGCGCCACCAGATGGCTCCGCTTGTACCGATAGCCTTGAAGCCGCGAGCAATCTTTGCACCTCATGTATCGCTCCAGCTCATGGATGGGTGTCGTCTTGGCCCTGCGGATCACATCAAGCGCCACCGCCTGATGGGTATCGCAGCCGAGACAACGGACTTCAAGATAGCCGTAGCCGGCATTCAGGGCATCACCCAGCGTAGGCGATGGCTGGGGTGGGCCCCTGGAAGGCGAGCATGCGTTTATTCCAGGCCTCGACCGCCAGCCGATCGGCCTGCTTGCGCGCCTCCCTCGCCCTCTCAGCGGCAGCACGGACGGATGAGCCGTAGATGGTTTCGCGGGACTTAGTCGTCATGGCCCAGGATCGCGCAGATCGATGCTGGGGTGAAGCCCATCGGATATTGGGCTAGGCTGGGCGCAGAACCCAAGGCATCGGGCGCGCGCCAATTGCCCGCGCGCCCTTGACGCTACGTATTGCTTTGCGCGACTTTGTCTCTGCTGAGCAACTGGGGCATCGCTGGCGATCATCGTCAGGTTGATTGATGTATTCAATGGGGCTGAAATGCGTATTAGCTATCTACTACTTGTCGCCGGTGTCGTGGGGATAATTGGCTTGTTGCAAGACAACGGGAAACAATCCGCAACCACCACCGACGCGAAACCTGCGACCTCAAGCCCGTCGGAAGGCAGAGCATCGGCGCCCGAAGAACCTGCGGCCAAGGCGGTGGCAGAGGCAGCAAGAAAGAAGGCGGAGGAAGATGCCAGCGAGGCCGCTGCAGTAGCGAAGGCACAGGAAGAAGCGAACAAGTATTTTATTTCAGCGACGCCGGAAGATGCTCTGAGGTTTCCCGATCCTTCTGATGGGGCCACTCTGCTTGGCGACATCTGGGCGTCAAGGGAATATCATGTCCAGAGGATCGCCATGCAGAACGTTGCTTGGGCAGAGGTCGCCAGCAGCAACGGCCGATGCAATCCTGCTTTCAGGCTCAACTCCAGCGCTGTTCGGAAAAGCCTGCTTGCCGGAGGTCACGGCGATGAGAGCCTTGCTCTTGATCGATCTCGCCTTCGGCGGAAGTACGAAACGTACTATCAGAAAAACCTGAAGATCTTTTGCAGCTTCGCACGGGATCAGTTCGGACCAAACGGCAAAAAAGAGCATGCTCTTAGGAGCGATGTCGGGCCGCTGATTGAGATCGCCAGCAGGTAACATTACCGCCTGCTGTTACGTCCGCGCGACGGTTCGTCCGTCAGCCTCCGGGGCCGTCCCTCATGATGAAGCCCATCAGGTCGTCCACGTTGTGCTCCAAATCCCGGATGATATTCTTGACGATGTCTCCGATCGAGATCACGCCCACGACCTTGCCCGCGTCCAGCACTGGCAGATGGCGAAAACCGCGCGCAGCCATCATTGCCATGCAGCCTTCCAGCCGATCGCCCGGCTTGACCGTCACCGGGTTGCCCGTCATCACTTGGCCCACCGTCGTCTGCTTCGCATCGAGCCCGGGCAGCAAAACTTTGATGGCGCAGTCACCCTGGGTCACGATACCGACCAGCACGTCGTCGTCGATGACCAGCACCGACCGGACCCGGTTGTCGCGCATCTGGCGCAAGGCTTCGACGACCATGTCGCCGGAACGAACTTGGATCAGGGCGCCACTCTTCTGGGCCAGAGCGCTTTTTACTGTGCTCATCGATCTCCTCTCGTGGCCTGTCCTGCCCCGCCTTGATGGTCCGCATTGAAGGATAGTCGAAATATCTCGCCTCGTCAGCACCGCGCCGATGTCGGGAGACCTTGAATTGGAGTGTACCCCAGGTTAAGCGGTCTAAGCACCGGCACCGGCTCAAGGGCTGCTATAGGTCACGAGCGCCGATTTATGCTTCGGCTGGTAACGTCCGGTTCAGCCCTATCACAGACCGCCCCAAGCCGCCGCGATGGGCCAATAGGTTCGTTGGTTGCTAAGCGATAACGTTCTTCGTGCTGATCGGTATCCCTGCCATGTTTGCAAGCAAGCGCCGCTTCCTTCGAAACTTAGCTGATGACCACGGGTTTCCGCTGGCTTCAGACACGACGAGCGGCCCAAAGCTCGGTGTTGCGCGAGAGCGTACTGCAATTCTTCCATCACCATGGGCGCGCGCTTCAGATCAAACTCGACCGATTGCCGGCCCCATCCGATCGAGTGCCGCAGTGTTAGATCGCCATCGACGTTTGACCACAGCAGACCTCGACGCCACTTCTTGCCTCTGGAGGACAGCTCTGCCTCACCGGGCTCGTCGATGGGCACCCACTCGCCGATGATATCCTTCTGACTTAGTCCAAGTTCGAAGTGCAGCGCCTGTGCGAAGGCAATCGAATAGAGGCCAACTTCGGGCGCCTTCGCTCTGATAGCGGTGGCCTGCTCTGCAGTTATGCCCTCGCCCGCCGTCGTAGACGACCTCGGGAAGCGCATGACGCTGAGCAATTCACTGAGGCGCTTGCACTCTACGTCGTTGAGAACACTGGCACCGAAGCGAAACACCACTCGAAGCCGCCAGACGAGCGCGCTTGCCATCGCGTTCTTACCGTCGGCCGACCAGTCAGTATGCCAGCGCAGAATTGTTCGGCCGTGTATGTTGCGAATACGCCAATGCCCCTCCTCGCGAGTAATTCGGGCCAACAGCCGCTCATGCCTAACGCGCACTTCGTAGCTAAGCTCGCGAAAGGACGAGGTCGGTTCGTTGCGATACCGCTCTATTAGCTTCCCTAGCCGCCAAGGTATGGGCAATGGTTGCGCTCGCTCCTCCAGGCCTTAAGGGCCTGCGCGATCGCGCCCTCCTGCTGCTCGGCTTTGCCGGTGCATTCCGGCGTTCCGAGCTAGTCGCCCTCGACGTGGCCGACATCGCCGAAACTGAGACCGGCCTGCTAGTGACGATCCGGCGCAGCAAGACTGACCAGGATGGCAAAGGCGTCACCATTGCCATTGCGCGGGGTGACGTAGCCTGCCCGCCCGTGCGCTGCGGGAGTGGCTGGATGCAGCCGGCATCGAGGCGGGCCCGATCTTCAGGCCTATCAACAAGGCCGCCACGGTCTCGGAGGAAGGCTGACAGACCAATCCGTTGCCAACATCGTCAAGGCGTATGCACAACGCGCAGGCTTCGAATGCCAACCTGTTCTCAGGCCACTCGCAGCGGCCTGGTTTCCTGACCTCAGCGGCGACGAAGGGCGCGTCAATTTCAAGATGATGGATGTGTCTCGTCACAAATCAGTGGATACCCTACGTGGCTATGTTCGTGATGCTGAGCTGTTCAAGGATCATGCGGGAGCCGGATTACTCTAAATCGAAACCAACGACTTCCGTAAGCGGCGGCACGACGGGCCAGTAGATTCCAGCCTTCGGTCTCGGCACATTCTTCCAACAAATGTTGAGGAATTGCGGGGCGGACTGGTTTTTGCTCAGCGGCTGTGTCCGCATCCCAATGCCGCGATCTTACGATGGCCTACAGAAGTCAAACGAGCGATTTGGCGTTCAATAGGAAACCGCCCAAGCGGCCGCCCATGCATGCCTTCCGTTCACAAGTTGTTGTGCGGCGCGAACCTTCCGGAGTTGCATCCATTTCATCGCTGGACGAAGCACTTCGTGCGGATACTCCGCAAGTCAATCAAAGGAAGGTGGATATGCGAGCAAGGCGAATTTTCCTGAGCATTGCATTAGCGATCGGTTGCGACGTCAGCCTTCAGAGTAATGCGTCTTCGCAAGAGTATCGGGGAACGTGGGAACAACAAAGGGCCTGCACGCCGGACGTTTGGCGGCTATGCAGCGCGCAAATTCCCGATGTAGGTAGGATCGTGGCCTGCTTGCGGCGAAACGGCGCGCAACTCAGCGATCGGTGCCGCGCGGCTTTTGCACAAGGCGAAGCACCCTCACGGGGTGAGGATCGCGACTACGGGCAAAGACGCTACGATCGAGATTATGGGCAGCGGCCCTACGATCGGGATTCTGGGCGAAGGCCTCCTTACTACGGTCCAGAGCCATACGACTACAACGACGAATAAAGTGGCAGGCCTGAGAAACTATCGGACTCATTTACAACATATTAAACGTGACCTTCCCGGCTCCTGCGTCTGCGCCAATTGTGATACACCTGCTCCTGCGCCCAGCATTGGCAAGCTTTAGGGAACGCCGCACAACCAGCTATTATCGGTTCGGTGAGGGTTGCCGAACTGTACATCCGTCAGCCGCGTGAACACGTCGCGGATTTCATCATCGATCATGGTTGCGAGAACTGCCGTCAGCGAGCTATCATCATCTTAAAGCCCTACCCCTGGGTGCCGGGGGTGACCTCTCGCAGCCGAGCGTTCTCGTCGGAGTGGGGCCCCTGTCGGAGTTAGTTCGCGCTCCGAAGGGGCTTCATGAGCCGGTATCGAATGCGGATGATCCACGACCAGAGCCCTACAAACCAGGACATCTGCAGAAGCTTCGGCTTGACGATCCTGAATAGTCGGTGGATTAGAAAAAGACTTGCCGCACAGGCAACGATTATGACGACGGTACCTTTGAACCAGTGCCCCTCTCCAGCGATAGCAACGGGTACAAGTTTCATAGGCTCGACGATGCAAAGCGGTACTGCCAGAAGCACCAGCGATTGATACGGGCCGAACTTCTCGATCACTCGGCGCATGCGGGACGATAGCCCCTTTTGCGTATCGGATGCCATTGCTGTCTCCGCTGCGATGACCAAATTGAAGGCCAGCCAGAGCAACTAGCCACATGTGGCGTTAGTTCCCGTTCCGCCGACGGTCACCGAGTCAATCGCACCCCAAGGGGAAGAGCGAAACCGTCGACGCTACAGCATTCTGGTGAGCCAGGATGTTCGCGACGTCGGCGACGCAGTCGAGAATTCGAGGACCCGCCTTGGTGCCGGCGGTAACCTCCCGCAAAACGGCGTCATTGTCGGAGTGGAGCCCCCTTTTTCGAGGGCGACGTACTAGTCATGCTTCTGATCGCGCGCTGGGCGATCTCGGCGGGGCTGCCACCGCATGTAGATCGTTAGCCTCGTTACAACCCTCAAAATAGCTCGATCAACGCCGATTGGCATCCATGAAGTCGAGTGTCGCGTCTGGCATCTCGCCGAACTCGACATACCGTCGGCGCAGCTCGTCGGCAATCTCCATCGTGACATCGCGAGACCAGCCCTCGGCAGTATTGAAGGCAACGATGCGGATGGGCCTATTGTAGTCGCCATGCATCAGGCCGCGGATGAGCGTCTCGCGATCTGTACTTCCCACATCGGTCTCGCGCCACGCACATCCGATCCATCCGAAGTCATCCACCACGAGGTAGGTGTCTTGGTTCCGCTCGGGCACGATTGATGGCGAGGTACGCATTACGAAACTCCGCCCGACATCGTCGAGCCTAAGCGCAAGTGATCTTCCGGTCAGTCAACAACTGGTCAAACGAACCAGATAAGGTTCAGTTCGCGTTGACGCTGACCGACGTGCTCAACGATCGATGCAAGCACGAGAAGTAAAAGCCGGAAGGTGCGAAATCGTTCGCAGAAAAACGCGGTCTCGCCAGCGGGTATTTCGAGCCTGCAATTCCACCGCACTCCTTGCATCAACATTTGTTGGGTATGTAGAACATCGCCTCTCGTAGCGTAGTTCGACAGGATGTTCGGAACGTAGACGGCGATCTGGGAATATCAGCAGCAGCGCATGGCAAGCGGCGGCCATCGAGTGTCGCGGACGAACACCTCGTTCATGAACCTAACAGCGGAGTCCCGCGTTTGTCTGGCGATAAACAAGATCAAGAGAGGGAACAATGTACATGCGTAAAGTGATTTTGGGCGCGGCGAGTACGTTGGTTCTTGCTTCCCCGGCAGTGGGAGCCGATCTGTCCTTAGCGCCCTACAGCCAGGTTCCAGGGTATGAGGCGGAAGCTTACACGTACGGGTACGCAACGGCGCCCCCTGTCGTCGTCGAGGAGCCGCGTGCCGCCGTCGTGGTTCGGCCGCCCGTTGTTGTGGCGCCGCCGGTAGTGGTTGAAGATTATCCCGTCTATGCGGCACCGCCAGCTTATGCGTACGGCGGTCCGGCTTGGCACGGCGGATGGGGCTGGGGAAATCGACATCACTTCTATGGTGGTTGGTAAGAGAGCAAGGCGATGGCACGGTGAGTTTGACCCTGCCGGTGGGTCGCATCGCGCAGCGCTTTGGCTCGCGGCTCTCAAGACGGCGACGTTGCGGGACTGACGCTGCGGCATTCCTGGCGCGCCAGGATATTTGGCGACATCCGGCGACGAGGTCGAAATTGACGGCCCCCTTCCCGCCCAAACCTCCCGCTGCGCAGCGTCATCGTCGGAGTGAGGGCCCCTTCTCCGTCGGCCGCGAGAGCCGGCCGTCTAACGCCATCGAGCCGGAGCCCCCACCGTGGAAGAGTGGCGCATGCAGGTCACAAACGAATTTAACAGCACGCTCTATGTTCTCCGCATCATTGCAGAGGGACCGAAATAAAGTCGGCGGCCTCTTTCATTTCCTTCAACGTCAGCAGCCCGCGCTCCCTTTTGGCCGACCATAATCGGCCTTCAGTTGATCCCAAGCCTTGCAAGTGTTAAAAGATCGACCTGCTAACGGGTTTGGCGGGCAGGTTCTTGCATCAGCCGAATAGAGACGCATGACGGTCGCGATACGGTGGAGTCCATCGTGAAGATTGATCAAGCACTGGCCATCGCGAGCAGGGCTCGGATCAGGCGAGGCGTTTCATCCACGCGCGCTGCGGCACACGATGACGCCGTCGCGACACTGTCCGAGCGGCCAACCTCGCGCGATGGGCGGGGCTGTTTTGTCAAGGGGCCCGGCACGGCCGCCGCGTGACAGTCTTAGGGAAGCCTTTACCATACAGGCGTTGATGCTGGTCGCCGAGCATGGTGGCGACGCGATGCTGCCCCGCGCCAATTCTGCTTATGGCCCATTCGCGTCGTTTACGGCCCGGCGCGGAGCCGACATCGACGATCATCCTGCCGCATAGCCGATCCGACGCTGATGACCCTTACGAGACATGAGGCCGTTGTGAGTGTGGCTGCAATCGCTAGGAGAATGGGGTAAGGTCAGGGTGTCGGGGTAATCCTCATGGAACAAGGGTACCGCGATGGAGCAGATTGCGGACTGGCTCAACACGCTTGGCCTCGGGCAATACGCGCAGCGTTTTGCCGAAAATTACATCGATGCCAGTGTCCTTCGCGATCTGACCGACCAAGACCTGGAGAAAATCGGCATCCCGCTCGGGCACCGTAAGAAGCTGCTGCGCGCCATTCGCGAGCTTGCCGACGCATCCGCCGCGCCTCCGCCAGCCACAGCTTTCAGGCCCGCCCCGTCCGATAGCGCTGAGCGCCGCCAGCTCACGGTCATGTTCATCGACCTTGTGGGCTCCACGGCACTCTCGACTCGGCTCGATCCAGAAGACCTGCAGGAGATCATCGGCGCCTATCACCGATGTTGCGCCAAGGTCATCACCCAATCCGGTGGTTTCGTCGCCAGATACCTCGGCGACGGCGTGCTCGCCTATTTCGGCTATCCGCAAGCCCACGAGGACGATGCCGAGCAGGCAGTGCGTGCGGGGCTGGCGTTGGTCGAAGCCGTGGCGAAGCTCGATGCCGGCCAAGCGCCATCTTTGCACGTGCGGATCGGTATTGCCACCGGCTTGGTCGTCGTCGGCGACCTCATCGGCGGGGACGCGGCGCACGAAAACGAAGTGGTGGGCGAGACCCCTAATCTTGCGGCCCGGCTTCAGGCGCTCGCTGAGCCCGATGCGGTGGTCGTCGACAACACCAGCCACCTTCTCCTGGGTGGGCTCTTCGAGTATCGCGCACTTGGGAGCGTGACCCTCAAAGGCTTCCCCATTCCGGTGCCGGTCTGGCGGGTCGCCGGCGTGAGCGCGGTTGACAACCGCTTCGAGGCCTTGCGCGTGACCAGAACACCGCTAGTCGGCCGCGTTGAAGAGATCGATCTCCTACTGCGCCGCTGGCAGCAGGCGAAAGCCGGCGACGGCTGCGTCGTGCTGATCTCGGGCGAGCCGGGCATCGGCAAGTCACGCATCGCACAGTCGGTTCTGGAGCGCCTGAGTGATGAACCGCACGCGCGGTTGCGGCTCTATTGCTCGCCTCACCACCGGGACAGCGCGCTTTACCCGACCATCACGCGGCTCGAACGAGCGGCGGGGTTCCGACGTGACGATACGGACCAACAACGGCTGGACAAGCTCGAGGCGTTGCTCCTCGAGGCGACCAACGACCTCGGCGTGGCCGTCCCTCTGATCGCGGAGCTGCTGTCTGTACCGACCGGCGAGCGCTACCCGCCGCTCAACCTCACCCCGCAACACCGCAAGGAGAGGACGCTTCGGGCGCTATTGGGGCAGCTCGAGGGACTGGCGGCGCGGCTGCCCGTGCTGATGGTGTGCGAGGATGCGCACTGGATCGACCCCACCTCGCTCGAGCTGTTGGACCTCACTATAGACCAGGTACCTACCGTTCGGGTGCTGCTGATCCTCACCTTCCGGCCCGAGTTTGCACCGCCATGGGTCGGCCGTCCGCAGGTGACGCTGCTCAGCCTCAACCGCCTGCCGCCCCGGCAACGCGCTGTGATGATGGCCCACGTCGCCGGCGGCAAGGCATTGCCCAAGGAGATCGCCGACCAGATCATCGAGCGCACCGATGGTGTGCCGTTGTTCGTCGAGGAGTTGACCAAGGCGGTGATAGAAAGCGGCGTGCTAACGGATGCCGGCGACCATTTCACGCTGAACGGGCCGGTTACTCCGTTGGCGATCCCGACTTCCCTGCACGCTTCGCTTCTGGCACGGCTCGACCGTCTGGCGCCGGTGCGCGAGGTGGCGCAAATAGGGGCCGCGCTGGGCCGACAGTTCTCGTATGAGCTGATCAGTGCCGTTGCGGACATGGCGCAACAGCAATTGGATGAGGCGTTGGCGCAACTGGTGCGCGCCGAGCTGATGTTCCAGCGCGGGACGCCGCCCGATGCGGAATACACCTTCAAACACGCGCTGGTGCAGGATGCCGCCTACAGCACCTTGCTGCGCAGCCGGCGCCAGCAATTGCATGCTCGCATCGCGACGACGCTGGAAAGAGAGTTTCCCGACATTGTAGCCATGCAGCCGCAGCTCCTGGCGCAGCATTGCACCGAGGCAGGTCTCAACGAGAAGGCATCTGGCTTTTGGCTGAAGGCGGGCCAGCGAGCGATCGCGCGCTCGGCCATGACTGAAGCGGTAGCACAGCTGCAGAAAGGCTTGGACCTTCTCGCCACCCTGCCCGACAGCGATTGGCGCCAGCAACAGGAGCTTGATCTACGGCTGGCGCTCGGACGAGCACTGTTCGCCGCGAAAGGATACGGAGCGCCGGCAGTCGGGGAAACCTTTGCCCGAGCACGTACGCTGGCCGAGCAGCTCGATCGATCCGATTACCTTGTTCGCCTGCTCTATGGGCAATGGTTGTTCCACGTGGTTCGGTCGGAGCTGAGGCTCGCGCTGCCCTTTGCGGAGCGGATAGAGCAGATCGGCGAGGCGCAGGACGATGTCGCGGTGCGATTGCTGGGTCACTTGGTGCATGGAATGTCCCGCGAAGCTCTCGGGGAGTTCGTTGCCGCGCGCGGCCTATTTGAACGATGTGCTGGGCTGGATGATCCAGCGCACCGCACTGTCTACGCAGAAATTGTAATGGCAGTCCCGTACGACAGTATGCTCAGACATCTTGCGATGACATTGACGTGCCTGGGTTACATAGATCAGGGCCGAGCGCGGTTGGACGAGATGTTAACGGATGCCCGCCAGCGTGGACATGTCTACACATTGGCATACGTGCGGAGCTGGGCGGCCTGGATCGACAGCGCGACCCGCCTACCCCACGAAGCCCAGCAGCACGCCGACGAGGCGGTGGCTCTCTCGGCCGAGCAAGATTTTCCGGTTTTGTTGGCCCATGGGAATGTTTTTCGCGGGTGGGCGCTGAGCGCGCTCGGACAGGCACAGGAAGGCCTCGCTCTGATCACTAAGGGGCTCTCGATGTACCGCGCCACCGGCGCCGTGTTATTCACACCATCGATGCTCACGAGGCTCGCCGAGGCCTATGCCAGGCTCGGTCAGCCGGTCCAGGGCCTGAATTGCCTCGCCGAAGCTGCGCAGATCATTGAATCCACCGATGAGCGGATCGAGGAGGCCGACGTTTATCGGGTGCGAGGCGATCTGCTGAACGCCACCGGCGATCAAGCCGCGGCCGAGCGGAGTTATCATCAGGCGCTCGCCGTCGCGCGGCGGCAAAGCGCAAAGCTTTTCGAGCTACGGACCGCGACCAGCCTCGCCCGGCAATGGCGCGATCAGGACAAACGCTCGGAGGCCCGTGACCTCCTGGCGGCGACCTACGACTGGTTCACCGAGGGCTTTGACACACCGGACCTGAAGCAGGCGAAGGCTCTGATCGACGAGCTGGCTGCATGATGACGCACACTCTTGCCGTGGAATTTCGGCTCGTGGCCCGTCACTGAAGTGGCGATAGCTCTCATTAGGGTCTGTTCGGTGGAGCATAGCCGACTAGATTTGCTCATCCTGAGTTCTTCGCATTCTGACCCAACAGCGACATTAGTGGCCCGTTCCCACTTCGGCGGCTTTGCGATAGAGTTGCATTTAGCAGGTCTTGAGGGAACCTATGCGACGACGGGAGTTCATTGGGCGTTTGGGCCTTTTTGGCGCGGCAGCCGGATCGACCTTCGTCGGTCAAGGCTCAAACGCACAGTCTGCGCCGAAACGTCCGATCATCGCGTGGGCGGGAGCTCCGCCCGCAGGTGCGCCCGCAGGCGCAAACGTGCCTCAATTCATACTGGACTTAGTGTTTGGCAATTTTGTTAAGGGTCTCTCGGAGTTCGGTTACGAGCAAGGTCGAAACGTTAATGTCATAAAGCGGTTTGACATGTTTGCTGACCGAGTAGCAACCATGGAAGAGATGGTGGCTCTGGTCAAACCCGATATCATTATCGCGCCTGCGACGTTGCAAGCCGTCGAGGCCCGAAAGGCTACATCGACGATACCGATTGTCTGTGGCGCTCTCGCGGACGCGGTTCATCTCGGCTTGATTGCCAGCGAAGCTCGCCCGGGAGGAAACGTAACGGGCATTGAGCCCTACATTTCGGGATTGCCGACCAAGCAAATCGAACTCGTGCGAGAAATCGCGCCGATGGCGCGGCGTGTTGGACTGCTTACCAACATGAACGACCCCAAGGGCCCGCCTCAAGTTGGGGACTTGAAGGCAGCTTGCCAGGCTTTAGGCCTCAGCGTGGTCGAAGCCGATGCCAGTACGGCGAACGACATTCCGGGTGCACTCGCTGCGCTGGCGAACGAAAAGGTCGATGCCGTCGTTGTCATTCAGACCAATCTGTTGCTTGTTCGGTGCGAGCAGATCGGCGCCATTGCTCTTGAAAAGCGGCTGCCGACCGTCTTCGGATATCGCGAGCACGTTATTCACGGCGGCCTCGTCAGCTACGGAGTTGATTTGCGCTGGTGTTATCGTCGCATCGGCTATTTTGTAGATAAAATTCTGAAGGGTGTTCCATGCGGTGACCTGCCCATCGAATTCCCAACCAAATTTTGGTTGGCAGCCAATCTCAAGACCGCGAAGGCTCTCGGGGTTACCGTACCGGTAGGACTTCTTGCACGCGCCGACGAGGTGATTGAGTAGCATCACCACGTCCGCGTCTGGCCGAGGCTGAAGAAATAACCGGCGCAGAGCTACGTCAGCTCGCGGGGTAATGCCGCCATGGCAGCCAACTTTTGGGAAGGCAGCCCGTGACCCAAAGCGAAGTCACAACCGCTTCATTCATCGTTTAGCACGCCGATCTATTTCGGTTGATAGACCGATGCTGCGCAACCTATCATTAGGCGTGCCCGGCGTTCAAAGCTGGCCTTGGCGGAGCAAAATGAGCACAGCAATGAAAGGCCGTTTGATCGGCTTGGTCTCAGGTGCTCTCCCAAGGCCGAGAGAACCCTGCTCCACAATAGGACCCCAGCGCTCTCCGTTTAAAGCAGGGGGCGCGCCTCCGCTTACTCTCCTGAGCCCATAGCTTCCCGGGGTGTCCTTGACGCGTACGCCTCGAGGAGCCCCTTCCGGATGGCCCCGTGAAGAACGCAGCACCCAAATGGAGCCTTCCTGTTCTGCTTCTACTCAGCGGTTGTGGCAGGACTGGGCCGGAGTGCGCCTTCGGATACTCGCGTTTCTGTGATTAGGATCGTCACTGACACCAGCAATAATGGGCTGTGCTCACGGCATCTACCTTAGCCATCACGGCATCCGACTTTTATCGGGATAATCGACAAGCGCGGCCGCGGACCTGGTTAGGTTCCACAATCGTCGATATTCTATATCCTTCGAGCGTCAATCAACGCTCATACGTCTCAAAAGGGAGCTGCGGCTAATCATGCACGCGATGAAAGCGATCGCCATTATAGTGGTCCTGCTGCTGGTCGTGGTGAATGCTCTGGAACTGCTGCCGGCGGCGAGCGCATTCCTAATGTATCTTTCGGCTGGCGCCGTGGCGCTGAGCATTATCGCGCTGATAGCGATCCTGCTCGGGCGCGGCCCGTCATGGGATAACCGAAGTAGTGGCGCTGAGGCGGCCCGACCGATGCCTGTTACGACTCGCGCAAACCAGGCTGACGCCGAGGTCGTCAGCTTTTTGGCGATGCTGCAGGCAAGGGGCCGACTGGTCGATTTCCTGATGGACGACATTAACGAGTATGATGACGCACAGGTTGGGGCAGCCGCGCGCGTGGTCCATGCCGGATGCAAGACCGCGCTGCTGGAGCACTTCCGTATCTCCCCCGTGCGCGAAGAGAGCGAGGGATCGACAGTGCAGGTCGCCGCTGGCTATTCGCCGGACGAGTACCGACTACTGGGCAAGATCAGCGGCCCGGCACCGTTCTCGGGAGTGCTTGTCCACCACGGCTGGAAAACGGATGCGGTGAATCTACCGCGCGTTTTGCGGAGGCCAACCGATCGACTTCC
>Ga0310811_10002928_pt1 | contig 21444 bp, 21 predicted proteins | sample YCmetagenome_FD_207642 | JGI IMG/M metagenome (GOLD analysis project Ga0310811, IMG submission 207642) | Soil microbial communities from experimental microcosm in Duke University, North Carolina, United States - YC | ecosystem: Engineered > Artificial ecosystem > Soil microcosm > Unclassified ...
TAGCCGGGGGTCGCGGTATTGCTGATGTTGTCGCCGGTGACGGTCAGCCCCCGTTGCGCCGCATTCAGTCCCGATAATCCAATATTGAAGATGCTGCTCGACATTCGCCTTCCTTTGATGCGCGAGCGCTCACACGCGCGTATCGCTTTTTTGCTGAAGCGCCCTCAATACTCGCTAGCGCGTGAGCGCGCGACGCTTCATTTCGAGCTGCGTGACGATGCGCTGCAGCGTATTTTCCACGTGTCCTGGCAGCGACACGAAGCGCAAGCCAAGTTGATAGCGCGTACCGTCTTGCGCGAATTCGACGGCGCGGCACGACACCAGTTGCAAGTCCAGCGTCAGTTGTCCATGGCCCTCGACATCGAGCGTCACGCCGCGCAGCACGGTTTCCAGAGCCAGTTCCGACGCCTTGTCGTCGGCGCAGCGCAGCGCCACGCCGCCAAGCGAAATGTCTTGGACCTCGTACTGAAATTCGACGCCGTCGGGCCAGCGGCCGCGGCACATGAACGGATCGAGGACCGGCGTGCCGACGCGGAAGTACTCGCGCCGCTGCATGTAGTACAGCACTTCCGGGAACGCCGACTGGAACGCCCGCTTGCCCTGGAATTCGACCTCCTCGGCGGCGGGCGTCGCGAACTTGAGCCGCACGCCGTCGGGCTGCGCGCTGAACTCGTTGCGCTGCGATGCCAGCAGTTCGATGTTCTGACGCTCGACATCGCCCCTGTCGAACACGAACGCACGCGATGCGACGTTGACGTCGAGAAGCCGCGCGAGCAACTGGCCGCCCTCGTAGTGGACGTCGACGAGATCGCCGCGGTTCAGCAGGTTTTGGAGCGCGACGCCGATCTCGAGTGGATTGCGCTTGCCATAGTCATGTGGAATCGGCACGTCCTGCAGTGCATCCGCAGCGTCGCCGTCCGGCTGATTCGTCTCCATGCGCCAACCATTTCAATGCGAGGCGCGCCGCCTGAAGCGTCGCGCGGGTAGAAGTGGGCGGGCACGGCGGCCCGCGGGTATAGAGATATTAGCGGCAGCGCAACGGAAAAGTTTAGTCCGCCGTCAGACCATCTTTTGCATGATCGAGATCAGCTTTTGCGCGTATTGCGGGTCGGTGGCGTAGCCGGCCTTCTGCATGCCGTGCGCGAAGCCGTTCACGTCATGCGCGCTCGCCAGCACGGTCGCGTAGCGCGGGTTGCTCCTGAGCACCTTCGCGTAGTCGGTCATCGCCTCCGCGTACGAGCCGTATGCGCGGAATTTCGCCGGGACCCGTTGCGGCTGGCCATTCACGTACTCGGTGGTGATGGCGGTGATGGTCGGCCCTTTCCAGTCCGACGTGGCCTTGATGCCGAACACATTGTGGCTGGGCGCGCCGTTGTAATGCTTGATTTCCTTGTTGCCCCAGCCCGACTCGAGCGCCGCCTGGCCGATGATGAAGCGCGCCGGAATGCCGGTCGCGGCGCTCGCCGCCCGCGCCGGCTCGGCTAGCCGGTTGATGAAGCGGTCGGCGCGCGCCGATCCGGTGTTGGAGCGCACCGGCGGCTCGACCATGTGGTGCGCGAAGCCCTTCGCATGGGCCAGCGCGCCGTTGGCGGCGGGATTCCGGTAGGCGTTGGCCAGTGCCGCGAGCGCGCGGTAGTCGGGCGTCACCGCGCCGGTCGCGACCGTGGGGCTGGCGTCGTTGAGCGCCGCGGCCAACGCGTCCGCGTTGGCCGACCCGCCGTTCGACAGCGCGCCCATGCCGCCCTCGTTCATCGCCGTGGCCAGCGCCTGCGCCGCCATGACGGCCGGAGAGCTCATCGGCGAGGCGTTGCGCGAGCCCATCGGCAGACCGCCGAAGGCCGGACCGATCGGCAAGTCGCCGGCGACCTGTCCCATCGGCAAATTGCCGTCGGCGAAGCCCGGCGCATTGCCCCGGCCGGCCATGGCCAGCATCGCGCCCGCGACGGCGCTCCGGTCGGCGACCCGGCCCCGCTCGACATGGCCCGCGCCAGGCGCGCCCGCCACGCGGTCCAGGCCCTTGCCCGTGCCGGCCACATCGCCGACGCTGCCCGCGGCGCCCGCCGCGCCTGCCTCACCCAGGTTGCCGTTGCGCAACAACTGTTTGAGCATCTCGTCGGCAACGCCCACGCCCTTGGAGGACAAGTGCTGCGCCAACTGCTGGTCGAGCATCGACGTATAGGTCGCGCTGTCGTGACTGTCGAATGGGCCTTCAGCCGGCGTGGCGTCCCGCATGCTCTTGAGCATCATTTGCAGGAACACGGCGTCGAATTGCTTGGCGACGACCTTCGCACCCGCCTCGGGCGAGCGCCCGGCGGCGGCCTTCAGGCCATCGAGCCCCTGCACGTCGAGCGCGAAGCGGTTGCTGATGTCGTTACCCGCCGATGGCGTGTTCGGCAGGGGCGTGTTGTTGGAGGTATTGGTGTTCATCGAATCACTCCCGGCACATCAGATGATCTGGAGGTCCGCGCGCAATGCGCCGGCCGCCTTGATCGACTGCAGGATGGAAATCAGATCGGCCGGCGTCGCGCCCACCGCGTTGAGCGCCTTGACCACATCGGCCAGGTTCGCACCGGCATTCAGTACGTTCAGTGAGCCGTTTTCCTGGCGCACCTGGATCTGCGACTGCCGCGTGACCGCGGTGGTGCCGTTCGACAACGGAGCCGGCTGGCTCACGCTCGGCGTGGTATTGATCACGACCGACAGGTTGCCGTGCGCGACCGCGCAGTTCTCCAATTGAACCATTTGGTTCATCACCACGGAACCGGTGCGCGCATTGACGATGACCCGCGCGGGCGCCCGCGCCGGCGTCACGTCCAGACTCTCCATGCGCGCGAGGAACGCGACCTGCTGCGACGGATCGAGCGGCGCGCGCACCGCGACGGTCCGGCCGTCGAGCGCGCTGGCCGTGCCGTCGCCGAAGGCCCGGTTGACCGCCACGATGATGCGCTGCTCCGTGTCGTAATCCATGTCGTTCAGCTCGATATGCAGGTCGCCGCCGTTTTGCGTCAGCACCGTCTGCACCGCACGTTCGACCAGCGCCCCGGCGGAGATGCGCCCCACCGCGAGCTGGTTGATCTGCACCGAACTGCCGTTGGCGCGCGCGCCCGCGCCCGCCACCAGCACATTGCCCTGGCTGATGGCGTACACCTGGCCATCGATGCCCTTGAGCGGCGTCATCAGCAGCGTGCCGCCGCGCAGGCTTTGCGCATTGCCCAGCGAGGACACCGTCACATCGATCGCCTCGCCCGGACGCACGAACGGCGGCAGCGTCGCCGTGACCATCACCGCGGCGACGTTCTTCAGCTGCATGTTGTTCGCGGCCTGGCCGCCGACCGAGACCCCGAGGTTCGACAGCATGTTGGTGAGGGCCTGCGTCGTGAACGGCGTCTGCGTGGTCTGGTCGCCCGTGCCATCGAGACCGACCACCAGGCCATAGCCGATCAGCGGGTTGTCGCGCACGCCCTGGATCGATACCAGGTCCTTGATGCGTTCCGCGTGGGCGGCGGGCACGACCCCCGCCAGCAGCGCGAGCGCGGCGCAGCCGGCGCGCCACATGGCGCGCGCGCCCGGCCGCGGCCAGCGCAGCGCCGCGGCTATGAGGCTCGGCGCGCTCGCCCGGCGCCGCCACAAGGGCAACACGCACAACAGGCGCAATGCGGGGTTCATGATCACTGCCACGCTGTCTCTTAGACTTGCATTTGGCTAAGCGTCTGCAACATCTGATCCGATGTCGTCACCGCTTTGCTGTTGATTTCATACGCGCGCTGGGTCTGGATCATGTTGACCAGCTCTTGCACCACGTTCACGTTCGACGCCTCGACATAGCCCTGTTCGAGCTTGCCCGCGGCGTTCACGCCCGGCGCGGTAATGTTCGGCGCGCCCGACGATGCGGTTTCCGCGAACAGGTTCTCCCCTTGCGCCTGCAGACCGGTCGGGTTGATGAAGGTCGCCAGCTGAAACGCGCCGATCTGGGTGGTGGCCGCATTGCCCGGCGTCGTGATCGACACCACGCCGTCGCTGCCGATGGTCAGCGAGGTGGCGTTTTGCGGAACCACGATCGGCGGCTGCACCGGGTAGCCGCTCGATGTCACCAGACGTCCCTGGGCATCGGTCTGGAATGCGCCGTCACGCGTGTACGACGTCGTGCCGTCCGGCATCAACACCTGGAAAAAACCGTTGCCGTTGATCGCGACATCCTTCGAATTGCCGGTCTTTTGCAGGTTTCCTTGCGTGTACAGGCGCTCGGTCGCGACTTCCTGCACCCCCGTGCCCTGCTGCAGCCCCGACGGCAGCATCGACTGCTGTGTCGATTGCGCGCCCGGCTGGCGCACCGTCTGGTACAACAGGTCCTCGAAGACCGCGCGCGAGCCCTTGAAACCGTCGGTATTGACGTTCGCGAGGTTGTTCGAGATCACGTCCATCTGGTCCTGCTGCGCGCGCATGCCGGTAGCGGCGATATAAAGAGAGCGGTTCACGTCTTTTTCTTCCACTTCGCCGGCATGCCGGCGTCAAGCATGGTTGTCGGGCTCAGCTGAAGCTGAGCAACTGGTTCGCTGACTGCTCGTTCTTGTCGGCCGTCTCGAGCATCTTGGTGTGCATCTGGAACGAGCGCGCGTTGGTGATCATGTCGACCATCGCCGATACCGGGTTGACATTGCTGCCTTCCAGCGCGCCCGCCATCACCTGCACGGTTGGATCGGCGGCGGCCGGCTGCCCGTTGGCGGCGCGGAACAGGCCGTCGTCACCGCGCAGCATGGTCGCTTCCGGCGGATTCACCAGCTTCAGCCGATCCAGTATCGCCACCGTGTTGGGCGCATTGCCGGCGCCGAGCGCCGAGACCGTGCCGTCCTTGCCGATCAGCACCGTCGAGCCCGGCGGTACCGCGACCGGTCCGTTATTGCCCAGCACCGGCAGGTTGTTGGCGGTCACCAGTTGGCCGTTTTGGTCGACGTGCAGGTTGCCGGCGCGCGTGTACGCTTCGCCGCCACCCTCCGTCTGCACCGACAGCCAGCCCGGACCCTGCACCGCGAGATCGAGCGGGTTGCCGGTCTGCTCGATCGGTCCGGCCGTGAAATCGGCGCCGGGCGTCGCGCTCACCACATAGGTGCGCGTCACGTCGGTGTCGATCTTGCCGTTGCCGTCGCCGAACTCGAGCGGCACATCGCGGAAGTTCGACAACTGCGCGCGGAACCCGGTGGTCGACAGGTTCGAAAGGTTGTTCGCAACCGTGGTCTGCTGCTCGAGCGCCTGTGCCGCGCCCGTCATTGCGGTGTAGATAACGCGGTCCATGTCGGCCTATCGCTCGGTTGTGCGCTTACAGGTTGATCAGCGTCTGGTCGACCGCTTGCTGCGTCTTGACCGTCTGCGCGTTCGCCTGGTAGTTGCGCTGCGCGGTGATCAGGTTGACCAGCGAATGAGTCAAATCGACGTTGGATTCCTCCACCGCGCCGGCCGTCAGCGTGCCGTGGTTGGTGCTGCCCGGCGCGGACACCTGGGCCAGGCCCGACGTGTCGGTCTCCGTGAACGCGTTGCCGCCGATGTTCAAGAGGCCGTTCGGGTTGTTGAAGTTGGCCAGTACGACCTGGCCCAGCGTCTTGGTCTGCTGGTTCGAGTAGTTGCCGGAAATGGTGCCGTCCGAGCCGACCGAAAAACCGGTCAGTTGGCCGGTCGCATAGCCGTTCTGCGTCAGACTCGTCACGCCGCTGACCGAGCCGTACTGGGTGGTGGTCGACAAGTCGAGCGAGAACTTGATGGGATTGCGGGAGCCGTCCGAGGTCGGCACCGACACGTTCAACGGCGAGGTCGGCGAAGTCAGCTTGCCGGCCGAGTCGAACGTCATCGCCCCGAGCTTGCCCAGCGAGGCCGGCGGGTTGCCCGCCGTGCCGTAGACGTCCCACGTGTTGGCGCCCGTCTTCACGTAGTACATCGCGAAATCCTTCGTGCCGCCGAGCGTGTCGTAGACGTTGAGCGAGGTCGAGTAGTTGTACGTCGCGCTGTTGTTCGGATTGAACGGCAGGGTTTTCGGCGCATCCATCGAATTCAAGTTGAACCCGGCGGTGACCTGCGAGGTCGACTTCGGCGCGAGGTTGCTGGTCGACATCTGCAGCGGAACGGCATTGGCGGTCTGGATCACGCCGTTCGCATTGGCCGCGTAGCCGGTCAGCTTGGAGCCTTGCGCGTTGACGATATAGCCATTCTTGTCCAGCGAGAACACGCCGTTGCGCGAGTATTGCGTCGAGCCGTTATGGTCCATCCTGTAGAAGCCCAGACCATTGATGGCGAGGTTGAGCGCCTGGTTGGTCGTGGTGATGGTGCCCTGGCTGAACTCCTGATTCACGCCGGCCATGGTCGTGCCGATGCCGATCTGCTGGTTCACGGCGCTGGCCAGCGAGCCCGCGTAGACGTCCGCGAACACGGCGGTGCCCTGCTTGAAGCCGATCGTGTTCGAGTTGGAAATGTTGTTGCCGATCACATCGAGATCGCTGGAGGCGGCCGACAGACCGCTCAAACCTGTTTGGTAGCTCATCTTGGGCTCCGGAAATGGGGTGGATGCGTGTAGGTCAGAGGATCTGCGAAAGGTTCGACAGACCGATCGTGCTGCCGTTGGACAAGGTCAGGCCGGTGCTGCCGTCGCTCTGCTGCACGACGCTGGTGACCTTGCCCTCCGCCAGCGTGGTCGCGGTGGCCTGCTGCCCATTGATCGTGCCGGTCGCCATGAGCGTGTATTTGCCGTCGGGCGCCGGGGCGCCGGCGACATCCTTGCCATCCCAGCTGACCGGAATGGTGCCGGCCTTTTGCGCGCCCAGGTCGAGCGTGCGGACGATCTTGCCGGTGGCGTCCTTGATCGTCAGCTGCAGGTCCGACACGGCATTGGCGAGCTTCACGCCAATCTTCTCGGCCGCGCCGTGCGACACCGCCACCGAGTCGCCCGGCGCCAGGACCTTCTGGCCGATCAGATGGGCAGCCTGCGCCGACTGGCCGGCATTGAGCTGCGTCGCCAACGAGGTCAGCGAGGTGTTCAGCTGACTGACGCCGGTCACCGTGTTGATCTGGGCGAGCTGCGAGGTCATTTGCGAGCTGTCCATCGGGTTGGTCGGGTCCTGGTTCTTCATCTGCGTGACGAGCAGCGTCAGGAAGGTGTTCTGCAAGTCCTTGCCGGTGGTCGGCGACGGACCGGTCCCGGCGGAAGCGGACCCCGATTCGGACGAACCGGACACCGGCGAACCGGCGGACGGCCGGCCGTTCATCGTGTCCAGCACTTGCTGCGACATGGTCGTGCCGCTGCCGTTGATGGTGGTAGGAGATGTCATGGCAAGTGCTTGTGGCGCGGATTCGGAATCGGTTGTCGGCTTATTGGCCGAGGGTCAGGGTCTTGAGCATCAGGTTTTTCGCGGTGTTCAGCGTCTCGATGTTCGCCTGATACGAACGCGACGCGGAGATCATGTTGACCATCTCCTGGACCGAGTCGACGTTGGGCATCGTCACGTAACCGTCCGCGTTGGCGGCCGGGTTCGACGGGTCGTAGACGGTCTTCATCGGCGACGGGTCGTCGATCACGCTGGTCACCTTGACGCCGCCGACCTGCTGGCCGGACGCCGTGCGCGCCGAGTCGGCGAGCGGGTCCACCGCGAACACGACTTGCTTGGCGCGGTACGGCTGGCCGTCCGGGCCCGTGGTCGAATTGGCGTTGGCCAGATTCGACGCCGTCACGTTCAGGCGCTGGGACTCGGCCGACAGCGCCGAACCCGCGACGCCGAAAATATTCATCAACGAGGGCATGTCTTATCCGTCTTATGCAAGGCCAAGCGCATCGGCCGTTATCGTTGGGCCGAGCGCATCCGGCCGGTGTCGGGTCATGCGGACCGGACCCTCGCACGGCTGGTCCACGAAGCGCCGGCGCATCAGCTGTTCGAGGTAATCGCGGACAACATCGTCTTGATCTGCTGGGTCAGGACGGTCATGCCGGATTCGAAATGCAGCGTGTTGTCGGCGAACTGGACGCGCTCGGTGTCGAGGTCGACCGTATTGCCGTCCAACGACGGTTGCGTCGGCATGCGGTACATCGGCCTGCCGTAGTCGAGCGAGTCCATCGCCAGCGGATGCTTGCCCAGCATGTGACCGGGCGAAGTCACGGCCATTGCCACGCCGCCGAGCGAGCCGCCGCCGCCCTCGGACGGCAACGCGGCGCTCAGCGGCAATGCGCCGCCCGACGCCGCAGCGCCGGCCACCGCAGCCTGCGCGCCCAGACCTTTCTGTTTGAGCGTCGACGCCAGCGTGTCGGCGAACTCGATGTCGCGCGCTTTGTAGTTCGGCGTGTCGGCGTTGGCGATATTCGACGACAACAATTCCTGCCGCCGGGCGCGCACATCGAGCGCCTCGCGGCCGAAGCCGAACTCCGAATCCAATTTGTCAATCATGTCAAGACCTCCATGCCGTCATGGCACAGGCTTTTTCCCATGACACGCATCTTAGGAGCGACTGGCAAGCGGCAATCCAATGAATAGGCGGCGAAGCTCCCCCTTATTCGACGCTTGGCCCCCTCACCCGCTTCGTAGAATGCTTTGCGCAGGCGGTGCGCAAGACGCGGCAAGAAATGGAGCTCGGATGAAACGGTGGCAAGGCAAGACCGCGTGCGGCGCGGCACGGCGTTCGCGTGCGGCGCATGCGCTGGCGGCGCTCTTAGCGCCTGGGGCGCTGGTGGCGTCTTTGCCGCTCGTGTCCCAAACGGCCCTCGCCCAGACCGCCGACAGCCAGATGATCGTTATTACTCGCGGCAACGAAAGCGCGAGTACCGCGCTGAGCAATGCCAACGCGGTGTTCGGCGCGGTTGCGTCAGCCAGCCCCGCCCCCGAGCGAGCGGTCATCGCGCAACCCGGTGCGCAGGCGCTCACCGGGCCCGAGCGAACGGGATTCGTACCGCCGTCCGTCGTGTCGCCGTCCGCCATGTCGCCACGCACTGCGTCGCCGTCAGCTATGCCCCGGTCCGCCATGCCGCGGCCCGCGATGCCGCCGGTGGTTGCGACGGCTCCGGCCCCCACGGCAGCCGCCGCCTCGGAGCAGCAGGACGCCGCGGCCATCCAGCGGGCCGCAAGCGCTTTCCTGCGCCAGCAGACCAACGGACTGCCCGGCAAAGTCGGCATCACCGTGGTCCAACCGTTTCCGCGAGGACTCGCCGACTGCACCACGCTCGAGCCGTTCATGCCGCCGGGCGCGCGTCTTTGGGGCAATACGACCGTTGGCGTGCGCTGCGTCGGCGCCAAGCCATGGACCCTGTACCTGCAGGCACGCGTCAGCGTTCAGGGCACGTATTACAGCGCCGGCCGGATGATCAAGCGCGGCGACACGCTGACAGCCGCCGACCTGGTCGCCCGCGAAGGCGATCTCACGGCCATGCCGCAGGCCATCGTCACCGACCCGGCGCTGGCGATCGGCGCGGTCGCGACCGCATTGATCAGCGCCGGCCTGCCGCTGCGGCAGGACCTCTTGCGCTCGGCGAGTTCCATCCAGGCCGGTCAGAGCGTGACGGTCGTTGCCGCGGGAAATGGTTTCTCGATTTCGGCACAAGGCAGCGCGCTGTCGAGCGCGTCGGCCGGGCAACAACTGCAAGTCAGGACCGAGAACGGACAGATCGTGACCGGCATCGTCAAGGAAAACGGCACCGTCGAGGTGCGCCTCTAGGAACTCGGAATAGGGGACGAGTCGGCGCGGCAACACGCCGCCCCGATTGCCCGTACAGGATGTGCCGCGGCACGGGATTTGCACTAAAGTTTTGGTGACAAGCGCCGTTATTCAGGCAAATCTCTTTGCTCACTGGAGCATCATCGTGAAACTCGACCCTTCCGTTACCGGGAACAGCGGGCTGGCGGCCAGGGACGGCCTGCGCGCCCCGCAGGCCGACGCGGGCGGCGCGGCTCAATTGAAGCAACACGCCTCACTGGCGACGCCGCCGAACGCTTACGGCGCATCGCCACAGAACAGCTCGCAACAGAACAACGTCAGCTTGTCGCCATTGGCCTCGCAGTTGCGTGTACTTGCCGCGGCGGACGACGGCGATATCGACATGCGCAAGGTGGCCGAGATCAAGCAGGCGATCGCCGACGGCCGGCTGACGATCGATCCGAACAAGGTCGCCGACGGGCTGCTCGATACGGTTCGCGGCCTGTTGAAGAAGCAGTCGAGCGGCTCGGACCCGACCCAGGGCTAGCACACGCTGGCCGGTTTTTAGTGGAACCAGGATGAAAGACGCTGCGAAGTCCGATCTCTACGCGACGATTGTCGATGAATACGCTACCGTCGAGGCGTTCGCCTCGCTGCTCGCCTTCGAAGAGAAGGCCTTGTGTTCAGCGAACTCGCTCGAGCAACTCTCGCCGATTCTTGACAGCAAGACCGAATTGACCGAGAAACTGGCCACGCTCGAAAAGCAGCGCGACCAGCACCTCGCGGCGCTCGGCCTGCCGGCCGGCTGGATCGGCATGGAAGCGGCGGCGGCCGACGATGCGCGGCTCGCGCAACAATGGGCGCTGCTGCAACAATCCGCCGACCGTGCGCGCCGACGCAATACCACCAACGGCGTGCTGATCCGCGTGCGTATGGATTACAACCGCCGTGCGCTGAATGCATTGAGCGCGCCGCCGGCACAGCAGGATTTTTATGGGCCGGACGGCCGCTTTTCGATAGCGGGCTAAAGCGGGCTCGCAATGGGCCGCATCAGCCCTCCACGCTCGCCCACTCTTGTTCCCGCAGACGCGTTCGCAAGCGTGCCACCGCCTGACTGTGCAACTGACACACGCGCGACTCGCTGACCTCCATCACCGCGCCGATCTCGCGCAGGTTCAGGCCGCGCTCGTAGTACAAACTCATGAGCAGCTTCTCGCGTTCCGGCAGCCGCTCGATCGCTTCGGCCAGCGCCCGGCGCAGGCTGTCGTCGAGCAGCGCCGACAGCGGATTGGCGTGATCGATGCAATAGCGGTCGAGGAACGGTTCGTCGTCGGCCGTGCGGTCGAAGTCTTCGTAGTAGAGCAGTTGGCTGCCGTGCAGGTCTTGCAACATCGCCTGGTACTCCCCTAGCGGCATCTTCATGTGCTCGGCGATCTCGGCTTCCGAAGCGGACCGGCCCAGGTGCTGCTCGGTCCGGTGCACCGCATGTTCGACTTCGCGCGAGGTCTTGCGCATGCTGCGCGGCAACCAATCGTTGCTGCGCAACTCATCGAGCATCGCGCCGCGAATGCGCTGACTCGCGTAAGTCTCGAATTGCGCGCCCTGGTCTTCCTTGTATCGGCTCGCCGCGTCCAGCAGGCCCATCATGCCGGCCTGGATCAGATCGTCCAGATCCACGCTCGCCGGCATCTTGGCGACCAGCTGCAAACCGAGCCGACGTACCAGCGGCGCATACTGCTGCAGCACCTGCGTCTGACTCATCTTCCCCTGAGCGGTATACATCCTTACCCCCTTCGCCGTCTCATGCGGTTTGCACCGAGTGATCGATGACGGAGGGCACGCGATACGCCCCCGCCGCCTCCGCGAAACTCGCGCGATGCGGAATTGCCGGCCTCATCGGCCAAAATAAAAGCTCCGCCGCCATTTCCCGAAAATCGCGCGCGGCCTGCGCCATCGGAAACGCCTCCACCACGCTGCGGCCCATGCCCGAGGCGCGCGGCACCAGTACATCGAAGGACACCGCGCCGGCACGTTCCAGCGACACGCCGAGGTAGGTGCTCGCCACGCGCGCCAGGTTCTCGTGCGCCACCGCCGCGTCGGCACGCTGCTCGACGCCGTTGAACAGCACGCGGAACTGCTGGATCGCATGCACGTAGTGCAGCCGTTTCACGCAGGCATACGCGCTAGTGATCGACTCGGCCTCCAGCTTCGCGACCACGACGATATGGTTGGCGCGCGCCGCCAACGGCGACAGGCCGTGCTGCGGGTCGAGCAGCGCATCGACCAGCACCAGGTCGGCGCCGCCGTGCAGCACGCCGTCGAGTTCCGCGGGGGTGAAGCTCGTTTGCGTCTCGGGCGGCGCGGGCAATACCGCGACGCCATCCGCATTGCGCCCGACCGCCTCGGCGCACGACCGGTCGCCGGTCAGCACGCCCGCGAGCGTGCCGGGCGGCGTAACGCCGAGCGCCTTGGCGGCGCAGCGCGGCCCGCCGGACTCATCGATCACCACTACGTCCTTGCCGTGCTGCGCCAGCGCCGAAGCCAGATTGACGACCGCCGCGGTGCGGCCGATGCCGCGTGCCCCGCCCACTACCGATATGACGCGCGAGCCCGCGCGCGAGAGCAGGCGACGCAGGCCTTCGGCCTGGTCGTGGACGACCTTATCCAAAGTTGACCTCGTGCATTTCAGCGGTGGAACGGGCAGACAAGGCCGACAACAGCACCGGCAAGTCCTCTTCCTGCGGCACGAACGGGGAGCCGTCGCGAGGAATGCAGAACACGCTCTTGATCAGGAAACGCCGCGTGGCGATATACAGGTTTTCCGGCACTTTCTGTCCGGTCGACACGTAGTGGACCGGCAGCTTGTAGCGGATCACCGTATCGATAGCACTGCCTAGATTGGTCGCCTCGTCGAGTTTGGTCAAAATGCAGCCGGCGAGGCTCGATGCCTGGCCATCCGGCGCGTGGCGATACGCCTGCACGATCTCGTTGAGCGTGTCGCCGTGGGCGGTCGCGTTCAGCAGCAGCAGGCGCTTCACCTGCTGGCCGGCGCCGGTCAGCATGGCGATCTGGTCGGACACGGCGCGATCGCGCTGGCTCATGCCGATCGTATCGATCAGCACGATATGTTTATTGCGCAACTCGGACAGCGCAAGCCGCAGGTCCGCGGCATCCTTCACCGCGTGCACCGAGACGCCGAGGATCTTGCCGTAGATGCGCAGTTGCTCATGCGCGCCGATCCGGTAGCTGTCGGTGGTCAGCAGCGCGACCTTGCTGGCGCCGAAGCGCATCACGCAGCGCGCCGCGAGCTTGGCCGTAGTGGTGGTTTTGCCGACGCCGGTGGGTCCCATCAGGGCGAACACGCCGCCCTGCTCCATCAGCGCGTCCTCGTCCTCGATCACCGGGATGTTCGATTCCAGCGTGGACCGTGCCCAAGCGAGCGCTTCGTCGAGCTTCTTATCCTCCGGCAGCCGCTCCAGCATCATGCGCACCAACTGCGCGGAAAAGCCGGCCGAAAACAGCCGCTTGCTGATCTCGGCATGGACCGGGTTGGCCCGTTGCCGGTCGCTCCACAGCAGGCCGGCGAACTGTTCCTCCATCATCGTTCGCATCGATGACAGCTCGCTGCATACCTGCTGGTTAACTAGCTCGGCGATGCGTGTCTGGACCGGCTCGCTCAGTTCGACCGCAGCGGTAGGGGTCGCGCCGGCGCCCGAGGCGGAGACGCTGGACGCGGCACGCACCGATGCCGGATCGGCGGGCACGACATGCGCCGCGCCCGGCTGCGCGCCGCGCATGGCCGCGCCGGCTGCCGGGGCGGCCGAGGCCTGGAAGGGCATTTCCGGATGCGGCGACAGCGTGGCGGCACTCTGCGCGACCGGCTTGGGCAGCAGCGCGCGCTCGCCCGGCGCACCCAAGCCTCGGGCAGCGGCCAGCGAAGGCGTCAGCGGCGCGTTGCGCGGCACATTCTGCGACGCGCGCACCGCGTGTTCGAGCAACCATTGGTTCGCTGCGCCTAACGTGCCCGGCGCGGACAACTCGGCGCGCGTGGCCTGCAGCGCGGCATCGGCGGCACGACTGCGCGCGGCGTTTGCGGGCATGCGTGCCGGTTCCTGCTCGTGCTCCGGCTCGGGGAACGCGCCGAACTTGGACGCATAGGCATCCGGCAATGGATGCGCCCCCGAGGCGGGCGGCTGGCCAAACGTTGGGCGCGAGCCTGACTTGCTCGACTGACCGGACCCCGGACGCGAGACCGTCAAGCCCGCCTGCCCCGCCCCGGAACGCGAGCCCGGCCTACCCCCTTGACCTGCCCCGGAACGCGAGCCCGACGCGCCCGCTTGACCCGCCCCGGAACGCGAGCCCGACGTGCCCCCTAGACCCGCCCCGGGACGCGATTCCGACGCGCCCGCTTGACCCGCCCCCGGACGCAAAGCCGATGGCGAATCCGACGGTTGTCCGAGCGGCGCGGGCGCCATGGGAACGGTCGGCTTCAGTGCCGGCAACGTACCGCCGAGATTAGTGGACAGCGCGACATCATCGTCGTCGTCATCGTCATCGGCGCCCGCCGTGCCGAACGGGGCGTATGCGCCGCCCGCATACGACTGTGCGCCATACGACAGTGCGTCATGCGCCGCATCCGAACCCGCGACGGCCGGGTCGCCCAGCGTGCCCATGACGGGATACATCCCGCCGCCTTGGGCGTGCGGCGAAATCGAGGCAAGCTCGCTTTCCGCCAGCGCGGTGATTTCAACCGAGCCGTCATCCAGCACACGGTTGGACAAGACCACCGCATTGACGCCCAGTGCGTCGCGGACCAGACGGAGTGCCTCGCGATTCGACGCGGCGACGAATTTACGAATGTTCAAGCTTGGCTTCCGATGAGATTAACCACCTTGATGGTCCGGGTGTCCGGTACTTCGGCATAGGACAGGACCTTGAGCTGCGGCAGGCTGCGGCGCAGGAAACGCGCGAGCAACGCACGCAGCGCATGCTGCACGAGCAGCACCGGCGGCAGGTTGAGCATTTGCTGTCGTTCGATCGCGGCTTGCGTCTCGGTCAGCAGCGTGTTCGCGAGACCCGGCTCGAGTCCGGGGTTCTGGCTGGTCTGCAAAGCTTGGGACAACAATCGTTCGAGGTTCGGCGACAGGCCCATGGTCTTCATTTCGCCCTTGCCCGGGTACCACTGCTGGGTGATCGCGCGGCCCAGCGCCAGCCGCACCGCGGCGGTCAGATCGTGCGGATCGCTGACGCGCGGCGCGTACTCGGCGAGCGCGTCGAGGATGGTGCGCATGTCGCGAATCGGCACGCCTTCGTCGAGCAGGTTCTGCAGCACCTTCTGCAGCGCGGTCAACGGCATGGTCTTCGGCACCAGGTCTTCGGTCAGCTTGGGCGCGTCGCGGCCGATGCGGTCGAGCAGCGCCTGCACCTCCTGACGGCCGAGCAGTTCGGCCGCATGGGTGACCACGATGTGGTTCAGGTGCGTCGCGATCACCGTGCTCGCATCGACCACCGTGTAGCCATACACCTGCGCCTGCTCGCGCAGCGCGGCATCGATCCAGATCGCCGGCAGGCCGAAGGCCGGATCGCGGGTCGCGTTGCCGGCCAGCGGCGCACTGACCTGCCCTGGGTTGATCGCCAGCCACTGGCCCGGAAACGCGTCGCCGCCGCCGACCTCGACGCCCTTGAGCGCGATCCGGTAGCCGTTCGGCTTCAATTCCAGGTTGTCGCGGATATGGATTACCGGCGGCAGAAAGCCGACCTCCTGCGCGAACTTCTTGCGAATGCCCTTGATCCGCTTGAGCAGTTCGCCGTCGCTGCTCTTATCGACCAGCGGAATCAGACGGTAGCCGACTTCGAGACCGAGCGGATCGATCAGCGTGACATCGTCCCAACTCGCTTCCGGCGCTTCGACCGGCTCGACCAGCGAGGGCGCCACCTCGACCATCGCACTCTTGGCCTTGGCCTGCGCCGCGCGCTTGGCCATCATGCTCGCCGCATAGATCAAACCGCCGCCGAGCAACAGGAACGCGAAGTGCGGCATGCCCGGGATCACGCCCATCACCGCGATGATGACGCCCGTGATCGCCAGCACGCGCGGATTGCGGAACAGTTGCGAGGTCAGCTGCGTGCCGATGTCCTCGTCGGTGGCGACGCGCGAGACGATCACGCCGGCGGCCGTCGAGATCACCAGCGACGGGATCTGCGCGACCAAGCCGTCGCCGATGGTCAACAGCGTGTAGTTCTTGCCCGCCGACGCGAAATCCATGCCGTGCTGGATCATGCCGACGATCAGGCCGCCGATCACGTTGATCGCCATGATCATCACCCCGGCGACCGCGTCGCCGCGCACGAACTTCGACGCGCCGTCCATCGAGCCGTAGAACTCGGCCTCCTGCCCCACTTCGGCACGGCGCCGCTTGGCGACCTTCTCGTCGATCAGGCCGGCGTTCAGGTCGGCGTCGATCGCCATCTGCTTGCCGGGCATCGCATCGAGGGTAAAGCGCGCGGACACTTCGGCGATCCGGCCCGCGCCCTTCGTGATCACCATGAAGTTGATCACCATCAGGATCGCGAACACCACGATGCCGACCGCGAAGTTGCCGCCCACCAGGAAATGACCGAACGCCTCGATCACCTGGCCCGCCGCGTCGGGACCGGTGTGGCCTTCCATCAAGATGATGCGGGTCGATGCGACGTTCAGCGACAGGCGCAGCAACGTCGAGAACAGCAGCACGCTCGGGAACGCGGCGAAGTCGAGCGGCCGCATCGTGTACATGGACACGAGCAGCACCATGATCGACAAAGCGATGTTGAACGTGAACAACAGGTCCAGGACGAACGCCGGCAACGGCAGAATCATCATCCCGAGGATCATCACGATCAGGATCGGGCCGGCGAGCGCGCGCAAGTTGCCTTTCGCCAGCATCTCGGGGCGCTTCATCAAGAAGCTCGCGCGCGGTGTCATGCGGCGTCTCCACTTGACCCGACGCCGGGCGTGCCGGTGCGCTCGGTGCCGTTCGCGGCGTTGGTTCCGTTCGTGGCGTCGAGCGCGGCGGCATCCGGCGCTGCGTCGGCAGCGGCAGCCGCGGCGTCGGCGCGCTCCGCGCGACTCAGATCCATGCCCATCGGCACGGCGAGGTCGGTCGGTTCGACCGGCTGGGCGCCGCCTTCATCGTAAAAGCGTCGCAGCTGGTAGACCCATGCAAGCACTTCCGCGACCGCGGCATACAGCGTCGTTGGGATTTCCTGATCGACCTTGACGTTGTAGTAGAGCGCGCGGGCCAGCGGCGGCGCTTCGAGCAGCGGGATGTGGTGTTCCGCGGCCAATTCGCGAATGCGCAGCGCGACCAGATCGCTGCCTTTGGCGACGACCTTCGGCGCACCCATCGCACCATCGGCGTACTGCAGCGCGACCGAGAAGTGGGTCGGATTGGTCACCACCACGTCGGCGCGCGGGATCGCCGCCATCATCCGCTTGCGTGCCAGCGCGCGCTGCTGCTGGCGAATGCGGGCCTTCACTTGAGGGTCGCCGTCGCTCTCGCGATGCTCGCGCTTCACTTCTTCCTTGGTCATGCGCAGCTTCTTAGCGTGCTGCCACAGCTGATAGGGCACATCGGCTGCGGCGATCAGCAACATCGAACCGACCGCGGACGCGCAGCACAGGAAGATCAGGCGCATCGTTTCTTCGAGCGCGGTATTCAGCGGCAGGATCGCCAGCGCCAGCACCGCGTCCTTGTGCTGCCAGATCACGAACGCGGTGATCGTGCCGATCAACGCGGCCTTGCCAAACGACAGGCCGAGCTGAATCGGCACGTTCGGCGAAAACATGCGGCCCAAGCCGGACATCGGATTCAGGCGAGAGAATTTGGGTTCGAGCGGCTTGAGGCTCAGCAGCCAGCCGCCCAGCGCCAAGGGGCCGGCCACCGCGGCGACCGTGGTCAGCGCGAAAACCGGCGCCAGCGCCAGCAGGCCCTGCCGGCTGGCGACGCCCACCTCGGACAACATCCGGTTGGTGTCGAACGCGCCGGCGTGATCGAAGCGCAGTGCGCTGCCCAGCATGTCGAGCAGGTGCCGGCCGATGGCGCCGGACATCGCCCAAATCCCGCCGAAGCCGGCGGCGAGCAGCGCAAACGTGGCCAGCTCACGGGAACGCGCGACCTGACCGTCCTCCCGCGCCTTTTCCAGGCGCTTGGGAGTTGCTGCTTCAGTCTTTTCGAGGTCGCTCTCGTCCGCCACCGTGGCTCTCCGCGCTGTCCGCTGGAAAGAGCACGCCGATCGAGCTAGTCCCAGCCACAGCGATTATTCCCTTAAGCCCCCGCTAACGATCGGGGGATAAAGGCGGAGAAACCGGTGTATTTCCGGCGATGTGTCGCGGCGCGGCATGCCAGCGCGCCGGCCGGGCGGAGCGAAAAAAGGCCGCGCGGGCGCGCGCCGCACAGATTAAGGGAACGTTTTCAGAACGCCACGAACGGCCCGGTCCCCACCGACGTCGGCTGGCCGGCAATCGCCACGGCGACGTGCCGCCCGTAAAAAAACGGCAGCCCGAAGTCGAATTGCCCGCTCGCCATGGGCCCTGCAAGGCCGTTGAACGCGAACGCCCCGGACGTGTTGAACAGCGCGTTCGCATTGGCGACAACGAACGAAACCGTGGCGGTCGCGCCATCCGTGCCGATGATGGTCGCGGTCTTGTTGAGCGTGGACGACGGGCAGTAGAACGAGCTGGTGCTGCCGGTACACACTGGCAACGCCGGATCGTTGAAGAACAAACCGTTCGAGCCGGTATCGGTAAACCCGCTGCTAAAGCTGATGTTGCTGTAATTGACCGCGAAATTGCCCGCCGAATCGGTGCCGATCTTTGTCACACCGGCGTCGAGCTGGTTGTTCGACTGGGTGCCGATCCCGAAAATCAAGGTGCCGGTGGCCGACGACACGCCTCCGGTGCCGATCGGCGGCATCTGTACGATCACGCCGTTGTTGTTCGCCAAGAAGCGCGCAACCGGATTGCCGATCTGCTGTGACACCGGAACCGACGTCGGGACGCATAGCGACGGATTGGTGCAGTCGTAGTAGAACCCGGTGCGCGGCAATGCCCCGGCGCAGCTGTTGCCGCAATCGACCGGCGAGGCGCCGATCCCGAGGATGCCGTTCGCGCCGATCTGGTCCACCGTATTCTCCGCGCGCCCAGCATTGCTGCAACTAGCCGGCACATTCGGAAACGCGCTGTCGCCGATCAACTGGATCGGCACTCCCGCCGGCGCCCCCGCCGCCGTGGTTTCGCCGGCAAGGTTCACCGTCGCGAGGCGCACCGAGCCGAACGCGAAGCCGTCCGCGAACTGCGCGCACGACGCCAACCCGCTGGCGCCGGGCACTCGCGGCAGGCTGCCGGCGACCGCCGCCGCGGATGACGCGATCAGCCGCAAGCCGTACGAGCCGGTATCCACCTGCACGTTGGTGATGATCTGGCACTGGGTAGTACCCGGCACACACACCGTCACCGAAGTCGTCACCAGGTTGGCGACATTGCGCAGTCCCTGGTTCACACTGAGCAACACCTTGTTCGAGGCATCGACGGCGCTGGGCTGCTTGGTCGCGCCGGGCACGCCGCCGCCGGACGAACTGGAGCCATCGCCGCCGTTGCAGCCGGACAGCATCAGGCCGAGCATCACGGCCGCGAGAATCGCGAGTTTTCGCACAGTAGTCTCCGTCGATCTCAGCGAATATCGGCGGGGCTGACGCCGGTGGGCAGCGCTTGCGGCAGATACGCCTGACCCGCGAACGCGCCCATGTGGCCGCCGGAATGAACCGTGAGGCCAGTGCCGGTCACCCGCACCGGACCGTGGCCACCCACTTTGGCGCGTTGGGCGTCGAGTTGTCCAACGTATTGTGGAAAATAGCTGCCGAGCAGCGTCTGCAGGTCCGGCATTTGCGGCCCCTGCCAGGCGATGCCGAACACGGCGCCATTCGCGCCGACATACTCGCGGATCACCGTGCCCGAAGTCAGCGTGGCCTCGTGCACCGAATACGTCGCTGCCGCGGCGGCGCGCTGGGTCACTTGACGATTGACGATGGACTGGCCGGACGCGCTGGAGGCGGTCCCGGCATAACTCGGCGCACCGCCGAGCACGGCGTATGCCGGAAACGACGCGAAACCGGCGCCTAGGGAAACGGCGGCTGCGGCGATTTGCACGCAACGCGCGGGAAGATGGGTCTTCATTTGGCTTCTGCTCCAACCTCGGTCAATGAGGGTCGCGTTTCCGCCCACCCCGGAGGAGGCGGGCCTGCCAGGTACGGCCATCACTGGCTGAGCCTGACTCGCGGTTCCCGTTGACACGCGCTATGACAGATGCCTTCCCAATACGACGAGCTGGCGGATCACCGGAACCGTACGCGCCGCGAGGCGCGGCGGCACATTCAATGATACGCCAGGCAATGAACCATTCGATTTGAAAGGTTCTAACCTAGAAGCCGAGACTGGTCAGGAGGTCGTCCACCTGCGATTGGTCCGTGACCACATCGGCGCGGCCTTCGGGGTTGATCTGCGGACCGTTCAACAGCGAAGCGGGGCTGCCGGTAGGCGAGGCGGCCTGCGAGGCGGCCGCCGCGGCGGCGAACAACTCGCGTTTTTCGGCCGTCAAGTTTTCGAGCAGCACCGTCAGCAACTGCTGCTCGATCGACGCGACCACATCCATGATCTTCTTGATCACCTGCCCGGTCAGATCCTGGAAGTCCTGCGCCAACATGATCTCGAGCAACTGCGTGCTGGTGGCCTGCGTGTTGGCCGGCACGCCCTGCAAAAACGTACGCGTGTCGGCCATGAGCATACGGACTTCGACGGAATCGATCGGTGCGTCATACCACTCATGCCAGCGGCGCTCGAGATCGCCGGCTTGCGCCTGCATCTGCTCCTGCAGCGGCTTGGCCACTTCGATCGCGTTGAGTGCGCGCTCCGCCGCCTGCTCGGTCATGTTCGCGACGTACTTCAATCGGTCGCGCGCATCGGGAATGGCTTCGGCAGCCTTCTCGACGTGCTTGTCGAGACCCAGCTCGCGCATCGACTCGCGCAGGGTACGCGTGAGTTGACCGATGCGCGACAGGATACGATCGGCCGCATTCTCGCCATCGAACGGCTCCGCGCCGGTGCCGGCTACCGCCGCGGCCACCGCGGCCGCCAGCTTCTGGGTCGACTCATCCACGTCAGCCTCCCGCCTTGGTCTTTTCGAGGATCTTGTTCAGCTTTTCCTCCAGCGTCGCCGCGGTAAACGGCTTCACCACATAGCCGTTGGCGCCGGCCTGCGCCGCCGCGATGATGTTCTCCTTCTTGGACTCGGCGGTCACCATCAGCACCGGCAGCGACGACAACGCCGCATCGGCACGGATTTCCTTGAGCATCGCCAGGCCGTCGAGATTCGGCATGTTCCAGTCGGAAATCACGAACTCAAAACCGCCGCCGCGCAGCTTCGCGAGGCCGGCCATGCCGTCTTCCGCTTCGTCGACGTTGGCGTAGCCGAGTTCCTTGAGCAGATTGCGCACGATCCGTCGCATGGTCGGGAAATCGTCCACCACGAGGATCTTCATGTTCTTGTCCATCACCACTCCGTTATTTCCGTTAAGCCGGATCCGCTCGGCTAATGCAAATTACCGATTCAATTCACTGATTCGCTTCGTCGATGCGCTTTACCGATTCGCTTCGTTGCGCGACTCAGACGCGCTGCCCACGCTCGCCCATCGACGCCAGGCGGGCCATGACACGGCGGGTCATCTCGGCGAGCGCCACGACTTCATCCGCGC
>Ga0310811_10002929_pt1 | contig 21440 bp, 17 predicted proteins | sample YCmetagenome_FD_207642 | JGI IMG/M metagenome (GOLD analysis project Ga0310811, IMG submission 207642) | Soil microbial communities from experimental microcosm in Duke University, North Carolina, United States - YC | ecosystem: Engineered > Artificial ecosystem > Soil microcosm > Unclassified ...
CTCGAAGGCCGGCACGCTGCTCGCCCGCCCGCTGACCTCGGTGCGCGACCCCATGGCGGGCTTCTTCTGCCTCCGGAAGAGCCTGATCGAGGGGATCTCCCTCAAGCCGCGCGGGTTCAAGATTCTCCTCGAGATCCTGGCCCGGACCGGGACCCGGAACACGGTCGAGGTGCCCATCCACTTCGAGGACCGGGCCGCGGGCGACAGCAAATTCGGCTCGAAGCAGCAGCGCGAGTTCCTTCGGCAGGTCTGGACGCTCTACCTGGACCTGAACGTGTGGCCCTGTCGCGTGGCGAAGTTCCTCGCGACCGGGGCGCTGGGCATCCTGCCCGACGTCGCCGTCCTGAACCTCGTCGTCCGGGCGCTCGGCGGCACGCCGACCCAGGGCGCCGTGGCGGGCTGGTTCGTGGCCATGACGGGGAATTACGCGCTGAACCGCGTCTGGACCTTCCGCGCCCGGCAGCTGCCGCTGGTCTCTTCGTACCTCAAGTACGCCCTCGGCGTCCTCGTGGGCCTGGGGGTGAAGGTCGCCATCATCAAGGCGCTGCCCCACTGGCACTACAACGTCAGCAACCTGCTGGGCATCGTGGTCGGGACCGCCTTCAACTACTTCGCCAGCCAGCTATGGGCCTTCGCGAGGCGCTGAACCGGGCCCCGGCGTGGGTCCGCTGGCTGCCTGTATTCGTTCTTCTCCGGATCGCGATGATCCCCATCATCCCCATCCTGCCGGAGGAGGCCTACCACTGGAACTATGCGCGCCACCTGGACTGGGGGTACTACGACCATCCCCCGATGATCGCGTGGGCGATCGCGGCCGGGCGGGCGCTCTTCGGGGACAACTCGTTCGGGGTCCGCGCCGTGACGGTGCTCATTTCGGCCGGGACGACGATCGTCCTGGCACGGATGGCGCAGCGCTTCTACGGGGAGGCCGCCGCCGTCTGGGCGGGGATCCTCTTCACCTTCGCGCCGGTCGTGCTGCCGGTGTCGGCCGCGGGCTTCCCCGACTCGCCGCTGCTGTTCTTCTGGGCCCTGACTCTCGCGCTGGCCTGGGCGGCGATTGAAGGACAGGACGGGCGTCGCTGGCTCGCGGCGGGAGCCGCGCTGGGCGCCGCCATGCTGTCGAAGTACACCGCGGTCTTCCTGGTGCCGTCGCTGTTCCTCTACCTGGCGCTCTCGAAGCGCGACAGGCGCTGGCTGGCGACGCCATGGCCGTACCTGGCGGGCGTGGTCGCCCTGCTGGTCTTCACGCCGGTGATCTACTGGAACTGGAAGCACCAGTGGGCGTCGTTCCTGTTCCAGAGCAAGGGGCGGCTGGAAGAGTCTCGGGGCTTCCGGCCGGTCTACGCGCTTCAGTTCGTCGGCAAGGAAGTGCTGGGCGTCTTCGCCTGGACCCTCCCGCTGGCGGTCGTGGCGATCCGGCGGGCGCTGCGTTCGGAGCGGCCCGAGGAGCGCTTCCTGCTCGCGGGCCTGCCGCCGATCGTTCTCGCCTTCGGGGCGATCAGCTTCTTCCGGCCGGCGCACGTGCTCTGGCCCCTGCCCGGGTTCCTGGGCCTCTTCGTCCTGATGGCGGGCCAGGCCGCCGAAGGGACGGACGCGATCGCGCGGTTCTACGCCCGCTTCCGGCCGTACTTCCTGGGCCTCTGCGTCGTGGGGCTCGCGGTCGCCGGATTCCATCTGAAGTACTTCCTGCCCTTCGTCGCGCCGATGCAGGGCCTCTATGGCTGGGAAGAGCTGGCGGAGCGGGTGCGCTCCCTCCGCCCGGAACTGCCGCCCTCGGCGCCCATCATGGCCTTCGGCCGCAAGTACACCGTCCCCAGCCAGCTGGCCTTCCGGCTCAAGCTGCCGTACGAGGTCCACGGCTCCCACCTCATCGACGACCCCGCGCTGCAGTACGCGTACTGGTGCGATCCTCAGACGCTGCGCGGGAGCGACGCGCTGGTCGTCGTGGAAGGCGGAGCCCGGGCGGCCGACACGTTGACCGCCGTGAAGCGCCACTTCCAGAGCCTGGAAGGGGCGGGCGACGTGAGCGTCCCGATCGGCCGCCACTATCGCGAGACGCCGGTCCTCTTCCATCTCTTCAAGGGCCGCGGCTACATCCCCCCGGCCGCGAACTGACCGACTTTTACTGGCGTCGGTTAAACGATTCTTCTAACGTGGCCGGATGCCCGTCCCCCTGGCCCTGCTTTGCCTTCTGGCGCTTTCCTTCGACTCGGGCCTGCCGGCCCTCGCTCAGGACAAGCCTCCGGCCGTATCTGCGGAGAGACAGGACGAGGGCGTCCTGACCGGAACCGAGCGCAGCAGCGCGCTCCGGATCCTGCTGACGGGCCACGTCGATCTCCACTACGCGTTCCGCAGCGAGGAGGTCAATGCCGCGGCGAGCGCGCTCAACTTTGGAGCCACGACCAACGACGGCAGCGTGAATTTCTGGGCGGGACGGATCGGGCTGCGGGCGGACGTGGAGGTGAAGGACCTGGTCTCCGGGGTGATCGAGCTGGAGAATCGCAGCTTCGAGTCGGGCGCCAACAAGCCCTTCAGCAGCAGTCCGACGCAGAGCACCCTGGACATCCGCCAGGGCTACATTGAAGCGGGAGAGTTCCTGACGACCAATCTCAACGTGCGGATCGGCGTCCAGAACGTCACGCTCCGCAACCGGCCCCACGACGACCCCTTCTTCATGGACCTGGGAGAGTCGGAGAGCTTCTTCAGCGGCTTCCAGCCCGGGACGCCGCCGGGCGTGGGGCGGGGAAGAGTGGTCCCCACGGCCGACCGGGACTTCGGTCAGCCCACGGGAATCCGCGCCTTCTACTCGCCCGTCGAGATCATGACGCTCGAAGCCTTCTGGATCGTCTACCGGGAGAACGGGTCCGCGCCGCACGACGAGTCGATCTACGCCTTCACGGCCAACAGCCTGCTCGGCGAGAACTGGTCGGCCTGGCTGCTCTTCGCGGCGGTGACGGGGGGCGACCCGCGCCTGGCGACCGTCTTCACCGGGGGCGCGGGGATCGACGGGTACTTCGGCTCGTCCAAGGAGCTCGAGGTCTTCGCGGAGGCGTACCTGCAGGGCGGGACGCTGGTGGGGGCGCCGGCCGCGGTCCACAAGGAGGCCTACGCGTTCAACGCCGGTGCCCGCGTCACGGGGCTCTTCGATTCGAAGCTGTGGCTGGAGGCGGCGGGGTCGTGGCGCAGCGGCGACCGGCGGCCGGACAACGACCGCGATCAGGCCTTCCAGTCCTACGAGAACGTCAACCGCTTCCTCATCATGGAGTCGAACGAGTTCGGCCTGGACATCGACACGAACGTGACCTGCCTGCGGGCTGCAATCGGCGCGGGCCCCTTCAACGTCTCGGGCCGGCCGCTGCGAATCCAGCTCGACGTCGGCCGCTTCGCCGCGGTGGTGCCCGTCCGCTCACTCAGTAAACAGTGGGGCGTGGAGGGCGACCTGTCCTTCGTCTGGAACTACAACCAGTCGTTCAGCCTCTCCCTCAAGGGCGCGTGGCTCGGCGACTCGGAGCTGCTCCGGCTCCTCGCGGGCGAGAATCACGCGCTGCTGGGCCTCTTCGGCGCGGACCTGAAGTTCTGATTCCGGCGATTTTTTCGTCCGCGTGTTCTTTTTCTTCAAGTCCCCCCCGACCGCAGACGATGAAACTATGCAACCCATTTAACCCCTCTCCTATCTATGGGCCGTCGCAAGACGGCCCATTGTTTTTTAAATCGAATTGCGAACCGTTCGGTCGCTGAACGCGGCTCAGAAGCGGAGGCGGAAGCCGACGGTGGCGAGCCAGGTCTGCGACGCGCGGGAGGCGGTGAAGTTCCGGAGCGCGTCGGCGCCGAAGAGCCAGGCCCCTCCGACGCCAAGGCTCAGCTGACGCGAGACGGCCGCGTCGAGCGTCGCGTCGACCTCGGTCCCGAGGCTCCGGCTGCGGCCGCTCACGCCGAAGAGCGGGTCCGGCGGCAGCGGCACGGCCTCCAGGAAGCGGAAGAGGGCGACCAGCACCTGCGGGGTGATCGTGGTCCCGCCCGAGGGGATCGGGATCCCGGCGGAGAACTGCACGGTTTCGTAGTTGGTGTCGATGTCGAGGCCGAACTCGTTTCCTTCGACGATCAAGGTCGCGTCGTTGTCCTCATACGACAGGAAGCGGCCTTCCTTCCGGTCGTCGCCGCGGCGGTCGCCGCTGACCCGGGTCGCCGTCGCCTGCAGGCGGATGCCGTCCGCGTAGCGGGCGATGGCCCGGAAGGCGTTCCCTTCGGCACGGATCCGCGCGCCCGCGTCGCCCCGCTGGACGTAGCCTTCCGCGCCGGCGAAGAACGGGCCGCTCGCGAACGACAGCGTCAGCCCCGCGGTCCACACCTGGCGATCGTGGTCGACGAAGCGGGAGTCCCCCGAGAGGAGCGCGAGGACGCCGCCGAGCCGCGCCCGGCCGAGCGCCTTCTCGTAGATCGCCCCCGCGAGCGATTCGTCGAGGCGGACCGAGCCGCCTTCGCTGACCAGGAGGCCGAAGAGCGTCAGGTCGGCGGCGTCGATCTTCGCGGTGACGCCCGCCGGCCGGAGCCGGTCGCGGCGGGTCTGCGGGACGGTGTTGGTCCCCGACGCCGGGAATGGGGGGACGGTGGAATCGGGCAGCTCGGCCCAGGGGGATTCCGACGCCGACGGCGCGAGGAAGAGCGGCTGGCCGCGGCCCATCGGATCCCACACGAAATCCTGGAGGCCGATGCGGAGGCCCGCGACGGGCTCCATCCACGCCTGGAGCAGGTCGATGTGGATCGCGGACGCGGACCCGAGGCGGTCCTCCTGGAGCCGGGGGTCGGAGCTCGTGAAGTGAAGGGGAAGGTTGCCGATCTCGATCGCCGCCGGCCCGGCGGGACTGTCGATGTCGAAGCGCAGGGCGATGTCGGGGAGCACGAAGGTGTCGGCTTCGCGGAGCGGGCTGCCGGCCGCCAGGCCGCCGGGGGTCCAGAGGCTGGCCTCGTTGATCCGCCGGTCGCGGTACGCGTAGGTCATGTCCATGCGGCCGGTGACCGTGATCCAGACCTGCGCGGGGTCGTCCTGGGCGAGGGTGCAGCAGAGGAGAAGGATCGCGCCCAAGCGTCAGAATCTCAGATTCATGCCGAGCGTGAAGAGGATCGTCTGGCGCTCCGCGTCCGGCGCGGCCGGTCCGCCCATCGACAGTTCCAGGACCTTCGAGCCGAAGAGGAAGCCTACGCCCAGGTCGATCACGACCTGCTTCGTCATCTCCCAGGCGATCTTCACGTCGACTTCGTTGCCGAGCTTGTGGGTGGTGTCGGTCGGGAAGCGCACGGTCTGGGCGGTCTGGGTCAGGCCGACGACCGTCATCAGCTTGAGGTTGTTCTTCGCCCCGGCGTTGAGGGCGATGCCGCCGCTGATCTTGATGGCGCGGTAGTTCGTGTCCCAGTCGAAGCCCAGGTACATGTCCTCCAGGATCAGGAGGTCGTGGACGTTCTCGTAGGACAGGAACGCGGAGGACTTGCCGTTCGCGACGGCGTCTCCGTCGCCCGAGTAGTACGTCAGGTTGGCTTCGACCCAGGGCTTGAGGTCGCCGGGGATGTCGAAGCGGGCGCCCACCTGGAAGGCGTAGCCGCCGACCTTCACGGGCGTGATCCCGGCCGCCGGGCCGTTGTTCCAGCCGTTCTGGAAGTAGAACTCCCCGTAGACGTCGAAGTTCTCGACGCCCTTCCAGTCGACCCCGCCGCCGTAGGTGAACACCGTGCTGCGGCCGCCCGGGTCGTCGATCGCCGCGACGATGAGGCCGATGCGGCTGCCCTTGGAATCGGCGGTGTAGAGGAGGTCCAGCGCGTAGACGGCCTCGTCGTTGTTGGGGCTGCCGCCCTCGATGACGGCCGGGAGCGCGACCAGGTCGAGGGCGAAGCTCGTCCGCTCCCAGCGGAGCCAGAAGCCCACCGGCTCCAGTTCCTCGGGATCGTGCGCCCGGTTGCGCAGCGTCGCGGCGTTGTCGCTCGCGGCGCTGACGTTGCGGCTGAAGCGCTGGGAGTGGCGCAGATCGAAGGCCAGGGACTCCCCGCGGTTGCGCACGTCGAAGCCCCACTGGCTGATGCCGGCCTGGAGGCTCAGCTCGGGCATGAAGAGCTCGTTGATCCGGATGCCGGCCTCGCGGAGCTGGACCGTGAGCGCCGTGGAGCCGCCGGCCCCGTTGGGTCCGGCGAAGAAGTTGATCTTCCCGCCGTCGACCCGCTTGGTGCCGATCTCCAGCAGGGCGGACACCTTGTCGGAGAGCTCGATGTTCATCCGGAGGGCGGCGAAGCCTTCGAAGGTGTTCTCCGACGCGCTGTCGCCGGGGACGCTCGAGCCGCTCACGCCGCCCGTGAAGGCGGTGATCTCCTGGCGGCGCCAGACATAGTCGAACTCGATCTCGCCGGTGACCGTGATCCGGACCGTCTGGTCCATCTCCTTGGAGGTCGAGAGGGGTTTTTCCTGCGCGAGGGCCGAGGCGGCCAGGGCCAGAACGAAGAAGCAGGCGCCGAGGAGTGACCTCATGTGCCCCATCCCTCCCGAATTCGGACCGTTAACCGGGTTGACAATATCGGTGCTCTCTACGTCCTGTCAAGGAGCTTCTCCGCCCGGGCGAGGTCCTCGGGCGTGGTGACCTTGAAGTTGGTCGCCGGGCCCGACACGATCCTCACCGTCCCTCCCGCGCGCTCGACGAGCTGGACGTCGTCGGTCGCGTCGGCCTCACCGTTCACCGTGTAAGCATTCACGAAGACGGAGCGGCGGATGCCCTGGGGGGTCTGGGCGTGCCAGAGCCGCGCGCGATCGGGGGTCGACTCGACCCGGCCCTTGGCGTCGGCGATCTTGATGGTGTCCACCGCGGGGGAGCAGAGGACGGCGGCGCCGTGGCGGGAGGCCGCGAGGGCGACGTCGGCGATGGCTTTGCGGGAGACCAGGGGGCGGGCGGCGTCGTGGACCAGGATGACGGGGGAGCGGAGGGCCTCCAGCCCGATGCGGACGGAATCCTGGCGACGGGCGCCGCCGGGGACCAGGGTGGTGACCTTGAGGGTCTTGAGGCGCTTGCCCAGCTGCGTCCGGATCTTTTCGACCCAGTCGGCGGGGAGGACGACGGCGATCTCCTTGACGAAGGGGAGGGCGGCGAAGGTGCGGAGCGAGTGGAGGAAGAGGGGGGTGCCGGCCAGGGGGACGAGCGCCTTCGGCAGCGGGGAGCCCAGGCGGCGCCCCTCGCCGGCGGCGGCCAGGATGACGCCCGTAGCCGGAATTTTCATGGGCGCCATATATAGAGTATTTAGGGGGGCTCCTGCCAAGGAATTGCGGCGTTGCCGCGATCCCGTCCCTTGACTGATTTCCCCCCTTCCGGTATTCTCCGGCCTTCGCATGAAAGTCAAATTCTGGGGGGTACGAGGCTCCATCCCCTGCCCGGGCGTCGGCACGGCGAAATACGGCGGCAATACCTCCTGCGTTCAGGTGCTCGGGGGCCAGGAAGTGGTCGTCCTGGACGCCGGGACGGGCATCCGCGACCTGGGTCTGGAGCTGATGGCGCCCAAGAAGCCGGTGCGGGTGCACCTCCTGGTCACGCATACCCACTGGGATCACATTCAAGGATTCCCGTTTTTCACGCCGATCTACATTCCGGGCAACGAGCTGTTCATCTATGGCCCGAGGGCGCTCGAGAAGTCTCTCGAGGAAGCGCTCATGTTCCAGATGCAGTACAGCTACTTCCCCGTGCGCGGCGTCGAGCTGGCCGCCAAGGTGAAGTTCACCGAGCTGGGCGAGGAGACGTTCTCGATCGGCGACCTCGAGGTATCCACGAAGTCCATGAACCATCCGATCCGCGTCCTGGCCTACAAGTTCAAGCAGAAGGGCCGGACCGCGATCTACACCGGCGACAACGAGCCTTACTATGATGTACTCGCCGAGCGGAGCCGGACGCAGGACAGCGGCATCCACCGGCGCTCGGAATTCATCAAGGAGTGCAACCAGCGGGTGGTCGACTTCTGCAAGGGGGCGGACCTGCTGATCGCCGACTCGCAGTACACGGACCAGGAATACGAGACGAAGCGCGGCTGGGGCCACAGCTCGATTTCGCATGTTCTGAATCTTTCTCAGGATAGCGGTGTCAAAAAGCTGGTGCTCTTCCATCACGAGCCGACGCACGACGACAAGTCGCTGGAGAAGATCGAGCGGCAGGCGCGTTCCCGGGCGGCCAAGATGAAGGGGAAATTCAAGGTCATCGGGGCGCGTGAAGGAATGGTGTTAGACGTGTAAAGATTCACGCTTGACATGCCGATACTATCTGGTATGTTGAGCGGCGAAACCATACCGCACGGTAGGTTCGGAGAGATCCGGGGGACGAGGCGCAAAAGAGAGAGGCGGGACAGTAAATCGTTTGTAGAGAAGCGGATAGGGCTTTTCTACAGTTTTCGGGAGGGAGCGCTGGCATCTTCCTTGCTAAACCGGGGTGCAAGGGAGTAGTGCAGGCATTTCCTTCCGATAGGTGTATGAGGGATCGGGTTTTGTTGAAAGGAGAGATCATGGTTCGATTCGGAGTGGCCCTCGCGGCGCTCGCCTGTATGGCGGTGCCGGCGATGGCGCAGGAGTCGACGGAGCAGTTGAAGAAGGAGCTCCAGGAGCTCCGGGCGGAGGTCGAAGGCCTGAAGGCGGTGAATCAGACGAAGGAGATTCCCGCGCAGGGCAAGATCGACGCCAACGCCATGGCGGCGGACGACAACCCCGTCATGACGCTGTTCAAGGGGACGAAGCTGTCGGGCTTTGTCGATGTGGGCTATGAGTTCAGCTTCAACAAGCTGAACACGAACCGCATCGCGAACAACGTCGGCCCCCTGCAGAACGGCACCGGCGCGACGGCCAACCCCGTCCGCATTTTCGACAATCGGGACAACAGCTTCTACATGCACGAGGCGCACCTGCAGCTGGAGCGTCTGGCCAGCAAGGACATGATCGTCGGCTACCACATCGAGCTGGCGGCCGGCCACGATCCTGGCCTTTATGACAACGCGCAGTTCGACCTTCAGGAAGGCTGGATCCAGATCATCGCGCCCGTCGGCAGCGGCCTCGACATCCGCGCCGGCAAGATGGCGACGCTCGCGGGCTATGAGGTCCTCGAGAACGTCAACAACATGAACTACTCGCGCGGCATGCTGTTCGGGCTGATCCAGCCCTTCACGCATACCGGCGTGCGGGTGGCTTATGGCATGGGCGGGTCGAACAACGACATGGTCACGTTCACGCTGGGCTTCAACAACGGGTTGAACGCCGGCACCACGGACCGCTTCGCGGACGACGACCACGGCAAGGCCGTCGAGTTCCAGGTTGCGGTGAAGCCGGTGAAGGACGTGCTCGTTGCGCTGACCATGATCACCGGCAACGATACCGCCTCGGGCACCAACACCACGACGGCGGAGCACTTCTACCTGTTCGACATCGTTGCAGCGTACACGATGGACAAGCTGACGGTTGGCCTGAACGTCGACTTCGCGTCGGCGCAGCAGGGCCTCGGCGCGGTCAACGCCCGGACGCCGTTCTCGGGCCTCGCCCTCTATGGCAAGTACGCCTGGACGGACGCGATGGCGACGGCGCTGCGTGTCGAGTACTTCAGCGATAAGAACGGCGCCCTCCTCGGACCCACCGTGGCGGGTGACAGCGGCACGGGCTCGCGCGTCTTCGAGTTCACGCTGACCCAGGAAATCAAGGTTGCGAACCAGCTCATCATCCGGATCGAGTTCCGTCATGATGACTCGAACAACCATGATTTCACGCGGAACGAGAAGGCCGCTCGCGGCGACAACACGCTCGGTTTCGAAGCGATCATGCCCTTCTAACGAAGGGTTTAGTTGCCTTAACGAGTCTTCATTCTGAAGACGAGATACGGGGCCCCGGTCGAAAGACCGGGGCCCTTGTCTTTTTAAAGTCGGGAGGCGCCGGGGACCCCTACTTCTCGGCGTCCGGCGGCTTGCTGGAAGTGTAATCGTTGAGCGCCTGCGCCCCGATGAGGGTGATGGCGGCCGACGGGGCGGGCGCCGGGGTGCCCGAGGACGACGACGGCGGCGGCGGGGGCGGCGTGAGGCCTCCGGCGCTGGGTGCGCCGCCCTTGCGCTGCACCACGTAGACCCAGGACTTCTCGACCTTGCCCACCGTGCCGCGGGCCCGGATCTCGAAGGTCGAGGACTTCACCGTGATCTGCCCCTGGATCGACGTGTAGATGCCGTCGCTCATCTGCGGGACCCGCTTGAGATCTTCCACCTTCTGGAACTCCCCGCTCTGGCCGGGCTGGCTGCCGGGGCCGGCCGGCTGGTCCCGCCAGGCCACGATCGCGTCGGCCACGGCCGGCGTCATCTGGTCGGAGAGCGACTGCAGGACCTCGCTTGAGGCGGTGTTGATGTTCACCATGCCGACCTGGGCGCCCTCGGGAGGCGTCTTGGGCCAGATGGTGAGGAACTCTCTCAGGCCCTTCCGCTCCTGTCCGTCGAAGGTGCCGCCGTAGAGGATCTCGGGCGTGATCCCGTCGATCCGGAGCAGCTCCTCGAGATTGTAGAGCTTGTCGTTCTTCGCCCGCGCCTCGAACTCTCCTTTGGTATCCGCGTCGATGTAGTCGATGATCCGGTCGGCGATGTCGGGCGTGTGGCGCAGCAGCTTCACGAGGCGGCGGAGCTGGGAGGCCACGGTCGGGACGACCTCGCCCTTGTCGTTCACGAGCTGGGAGAGGTTGATGTAGCGCTCGCTGTCGGTGACCCTCACCTGGACGTGCGCCTTGCCGAGCTCAAACTCGAGGGGGCTCGCCCAGCGCTCCTTGAGGGTGTCGATTTCGGGGGCCTTTTCCTGGTCGAGCTGGAGGAAGATCAGGGCCCGCTGGTAGCCCGCGCGGGCGCCGTAGGTGTTCTGCAGGTCCGCCAGGTGGTTCTCGGCCAGGGTACGGTTGTGGAGTGACGAGGCCGTCATCTGGAGGATCACCACCACCAGGATGACGAGCACCAGGAGGGCCAGGATGAGCGCGATCCCCTCGTCCTTGCGCTTTCTCACGATCTGTTTAACGCGTTGCCGCGCCGGACGTTGGGCACTGTTCCGGAGTTTTAATTTGACTACTCACCTTTTCGTGTTAGAGTTGAATGTCCACATCTTGATAGGGAACGGTTCGGAGGGGATATGACCAAGGCGTTCCTTCGGAAGTCCGTTGTCGCGGCCCTTCTCGCGTCGCTGGGGGCCCTCAACGCCTGCACGTACTGGCACGGCGATCTCGAGCGGATCGTCGACCAGAGCGAGCGCGATTTCCGCCGCAACCTTGGCGGGCCGTTCACCGAAGTGCCGATGCGGTTGGTCGTCTCCAATCCCAGCGCCTACAAGTACGTCGACGTGCGCTTCGATGCCATTTTGAACCGGGTCGGCGAGAAGGCCTTCGTGCCCTTCGTGACGACCTTCACGGCCGAGCGCTACATCTCCTTCTCGGCCTGGCCCGCCGACGCCAAGCTCTGGACCGCGGAGGACCGCGCGAAGAGCCACCCGCTCTTCTTCGTCGCCAAGAACGACCCGAACGTCCCCGACCTGACAACCGCGAGCCGCTTCTCCCTGGTGCGCATCAGCGGCCGCGTCATGGGCGACTATGAGATGCAGGCCTGGTTCGAGGTCAACCGGGTCGAAGTGGTCGAGCCCAACGTCTTCACCGACGAGGCCCTGACCGACCTGGCGATCGCCAAGCAGGCGATGGCGGACAAGAAGCCCGCGGTGGCGATCCGTCACTACGAGAACGCGCTGGGCGGCATCTGGACGACCGGCCTGCGCCTGGAGATCCACCTGACCCTGGCGCGCCTCTACGAAGGCCGCGGCGACCTGGAAGCCGCGCTCCGGCACTACAACGGCGCCCTCAACAACGCCCCCGAGAACGAGGAGGCGCTGAAGGGGCACGACCGCGTGAAGGCGGCCCTCTCGGGCCAGCCGGCGGCTCCGCAGCAGTAAGCAGAAAGGGGCCCCCGGCGCCGAAGCCGGGGTTCGGGCGCAGGGATGTCTGAACCGCTGCCCAGCGACGCGGTCTTTCTTCTCACGCTGATCTTCGCCACCCCTCTCGTTGCCGGGGTGGCGCTCGCGTCGGCGATCTCCTACCGCCTGGCCCGCCGCTGGCGCCTCATGCCTCCCGACAAGAAGGCCTGGGTCGAGAGCCCCTGGGCCGTCCGCCCCGCCGCCGCCGTCCTCGCCCTCTACGCCGCCTGCTTCGCCTACGGGAACCTGATCGAAGCGGACTGGGTCCAGACGACCCGCACCGAGATCCAGGTCACCGAGCCCGTGCTGGGCTATCAGAGCTTTCGCATCGTCCACCTGTCGGACCTGCACCTCGACCGCGTCGGCCGGCGGGAGCGCCGGATGATCGAGCAGGTCCTCGAGGCCAAGCCGCAGATGATCCTCCTGACCGGGGACTACCTGAACGTCCGGGAAGGGGCGGCCGCGCTGCACGAGGTGCTGGGCGCCCTCAAGGCGCCGCTCGGCGTGATGGGCGTCGAGGGCAACTGGGACACGAAGTTCGTGTCGGGGGAGATCTTCCAGCGGGCCGGCGCGACCTGGCTCGTGGACGACACCCGCGTGCTGGAGCGCGACGGCCGTCGCCTGCGGATCGTGGGGCAGGGGATGACGCCCTCGCGGAGCCTGAAGGAGCTCCTCCCGGCGAAGGACGACGGCGCCTACACCATCTTCCTCCACCACATCCCCGACGCGGTGGACGAGCTGCGCAAGCGCGACCCGGCGCAGCGCGTGGACCTCTTCCTCTGCGGCCACACGCACGGGGGCCAGGTCTGCCTGCCCTTCTGGGGCGCGGTGATCACGCTCTCCAAATACCACAAGACGTACGAGCGCGGCCTCTACAGCGTGGACGGAGTGCCCATGTATGTGAGCCGGGGGGTGGGATCCGGAGGCGGCGGCATCCCGCACGTCCGCTTCCTGGCGCGCCCCGAGGTCGCCGTGATCGACCTCGTCTACAAGAGGTAGCGGGCTAGCGGCCGACCACCGAGAGGCGCTCTTCGATCATGCGCAGGCGGACCTTCTCGACCCGCGCCTGCCAGAGCAGCTCGTAGATCGGGACCTTGTTGTCCTCGCGGATGGGGGCCATCGACATCGCGCGGCTCTCAAGCGACGCGGCCTTCGCGGCGGACTGATCACGCATCAGCTTCAGGGTCAGCGAGTCGGAGTTGGCCAGCACCGTGTCGCGCCAGCCTTCGAGGTCGGGCAGGGTGAAGGCGACCCCTTCGTGCTGCGGCAGCGCGTAGGGGCGTTCCAGCTCCAGGAGCCAGTCCTCTTCCTTCTTGTCGTTGTAGCGCTCGACGTCGCGCGCCGTCCTCCAGGGGTTCGGACGGTCGTAATAGCAGCCCGTCAGCAGCGCCAGGAACAGGACGGCATATTTCTTCATTCCTTCCCCTTCATCATGATCTCGTTGGCCGCATTGTACGAGTCGATGTCGCCGATATCGTACCATTCCCCGTCGATCACGTGGCCGTGCACGTCGATTTGCTTGTGCAGCCACTGGAGGTAGAAGCCCGGGGCGTCCTTGCTGTGGCCTTCCTCGAGATATTGACGGAAGAGGGGGAGGTGAGCCTTGCCGAAATAGTAAAGCCCGATCGAGATCAGGGTCGTCCGCGGCTTGGGGGGCTTCTCCTCGAAGTCGATGACCTTGCCCTGCTTGTTGATCTCGACGGCGCCGTAGAGGGACACCTTCTTTTTGACTTTCAGGTCCTTCAGGCAGACGGCGCTGCCCTTGGGCTTGGCGATCTCGACGAAGTCCTGGAGGTTGAACTCGATCAGGTTGTCGCCCGCGATGACCATCAGGTCGTCGTCGATCTTGGCGTTCTGGATCACGAACTGGATGTCGCCGATGGCGCCGAGCCGGTCGTCGGGGGTCGTGGTGAGGTCGTCGTAGATCTCGATCGGCACGGGCAGGGCGCGATGATGCTGGTAGTCGCGGAGCCAGTTGTAGTAATGGCCGGCGAAGCGGTGATTGGTGACGACGTAGATGGTGTCGAGCGCCTTCACCTTGAAGAGCTGCTCGCAGATGCGCTGCAGGATCGGGATCCCGGCGACGGGAAGGAGCGGCTTGGGCCGATCCTTCGTCAGCGGGTAGAGTCGGGTCGCGTAGCCGGCGCCGAGCAGGAGGCATTTCATCGAGGGGGATTATCCCAGCGCCACCCACCCCGCGTCAACAAAGTGGAGAAAACAACCTGGTTACTTTCTCCGTGTGGAGAAAGTAACCAGGTTGTTTTCTCCGCCGGATTGACCCTCCCCCGGGGGGCTGCTAGGATTGGGCCCATGCGACGGGCTTTGCTCCTGCCGGCGGCGCTTCTGGCGCTGCTCTCGCAGTCCGGCTGCGTCGAGCGCCTCCTGGCCATCCATTCCGACCCGCCCGGGGCGGCGGTCTACCTCGACGGCGAAAAGGTCGGCACGACCCCCTGCGAGGTCGCCTACACCTGGTACGGGACGCGGGTCCTGGTCCTCGAGCTCCGGGGCTTCTCGCTGGTCCGCCACGAGGTGGTCCTGTCGGCGCCCTGGTGGCAGCTGATCCCCATCGATTTCATCACGGACGTTCTCATCCCGATCACGATCCGCGACCGCTACTCGGTCTCCTACACCCTGGAGCAGGCCCCCGTCTCCCCGGAGGAACTCGAGGCCGTCTTCGAGCGGGCCGCCGAGCTCCGCAAGCGAGCCCTTCCGCCCAAGGAATGACATGGTCCTCCCGCTGATCCGCGAGCTGCCGCCCCTCGACGGCAGGCACGTCACCGTCATGGGTCTGGGCCTCTTCGGCGGCGGCCTCGGGGTCACCCGCTTCCTCGTCCGCTCCGGCGCGAAGGTCACGGTCACCGACTCGAAGAGCGAGACCGACCTGCGCGAGTCCGTCGAGCAGCTCCGCTCGCTTCCCGTCATCTTCAAGCTCGGCGGCCACGACGAGCGGGACTTCCGGGACGCCGACCTCGTGATCGTCAACCCCGCCGTGCCGGAGTCGAACCCGTACCTGAAGCTGGCCCGCGCGCTCGAGACGGAGATGAACCTCTTCTTCAAGCTCTGCCGCGCGGAGACCATTCTTGGGATCACCGGCTCCAATGGGAAGACCACGACCACCACCCTGGTCGGCGAGATCCTGAAGAAGCACCCGAAGCGCACCTGGGTGGGCGGGAACATCGGGATCTCGCTCCTGGAGTCTCTGCCGGAGATCGCGCCGGATCACCTGGTCGCGCTGGAGCTCTCCAGCTTCCAGCTCGAGAACCTCGGGATGTTGAAGCGGAGTCCGCAGGTGGGCGTGGTGCTCAACATCTCCCCCAATCATCTGGACCGCCACGGGACGATGGAGAATTACATCGCCGCGAAGCGCCAGATCGTGACCCACGCGGAGAAGAAGGTTCTCAACTGGGACGATCCTACGGTAAAGGGCTTCTCCGCCGCGTCCCGAGCTGAGGACTCCTACTTCAGCCTGAAAGAGGCTCCCCCGGCCGGCGCCTGGGCTCATGACGAGACGATCGAATTCCCAGAGCTTCGCCTGGACGTTCGCCGCCGCAAGATTCCGGGCTGGTTCAACCTCGCCAACATGGCCGCGGCCGCGGTCGCGACCCGGGCCCTGGGGCCCTGGGAGGGCTGGAAGGCCGCCTGCGAAGACGTCTTCAACACCTTCCCCGGCGTGGAGCACCGCCTCGAGTTCGTGGCCGAGAAGGGCGGCGTGAAGTACTACAACGACTCCAAGGCCACCGACGCCGAGGCGACGATCGCGGCGATCGAGACCCTGCCCGGCCCCTTCGTCCTCATCCTTGGCGGCTTCGACAAGAAGACCCCCTGGGAGACCTTCGCCCGCGCCGTCGCGGGGAAGCCGGTGCGCGCCGCCGTCCTCATGGGCCAGACGGCGCCCGCCATCGAGGCCGCCCTGCGGGCCGCGCCGCGCGTGCCCGAGATCGTCAAGGTGTCGTCGCTCGCGGAGGCCGTCCGCGTTCCGGCGAAGTCCGGCGAGACGGTCCTGCTGTCGCCTGCCTGCGCGAGCTGGGACATGTACCGCAACTTCACCGAGCGCGGCCTGCAGTTCAAAGCGCTGGTCGCCGCGCTGCCCGAGCGCTGATTGGCCACAGAGGGCACAGAGCCCACAGAGAAGAATCTGCTCTGTGCCCTCCGTGTCCTCTGTGGCCAATCCGCATTCTTTCCGATGAGAAACATGCTCACGTTTCAGGGACGATTTAACTAAAATCTCATCCGATGGGCGTGTCGGAGACCTTCACCTTCCTGGCCGAGCTTCCGGTCGAGCACCGCCTGCCCTACGTGGAAGCGGCGCTCCGCGAGCCGTATGTCGAGCTGCAGTCCGCGGCCTTCGACGCGCTCAGCGACCCGGAGGGCCTCAACCGGCCCGACCTGGTCATCCAGCATTTTCCCGACCTGACCGCCGACGTCCGCCGCAAGGTCGTCGCCCGGGGGGACCAGTTCGTCTCGGTCGCGCGCGACGTCCTCCGCTCCCCCAAGGAGTGGTCGCGCCGCTCCGCCTACCAGGTGCTGGCCGCGCTGCGCCCGCGGGAGGCGGGCTCGATCCTGGTCCGCGGCCTCTCGGACCCCTCGCCCGTCGTGCGCGAAAGCGTCGCCGACGCCCTCGAGGCGATCGCCAACCGCTACTACTACCACCTGGTCGCCGCGCGCATGCACGGCGACTCCGAGAGCCGCCGCTTCCTCGCGGAGAACCGCGCGACCATGCTGGAATCCCTCGGCCCGATCCTGCGCGCCTACCCGCTCCACGCCAAGCGGGTCTTCATCGACACGGTCATCGACTCGGGCGACGACGCCTTCTCGATCATCGCGGATATCCTCACGACCCGCAGCGAGCCCGCCACGGTGGCGGCGTTCATCCACGCGCTGGCGACCTCGCAGACCGAGCCCGCCATCGAGCTGATCTTCCGTCTCTCGCTCGACCCCCGGCCGCGGCTGCAGGACGCCGCGATGGACGCGCTCAAGCTCCGGCGCGACTCCGGGTTCCCCGCGCTCCTGGCCACGGTTCTCTCGCGCATGACGCCGGAGAAGTTCGAGTCCCTCGCGCGGCGGACGAAGGAGCTGATCTGGTGGCACACGATTGAGAACGCGACCGACGTCGACCCCTTCACGGCCGTGAAGCTGATGGAGTTCATCGCGCTGACGGGGCTGGAGCCGTCGCGCCGGAACGAGCAGCTGCTCCACTTCGCGGGCTCGCCCCACCCGGAGGTCCGCGCTCGGCTGCTCCTGACCCTCCAATCGATCTCGTACCCGGAGCTCCTGGACCTCTCCCGCTCCTTCCTGGACGACCCCGCGGACGAGGTGAAGCTCGCCGCCGCGCGGACCATCATCGGGCTCAACCCGCCCAACAAGGCCCGGATGCTGATGCCGCTGCTCAACTCGCCCTCCGAGGAACTGCGGCGCATGGCCACCCGCGAGGTCGCGAGCGCGAGCTTCGACAAGTACCTCCGCTCCTTCGAACGGCTCGACCCCGAGACCCGCGAGGCCGCGGCCCGCGCGCTCGCCAAGATCGACACTCGCATCGTCGACCGCCTGGCCGAGGAGCTCACCGCGCTCGACCCCGCGCGCCGCCTCCGTGCGCTCCGCGTCATCGACTACGTCGACGCCGAGACCGACCTGCGCCACAACCTCATGGCCCTGCTGAACGACCCCGATCGCCGGGTCCGCGCGACCGCGCTCAAGATCGTGCAGCTGACCGAGAGCGTCGAGGGGATGCGGCTCCTGGTCGCCGCTCTCTCGGACCCGGACAAGCGGGTCCGTGCCAACGCCATCGAGGCCTTCGAGGACGGCGCCGACCCGCGCGTGGTCCCGGTCCTGATGCCGTTCCTCCGCGACGAGGACAACCGCGTGCGCGCCAACGCCGCCAAGGCGCTCTGGAACCTGGGGAGCCCGGAAGGGCAGGCGACCCTGCAGCAGATGCTGGGCGACCCGGACGAGATGATGCGGCTCTCTGCGGTCTGGGCCTTCGGCGAGGTGAAGTTCCCGGGCGCGATGGACCTGCTGCTGGCGCGGATCGAAGCGGACCCCAGCCCGCTGGTGCGGCAGAAGATCAGCGAGGTCCTTTCGCGGGCCTCGGGCAAGGAAGCGCCGGCGCCGTGAGCCTCTTCGCCCTCGTCCAGAACGACGCGCTCGAGAAGGTGAGCCGCGGCTTCCGCGAGTACTCGGCCTCGCAGAGCTCGCTCGCGATCCTCTTCGGCGTCATCCTCGGCCTGGGCATCGTGGCGGCGCTGTTCTACGCCTGGGCGTCCGGGCGGGACCGGGTGGTGGGGCGGCGCCTGTTCCTCAAGCTCGCCCGCGCCAGCGGCCTCGCGCGCCCGGAGTCGGAGCTGCTGATCCGGATCGCCCGCCGGGTGCTGCCCGACAACCCTCCCGCGATCTTCGTGCGGAGGAGCCTCTTCGAGAACGCGGTGGCCGACCTGGAGCCCGACGACACCCTGGTCCAGGCGGTCCGGAGAAAGGTCTACGGCGCATGACGACCCGCCAGGAGTACGACAAACTCCGGAAGGAGATCGAGCACCATAACCGGCTCTACTACGACCAGGCCGCGCCGGAGGTCTCCGACGCCGAGTACGACCGTCTCTACGATCGGCTGGTCGCCCTGGAGAAGGAGCACCCCGACTGGGTCACGCCCGACTCTCCCACGCAGAAGGTCGGCGGCCATGCCGTCGAGCGCTTCGAGAAGGCGGAGCATCGCCAGCCGATGCTCTCGCTCGAGAAGGCCTACACCAAAGAGGACATCGCCGGCTGGATCGCGTCGATGGAGCGCGACCTCGGCAAGTCGCTGCTCTGGAGCTTCACCGCGGAGCCCAAGGTCGACGGCGACTCGCTGGAGCTGGTGTACGAGCGCGGGGTCCTGACCCTCGCGGCCACCCGCGGCGACGGCCGCGTCGGCGAGAACGTGACCCACACGGTAAAGACGATCCGGAAGCTGCCGCGCTCGCTGGCCGACGCGCCGGAGCTCGTCGAGATCCGGGGCGAGAGCTACCTGGACCTGGCGGACTTCCGCGAGATCAATCGGAAGCTGCTGGAGGAGGGGGAGGAGCCCTTCGCGAACGCGCGGAACCTGGTGAGCGGCTCGCTCAAGCAGAAGGACGCGACGGTGACGAAGTCGCGGCCGCTCAAGTTCGTCGCCTACGGCCTGGGGACCCTGAAGGGCAGGAAGTTCACCACCCACGAGGAGGTCCTCGGCTGGCTGCGCTCCCTGAAGTTCGAGATCCCGCCCTTCCGGGTCTGCGCGACGGTGGACGAGATCCAGCAGTACTGGCAGGAGACGCTGGAGCGCCGGGAGGGCATGGAGCACGAGATCGACGGGATCGTCATCAAGGTGAACGACCTGTCGGTCCGCGACCAGCTCGGCGCCCGCAGCAAGAGCCCCAAGTGGGCGATCGCCTACAAATTCCCGGCCCGCGAGGAGACGACGGAGGTCCAGGACATCGAGTGGAACGTGGGACGCAGCGGAAAGATCACCCCGGTGGCCAAGCTCCGCCCCGTGCCCATCAGCGGGGTCACGGTCTCGAACGCGTCCCTGCACAACGTCGCCCAGCTGCAGCGCCTGGACGTCCGCAAGGGCGACACCGTGCTCGTGACCCGCGCGGGCGACGTGATCCCCTACGTGGTGAAGGTGATCGAGGCGAAGCGCCCGCCGGGGGCGGCGACGCCCGAGATCCCCTCGACCTGCCCGGCCTGCCGCGCGGCGGTCGAGCGGACGGAGGCGGACGTGCTCTGCACGAACAGCTTCGCGTGCCCGGCGCAGTTCAAGAAGGCGATCGACCACTTCTGCTCCCGGGCGACCATGAACATCGAGGGGCTGGGGCCCGAGTGGATCGAGCAGCTGGTCGGCACGGGGATGCTGAAGTCGCTCGCCGATCTCTACTCGCTCCAGAAGGAGCAACTCCTGACGCTGCCCCGGATGGGGGAGAAGCTGGCCCAGAACATGCTCGACGCCGTCGAGGGATCGAAGAAGACGACGCTGCCGCGCTTCATCAACGCGCTCGGGATCAAGCACGTGGGCGAGGCGACGGCGCGCGCGCTGGCGGAGCACTTCGGGAGCCTCGAGAAGCTGCAGGCGGCGAGCGCGGAGGAGATCGAGGAGACCCAGGACGTGGGGCCCACGGTCGCGGAGTCCATCCGCAAGTTCCTGGACGACTCCCGCAACGTGAAGCTGATCCGGCAGCTCCTGGACGCCGGGATCACCTTCAAGGCGCCCGAGCGGGCGGGGGACGGGCTGGCGGGGCAGGTGATCGTCTTCACGGGCGGCTTCGAGTCCATGAGCCGGGACGAGGCCAAGGCGCTGGCGCAGTCGCACGGCGCGAAGACCTCGGACAGCGTGTCGAAGACCGTGACCCTCGTGGTCGCGGGACCCGGCGCCGGGAGCAAGCTTGAAAAGGCGACCAAACTTGGTATAAAGGTCTTGGACGAAGGGGCCTTCCTGAAGCTCATCGGTCGTTGATCGGGAAGGGCCCCTTTTTTTACCCTTGGGAGACTAGAGCCGTGGTGGACCAAGAAAAATTCATCTGGATGGACGGGAAGCTCGTGGACTGGGCCGCCGCCCAGGTCCACGTCCTGACCCACACCCTCCACTACGGCCTCGGCGCCTTCGAAGGCATCCGCGCCTACGAGCTCGAGGACGGCCGTTCCGCCGTCTTCCGTCACCGCGAGCACATGCGCCGCCTGCTCGATTCGTGCCACATCGGCCAGATGCAGTGCCCCTACTCGGTCGACGATCTCTGCAAGGCCGCGAAGGACACCCTGACGGCCAACGGCATGAAGGCCGGCTACCTCCGTCCCGTGGTGTTCATCGGCGACGGCAAAGGCATGGGCGTTTTCCCCGGCGACAACCCGATCCGCGCCTTCATCGCCACCTGGAAGTGGGGCGCCTACCTCGGGAACGAGGCCATTGAGAAGGGCATCCGGGCGAAGATCTCGTCCTACACCCGCTGGCAGCCCAACACCGTGATGACCCGCGGCAAGCTGACGGGCCATTACGTGACCGGCATCCTCGCCAAGCGCGAGGCGAAGTCGCTCGGCTTCGACGAGGCCATCATGCTCGACACCGAGGGCTTCTGCGCCGAGGGCTCCGGCGAAAACCTGTTCCTCATCCGCGACGGCAAGATCAAGACCGCGCCGCTGACCTGCGTGCTGCCCGGCATCACGCGCGACACGATCATGACGCTGGCGCGCGAGAACAACATCCCCGTCGAGGAGCAGCGTTTCAGCCGCGACGAGCTCTACATCGCCGACGAGGCCTTCTTCACCGGAACGGCCGCCGAGGTGACGCCGATCCGCGAGGTGGACGGACGGGCGATCGGGAAGGGGACGCGCGGGCCCATCACCAAGAAGCTCCAGGACGCCTTCTTCGACGTCGTGAAGGGCCGCGCCTCCAAGCACCAGGACTGGCTCGACATCTACACGCCGGGCGGCTCCGAGAAGGAGTCGAAGAAGCCGGCCAAGGCGC
>Ga0310811_10002930_pt1 | contig 21440 bp, 19 predicted proteins | sample YCmetagenome_FD_207642 | JGI IMG/M metagenome (GOLD analysis project Ga0310811, IMG submission 207642) | Soil microbial communities from experimental microcosm in Duke University, North Carolina, United States - YC | ecosystem: Engineered > Artificial ecosystem > Soil microcosm > Unclassified ...
GGTCAGGTTACAGCCGATACATTGACGAGTGGAAATTCATTTCATTTTGCAGAAGAAGAATTAAAGAAAGCAGAAAAAGAATCTGTTGAATTATTATTCTTCACAGACAAAAAATATCCATCACGTTTAAAAGGTTTAGCTGACGCGCCTTCACTTCTCTACTTAAAAGGAAACGTAAATCTTGAAGCAGCCAAAACAGTTGGCATTGTAGGCACGCGTAAATCAACTGACTACGGTCGCAATTGCATTGAAGAAATAATGCAGGAGCTTGTACCACATGATGCTTTGATCATCAGTGGTCTCGCCTATGGTATAGACATACAGGCACACAAACAGGCACTGAAAAACAATTTACCGACAATTGGTGTGATGGGAAGTGGCATCGATATAATTTATCCGGCAACGCATAAAGAAACAGCAAAGAAAATGCTTGACCATGGTGGGCTGATTACAGAGAACCGTTTCGGTACAAAACCTGATGCCCATAACTTTCCGGCAAGAAACAGAATTATAGCAGGCTTATGTGATGCTCTCGTTGTTGTTGAAGCAGCCGAAAAAGGAGGAGCATTGATTACTGCCGATATCGCCAATAGCTATAACAAAGATGTCTTCGCCTTTCCTGGCAACATTGGTCAAAGTTATTCAGAAGGATGTAACAACCTCATCAAATCAAACAAGGCACATCTCATTTCATCCATAAAAGATCTCGAATACATTATGAATTGGGATCCTTCCATCAAAAGCACAAAAAGAAAAGAGCCCTTTTCACTGGAAGGTTATGAACCTGATGAACAACATGTACTGAAAACATTACTAGAGAAAAACGGCCAGATGATGATTGATGAATTGAGTTGGGCCACCACACTTCCCATCAGCCTACTAGCATCAACGTTGCTAGGTCTTGAGTTCAAAGGAGTGATTCAATCTCTGCCAGGGAAGAAGTATAAGATAGTCAACGGTCAATAGTCCATGGTCGATAGATGATAGTCACTAGAAATTAGATGAATCTGAATGACTACTAACCATTGGCTCCTTGAATTTCAATTTAGTGCAACCTCTTGCCATCGTCTATGGACTATTGACCATGGACTAATAATTAATTTCCCTCATGCTCAGTCTTTTGATTGCATCTTTCTTTAATGGCTTCGTAGGCTTTTAAGTCGCCAAGCTCACCGGCTTTACTTAAATCCAGACAACCATTTTTAAGATCGCCAAAGTTTATGCGAAGTATGCCTCTCATATAATAGGCATCTGTACTTTTTGGATTTATCTGAATGATTTTAGAGCAGTCATTGATAGCGTCTTCGTATGCCAAAAGAAATTGCTTGGCCTTACCTCTATTGTAATAAGCTTCAATGTAATTTTCATTAATAGTAACTACGGCAGTGAAATCATCTATAGCTCCGTAGTAATCCTGCAATTTCATTTTAACATTTCCCCTCACAAAAAAAGCATCAGCAAATTTGGGGTTCTTTTCAATGGCGATGTTATAATCTTTCATGGCACCATGATGATCCTCGAATGCTTCCTTAATATTTCCACGCATATAGTAAGCTGCAGAATAATTAGGATCAATTTCTATTGCCTTATTGAAATTAAGAAGTGCTTCCATGTATTCACGTTTCTCATAGAGCTCTCGTCCTTTCTGTGTCAGCTCCTTAGCCGTCTGTGCGTATGAGGCTGAAACAATGAAGAGAATGAAGATGAATAAAAATTTGTATTTCATAAGGGAAGCCGGTTAAAATATTCTGTGATCCAAAATTTACTGGATCTGTTCATACTACGCTGTTATACAAATTTAACATTTTACCTTCTATAACAGACGCAACGTAATGTTTTCAGTGTTTCGGAAATATTTTATCCGCCATAAGCGCTGATGTTTGAAATTCAGCAAAATTAATGCCTGTATCAGCAGCTTGCCCAGTTAAAAATTCAAGAATAGTTTCGGTGGCTAAATTTCCAACAAGTTCATCATCGGCCATGGGGCAACCACCAAAACCACGGATAGCACCATCGAAGCGTTTACAGCCTGCCTTAAAAGCAGCTTGTATCTTTTCACGGGCTTTCTCTGCAGTGGAATGAAGGTGTGCTCCAATCTCAACCGTGGGATATTGTTTAGACAGTGACGAAAATAAAAACGAAATAGTCTCGGGTGTTGAAACGCCAATGGTATCGGCTAGTGAAATAACATCTGATCCAAGCGTAGTAAGAATATCAACAAAATTACCTACCAGGTCTACGGCATACGGATCGCCATAAGGATTTCCGAAACCCATACTAATGTAGCTCACTAACTTCTTGTTGTGCTTCAAACAAAGGTTATGAATTTCTTCAACCGTGTTTAACGCTTCTTCAATTGACTTGTTAGTATTTCGTTTTTGAAATGTTTCTGATATTGATAATGGGAAACCTAAATATGTTATTGCCTCAAACTGTGCGGCTTGTTCTGCTCCTCTAGTGTTGGCTACAATGGCTAATAATTTTGATTTACTTTCCCGCCAGTTTAATTGTTCAAGAACTTCAGCAGTATCGCGCAATTGTGGTATTGCTTTGGCCGAAACAAAACTACCAAAGTCAATTGTGTCAAAACCAACTCTTAACAATTGGTTAATATAGTCTATCTTCTGTTGAGTAGGTATAAACTCATCCAGGCCTTGCATGGCATCACGCGGACATTCTATTATCTTCAAGCTTAATCTCGTTTAAAGTTTTGTAAAAATACAAATGGCAATATTCTCCTTCTAATTTAACGAGTGGTAACCGAAAGTTGTAGGAAAAAATCCACAACAGACGGAATGTAACGCAATTCATCTCTAATAAAAGTGATATTTTCGTAATTACTGGATAAATATACAGTCTGAAACAACCTTACCTATGCCATTGACACCCTTTAGTGGTACTCTTGATAAAAAAGGAGTAGCACATTTACTACGAAGAGCAACTTTTGGTGCGTCTCCACAGCAGATAAATTCGCTTGTTGGATCAACACCTGCAGCAATTGTTGGTCAACTCTTTAATTCTGCAATACCCGATCCTGCATTACCAATTGATCCAGCCAATGGAGAGCAGTGGACTGAAATTCCTACACCTACAAGTAAGAATGATGATCTGGAAGATAATTTTCTTAGCTGGTATATCGGCCAGATGCTAAATACCTCTCTCCCCTATTCTGCCCGAGAGAAAATAGTATTCTTCCTCCATACACATTTTACTACCATTCGCTCGAAAGTTACCAGTGCCAAAGCGCTTTACTTTCAAAATAAATTATACAGACTGTTTGCATTTGATAGCGCTAATGCCAAACTAAGTATTAAAGAGCTAACCAAAAAAGTTAGTATAGACAATGCCATGATCAGGTTACTCGATGGAGATCTGAATGTAAAAGGCAACCCAAATGAAAATTACGCTCGCGAACTTCTTGAACTTTATTCCATAGGCAGAGGTCTTGATGGCTACATACCACCGGTAACACAACAAGGTGATTATGCTAACTATAGTGAAACTGATATTCAGATTGCTGCACGTGTTCTATCAGGATGGGAATTTGATGATACGTTCACAACTATTGATGTCGATACATTAATACCCAGAGCCAATGTAAGAGGAAGTGCAACAAATGCTTCCTCGCATGATAATGATACAACGGCTCCTAAAACATTTAGCAGCCACTTTGGAGGCATTACAATCGCTCCTGATCCAGCGCTTCTATCTGGTGGTAATCCTACCGAAGCAAGTGCCATGGATGAGTTGGATCAATTAATTGAAATGATCTACGCTCAACACGAAACGGCCAAGAACATTTGTCGTAAGGTGTATCGTTTTTTTGTCTACCATGATATTGATGACGTCATTGATAATGATATCATAGAATCAATGGCTACTGTTTTTGAATCGAATAATTTCAAATTACAACCGCTATTAACAGCATTATTTACCAGTGAACATTTCTACCAGGCAGGTGGTGGCGTAGACGATGATAACTTTGGTGGTATTATCAAATCACCTCTTGATCTGGCTATCGGAACTCTGCGTCTGTTTGATTATCAGTTACCAGATATAACAACAGCAACAGCAGATTTTTATGCACAGACTTCCTATCTTCTAAATCTCATTAAAGGTGATGGACTTAACCTGTCACAAATGAAGATGCCATTTTTTGATCCTACTGATGTGGCGGGATACGAGGCTTATCATCAATATCCAATTTATAATAGAGCATGGATCACACCTAATCACCTGGCGAGCCGGTATAAGTTTATTGAAAATTTAATTCTCTATAATCCATCTGCACCACCACTTATTAACATCAATGTATATGATTGGGTGAAAGCTAACATTAGTGATGCTATTGCTGGCGACGAGAATGCTATTGCATTTGAACTGGCTAAATATTTTTTCCCTGTTCCCTATGTAGATACAGAAACAAATCATGGACTTACAGATGCCCGCCTGGCATATTTCAAATCACAATTGATAGGTCTGCACACGCCCGGCTATTGGGCTACACTTTGGGCAGGCGGCGCTCAGGAAGATCTTCGGATTGCCCTTAACCTGCTTTTCAATGCCATGCTTCAAACACCAGAATATCAATTATTATAAATCTCGACAACTATGAAGAGAAGAAATTTTTTAAAGAGACTTCCGTTAGCCTTAAGTATTCCGTTTTCTATTGGCGGTATACCTATAAAAGTATTAGCTGACAATCAACTTACAGCACTTTTACAAGCCAATGCAGATAATGACAACGTGCTTATTGTTTTACAAATGCACGGCGGTAATGATGGACTAAACACGCTTATACCAGTTGAAAAGTATGAACAGTATTATAGTCGCAGACCAAACATTGCCATACCAGCAAAAGATAGTTTACGAAAATATATTCCACTGGATAGCACTTTGCCTTCTGATGCACAGGTAGGATTGCACCCCGACATGCTCGCGATGAAAGCGCTCTATGACCAGGGACGAGTAACATTTGTTCAAGGAGTGTCTTATGAAAATAATAACGGATCACACTTTCGTGGAAGAGATATAAGTTTTATGGGAGGTGGATCGAATGATTATTTCGACTCCGGCTGGTTGGGCCGTTACCTCGCTGACTATTATTTTGACAAAGGATACGGAACCTATCCGGATAGTTTCAATTATGCATTGATGCCCGATCCTCTGGCGTTAGAAATGGGCAGTGAAGTTTCTTTACTCTTTCACCAGAAAGGAAATATACCAACATCGTTATCAATAGATGAGCCAGACAAGTTTGAAGATTTTATTAACGAACTAAATGGATTTGATGACCTCAGCGGTAACAGAGGTTTCCCTCCTGACTTTCTGGAAGCTTCGCCGTATGGAAAAGAATTGGATTGGGTCTTAAAGATTGAAGATAAGTCTAAAGATTATGCTGCACGTCTTGCAAAAGTATATGCTGATGGTGGTGCTACAAGCATTACGTATCCGCAGAAATATCCTTACAATGCTCCTTCGGGAAGTTTAGACAATCCACTTTCAAAACAACTTCAACTTATCGCGAGGCTTCTGGCTGGCGGTTGTAAAACTCGTGTGTTCCTGGTAAAGGTTGGTGGTTTTGATACGCATGCCGACCAGGTAGAAAGTTATGATCCAACGATGGGTAGTCACGCAGCATTGCTTTTCCATATCTCAAGTGCAATGAAAGCTTTTCAGGAAGATTTACGCTCACGGGGTTCACTTGAAAACAGAGTGCTTACCGTTACCACTTCAGAATTTGGCAGACGCATAAGTTCCAACGGAAGTTTTGGTACCGATCATGGTACAGGTGGTCCGATCTATATCTTTGGTAAAGGTGTGAAGCCAGGTGTTGTAGGAAAAGTACCTAATCTTGATCCTGATGTTCATAATATAGAAATGCAGTATGACTACCGCCAGGTTTATGCTAACATCATGAAAGACTGGATGGGTGTTGAGGAAGATACGATTAGCAAAGTTCTTTTTGGAGATCAGAAAACTGATCCGGTAACAGCAAGAAACTTTATTGAAGGTCCAAGATTAGACAATGAAAATCTCCCGCCGTATACACCAATGCCGCTGGCTACTACAGTCATTACGGGAATAGATGAGTTTGTAAGCACACGTTTCGCGCTTAAAGATTGCTATCCTAACCCGGCAAAGAATAAAACAACCATGTCTTTCATGGTTAACTCAAGCAACCTTGTAACCATTAACCTAATGGATATTGAAGGTAGGCCGATAAAGACATTGATCAATAAAAATTATGAACCTGGCGAACACAAGGAAGAAGTAGATCTAACAGGTTTGCCTACGGGTAATTATATTTACCAAATGAAGACCGAATTCTATAAGGGCTCCAAAAAACTTGTGATTATAAAGTAAGCTGCATGAAAAGATTTTACCTCCTCCTGTTTTGTTTGATTATCTGTATCTGGTCATTTGCACAAGGCAAAAAGAAATCGAAAACGTATAATAAGAAGGCGAACGAAAATTCGCAGTTCCTGGAGAAACAATGGTGGCTGGGTTTCAAGGCCGGCACTAATATTTCAAAAGCTGTAGTCCTTACCCAGTATTCGGTAATGACTCCAACAGATCCTACGGACAAGGTTTCTAAAAAGTATGAGAACTTTCAGCAATTCGGATCACAGGCTGCTTTAGAATTCACTTTCTCCTATCAGAGTTTCTCTGTCAGCATTCAACCTACATATCGGAATGCCCGCTTTGTCTATTCTAATAAATATGAATGGGTGGACACACAAAGCAGTAATGCAGATTATCTGTTGCTTAACTATCGTCAGGAACAAAAAATAGAACATGCAGTCGTTCCACTTGTAGTTAAGTACGAAGTAGCCGGTAATAAGCTTAAACCTTATGTACAATTGGGAGGATATGCAGCATTTCTTCTCAATGCGCAAAAAACGTTAACCATTTCAGGTATTGATAAGGCTTCTGGAGGAACTAACAATTTTAAAGATCCGGCAATCACCGTTGGCGCTAAGGATCTTTTCGCCAAGAATAATTGGGGACTTATTGCAGGTGCAGGATTAAACTATCATCTCGGCAATGTGCGCTTTAACTTTGATGTGATGTATCTGTATGGAATGAGTAACATCTCATCAACCAAGAACAGGTATAAAAATGATCGTCTATCCGGAGTTGGCGATGCATTGGATGACACCAAGTTAAATAATCTGTCTATGTCATTAGGTTGCCTTTTCCCTCTGCGTTTCCTGGGAACTGGTTTCAAATCATTCGATAAATAAAAAATAACTCTTAATGGCCAAGCCCTCCGCCCATTATCAAAATTTACAACCGATGAAAAGATTTTTTTCTATATCAATATTCGTTCTTTCATTATCCTTGCTGATCTCCTGCGAAGAAAAATCAGATCCGGCATTAGATGCAGCAACGTTCACCAAAATATATTCTAACAATCAGTTTAGCACGGCATTTTATCCACTCAGCATCAAGCAAACCGCTGACGAAGGTTACCTGATACTGGCAGAAAAGAAATTATACGACACTACTGCCCGATACACCTACCTGTTGAAAGTTGATAAGTTTGGTAATGTTATAAAAGACACAGAAGCAGATCTGGATAAAACCTTTACCAATCCGGTGCCTAACCTGATTCAGATCGATAACAGCTACTATTTCTTCTTTATGATAGGCACAGGCACCTATCTCGCCAAGACTGATGCTGATCTATCGAAAATTGATACAGTAGGATTAGATGGCCTCACCTATCCAGCAGCTGCATCATTTGATCAGTATGACAATACTAACTCAAAATTTACGTTGCTGAATTATGATTATGACAACAGGCAATTCCTGTTATCTGTAGCGGATGTCACAGGCCAGGTATCAAACACCAAACGATTTGATATAGAAACTACCAATGAAATTGAAGGGCCGATCATTGATCATTTCAATCATACCGGAAAAGAATTTCCCTTTTTGGCAGGCAGACTTGCCAATGGTACTTACTACTTCAATGCTTTTGTGAACTATTCATTCTCGTTGATCTTTACGGATCTGAGTAATGACAATTCCATATTAGGAAGAGTTGACGGTCAACGTAATTATGGCGGGGTCAATAGCGTTATTCAGCTTTCAGGAGATAATTTTGCTGCTTCAAAATTCAACTTTGGGTCAAATTACTTTTTACCGAAGATGACTGTATCGACTACAGCTTCTAAGTCTATTACAGATTATGATGGGAACCCCATACCAGAACTTGTCTCTGATTCAAAAGTAAAAACGATACAAGCAACTGCTAATGCTAAAAGTATAATATTGTTCGCTGGCAATACAAGATCAAATCAGATTGGTCTTTATGCTTATGACGCAACTACAGGTCTTTTTATTGGTAGCCGGTATCTTGGCTTCTCAAATCCTTTTGAAGTTGCTGATATCATTCAAACAAGTGATGAAGGTATTGCTGTTTGTGGTGTTACGTATACTGCAGGAAGGTTCTCCCGGATATGCATCTTTAAACTTTCTAAGAGTGAACTGAATAAATTCACTAAGTCTTAGCATGGTATCTTACTTACAAACTCATTACGCTTGTTCTTTGCTCATTTTTTAAGACCTTGGCATTGAATTTATATCAATTCATGCCTGACATTCAACAACAAGTAGATCTTTTGCCTTATAATACCTTCGGCATAAAAGCTTTTGCTAAGTATTTCGCGACCATTAACAACCTGGATGAAGCAAAAGCATTGCTTTCATCTGACGTTTTCAAAAAAGAAAAGCATTTCATCATCGGTGGAGGCAGCAATATTCTGTTGACAAAAGATTTTGATGGACTCATTATCAAAATTTCTCTGAAAGGAATTGAAATTGTTCATGAAGATGAGGAAACAGTTACTGTAAAAGTTGGTGCAGGCGAGAACTGGCATGACTTTGTGATGTATTGTGTCGATCATAATTGGGGTGGAATAGAAAACTTATCACTCATTCCGGGCACTGTTGGAGCCGCTCCGATGCAAAATATTGGTGCTTATGGGGTGGAAGTGAAAAAAAATATTTTAGCGGTTGAAGCCCTTGAAATTTCTTCTGGCGAAGTAAAACTGTTCACTAATGAGCAGTGTAAATTCGGTTATCGTGAAAGTATTTTTAAGCAGAGTCTGAAAGAAAAATACATTATCTCAAGTGTTACTTTAACTCTCACAAAAAAAAATCATCACTATGTTATAAGCTATGGTGCTATTGAAGAAACACTACGACAACATGGTGTTACATCACCATCAGTGAAGAGTATAAGTGATGCAGTTATACTCATTCGAAGAAGTAAATTACCTGATCCATCACGCATTGGTAATGCAGGAAGTTTCTTCAAAAATCCTTCAATACAAGCTAATTTGTACGATTTTCTTAAGAAAGAGAACCCAACACTACCTTCATATCCTGGTGAAAATGGTTTGATAAAAATACCTGCAGCATGGTTGATTGAGCAGTGTGGATGGAAAGGAAAAACATTCAACAACATCGGTGTTCATAAAGATCAATCGCTGGTATTAGTGAATTATGGAGGAGGTAAAGGTGATGATTTATGGCAACTTGCAATGAACATTCAGGCAAGTGTAAATGAAAAATATAACATCATACTTCAACCTGAAGTGAACATGATATGAGTGTTCAGCATGCTTCAACTTTCATCATCAACATCATATTTTACATCTTGAAAAAATGCATGTCGAAAAAATTTTTTGCTAAAAATTTTTGTAGATAAATATTTTGTTATAACTTTTCGTAGAGTTTAATAAATAATTCAACTTAAAACAAAAAACGCTATGGCAAAAACAGCGAAAAAAACAGCTAAGAAAGCAGCAAAAAAATCTGCTAAGAAAGCTGCTAAGAAGAAGAAGTAATTAGGTTCGCCTAAGGAAACTTTGCGAAGGGAAGTAATTTGGAATTACTTCCCTTTCGTTTTTTATGTCCACATCAAACTCAGTAGCGTACATTCAACACATTAGTTTATTATCATCTTCAATTAAGATAATAGCGTAAGGGCTGCAATAATTGACTTGTTTTCACTCGGTTGCATGAATTAAATGACAAAACTGTTTGTCATCCCTTAAACACTATTGTAACTTCATATATCGTTCAACTCTAATACTACTCCCATGGCTAAAGCAGCAGCTAAAACTTCCACATCCCCTACGAAGAAAGTAGCATCCAAACCAAAAGCAGCCAGTTCATCGGTTGATTCTATTCAAAAAGTAAGTGAAGAGACTTTAAAAAAATTACAAAGCTTAGGTATCGACCCACAACTTCAGGCTGATATTGAGTGGTGCCTGGGCAGTTATGCACATGATAAAAATCCCGTTGGCCTTATTGAAATGCTGGAGCGTTCATTGACTGTCTTTAAAAATGAACTAGCAAAGAAAACAAAAGGTGTTACAGCGAAACTGATAGGAGATCTTGAGAAAGCTTTAGCGAGCAAATAAATAAAGAAGGCCGGATGTATATCTGGCCTTTTTCATTTTAAATCATGTGTGTAACATTTGTAAGTTCACCTTTATATCGGTCTACCTGTACACCAAACTTTTGAAGAAAGTCAACACCTTCATCCGTTGGTATGCCCTTATGTTCAGCATAAGAGTTTAAATAAATCACTCGCTTCACACCAGCCGAATAGATTATTCTGGCACAAGCCAGGCATGGAGAGAGTGTAACATACAATGTAGAGCCTTCAACAGAAGTTTTATTCTTTACAGCATAAAGTATAGCGTTCTGCTCAGCATGTATGGCCAATGAGCAACCTCCCTTTGAATCACGAGGACAACCTGTTTCTGGCCACTCATCATCACAGTTGTGAGTACCTGAAGGCGGACCATTATACCCAATGGATATGATCCTGGTGTCTTTGGTAAGCACAGCACCTACATGCCGCTTGATGCAGTGAGACCTGCGCGCCAGATTAACGGCAAGCTCCATATATATATCATCAAAGGCTGGTTTTATCATATCGCAAAAATAGGATTAAGATTGAAGAATACAGAATTTTGTGAATCATCGGTGCTAATGCTTATTCATAGAATCTCATTTCCACCAAATTCTTATATTAGCTTCGAATAAAAACGCCTTATGAGAAGATATTGTATAGTCCTTAGCTCTATTTTCATGTTGATAACCATAGTGAGTATGGCTCAGGATGAAATTAAGCAGAGACCAAGCCCTGCTGCTATTTCATCTATGCATTATAAAGATGCTTATATAAAAGTAACGTATGGCCAGCCTCAAAAGCGCGGCAGAGAGATCTTCGGCAAGCTGGTGCCCTACGGAGAAGTATGGAGAACTGGTGCCAATGAAGCAACAGAGATAACACTTACAAAAGATATTCTTCTAAATGGAAAGCTCCTTAAAGCGGGTACCTATTCTATTTTTACAATTCCTGAAAAGGACAAATGGACTATTATTATTAATGGAGATCTTGGCCTTTGGGGATCATATAACTACAATCAAAAGTCAGATGTCTTCCGTTTTGAGATACCGGTACAGAAAAGTGATGTAGTTTATGAACCATTCACCATTAGTTTTGACCAACGGAATGAATTGGCCGATCTTTTGTTACGATGGGATACAGTGAAGATCGTAATACCCATTAAGTTTGTGAATTAATGACTATGCATAAAGTATTCTTATTCCTGGCACTCCTTTGTTTCTACAACATCGCTTCAGGTCAGGAACTCGCTGAACTTGAAAAGAGAAATGGGTTCAAAGATATTAAATTAGGTATGGTTACTGACTCCCTTAAAGGAGCCAAACTAAAAAAGGAATTTAAAGAGAAGGATGAATTTCCGGCCAAGCTTTATACCATTGATCATCCCAATTATCAGAAGATAGGTGAGGTGAGTATCAATAAAATTGAAGTTAAGTCTTATAAAGATTTAGTGTATGAGATCAGCATCATCGTTGATAAAGATACGCGTGTTATGAAGGCCCTTGAATCACTTTATGGCAAAGCTGAATATGATTTAAAGCGCGAAACCTATTTCTGGAAGACGGAGAACCTGGTGTTGAAATTCAGATCACATTCAAAACATCAAATTGAATTGCTCTACATCTCCTTCCCGGTCATTAAAATGATGAAGACGGATAAGAATCAAAAGGTGGATGATATTGCAAATGATTTTTAAATTTTAACCCCTATTACTTTATGAAACTAGCTGCTTATGCTGTTGTTGGTTTATCGTTAATGGCATCTAATGTCTTGGCGCAAGATCAACCTTCAAAGAAAACTCCTGAGTCGTCAGAGATCTGGGAGCTCGTGCCTCGTGTTGTTGCTCCCGGTGAAAAACCTGGCGATGCACCAGCAGATGCTATTGTTTTATTCGATGGAAAAAATCTCGATCAGTGGACATCACTGGATGGCTCTCCTGCTAAATGGACAATTAAAGATGGCGCCGTTACTGTTCTTCCCGGTGGAAAGGATATCAAAACAAAACTTGAATTTGGCGACTTCCAATTGCATATAGAATTCAGAACACCAGCCGAAGTTGATCCTAAAGCTACCGGACAAGGACGTGGTAACAGCGGTATATTTTTACATGAACGCTACGAATTACAAGTGCTCGATAATTACAACAACGTTACGTATAGCAATGGTCAGGCCGGTTCTATCTATAAACAAACACCTCCGCTGGTAAATGTTTGCAGAAAGCCAGGTGAGTGGCAAGTCTATGATGTTATCTTCAATGCACCTCATTTTAATAAAGAAGGTCGGGTAATAAATCCGGCGCGTGTTACTGTAATTCAAAATGGTGTAGTGGTACAAAACAATACTACTATCTGGGGTCCTACAGAATACATTGGATTACCAATTTATAAGAACATTGAAAAAGCTGGCATTAAACTTCAAGATCACGGAAATCTTGATAGCTACAGAAACATTTGGGTGAGAGAGCTTTAAGCTCCTCCCCTTTTTTATTTATCACCTGCTTATTAATTAAATTCTATTCTTCTTTGCCCAGCGTGAATAGATAAAAAGCACAACACCAATAATGATTAGCGCTACAAACTGGGCGTATGAAATAATATTATTGATCACATATCCACGGGCCTCATCACCTCTGAAAAGTTCTAACACACTTCTCCCCGCGGCATACAGCAATAAATACAACAAGAACAGCTGGCCGTAGAACTTCCTTCGTTCCCTCATATAAAAGAGAAACACCATAACCAGGAAAATATAAAAAGCTTCATAAAGTTGTGTTGGATGAAGAGGAACACCCAAAGGATTTGCCTGGCATGCAGGATCAGAAAACACTACACCTGTAAACGAAGTCGTCGGTAAACCATAACAACAGCCAGCCATAAAGCAGCCTATTCTTCCAAAGATATGAACCAGGCAAGTTGTGATGGCCATGATGTCGAGCATTCTGTACGGGTCTAACTTATTTCTTTTGAAAAACCATAACATGGTTGGTATAGCAAATAGAAATGAGCCGTAAAAGACAAAGCCGCTCCCGCTCAGTAACTCTTTTGGATTAGTTAGATAATGTGAAGGATCTTCCAACAACAGAAATACTTTACCACCTACAAAAGCGGCCAGGAAGATATAAAGGAATAAAGTGTTGGCCTGATCGAGCGTTAAACCTAGCTCCTTCTTTCCACGAATTGCCATATAAGCCACACCTGCAATTGCACCTAACGCAATCATAAAGCCATAGCTGTACACCGAAAACTTTCCCAGATGAAATAGTACAGGATACATCCTTTAGAAATATTTATGAATCTCCCTCATGCTGAGTTTTGTTAACCTAGTGAGTGAAGAAGGTGATATGATTATTTAATTCCGAGCTTGCCTCTCAAGGCAACGTCAATTGCTGCTTTTGGTATCACCAGACTTACTGTATTAATTGCAAAGTAAGCTTCTGATACATGAATAAATCCTTTATAAGGCCCAACTTCTCCCCATGAATTCTTTACCAGAAAAAATTTCTTCCCTTGCTTAGATTTTTCAATACCGACCAAATGCATCAGGTGATCATCTTGTGTTGTAAGATTTTCATATAGTGATTGACGAATGGACTGGTTATACAATGCTTCTTTCGCATCGGGATCAATAACGCTAGGTATGTCACTTTCATTCTCCCATTGCATAGCAAAACCATCTCGCTGGCGAAAATTAGTATTGCTAACATCAGCATCCCACATAACGGAATATCCCTTCTCTATGACTTGCTCAACAAGTTTAATCATTTCATCTAATGGAAGATTGTAATACATGCCATTAGAAAAATTATCAGGTGCTTCTAAAATAAAGGATTGATAAAACGGATGATGTGAAAACGACGTGATGTTGACATAATCCGTTGGATTAAAATGAAGAACATCGGCTGCAAATGATTTGGGTGTGTACTGTCTTTCATTATAAGTAAAAGTCTCAGGCACAGATCCCAGGTGGCTATCCAGAATGCTTTGAAAGCCTTTCATCCAATCTGAGGGAATTGGTTTACTTCGGAGAAGACTATCAAGATAAGTCTTAAGAGATGCATCCATCTCAGTATGATCATGCGCTGTCTGTCCAATCACCAATCCGGAATAAACACTTTCGGGAACTGCACCGTACGCTGCCATTGCGCGGATTACATCATGCCCTAATCCGCCCGCTCCAAACTGTGCAGCACCCTGACGCAATATGTAATTTCTTGCCTTCTCCATGTAAATGTTTCGCACGGTATACATCTCAGACAAATCAATCTGATTCATACCCGCATGCATACTCTGCGATTCAACTAATGATGTTGTAGAAAAACTCCAGCACGTGCCGCTGTGTGCCTGGTTCTTCACATCTGTAAACGAGGCTTTCTTCACCAATGTCATTTCTGGAAGTGATGACTGACCAGATGATGGGATCGAAAAAATTACGGCGAGCAATAAAAGAACTATATATTTCATCATTAACCTTTATAAGATATTCTGTAAATAACACCAGCCTGATCATCAGAAACCAATAGCGAACCATCAGGTAATACAAGCACATCCACAGGACGTCCCCATACTTTTTGCGTGTCGTCATCAAGCCAGCCGCTGGCAAATGTTTCATGACCAACAGCCTTACCTCCATCCATCTTCACCAATGTTACTTCATAGCCTATTTTCTTTGTTCTATTCCATGAACCATGCTTCGCCACAAACAATTGATTTTGATACGATGAAGGAAACACATTACCTGTATAGAATTTCAAACCCAATGGCGCTACGTGAGGTCCAAGCTTTTCATCAGGCGAAATAAAATCAGAGCATGGTCTCTTGTTTCCAAACTCGGGATCTTTGATATCACCCTGATGACAATACGGATAACCAAAGTGCATACCTTTTTTGGGAGCATGATTTAATTCACATGATGGAACATCCTCACCCAGCATATCGCGACCATTATCGGTAAACCACAATTCTTTAGTTTCAGGGTGCCATGTAAACCCAACTGTATTCCGAATGCCACGAGCAAAAATCTCTCTGCCGGTTCCATCAGCATTCATTCGTGTAATACTGGCAAAGATAGAATCTTCTGACTCGCAGATATTGCAGGGAGCACCAACCGGAACGTATAACTTTCCATCAGGACCGAAGGCTATATATTTCCATCCATGATGTGTTTCTGTTGGATAAGAATCATTAATGACTTCAGGTTTAGGAGGATTACTTAAATTGTTTTCAATGCTCGCGAGCTTTGAAATTTTATTTACTTCGGCTATGTATAAGTCGCCATCTTTAAAGGCAACACCATTCGGCATATTTAATCCTGAAGCAACAACCCATTTTGTATCTGCTTTGTAGTCGCCGTCAACATCTTTTACAGCGTACACGTTATCTTTATCCTTATTGCCAACATAAACAATACCTGATGGGCTTAATGCCATCGAGCGGGCATTCTCAACTTCAGCGAATATCTCAATGGCAAAACCTTGTGGCAGTTTTATTTTATCGAGGGGAAGTGTCTTGGAGTATTCTGTTAACGCGGGCACACCCTCACCCGGTGTTGTCGATGGAGTTTCTGTTGCCTGCTGCTTAGAGCAGCCCATTGCAATCAGAAAAATCAGAATAACATATTCTATTCGGTATTTTTTCATAGCCCAATCAATTTAGGTATATCCTAAAATTAAGCCATTTTAATCCCATCAGACAGAATCTTTCTTCAAAAGGTTGTTTTGTTTATTTGGGTATGTGGCAAATCTTTACAATTCCCGGTTTTTGCTCTGTAATTCCTGTTATTTTTGCGGCATGATTTCAATTACTAACCTTTCTTACTTCATTGGTGGGCGCGCGCTGTATGAAAATGCCAATATGTTTATCAAACCAAAAGATAAAATAGGGCTCATCGGATTAAACGGACGGGGAAAATCAACTTTATTAAAATTAATACATGGCGATTATAAGCCAGATACCGGCAGTATCAGTAAAAGCAATGACTGTTCTATTGGCTTTTTGAATCAGGATCTTCTCTCCTTTCAAAGCGAAGATGCTATTGTTACTGTGGCCATGAGCGCTTTTAAAGATGCCGTTGATACACAGCGACAACTGGAAGTTATTATTCATAAGCTTGAAACTGAATACTCAGATGAGCTTGTGGAAAAAATGGCCAAGCTTCAGGAAAAGTTTGAACAACTGGATGGCTATACCATGCAGGCCAAGGCTGAAGAGATTTTGGAGGGGATAGGATTTAACACCAAAGATCTTCATCGTCCTTTAAAAGAGTTTTCAGGAGGCTGGCGCATGCGTGTGATGTTGGCCAAGCTACTTCTTGAAAAGCCTTCCCTGCTCATGTTAGATGAGCCTACCAACCACTTAGACTTGCCATCTATTGAATGGGTAGAAAACTATTTGCGTAACTATGAAGGTGCTGTTATAGTTGTTTCTCACGACAGACGTTTCTTAGATAATGTAATTACTAAAACTGTTGATGTAACACAAAGCCAGCTTATCTCTTACGAAGGCAATTTTTCTTTCTATCAGGAGGAAAAAGAATTGCGCTCAGAAATTCAACAGAATGCGTTTGAAAATCAGCAGCAAAAAATAAAGCAAACAGAACGCTTCATAGAACGGTTCAAAGCAAAAGCCACGAAGGCAAGACAAGTACAATCGAGAGTTAAGGCACTTGATCGTATGGATAAAATTGAAGAGGTTGTAGATGATACTGCTTCTGTAAACTTCAAGTTTAAATTTAGTCAGCAGCCAGGTCGTTATATCATCAACCTTGAGAATGTATCGAAAGCTTATGGTGATCTGCAGATATTAAAGAATACATCTGTTTCTATTGAACGTGGCGATAAGATTGCGCTTGTAGGTGCTAACGGTAAAGGTAAATCAACACTGCTTCGAATCATTGCAGGTGTTGAGCCCGTAGACGGAGAGCGTATCATGGGCTACAATGTAATCCGCGCGTTTTATGCACAGCATCAATTAGAATCACTTAATGGTGATAATGAAATTCTGGATGAGCTCAAACAAGCTGGCTCTGGTAAGACAGAACAAGAATTAAGAAATGTATTAGGCTGCTTCCTCTTCTCAGATGAAGATGTCTTTAAGAAAATTAAAGTCCTTTCCGGCGGGGAGAAGTCACGTGTGGCACTTGCCAAGACATTGATTTCAGAAGCTAACTTTCTATTGCTGGATGAACCAACCAACCACTTGGACTTCATTTCAGAAAACATTCTTATCCAGGCATTGCAGCAATACCTTGGCAGCTTTGTTGTAGTCTCTCACAACAGACACTTTGTAAGCCAGATTGCAAACAAGATCTGGTATATTGAAAATCAGGAGATCAAACAATATCCCGGAACATTTGAAGAATATGAGTTCTGGAAAAAGAAAAATGAAGCAAATAATGCAGAGGCTCCAAAGAAATCTGAACCAAAACCCAAGCAGGAAAAGAAGCCACAGGAAGCACCTGCAAAAAATTCTTCTTCTGATAAAAGTCTGAAACTATTAGAGCAGGAATTAAAAAAGATTGAGGAGAAAATTGAAACACTTCAATCGCAAAAAGACAAAATAGAATTAGAGCTAGCTAAACCAGAAGTATACGGAAACTTAAGCAAGCTTCAGCAGGTTCAATCAGAGTTTGATAAAATCAATTCAGCTTTAGAGCAAGCCAATGTGGATTGGGAAAAAGTTGCAACATCAATTGATGCACTGAATTAAATTAAGAGCTGCCAGACTCCGAAGGCAGAGCCTCCCCCGGAGTCCGTGGCAAGCTCAATGTGCCTTGGTTCTCAAGGCAATACCATAGTGATTATCTTTTGCTTTCAGATTAACCTGTGTTTTCACTTTGCAACTATCGACAACAAAACAAACGCCGAGGAAAACGGTAAGCACCATCAATCCATAAATACCGGCATTTCTTCTTTTTTCCAACCTTAAATCAAGAGACTCCATAAAACTTACTACTCAATAAACTATCAACTACCTAAAAATGTATCTAAAACGCATGCCAATATCCATTGTAAGTGGATTGGATGTAACCCCAACTCCGCTCTTATAGATGGAGTTGAAGGGATAACGCAATCCTGGATTAATGGCCAACCGATAATGCTGTCCCAACTTATAGCTTAGTTCAGTTCCAAAAAGCCCGCTAAAGTTAAGCGGCCTATAGGGTGAGTCAGAGCCCCTGCCTTGTGTCGTTGTTTCAATATCAACACCTTGAGGGTCCTTTATATTTTTTAAGAATAAATCTGTAGATACTCCCGCATTGATTTGAAAGCCCACTTTTCGATTCACTGCCAGGTAGCCAGCTTGTACAGGAATACTCACAAACTGTGAATTATTATTTACATTATACATGGCCGTTGAAACGACCTTGTCTGAACTAGCTCCCGAATTTGCCGTTTTGAATTCAGCAATAGAGGCAGCTCTGAAACTGCTCAAATCAGATGGAGTTACCACAAAATTAGTTTGGTATGAGGAATTCTGCATCAAATAATTCACACCTCCCTGCATAATCCAACGATTAGTAATCTTCGTACCCAAATTCAGTCCCATAGAGTAAGATGCTCCAGAGGCACTGCTCTCGTTACTGGCAACACGCGAAGACGTAGCGCTGTTAAACCCGTTACTCATTAATGATTGAGCAGACGTTACTGCACTACCATTGCTTGAAGTGTGTGATGAGCTATTGAATGAGCCTGCAGCGAAACCAACTGATGTCCAAAGTTTTTCACTCCGATTAGTTTTTTTCTTCTCCTTCTTTTTAGGTTCTCCTTCTTCCATTAATTCTTTTTCTCTCAATTCAAGTTTAGCCATCATAACAGCAAATGGATCAGGCTTAGGTGTTGATGGAAAATCAAGTTCAACTTTCTTTACCTTAACAATGGGTGGCAATTTTTTGTCATTCAGACTTAATTCTGCCAACTCATCTTTCTTATTGTTTTCTTTATTCAAAACAGCGTTAACGTCATTAGAATTAGACACTTTGTTAGCATCGGCTATCGCAATACCAGTTTCGTTCTTTACTAATTTTTCAGAAGAGCGTGTTGAGTAATTTTCTTTATTACCTGAATTATCTCTGTCAGAAGTATTAACTGCTAAAGTTGACGTTGCAATATGTTCTCCATTGGCATTTTCAATATTTCTATTCTCGCTATTAGCATTTTCTTTATTCGTGCTAGTATTATTCTTGTCAGAAGTATTAGCAGCTAACGTTGATGTTACAATACTTTCTTCAACATTGACATTCTCAACTTTTTTATTCTTGTTCTTAGAATTTTTATTCTCAATAGCATTAGCTCTATCAGAATTATTAACAGCTAAAGTTGATGTTACAATACGTTCTTCTTCATTGCCATTCTCATTTTTTTTATTCCCGTTAATAGCATTAGAATTTTTATCCCTAATAGTTTTAGCTCTGTCAGAATTATTAGCAGCTAATGTTGGTGTTGCTACATCTTTTGCATTTTCTATTTCAACGTTTCTGTTAGCGTTATTAGTATTAGTTTCATCACCAATCTCAGTTGTCGTGCTGTTGATGTCTTCGTGAGACTCATCATTGCCAGGCAAAGCCTTGTCAGGAGATGTTGAGACAACAGAGTTACCAGATTCCTGAGTTGGAGTAGCCGATGTAACAGCCTTAGGTGATTCCGTGTATCTATTATTATTGGCAAGTGTATTCCCTGCTAAATCACGATTTGAATTTGTAAAACCAGCGTAGTAATAAGCACCAGCTACAAACATGGCGAATGTAATGGAAGCCGCAGCCATAAGCTTGTACACAAGCAACGTGCGCCTCATTTTTTTACTCTCAGCTTTTTCTAAATCAAGCTCAATACCCGTCCATAAATTATCAGACGGAGTTATCCCTGCCTGCTCAAAAGCATCCTTAAAATCGTTCTCAAACTTTTGCCTCTCCATATCTTTCATAAAAGGACGATTCCTTTAATAACTTGGCTTGTAATAAACTCTTAGCCCTTGCAAACTGTGATTTCGAAGTTCCCTCAGAAATACCCAGTAATTCTCCTATTTCTTTATGACTATATCCTTCTATTGCAAAAAGGTTAAACACAATCTGGCATCCTTGTGGAAGTGATTGAATCATTTCTATTAGCTGTGAAAAGTGAATAGATGAAATGCACAATTCTTCTTCTGGCAGGTCAATGCTTTCAACATCAACCATGGGATACAGATATAATTTCTTGCGTCTGGCATTCAGTGCTGTATTCACTATGATCCTGGTTATCCACGTTTCCAGTTTTGCTTCTTGCCTGAATGTTTTGATACTATTGAATATTTTAACAAAACCTTCCTGCAAAATATCTTCAGCTTCGGCCGTGGACTTGGAATAGCGGAGGCAGACAACCATCATTTTACGGCAATAACGATCATACAAAGCCTTTTGTGAGGCTCTATTTCCTTTACAACATCCTTCTATAAGCTCTATTTCGCTGAGCATGTATCCGATAGTACGGCCGTTTTGCATGTATAGACACAACCTTTTACCTCAAGGTTGGAATGATTTTTTAAGAATAATTCTAGCTTTGGGAATGAAATATGCTATTCTGCTGATACCATTCCTGTTATGCCTGGGTTGTTCACCAATGACCCAAAGTTCGTCTTTTTCAGAAAGTAATCCTAAAACCCTAAAATTTGGAGATTTTACTTACGAACCTCAAATTAAAACCGTACTTCTTCACCCAGTATTAGGTACTGGTGATAACCTTGAGCCGGCTGTAACTCAGTTTGGACAATGGAATTTAATACTTGAATTTGATGACCTTAAAAGTCAGCGCGATAATTATAATGCAACGATCATTCATTGTAATCATGACTGGGTCAAGTCTGATTTAATGGATCTGGATTTCCTAACTGATTTCAATGAATTTAATATTACAAATTTTCAATTCTCGATTGATACACATATTCCCTACATCCATTACACCTATAATATCCCCGCAGTAAAATTACCAGGCAACTACATGATTGTTGTTTATCGCAATGGAGATAAGGATGACATT
>Ga0310811_10002931_pt1 | contig 21435 bp, 19 predicted proteins | sample YCmetagenome_FD_207642 | JGI IMG/M metagenome (GOLD analysis project Ga0310811, IMG submission 207642) | Soil microbial communities from experimental microcosm in Duke University, North Carolina, United States - YC | ecosystem: Engineered > Artificial ecosystem > Soil microcosm > Unclassified ...
ATGACCTCATTCCGTATTTCAAGCCCCGGTCGCTGAGTGTCACAGTCGATCGCGACATCTCCGAGCGACTGAGCCTGCGGTTCGGCGTCGGCGAGACCTTCGAGGATCTATCGGGCGTCAACGTGACCGCCTCGGCGACGACGCGGACCCGGTTCGGCGACCTGTCGTTGACCAGCGACTATAACAACGCGGACCACAGCTGGAGCCTCGGCGCCCAGGTGAATTTCGGCCTCGCCTACGATCCGACGAAGCGAGGCTACGACCTGGTGCGCCAGGGCCCGGGCGCCGGCGGCTCGGCGGTCTTCCACGCCTTCATCGACAAGAACGGCAACGGCCGCTTCGATCCCGGCGAGCCGGGCGTGCCCAATGTGATCGTCGAGGGCGGCGACCACGCGGTCCGGACCAACGCCGACGGCGAGGTGTTCATCACCGGGTTGGGCGCGTCCCCGACCGCCCGGCTGAACGTCAGCCTGGAGAAGATCGACAACGCCAACATGAAGACCCCGCCCACGACCATCGAGTTCAGTCCGCGGGCGGGGGTCGTGGCGCAGATCGACTTCCCGATGCAGCCCACGGGCGACATCATGATCCGCATTCTGCTGCGCCGGCCGGACGGGCCCAAGGTCGGGCTCTCCGGGGTGCGCGCCCGCCTGGTGGGCGAGCGCGGCCAGGTGTTCGAGGCCAACACGGAGTTCGACGGGTCGGCCAGCTTCCAGGAGCTGACGCCGGGCCTGTATCGCCTTGAGCTCGACCCCGATCAGGCGAAGCGCTTGCGCATGCGCCTGATCGCGCCGCTCAGCGTCACCATCAAGGGGGACGGGAACTTCACGCCCGACGCCTCCGCGGAGGTTGAGTTCGCGCCCCGCACGGCCGAGGCGGCTACCCAGAATGAGCAAGCGCCCCCCCTGCGCCAGTAGAGAGCCGTCAGTGTTTGTGCGATAGCCTGTGAACTCGGGGTTCCAGGCGCAGCGCAATCTTGATTCGATTCAGTATATCGCAACTGCTGATGGCGATCGCCATTTTGCTCGCGGCGGTAAGTCTTGCCTCGCCCACCGCCGCTCAGCAGATTTCCGTGAGCAGCGCGCCGAACCTCGGCACGATCATATCGGCCCCCGGCTCGACGACTTTCACCTTCGCGGCCAGCACCGGCAATGTCTCGCAACAGGGCAGCGCGGTCCGGCGGACGAGCGGCGGCACGCGGGCGCTGATCACGGTCACCTGCAACGTCACCTGGTGCAGTAAGGGCGCGGCCAGGATCACCGTTCAGCACAGTGGCGCGAACACCGGCCGCGCGGGCGACATGGGCAGCTTCACCGTTTCGCCCGGCAGCGGGATGACCATCACCTCCGGCCCGAGCGGAACCGACCCGGTCACTTTCACCATCGCCGCCATCGGCAGCGGGAAATCGGTCACCTTCTTCGTGGGCGGCAGCGTCCCCTACGCCGGCGACAGCTCCGGCCTGGCGAGTGGGCCGTCATCCTCTGGTTTCCGCATCACCGTCGTGGACCCGAGCAAGGCGAGCAACACCGTCCAGCGGGATGGCGCGACGGCCGCGACCGTCTATCACGCCCTTAATATCGCGGCCGGCAAGGCGTTGAATTTCGGCCGCATCGTGCTGCCCAGCTCGGGGAGCGGCAGCGTGACCATGCAGCCGGCCAATCCGGCGGCCCTGCCCACCGCGGGCGTGCAGCTGACCCCCGCCCAGACCACCAACGGCGACTTCACGATCACCGGCGAGGCCGGCACGTTCTACAACCTGACCGTGCCCTCGAAGGTCACGCTGACCAACGGCAGCCTCGATTCGTTCGACCTGAACATCTCCACCACCGCCTCCGGCGCGCGACAGTTCAGCGGCAGCACGGGCGCGGCCGCCTCCTTCACCTTCACCATCGGGGGTTCGTTCAGCTTCACCAGCAGCATGCGCGGCGGCGCCTATACAGGCACGGTGCCGGTGCTGGTTCAGTATCAGTGAAACAGAGTCTGGCGCCGACCTTGCGTCGCGGCCGGGCGATTGTGCCGCTAAGGCACAGCCAGCTTGCTGTTTGATCGGCGCGACTCTACAGCAGCGCCGGGGTTCAGGGGTGTCACCATGTCGACTGTCTTGCCGTCCAACGCGATCGTCTCCGCCGGCAGCCTGCTGTCGGCGGATGGCCTGCCGACGCCGGATCTGGCGCCGATCAGCCACAATGACACGGCGACGATCACCATCGGCGTGACCCCGACGGTGCAGTTCGGCGAGGTGCAGGCCTATGCGGTCAACGTGCTCGGCAACGACGTCGATCCGGACTTGCCGGCCGGCGCCCAGCTGTCGATCGGCGCCTACACGCCGCTGAGCTCGGGCTCGGAGCTCACGCCAGGCGAGTCGTTCCTCTATGTGCCCAGCCAGGCGGTGCTGAACGCCATCGCCGCCGGCCAGACCTACACCGAGACCTTCCAGTACTGGGCGCGCGACGACTGGTTCGTGCTCAGCGACCAGCCGGCGACGGTGACCATCACCGTCCAGGGCATAGCGGTGAACAATCCGGTCCCGGGCCAGGTGATCAACGGCGGCAACCATCCGCAGAACCTCGGCGACACCGCCGGCAACGACACCATGAACGGCGGCAACTCCGGCGACACCGTGACCTCGTCGGCCGGCGCCGACGTGATGCACGGCAACAACGGCAAGGACCTGCTGATCGGCGGCAACGGGCCGGACAACATGTTCGGCGACAACGGCTCCGACACCCTGGTGGCCGGCACGGGGGCCGACACCATGACCGGCGGCAACAGCCCCGACCTGTTCGTCTTCGGCTACGGCGCCCACGACCAGAAGATCACCGACTTCGACACGAAGACCGACCAGATCGAGATCCACCCGGGGATGGTCGACAACTGGAGCGACCTGCGGGCGTTGATGCAGCAGGACGGCAAGGACGTGGTCATCGCGTTCGACAGCACCCACACGATCACACTGACCGGCGTGTCGCTGAACTCGCTGCACGCCAGCGACTTCATCTTTGGCGAATTCATTCCCGGCGGCAGTGGCGGCGGCAATTGACGCCGACGCGGCGTAGCTGTCTATCGTCCGCCTGGCCGGGGGCAGACCGGCTGGGAGACATCCGATGAAGGCACTCGTCGCGCTCGCCGCGCTTTCCGCCACCCTGGCCACGCCAGCCCTGGCCGACCTCAAGCCCGGGGCCAAGGCCCCGGACTTTTCGGCTCCGGCCTATCTGGCCGGCCAGCCCTTCACGTTCAAGCTGGCGGACGCCCTGAAGAAGGGGCCGGTGGTGGTCTATTTCTTCCCCGCCGCCCACACCTCGGGCTGCAATCTCGAGGCCCATCTGTTCTCCGACGCGATCGACCAGTTCAAGGCCCAGAAGGCCACGGTGATCGGCGTCACCGCCGGCAACGTCGACCAGCTCGCCGACTTCTCCAAGGAGACGGAGCACTGCGGCGGCAAGTTCCCGGTCGCCGCCGATCCGGGCGCCAAGATCGCCAAGGAATATGATGCGGTGCTCGCGCAGAAGCCGGAGTGGTCGAGCCGCACCTCCTACGTCATCGGCAAGGACGGCAAGATCGTCCACGCCTATGACAACCTCAACCCCAACGATCACGTGAACCAGACGCTCAACGCCGTGAAGGCGCTGAACGGCAAATAGGCCTCAGCTCTTGGATGGCGCCGGCGGCGGCCCGAGCTTGCTGCAGTCAGTCTTGCTGCAGAGCCGCTGGCGCAGATCCTTCTGCATCTCGGGCATCATCTCGACCATCAGCGGCATCATCTTGGTCGTCAGCGCCGGCATCTTGGCCAGCATCGACTGGCCGGTCGGACCTTCGTAGAAGGCGACAAGGTCCTGCAGCTCCTTGTCGCTGAAGGTGTCGGCGAACATCGGGATCATCCGGTCGCTGACCTTGGCCATGAAGCCCTGCATCGACTCGGCGGCCGCATCGGCGATGGCCCGCTGCTGCTCGGCCGTGAGAGCGCCCGGCGCCTGCTTGGCCAGGGACGCCGTCATGGCCGGCATCACCTGCCGCATCATCCCAGCCATCATCTGATCCATGTGCAGCGCGGCGAAGTACCGCTTGGCCAGCTCGAGCTTGTGCGCGTCCGGCGCAGGCTGGGCGGCGGCGCCTTGCGCCGCCAGCAAGCTCATCGCCGCGGCAAGGCCGGCGAGCGATCGGGCGAGAAGAGTCATCACGCAGTCCCCCAAACTGAACGGCGAAGCTGCACGCGCGCTACGCGAGTGGCAAGTCGAAAGACCTTGCTCCGACAGCGCTTTTCCCCTATTTGCGCGCCTCTTCACGGAAGGCGGTCTCACGCGGAGCCTTCAATGGGCCGGGAGCATCCCGGTCGCCGCGTCTGAGAGCCATCGCGTCCAGCGGACCTTCCGCCGCCGGATGCGCCGCCCTCCCAACCGGAAGAAGGACCTATGGCGCTCTACGAACACGTCGTCATCTCGCGGCAGGATATCTCGCCGCAACAAGCCGAAGCCCTCAACGACCAGCTGAAGTCCCTCATCGAGCAAGGCGGCGGCTCCGTCGCCAAGATCGAGTACTGGGGCCTGCGGAACCTGACCTACCGGATCAAGAAGAACCGCAAGGGTCACTACTCTCTGCTCGCCATCGACGCCCCGGCCGACGCCGTGAAGGAGATGGAGCGCCAGCTGTCGCTCAACGAAGACGTGCTGCGCTACATCACCGTCCGCGTCGAGGAGCTGGACCTCGAGCTCTCTCCGATTCTCGCCCGCCGCGATCGCGACCGCGAACGCCGCGACGACGCTCCGCAATTTTAAGGAAAGGGGGACCTCGCCATGACCGACGAAACCTCCACCGCCGCGCCGGCTGCCGGCGCCTCCGCCGGCGGCGCCCGCCGCCCGTTCTTCCGCCGCCGCAAGGTGTGCCCGTTCTCCGGCGCCAACGCCCCGAAGATCGACTACAAGGACGTCAAGCTCCTGCAGCGCTACGTCTCCGAGCGCGGCAAGATCGTGCCGTCGCGCATCACCGCGGTCTCCGCCAAGAAGCAGCGTGAGCTGGCCCGCGCCATCAAGCGCGCCCGCTTCCTCGCCCTTCTCCCCTACGTCGTGAAGTAAGGGAGACCCGACCGATGAAAATCATTCTGCTCGAACGCGTGGAAGGCTGGGGCGGTCTCGGCGACGTCGTGAACGTCAAGGACGGCTACGCCCGCAACTTCCTCCTGCCGCGCCAGAAGGCGCTGCGCGCCACCGAAGCGAACCTCAAGGTGTTCGACGCCCAGCGCGCCGACATCGAGGCCCGCAACGCCAAGGCCAAGGACGCCGCGGCCAAGGCCGGCGAGACGCTCGACGGCACCTCCTACGTCCTGATCCGTCAGGCCGGCGAGAGCGGCCAACTCTACGGCTCGGTCTCGGGCCGCGACGTCGCCGATGCGGTCAACGCCGAAGGCGGCAAGGTGGAGCGCGCCATGGTGGTGCTCGACAAGCCGATCAAGACGCTGGGCCTTCACCAGGTGAAGATCCGGCTGCACCCGGAAGTCGCCCTCACGGTCACGCTCAACATCGCCCGCAGCCAGGACGAAGCTGATCGCCAGGCCCGCGGCGAAGACGTCATCAACGCCCAGTTCGAAGAGGAACGGATGGCCGCCGAAGAGGCCGCCGCCGACCTGCTCGAAGGCGGCGCGGGTCAGATCGCCTCGGAATTCAGCGAGGCCTGATCCGGCTACGACAGATTTGTCACAGTTGAGCTACGCGACGGCGCGGGAGGCCACTCCCGCGCCGTTTTGCTTTTTCGTGTTGTAAATATGTCCTTCCTATGACGGCCCCGCGTCTCTAGCTTCACGATTAACAATAGTGAGGTTCCCAACGAGGAACCATTTCGGGGATTGCTTACATGTCACGCGTCGTGTTGTTCGCTGCGGCTTCCGCCGCGGCTCTGATTGCGTCTGCCGCCAACGCTCAGCCGGCGCCGGCCGGCCAGGAGGTGGAGGAGCTGGTCGTCACCGGCACGCGCGGCGACGCCCGTTCGCGGCTGGAATCCCTCTCCCCGGTGGACGTGGTCAGCGCCAAGGCGCTGCAGAAGCAGGGCTCGACCGAACTCGCCACCCAACTGGCGGCGACCATCCCCTCCATTACCTTCCCGCGCCCCTCCAACACCGACGGCACCGACGCCGTGCGCCCGGCCGCCCTGCGGGGCCAGGGCCCGGACCAGACGCTGGTCATGATCAATGGCGTCCGCGCGCACACCTCGGCGCTGCTGAACGTCAACGGATCGGTGGGCCGCGGGTCGGCGGCCGTCGACCTGAACACCATTCCGAACGTCGCCCTCGACCACGTCGAGGTGCTGCGCGACGGCGCCTCGGCGCTCTACGGCTCCGACGCCATCGCCGGCGTGATCAACCTGATGCTGCGCCAGGCCGACCACGGCGGCGGTGCGGACGTCACCTTCGGGGAATATGTCACGAGCTTCGACGGCTACGTCGGCGGCAAGCGCAACATCACCGACGGCGCAACCACCACGGTCGACGGGTGGCAAGGCTTCAAGATCGGCGAGGACGGCTTCCTGACGGTTTCCGGCGAGTACCTCGACCGCAACCACACGAATCGCTCCGACGTGGATCCGCGCTTCCCGTCGCTCGGCGTCACCTCCCGCTTCGGCGACGGCGACGTCAACCAGGGCACCTTCTTCTTCAACGGCGGCAAGCCGCTGGGCGACGGCTGGGAGGCCTTCGCCTGGGGCGGCGGCCAGAAGCGGGACACCGAGACGGCGGCGACCTTCCGCGCGCCGAACGACACCTCGCAGAACATTCCGTCGGTGTATCCGAACGGCTATCTGCCGCTGCTCGAGACCAAAAGCACGGATCTCACGCTCGGCAGCGCCCTGAAGGGCGAGCTCTGGGGCTGGAAGTCGGCCTTCGCCGCCGACTACGGCTCAAACGAGATCAAATATTACGTTCACAACACCCTGAATCCCTCGCTCGGCCCGACATCGCAGCATGACTTCTACGCCGGCAAGATGCTCTACGGTCAGGCGGTGGCGAACGCGGACTTCAACCGCGACTTCGACATCGGCACGGCCGGCCCGCTCAACGTGGCCTTCGGCGGCGAAGCCCGCCGCGAAACCTACAAGATCGGCGAAGGCGAGCCCAATTCCTACATCCGCGGCTCGTTCACGACCCTGGCGCTCGGCTCGCGCGGGTTCTCGGGCTTCCGCCCCGACAACGTGGTCGACGCGCACCGCACCAATGTCGGCGGCTATCTCGCGGTCGAGGACAAGCTGACCAGCGCGCTCACCCTGTCGGGGGCTGTCCGCGAGGAGCACTATTCCGACTTCGGCGACAACACCTCGGGCAAGGTGTCCTTCCGCTACGAGGTGACGCCGGCCCTGGCCTTCCGTGGGTCGGCCGAGAGCGGCTTCCGGGCGCCGTCCCTGCAGCAGCAGTACTTCACCTCGACGTCCATCCTGTTCGTCAACGGCGTGCCGTTCGACACCGGCACCTATCCGTCGGTGAGCGCCGTCGGCAAGGCCCTGGGCGGGCAGGCGCTGAAGCCCGAGACCTCCGAGAACTATTCGCTCGGCTTCGTCTTCCACACCGGCGGCCTGGAGGTGACGGTCGACGCCTACGAGATCGACGTCACGGACCGCATCGTCCTGTCCGAGACCCTCACCGGCAACGCCAGCGCGGCGCCGGGCACCAACGCCCGCGTGATCGCCGACCTGCTCGCGCCCTACGGCGCCTCCGCCGCCCGCTTCTTCCTGAACGGCGTGGACACCGAGACGCGCGGCGTCGACGTCGTGGCCACCTACCGCGTGCCGACCCAGGCCTGGGGCGACCTCAGCATCACGGCCTCGGGCAACGCCAACGACTTCCAGGTCACCAAGACGCCGACGACGCAGGCCGCGATCCTGCCGCAGCCGCAATTGCTGTTCGCGCGCCAGGCGGTCTATCGCTTCGAGCGCGGGACGCCGAAGTACAAGGCGACCCTGCAGGGCGACTGGTCGCTGGAGAACTGGGCGGCCACGGCCCGCGTCACCTACTACGGCGACGTCCTCTCGCCCGGCACGACGAACGACAGTCTGAACGACGTCCATGTGGGCGCACACGCCATCGTCGACCTCGAAGGCCGCTACAAGCTGCCGCACAACGTCACCCTGGCGCTCGGCGCGAATAACCTGTTCGACGAATATCCGGACCAGATCCCGGTCACCCGTAACGGCGTCGCCCTGGATTCCACCGGCGCCGCGCCGTGGAGTTCGTTCTCGCCGTTCGGCTTCAACGGCCGCTTCGTCTACGGACGCCTCAGCGTCACCTGGTAAGCGACCGCATTCGATCGAACAGCGGCGCGGGGGGCCCTCCTCCCGCGCTGTTTTTCTTGGCCGACCGACGTTACGGCGAAGCTTGTCCACAGGTCACGAGCGAAACGGTGGACAGGATCGCGCAGCGTGGGGTTGTCACATTGAGCGCGGGCCGCCTTTGGCTTTGATAGGGCCATGGCGATCATCCCGGCCCTCGATCTGCGCCCTCCCTCCAACGACGTGGACATCCCCCGCGTGCCGGCCAACGTGGAGGCCGAGCAGGCGCTCCTGGGCGCCCTCCTCTACGACAACGCCGCCTTCGAGCGGCTCGGCGACAACCTGCAGGCCCGCCACTTCTTCGAGCCCTTCCACCAGCGCCTGTTCGAGGCGGTCGAGAATCACATCCGCAAGGGCCAGCTGGCGGACCCGATCCTCCTGAGCGAGCAGTTCGCCCGCGATCCCGCCTTCGAGGAGCTGGGCGGGATCCGCTATCTCGCCGACCTCGTGGACCGCGCCCCGCCGGCCGCCAACGCCCCGGACTACGCACGCGTCGTCTATGACCTCGCGCTGCGCCGCGACCTGATCCGCATCGGCGGCGAGATCGCTTTGCAGGCCGGCCAGGGCGATCCCGAGCTCTCCGGCCGCGACCAGATCGAACAGGCCGAGCAGCAGCTCTATGCGCTCGCCGAGACGGGCGGGGTCAGCCAGGGCTTCGTCACCTTCGCCGACGCGTTGCACGGCGCCGTCACCCTCGCGGCCGAGGCGCACAGCCGCGACGGCGGCCTTGCCGGCATTTCCACCGGCCTGATCGATCTCGACGCCAAGATTGGCGGCCTGCACCCGTCCGACCTCCTCATCCTCGCCGCCCGCCCCTCGATGGGCAAGTCGACGCTGGCGGTGAACGTCGGCTTCGACGTGGCCCGCAACTACGCCTGGGAGCCGCAGCCCGACGGCAGCAAGAAGACCGTGCGCGGCGGCGTGGTGGCCTTCTTCTCGCTGGAAATGAGCGCCGAGCAGCTGGCGCTCCGCATGCTCTCCGAGGTGTCAGGCGTGTCGGGCGACCGGCTGCGCAAGGGCGAGATCGACGCCTCCGAGTTCGGCCGCATCCGCGACGCGGCGCTCGAGATCCAGGACGCCCCCTTCTACATCGACGACACCGGCGGCATCACGCTCGCCAAGCTCGCCGCCCGGGCGCGCCGGCTGAAGCGGATGGTCGGCCTTGACCTGCTGATCATCGACTACCTGCAGCTGGTCACCATGGGGGGATCCAAGAACGACAACCGCGTGCAGGAGGTCTCGGCCATCACCATGGGCCTGAAGGCCCTCGCCAAGGAGCTGCACGTCCCGGTCATCGCCCTCTCGCAGCTCTCCCGCCAGGTGGAGAACCGCGAGGACAAGCGGCCCCAGCTCTCGGACCTGCGGGAATCCGGCTCGATCGAGCAGGACGCCGACATGGTCATGTTCATCTACCGCGAAAGCTACTACTTGAGCCGCGCCGAGCCCCGGGAAGGCACGGAAGAGCATTTCAGGTGGCAGGAACAGATGGATCAGGTCCGCGGGATAGCCGAGGTGATCATCGGCAAGCAGCGCCACGGCCCGATCGGCACAGTGCGGCTGTCCTTCAACGAGGACACCACCAAGTTCGGCAACCTGGCCCATTCCGGCCGCTACGACCCGCACTGAGCCTGAGCCGGATTTCGACGCCACATGGCTGAACCCGCGGTCGCGCGCCTGACGGTCGATCTCGACGCCCTGGCGCATAATTTTCACCTCCTGGCGGCTGAGGCCGCCGGCGCCGAAGTCGCGCCGGTGGTCAAGGCCGACGCCTACGGCCTGGGCGTCGGCCCGGTGGCGCGGCGACTCTGGGCGGAGGGCGCGCGCAGCTTCTTCGTCGCCCGTCTCGCCGAGGGCGAGGCGCTGCGGGCGGAGCTCGGGCCGGCGCGGCCGGCGACCATCCAGGTGCTGGACGGCTTCACGACCGGCGCCGGACCGCGGTTGGCCGCCGCCGGCCTGACGCCGGCCCTCGCCGGCCTCACGCAGGTCTCGGCGGCGAGCGCCTGGGCCGTGGCGCACGGCGCCCCGCTGCGCGTCGCCCTGCACGTGGACACCGGCATGAACCGCCATGGGCTCACGCCGGACGAAGCCCGCACCCTGGCCCGCAGCCCCGGCGGCCTGGCCGGCCTCGACGTGGACCTGTTGATGAGCCATCTCGGCTCCGCCGCGGATCCCAAAAACGCCCGCAACGCCGGGCAGTTGACGAGATTTCTTGAGGTCCGGTCCGAATTCCCGGAGGCCCGCGTCAGCCTCGCGGCCTCGGCCGGGGTGTTCCTCGGGCGCGAGTTCCGCTTCGACCAGGTGCGACCGGGCGTCAGCCTGTTCGGCGGCGGCCCGCTGGAGCGCCCGGACGCGCGCCTCAAGGCGGTGGCGACCCTCACCGCCCCCGTCCTCGACGTCCGCACCATCCCGGCCGGCGAGACCGTCGGTTATGGCTCCAGCGTTCACGTCGAGCGGCCGACCCGCGTCGCCGTCGTTGCGGCCGGCTACGCCGACGGGATCATCCGCGCCGCCAGGTCCGGCGGCTACGCCTGGCTCGCCGGGGCGCGGCGACCGCTGCTGATCGTCAACATGGACCTCTCGGTGATCGAGATAGGCGACGCCCAGGTGCAGATCGGCGAGCCGGTCGAGCTGATCGGCCCGAACGCGCTCATCGACGACCTCGCCGCCGCCGCCGGCACCATCGCCTATGAGGTGCTTGTGCGGATCTCTGCGCGCGCCGAGCGCGTGTACCTGGGCGAGGCCTAGCCAATCCGCCCGGCCGCCAGGCGCAGCACGATGGCGAGCGCCAGGGCGCAGGCCAGGACGGCGGCGAAATAGGTGAGCGTGCGCTCCGGCGCCGGGCGCATCAGCGGGCCCAGGCCGAGGTAGAGCGCATAGAGGCTGTAGAGGCTGCCGAGGATGGCCATCGGAAAGCCCAGCGTCGGATAGAGGGCGAAGACGCCGGCCACCCACACCGCGGTGCCGGAATGGGCGACCAGCTTCAGCGCCTGTCCCCGGCCGCCCTCGCCGGCAAACGCCGGGGCGAGCGCGCTCACCGCCAGCGCCAGGAGGTAGACCCCGAGCAAGGCCAGCCCGTAGTCGACGGCCGCGCCGACGAGGGTCACGCCAAGCGCGGGCTTCAGGTGGATTCCGGCGATGCTGGCCCCGAAGAGCTGCAGCCCGATGACGCCGCAGACCGGGGCGAGCGCGGCCAGCGGCGCCACATATCCCAGATAGAGCGCGCGGGCGTCGGCGGGCTCACCGGCGACGATGTTCCAGGTCTCGGCCGGACGCAGCAGCATGGCCGCCGCGCGGCCGAAGAGCCCAGCCTGCTTCGATGACGGCTCCGCCGTGCGCATCCCGATTCCTGAACAGCCGACAGGAGCGTAGCCGAAGCGCCGCGTCCGACAAGCCGCGGCCGCCGCGGTCGGCTAGACTTCCCGGCGTCACGAATCAGGAGCGGTCATGGCCCGCGACGGCGCCGCCTACGTTTGTCAGTCCTGCGGCGCGGTCCAGACCAAGTGGGCGGGTCAGTGCCCGGCCTGCGGCGCCTGGAACAGCCTCGTCGAGGAGGTGCAGAGCCGCCCGCCGGGCGCGCTCGCGCCGACCCGAACCGGGCGCGGGCGGGGCCTGAACTTCGAGGGCCTGCAGGACGCCACGCCCGCTCCGCCGCGCATCATCACCGGAGTGGACGAGTTCGACCGGGTTTGCGGCGGCGGCGTCGTGCCGGGCTCGGCCATCCTGCTCGGCGGCGACCCCGGGGTCGGCAAATCCACCCTGCTGATGCAGGTGGCGGGCTCCGCGGCGCTGAGAGGCGCGGCCTGCGCCTACATCTCCGGCGAGGAGGCGGTGGAGCAGGTGCGCGCCCGCGCCCAGCGGATGGGGCTTGCGAGCGCGCCGGTGAAGCTCGCCGCCGAGACCTCGCTGCGCGAGATCCTCGAGGGCCTCAAGAAGGACGCCTTCGAGCTGGTCATCATCGACTCCATCCAGACCATGTGGAGCGACGCCCACGAGGCCGCCCCAGGCTCCGTCACTCAGGTCCGCGCCGCGGCCGGCGAGCTGGTCCGCCTCGCCAAGAAGAAGGGCGTCGCCATGGTGCTGGTCGGCCACGTCACTAAGGAAGGCACGATCGCCGGTCCGCGCGTCATCGAGCACATGGTGGACGCCGTCCTCGCCTTCGAGGGCGAGCGCGGCTACCCGTTCCGCATCCTGCGCGGCGCCAAGAACCGTTTCGGGGCCACCGACGAGATCGGCGTCTTCGAGATGGGTGACGCCGGCCTCACCGAGGTGAAGAACCCCTCGGCCCTGTTCCTCAACACCGCCGGCGAGCGGGCGGCGGGCGCGGCGGTGTTCGCCGGCATCGAGGGCTCGCGGCCGGTGCTGGTGGAGTTCCAGGCGCTGGTCGCGCCGTCGGCCTACGGCACGCCGCGTCGCGCCGTCGTCGGCTGGGATTCCGGGCGGCTGGCCATGATCCTCGCCGTATTGGAGGCGCGCTGCGGCCTTGGTTTCGGCGACCGCGACGTCTACCTCAACGTCGCCGGGGGGCTGCGCATCAGCGAGCCGGCGGCCGATCTGGCCGCCGCCGCCGCCCTGGTGTCGTCGGCGCTCGATCAGGCCCTGCCCCAGGATTGCGTGGTGTTCGGTGAAATCAGCCTGTCCGGCGAGGTCCGGCCTGTCAGCCGCATGGATGCGCGGCTCAAGGAGGCCGCCAAGCTCGGCTTCCGGCGGGCGCTCTCGCCAGCCGACCTCGAAGGGGTGGCCGGGATGAGCGTCTCCGGCGCGAACCGCCTGGCCGAGGCCATCCGGCGCATCGGCGACGGCGAATGGGCGTGAGCGCGTGAGCAAGGTCGACCTGATCGTCGTCGCCCTGCTGCTGATCTCGGCGGCGGTCGGCTACATGCGCGGCGCGGTCCGCGAGGTGGCGGCGATGATCGCGCTGGTCGCCGCGGCCTTCCTGGCCATTTACGGCCTGCCGAGCGCGACCCACCTGGCGCACCAGTTCATCCACACCCGCTGGCTGGCGGCGCTGGCGGCCCTGGCGGTGGTGTTCTTCCTGACCTATGGGCTCCTGCGGCTGATCGGCGCAGGGATTGCGCGGCGGGTGCAGGAAACCCACGTGCTGGGAACCTTGGACCGCATCGTCGGCCTGGGCATCGGGGTGGTCCGCGGGCTCGTGGTGCTTGGCGGTCTTTACCTGATGTTCAACGCCGCCACGCCTGAAGACCTGCGTCCGCGCTGGATCACGGGCGCGGCGACCTGGCCGGTGGCGGAGCGCATGGGGACGTTGCTCAGCGAACTCGCTCCGAAGGGCCTCGACTTTGCAGGCCGCCTGAAGCCCGCCTTCGACCGGGCGGTGTCAGGCGGCTCGCGTGACAGAAATGCTGCGCCGGGCTACGACGCCCGCCAACGCGGCGAGATCGACGATCTTGTGGAGAAATCCCGATGACGAAGGCGCACGAACGATGGTCTCCCCCCGTTCGTGATCCCCTGGACGACACGCCCCGCCTGGAGTGCGGCGTGTTCGGGGTGTTCGACGTTGCGGACGCCTCGACCCTGGCCGCGCTGGGCCTGCACGCCCTGCAGCACCGCGGCCAGGAGGCCTGCGGGATCGCCTCGTTCGACGGACAGCGCTTCCACACCGAGCGGCACATGGGCCACGTGGGCGACGCCTTCGGCGGCGGCGCCCTGACCGAGCGCCTGCCCGGCCGCTCCGCCATCGGCCACACACGCTATTCGACGGCCGGCGGCTCCTTCATCCGCAACGTCCAGCCGATGTTCGCCGACCTCGAGAGCGGCGGCGTCGCGCTCGCCCACAACGGCAACCTGACCAACTTCCTGACGCTGCGCGAACAGCTGGTCGCCGACGGCGCGATCTTCCAGTCGACCTCGGATTCGGAGGTGATCCTCCACCTGGTGGCGCGCTCGCGGAAGGACCGCATCGTCGACCGCTTCATGGACGCGCTCAGCCGCATCGAGGGCGGCTATGCGCTGGTGGCCGTCACCAACAAGAAGATGATCGGCGTGCGCGACCCGCTGGGCATCCGTCCGCTGGTCCTGGGCGACCTCGACGGCAAGGCGGTGCTGGCCTCCGAGACCTGCGCCCTCGACATGATCGGCGCCCGTTTCGTGCGCGACGTCGAGCACGGCGAGATGGTGGTCATCGACCAGGATGGCGTGCAGTCGATCCGGCCCTTTCCGGCCCGTCGCGCGCGGCCGTGCATCTTCGAGTACGTCTACTTCGCCCGTCCGGACTCCGTGGTGAACGGCAAGTCGGTCTACGAGGTCCGCAAGCGTATGGGCCGCCGCCTGGCCCAGGAGACGCCGGCCGATGTCGACGTGGTGGTGCCGGTGCCCGACAGCGGCGTGCCGGCCGCGCTCGGCTTCGCCCAGGAAGCGGGCCTGCCTTACGAGCTCGGCATCATCCGCAACCACTATGTCGGCCGCACCTTCATCCAGCCGACGCAGGGCGCGCGCGAGATGGGCGTGCGTATGAAGCTGTCACCGAACCGATCGGTGCTGGCCGGCAAGCGGGTTCTGCTGGTGGACGACTCCATCGTGCGGGGCACCAACTCGATCCGCGTGGTGCGCATGGTCCGGGAGGCCGGCGCCAAGGAAGTACACCTGCGCTCCGCCTCGCCGCCGATCCAGTGGCCCGACTACTACGGCATCGACATGCCGGACCGCGAAAAGCTCCTGGCGGCCAACCACTCGGTCGAGGAGATCGCCAAGATCCTCAACGTCGACTCCATGGGCTACCTCTCCGTCGATGGGCTCTACTGGGCCATGGAGGCCGGGGCCCGCGACGCGGAGAACCCGCAGTTCACCGACCACTACTTCACCGGCGACTACCCGACCCGCCTGCTGGATCGTGAGATCGCCGAGGGCCGCAACGAGGCGGTCGACCGGCAGCTGTCGTTCCTGGTCGACGCGTGACCGTCCGGACTTCGCCCTCCCCTCTGCGGGAGGGCGACGGCCAGGTCGCAGCCCGCCAAAGCTGGCTGGGCCGCCTCCGGCCCGACTGGTACCTGCTGCTCATCCTTTCCATGGTGGCGCTGGCCTCCGTTGTCCCGGCGCGGGGTGAAGCCGCCGCGGGCTTCGACCTCGCCACCAAGATCGCCATCGGCGCGGTCTTCTTCCTGCACGGCGCACGGCTGTCGCGCGAGGCGGTGATCGGCGGCCTGACCCACTGGCGCCTCCACCTCCTGGTGCTCGGCACGACCTTCGGGCTGTTCCCGATCCTCTGCCTGGGCATGGCCCACCTGCCGGCCTGGATCACGCCCAAGGCGCTGGCGGGCGGCATCGTCTTCCTGGGCTGCCTGCCGTCGACCATCCAATCCTCGATCGGCTTCACCTCGATCGCCCGCGGCAATGTGGCGGCGGCCGTCGCCTCGGCGTCGGCGTCGAATCTGCTGGGCGTCGTCCTGACCCCCGTGCTCGTCGCCCTCACGCTGCACGCCAAGGGCGCCATGAGCAGCGGCGCGGTGGAATCCATCGTCCTGCAGCTCCTGGTCCCGTTCGTGAGCGGCCAGGTGCTGCGCCGCTGGATCGGCGGCTGGGTGCAGGCCAAGGGCGCCCTGCTGTCGAAGATCGACCGGGGATCGATCCTGCTGGTGGTCTACACCGCCTTCTCCGGCGCGGTCGTGGAGGGCGTCTGGAAGCTGGTCGGCCCGCTCGATCTCGCCCGGGTGATGTTCCTCTGCGCCCTGCTGCTGGGACTTGTGCTGACCATCACCTCGGCCAGCGCGCGGGCCCTGGGTTTCGCCAAACCCGACGAGATCGCGATCGTCTTCTGCGGCTCCAAGAAGAGTCTGGCGAGCGGCGTCCCGATGGCCAGCATCCTGTTCCCCGGGGCGGCGGCGGGCGTCGCCCTGCTGCCGCTGATGATCTACCATCAGATCCAGCTGATGGCCTGCGCCGCCATCGCCCAGCGCTACGCGAAGCGGCAGGACACGGCGCCCGAGACTCGCTAGAGAGCGCGCCATGTCCGCCCTCCCCCTTTCCGACCGCATCGCTCTCGTCACCGGCGCCAGCCGCGGCATCGGCCGCGCCAGCGCCCTGGCTCTCGCCGACGCCGGCGCGCACGTGATCGCCGTCGCCCGCACCCAGGGCGGGCTCGAGGAACTCGACGACGAGATCCGCGCGCGGACCGGCCAGTCGGCCACCCTCGTGCCGCTCGACATCGCCGACGGCGACGCCCTCGACAAGCTGGGCTTCGCCATCTTCGAACGCTTCAAGCGCCTCGACCTGCTGGTCCACGCCGCCGCGGTCCTCGGCCCGATGACGCCCGTGGCGCACATCGAGCCCAAGCACTGGGACCGGGTGCTGGCGGTGAACGTGACGGCGACCTATCGCCTGATCCGCACGACCGAGCCGCTGCTGCGCGCCGCGCCGGCGGCCCGGGCGATCTTCCTGACCACCGGCCGCGTCGCCCAGCCGAAGGCCTTCTGGGGCCCCTACGGCGCGACCAAGGCGGCGATGGAAAACCTCGTCCGCACCTGGGCCGACGAACTGGAGCAGACCCAGGTCCGCGCGGTCCTCCTGAGCCCCGGCCCCATGCGCACCAAGATGCGCGCCGAGGCGATGCCCGGCGAGGATCCCGAGACCCTGCCCGATCCCGCCGAGATCGGCCCGCTGATCGTCGAGCTGGCGCAGGCCGAGCTCGGCCTGCCGGTCGCTAACGTGGTCTTCGCGGAGTGGAAGGCCGGGAAGCTCGTTTCGGCTTGACGCCCGGCCGGGCGAGCTTGGCCGCCCTGCCGCGGGGATTGCCGGGCTTGGCCTTGGCGCCTTGCGGCTTGGCCGCGCCGAAGGGCTTGGGCTTGCCAGCCGCGCCGGCCTTGGCCCGGGCCGCCGCCGCACTGCGGGTCTTGGCCTTGAGCCCGGTCTTGGCCCCGGCGGGCCGCGCGCGGGTGCTCTCCGAGCCGCTCTTCTCCTCGCCCTCCGCGAAGGGGTTCCGGTTCGACTTGATGGTCACGCGCAGCGGCACGCCCGGCAGGTCGAAGCTCTCGCGCAGGGAGTTGATCAGGTAGCGGCGGTAGCTCTCCGGCAGTTGGTCGGCGCGGCTTGCGAACAGCACAAAGGTCGGCGGGCGGGCCTTGGTCTGGGCCATGTATTTCGGCTTGATCCGACGCCCGTTCACCGCCGGCGGCGGGTGGCGCTGGATGGCCATCTGCAGCCAGTCGTTGAGGTCGCGGGTCTTCACCTTGGTCGACCAGTCGGCGTGCACCTTACCGACCGCCGGCATCAGCCGCTCGAGGCCGCGGCCGGTCTCCGCCGACAGCGGCAGGATCGGCGTGCCCTTTACCTGCGGCAGTTGCCGTTGGGCCTCGTCGATGATCTCGGCGAGCCGGGCCTGCGGGTCCTCGATCAGGTCCCACTTGGCGAGCACGAAGACCAGGCCGCGCCCCTCGCGCTCCACGAGGTCGGCGATCTGCAGGTCCTGGATTTCGAACGGATGGGTCGCGTCCATCACCAGGATGACGATCTCCGCGAAGGTGATCGCGCGGATGGTGTCCTGCGTGGAGAGCTTCTCGAGCTTCTCCTGCACCTTGGCCTTGCGCCGCAGGCCCGCAGTGTCGACCAGGCGCACCCGCTGGCCGTCCCACTCCCAGTCGACCGGGATCGCGTCGCGCGTGATGCCGGCCTCCGGGCCGGTCAGCAGCCGCTCCTCGCCGATCAGGCGGTTGATCAGCGTCGACTTGCCGGCGTTGGGCCGCCCGACGATGGCGATGCGGATCGGCTTCTCGGCGTCGTCGCCCGCTTCCGCGTCTTCCATCTCGTCCGAGATGCCGGCGATGGCGGCGTAGAGGTCGGCCATGCCCTCGCCATGCTCGGCGGAGATCGGCACCGGCTCGCCGAGGCCGAGGCTGAACGCCTCCATCGCGCCCTCTTCGCCGGCGCGGCCTTCGGCCTTGTTGGCGGCCAGCACGACGGGCTTGTCGCGCTTGCGCAGGATCTCGGCGAACACCTCGTCGAGCGGCGTCACGCCCTCGCGGGCGTCGATGACGAACAGCGCCACATCGGCCTCGTCGATGGCCACCTCGGTCTGGGCGCGCATGCGCGCTTCCAGGCTCTCGTCGGAGACGTCCTCGAAACCGGCGGTGTCGATCAGCTCGAGCTCGAGGTCCCCCAGCCGGCCCATGCCGAACCGGCGGTCGCGGGTGACGCCGGGCCGGTCGTCGACGATGGCGAGCTTCTTGCCCGCCAGCCGGTTGAAGAGAGTCGATTTGCCGACGTTCGGACGGCCGACGATCGCGAGTTTCAACGCCATGACGTCGGCCCCTGTGCGCGCCCTAGCGGAGCGCGACCAGCTCGGCGGTGTCCGTGATCACATAGACCGTGTCGCCGGCCGCCACGGGTCCGATCAGCGTCGGCGCGCCGAGCTCGACGCGCTTCGCCACCGCCCCTGTCTTGGCGTCCAACGCCACCAGCTGCCCGGAGGTGCCGGCGACCAGCAAACGGTTGTTGGCGAGCAGCGGGCTCGACCACATCGGACGGGGCGTCTTGTGGCCGCCGATGCCCCAGAAGCCGCCCTGCCGCTTGGGCACGAACCCCTCGTTCAGGTCGCGGATCCAGAAGATCTGGCCGGTCTCGCGCGACGCGCAGATCACTTGGCCGGCCTTGGAGACCACATAGACCACGTCGCCAGCCGGCAGCGGCGTGGTGATGCCCACCACCGGCAGGTTCCAGCGCGCCTGGCCGGTACGCAGGTCGGTGGCCGAGAACACGCCCGAGTGGCTGACCGCATAGACGTCGCCGCGATAGATCACCGGGCGGCCGGGGATGTCGCGGATTTCCGACAGCGCGCTGGTCCGGCTGGCGCGCGACAGGGCCTCGTCCCACAGGTCGTTGCCGTTGGCGACGCGCAGCGCGACGAGCTCGCCGGAGCCGAAGGAGGCCACCACCGTGTCGCCCGACACCGCCGGGCTGGAGGCCGCGAGGATGCGGGCCGGTTCGGAGAGCGCCTGGTAGCTCCAGCCGTTCGCGCCGGTGGCCGCATCGAAGGTCAGCAGCGAGTTGTCGATCCCCACGGCCATGACGCGGCCCTCGGCCACGGTCGGCGCGGCGTGGACCGGCTCTTCGGTGTGGGTGCGCCACAGGAGCTTGCCGCTGGCGGCGTCGATCGCCGCCACGAAGCGGTATCCGGAGGTCACGTAGAGCTTGCCGTCGGCGAAGGCCAGGCCGCCGCCGAAGCCCTCGCGGTCGCGGCGGTTCTCGTCGGGCCGCAGGTTGGCGCGCCACACCTCGGCGCCCGTACGGGCGTCGTGCGCGCTGACGCCGGCCTCGGCGTCCATGGTGTAGACGCGGCCGCCCGCCACGACCGGGGTCGCCAGGACGTGGACGGCGCGCGACGAGCCCTGCCCGACGCTGCGGCGCCAGGCCACCGACAGATTCGGCGCGGCGTCGACGTTCTCCACGGACTGCTCGGGCGTGCCGCCGGGCAGCGGCCAGTCCGCCAGGGTCGCCGGCGGGGGCAGAGCGAAGTCGACGCCCTTCAGCGACTCGGCGGGCGCCAGCACCTCGTCGGCCGGGATGATGGAGATCCGCTGGCCTTCGGACGCAGTCTCCTTGGACTTGTCGCCGCTGCCGTGGAACGGATTGACCCGGCTGATCGTCGAACAGCCGCTCGCGCCCACGGCGGCGGTCATCATGGCGGCGACGAGAAGGTGGCGGCGGCGCGGCGTCATTGCGGACCCGTGGCTTGCGGTTGCGTCGGTTCGGACGGGGTCGTCTGGCCAGGCGCCAGCATGACGGGAGGCGGCGCGGCAGCGGCGGCCTTGGCGACCGCCGACACGGCCTTGGCGGAGCCGGAGTCGATGAGGTCCATGACCGCCTTGGCGCGCTCGCGCGTGGAGTCGGAAGCGTCCAGGGACTGGTTGATCACCACGAACTCGCCGCGGGCGCCGGCCATGTCGCCGGCCGTCAGCTTGGCGAAGCCCAGGGCTTCGCGCGCCTGCACGCGATACGGCCGCCCTTCCTTCATCAGCGGGCTCAACCGCGCCTCCACGTCTTTCTCCGGAGCGGTGTCCAGTACGGCGAAGGCAGATTTGAGGCGCGCAACATCACCGATGATGTCATCGGGCGCCGCCTCGGCCGCCTGGTCGAACAGTTTCACCGCCTCGGGGGTGTTCTTGTCGATCAGCTTCAGTCCGCCGAGTTGCATCAGCGCCAACGACTTGTAGGCGCGCGACGGCGACTGGGCGACCTGGCCGAACAGCTGGGCCGCCTGGTCCTTGCGGCCGTGGTTGAGCGCGTCGATGGCCGCCGTGTACTGCTCCGACGCCTTGGCGGCCTGTTGGCCGCGGTACTGCTGCCAGCCCCAGTAGCCGAAATACGCAATCAGGCCGGCCGCGAGCACGCCCAGCACCCACGGCAGGGCCTTGAGCACAAGAGTCCGGTACCGGTCGGAGCGCAGCTGCTCCTCGACCTCTTCGAACAGATCAGTCAATCGGGACTCCGGTGGTCGTTCGTCGGGCGCTTCGCGCAGAGGCCGGGAACCTATAGCGCGCCGCACGCCCCCGCAACGGCCGCGCAAGAGGCTGGAAGGCGGCGCCGGAAATCAACCGGCCTTGGCGAAGTAGATCTCGGCCGGGCCGGGGAAGCGGCGGGCGCGTACGTCGTCGGCGTAGCGGCCGACGGCCTGCGAGATCTCGCCCCTGAGATCGGCGTAGCGCCGCACGAACTTCGGCGTCCAGTCGAACAGGCCGAGCATGTCGTCGGTGACCAGGATCTGGCCGTCGCAGCCCGCCGAAGCGCCGATGCCGATGGTCGGCACGGCGAGCGCCTCGGTGATCTCGCGGGCCAGGCCCTCGGCGACCCCCTCGACGACCACGGCGAAGGCGCCGGCCTCGGCGGCGGCGCGGGCCTCCTCGAGGATGCGCTCCCGCTCGCCGGCGGCCTTGCCCTTGGCCTTGAAGCCGCCGTCCACCAGCACCGCCTGCGGCCGCAGGCCGACGTGGCCCATGACCGGAATGCCGCGGGCCACCAGATAGGCGATGTTGGCCGCCACGTGCGGCCCGGCCTCGACCTTCACCGCCTGGGCGCCGGTCTCCTTCATCACCCGCGCGGCGTTGGCGTAGGCGACCTCGGGCGAGCCCTCGTAGGAGCCGAACGGCATGTCGACCACGACCATGGCGCGCTTGGAGCCGCGCATGA
>Ga0310811_10002933_pt1 | contig 21433 bp, 16 predicted proteins | sample YCmetagenome_FD_207642 | JGI IMG/M metagenome (GOLD analysis project Ga0310811, IMG submission 207642) | Soil microbial communities from experimental microcosm in Duke University, North Carolina, United States - YC | ecosystem: Engineered > Artificial ecosystem > Soil microcosm > Unclassified ...
CGGTCTCCGGTTGCGGCGTCCGCCGCTCACCTTTCCCCCCATGAGCTCATCATCTGCATGATCGCCACTATCGGCCATTCCGGAAGGATTACGACTGTCGTGACCAAGTTGTTGCAAGCCTCGCTCTTTGAAACCTCTGAGTAACACTCTACCTTTCGAGATAACGTTATCCCATCATGGCTTCGGGGAGCCCCTAACTGGCAAGGGAGGTCTGTGCTGTGCGCAGATCGATAGTATTTTGCCTGGTCACAACGCTTGCTGTGGCCGGATGCGGAGTCGGTGAGAAGCCGGCGGCGACGCCGGCGTCCGGTGGGAAGGTCGAGCTGTCCTTCCTGGTCTTCGAGACGCCCAACCTGAACGCGGCCTTCTGGGACGCGGCCATCGCGCGGGCCTCGGCCAAGGTTCCGGGCGTGACCATCAAGAAGCTCGTGACGCCCAACGTCGACCGCACCGGCTACGCCAAGCAGTTGGACGCATCGGGCCATCTCCCCGACATCCTGCAGTCGGTCAACCCGGCGGGCTTCGCCGAGGCCGGCAAGCTCGCCGCCTTCACCGACGCCGAGCTGACGAACTTCATCGCCCCCAAGGCGGGCGCGGTCGACGGCAAGATCTACCAGTTGCCCTACAACACGCAGGTCATCCCGGTGGTCTACTACAACAAGGACGCCTTCGCGAAGGCGGGCATCACCGAGACGCCGAAGACCTACAAGGACCTCCTCGATGTGAGCGCGAAGCTCAAGGCGAAGAACATCACGCCGTTCGTCGTGGGCGGCGGCGGCGCGGACACCTGGGCCGACATGTATCCGCTGACCGGGACCGTCGCCACCGACGTCTACGCCAAGACGCCCGACTTCCTGACGCAGCGCAAGGACGGCAAGGTCAAGTTCGCCGACGCCGACTTCACCAAGGCCGCGCAGAAGGTCGCCGACCTGGCCAAGCAGGGCTACATCGACCCGGCGGGGCTGAGCCGCTCCTACGCCGACACCGAGCAGGCCTTCCGCGACGGCAAGGGCGCCATGTACCCGATGGGTTCCTGGTTCGCGACCTCGGCCGACAACAACAAGCCGGGCTTCGAGATCGGCGCCTTCCCCTGGCCGTCCGACGACGGCACGCCGGTCACCCCCACCTTCACCGGCGGCGGCACCTCGGTCAGCGCCTCGGCCCCGAACGTGGACCTCGCCAAGAAGTGGGCGCTCGCGTTCGACGAGGACAAGGAGAACAACGACGCCTTCGTCAAGCTCGACGGCTCCATCCCGGCGATCAAGGGATACACCCCGCCGACGGACATGGGTCCCGTCTACCAGGCGACCGTCGCCATCTACCAGCAGGGCATGAAGGACAACTCCATCGTCAACGCCTTCTCGCAGGAGACCGGTGACGGATCGTTGCCCCCCGGCCTCGCCGACAAGTCCGCCCTGGGCGTCCAGGACCTGATCACCGGCAAGAAGTCGGCCGGAGATTTCGCGTCCTACCTTGACGACCAGTGGGCCAAGGCGACCCAGTAGGACCAGGCTCGCGTCTCATGACAGAAATTCAGCACGGCACGCGCGGCGAGGTCGACCCCGCCGCGCCCCGTCAATCACCCTCACACGGCGGCCCCCGGCAGAGGAGCGCCGCCACCCGGCGGCGCGCCTCCGCGCGCATCGGGCCCAAGCTCGGCCGGTTCGGCCTGTTCGCCCTGCCGGGGCTCGTGGCGTACGTGGTGTTCGTCCTGATCCCGATCGGCATGACGGGCTACTACAGCTTCACCAACCGCAACCCCTTCAACCCGCCGACCAAGTGGGTGGGGCTGCGCAACTACGGGGACCTGGTCGGCGATCAGGAGTTCCGCCAGGCCCTGGTGAACACAGTGATCATCGCGGTGATCGTCACGGTGTTCGCCAACGTCGGCGGCCTGCTCATCGCCATGCTGCTCGACCGGCCGACCAAGCTCTACGTGGCGCTGCGCGGCGTCTTCTTCACGCCCGTGGTGCTCAGCGCGGTCGTGATCAGCGTCATCTGGCAGGCGGTGCTCACCGACGACGGCCTGCTGAACTCCCTGCTGCGCGGCCTCGGCGTCGACCATCCCCCCGGATGGCTGTCCGATCCCGACCTCGCCCTCTACTCGATCGCGTGGATCATCACCTGGCAGATGCTCGGCTTCTGCGTCGTGGTCTACCTGGCCGGGCTCCAGGGCGTCCCGCGCGAACTGCAGGAGGCCGCGTCGATCGACGGAGCCGGGCGGCTGGCGCGGTTCCGCAACGTCACGTGGCCCATGCTGGCCCCGGCTCTGACGATCAACACGGTGATGCTCCTGATCACGGGGTTCAAGGCGTACGACCAGATCCAGGTCATCACCAACGGCGGGCCCGGCACCGGCACGACCAGCACCATGGCCTTCCAGGTCGTGCAGACCGCCTTCAACGGCAACCACATCGGCTACTCCTCGGCGATGGCGGCGGTGATGCTCGTGCTGGTCGCGACCGTCTCGGTGATCGTCTTGAGGCTGCTGCAGCGACGCGAGGTGACGCAGTGATGGACGACCGTACGCATTCGTGGCTGCGGCCCCTGGTGGCGGTGTTCGTCGGGGCGGTGTTCTTCCTGCCGCTCTACCTCGTGGTCGTCAACGTGTTCAAGCCGGGGGCCGACATCGTGCCGCACCCGGCCGCCCTGCCCCTGCCGCCGACCCTGGACAACATCGGCGCGGTCCTGTCGAGACCCGACAACCTCTTCACGTTCGGCCTGATCAACAGCATCGCGGTGACCGCACTGTCGATCACCATCCTGACGGTGTTGTCGGCCATGCTCGGCCACTACCTCGCCAGGTCGAAGCGCGTGCTCGCCAAGGTCGCCATGGTGACGCTGCTGTGCGGGCTGATGATCCCGGTGCCGGTGATCCTCGAGCCGATCACCGGCGTGCTGAAGACCCTGGGCCTGATGACCTCCCTGCAGGGCCTCGTCCTGGTCAACGTCGGCTACTACGTGCCGTTCGGCGTCCTGCTGTTCATGGGGTTCGTCAGGTCCGTACCGCTGGAACTGGAGGAGGCGGCCGAACTCGACGGCGCGAGCAAGCTGCGCGTGTTCTGGCAGGTGGTCTTCCCGCTCCTGCGGCCGGCCTCGGCAAGCGTGCTGATCTTCCTCGGCGTGTGGATCTGGAACGACTTCCTGACCCCGCTCATCCTCCTCGGGCCCGACAGCGGCACCACCGTGACCGTCGGCGTCTACCGGGCGATCGGCCAGCACCAGTCGGACTTCGGCGCGGTGTTCGCCTTCATGTTCCTCGCAACGCTGCCGATCCTCGTCTTCTACCTCGCCCTGCAGAAGAACTTCGTGAAGGGCCTGACCGGAGGCGCAGTCAAGGGATAGCAGCCGCTCTCCCCGTCGCCGTTCCCCCCTTCCCCCTCGTTCTCCACTCGAGCAAAGGCCCTTCATGCTGACGATCGACGCCGTCGAGTCCACCGAGCTCTTCGTCGGTCCCGACGACGCCCCCCGCCAGGTCCTGCGCGTGCGGACCTCGGCGATGTCGCCCGCCGAGACCATCGACGTGACCGTCTCCGGCGGTGCGGCAGGCACCCTCTCGGGTGTGCCGGGCACGGGGACGCACGAGATCCCCGTGACCACCGCCGCGGCTCCGGGAAGCGTCGTGGAGATCACGGTGGAGGCGTCGGGCGGGGACGGCACGGCGTCGGCGTCGAGCACGTTGACCGTCGCGGAGCCCGGCTGGACGGTCTTCCTGGTCTCCCACTTCCACTACGACCCGGTCTGGTGGAACACCCAGGCCGGGTACGCCAGCGAGTGGGACGCGCTGCCGGACGCCCAGGACGTGCGGATGAGCTTCCAGTTCACCGCCTTCCAGCTCATCGACGCGCACCTTGAGCTGGCCAGGCGCGACGCCGACTACCGGTTCGTGCTCGCGGAGGTCGACTACCTCAAGCCCTACTGGGACGCCTTCCCGGAGAACCGCGAGATCCTGCGCAGGCTGGTCGCCGAGGGCCGCCTGGAGATCATGGGCGGCACCTACAACGAGCCGAACACCAACCTCACCGGCGCGGAGACCACGATCCGCAACGCTGTCTACGGCGTCGGGTTCCAGCGCGACATCCTGGGCGGCGAACCGGCCACCGCCTGGCAGCTTGACGCGTTCGGGCACGACCCGCAGTTCCCCGGCCTGATGGCCGACGCCGGCCTGACCTCCAGCGCGTGGGCGCGCGGCCCCTTCCACCAGTGGGGGCCCTCGCTGGAGATGGGCACCTACGACACCCCGCACGGCGACCCGTCCGGGATGCAGTTCCGCAGTGAGTTCGAGTGGATCTCGCCGAGTGGGCGCGGGCTGCTCACCAACTTCATGGCCGCCCACTACAGCGCCGGTTGGTCGATGGACTCGGCGCAGACGCTCGCCGACGCCGAGGAGTCGGTCTACGGGCTGTTCCTGCGGTTGAAGAAGGTGGCGGCGACGCGGAACGTGCTGGTCCCCGTCGGCACCGACTACAGCCCGCCCAACAAGTGGCTGACCGAGATCCACCGGGACTGGAACTCCCGCTACACCTGGCCACGCGTCCTGTGCGCGCTGCCCCGCGACTTCTTCGGAGCCGTCTCCGCCGAGCTCGCCGCCACCGGCGCCCGGCTGTCGCCGCAGACACGGGACATGAACCCGGTCTACACCGGCAAGGACGTCTCCTACATCGACACCAAGCAGGCCCAGCGCGCCGCGGAGAACGAGCTGCTCGACGCGGAGAAGTTCGCCGCGCTGGCCTGTCTGACCGGCGACGCGGCATATCCCGAGGCCGCACTCGACAAGGCCTGGCGGCAGCTCGTGTACGGCGCGCACCACGACGCGATCACCGGGACCGAGTCCGACCAGGTCTACCTCGATCTGCTGGCCGGCTGGCGGGAGGCGTTCGACCTGGCCAGGCAGGTGCACGACGCCGCGTTGCGGCATCTCGCCGCGCGCGTCGACACCCGCTCCGGGGCGGGGGACCACTCCGTCGTCGTGTTCAACGCCATGGCCTGGCCGCGCAGCGACGTCGTCCGTGTCACCGTTCCCGGCCCGTTCCACGGCCTGACCGACGAGGACGGCGCCGCCGTGCCCGTCCTCGTCGAGCACGCGGACGCCACGGGAGTCGAGCTGGTGTTCCTCGCGGACGTGCCCTCGGTGGGATACCGCACGTATCACCTCGCGGGCCCGGATTCCGGAGACGCCGCGGCCTGGCGACCGCTCGCCGAGCCGGTCATCGCCAACGAGCACCACCGCCTGGCGGTCGACCCCGAGCGCGGCGGAGCCGTACGGAGCCTGATCGACCTGGCGACCGGCCACGAGCTCATCACACCCGGCGAGGTGGGCAACGAGATCGTCGTCTACGACGAGTACACCGAGCATCCCGTCTTCCGCGAGGGGCCCTGGCACCTGGTGCCCACGGGGGTGTCGGCCGGATCGGCGTCCGCGCCGGCCCGGTCCGTCGTCGCCGAGCGCTCGGCTCTGGGCGAGCGCGTCACGGTCACGGGCTCGATCGGCACGCTCGGCTACACCCAGGTGATCACCTTGTGGCGCGGGGTCGACCGGGTCGACTGCAGCACCCACCTCGACGGCTTCGACGGCGAGGACAAGCTGGTACGGCTGCGCTGGCCGTCCCTCGTGGAGGGCGCGCGACCGGTCTCCGAGGTCGGCCACGCGGTCGTCGGGCGCTCGTTCGCCCATCCCGACGTCGACGCCGCCCTGCACCCCTGGACGCTCGACAACCCGGCCTACCAGTGGTTCGGCCTGAGCTCCATGGCCAGGGTCGTGCTGCGTCCCGGCGACGGCGGCCCGGTCAGGTCGCACGCCATCGGGGTCGCCGAGATCGTGGTGCCGCGCGAGAGCGACGCCGCCGACCTGGGGCGCGACCTCGCCGTCCGGCTCGCCCAGTCGGGTGTGACCGCGACCTGCACGCACGCGGAGGGCAACAGGTACGGCCTGCTGTCGTTCGACTCCAACCTCCCGGACGCCCGGATCGTGGTGGGCGGACCCGCGGACAACGAGTTCACCGCCGCCGTCCTGGCGGCCGCGGACCCCCGCTACGCCCGGGAACTGGAGCGCGCCCTCGCGGCCGGCGGCCGGGCACTGCTCTGGATCCCCGCCGCCAGGTCGGCCGGCGAGACCTTCCACCCCGAGGCCGACCTGCGGGAGCCCGGCGACCTGCCGGTCCTGGTGGTCGCGTCGGTGGGCGACGTCAGGGAGGCCGTCGCGGATCTGGTCGCCGACCTCGCCGACAGCGTGATCGAGGTGACGCAGCCGTCCGAGCTGTGGGGTGAGGAGGATCTCGACCACCGGACCGTCGCCGTGCTCAACCGGGGCGTGCCCGGCTTCGCCGTCGACACGCGGGGGCGCCTGCACCTGTCGCTCATGCGGTCGTGCACCGGGTGGCCCTCCGGCGTGTGGATCGACCCCCCGAGGCGGACCGCCCCGGACGGGAGCGGCTTCCAGCTCCAGCACTGGAGCCACACCTTCGACTACGCCTTCGCGTCCGGCGCGGGAGACTGGCGGGACGCGGGCATCGTGGCCCGGGCGCACGACTTCAACCACCCGCTGCGCGCCGTCGTCGAGGAGCCCCACGACGGCCGCCTGCCGTCCTCGGCCGCACTGCTGACCGTCGAGCCGCGAGGCGGAGCTGTCCTGGCGGCGTTCAAGGCCGCGGGGAACCCGACCGCGCACGGCAGGGCACGGCCGGCCGATTCGCGCGAGGGCCTCACCGCCCGCCTGTACGAACCCCACGGGCGCGACGCGACATTCACCCTCGGCTCGCACGTGCCGTTCGTGGAGGCCGCGCTCGCCGACGTCCTGGAGGTCGAGACCGGCGAGGCCAAGACCCGCGACGGCGTCCTCCACGCCGACATCGGCCCCAGCCAGGTCGCGACATACGTGCTGCGCACCCGGTCCGGCGATTCCGCCGAGCCTGCCGAGCACACGGCGGCGGACGGACCCGTGGAGCCCCTGGGCCTGGTGGCCGAGCCCGCCCAGCCCGTCTTCTCCCGCTTCTGGCTGCACAACCGGGGGTCGGCTCCGCTCGGATACCAGCCGATGAGCGTCCACGTCCGCACCGCCGACGATCTCCCGGCCGACGGCGCCGCGCGGCTGCGTGTGACGCTCGCCAGCGACCTGACCGACGCCGCGGCCGAGGGCGAGGTGTCCGTCGTGGTCCCCGAAGGCTGGGACGCGTCCCCTCGGGACCGGCCCGTACGGCTGGCCCCGGGCGGCTGGACGGAATTCGACGTCACCCTCACCCCGCCGCCGGACGCGGGATCCGGGCCGTGGCCCGTCGCGGTCCGGCTCGTTCACGGCGGTCAGGCGCACGAGGACGTCGTCTTCGTCGACGGGCACGGCCGCCCCGCGCGAGGGGGCGACGCCGGCCTGCTCGCGGTCGAGGTGCCGGAGGAGGGCTTGGGGCTCGCGCCGGGCGGGCAGGGCTCCTGGACCGTGCGGCTGCGCAACCTCGCCGGCTTCGACATCCGGGGAGAGGCCCAGGTGATCAGCCCCTGGGGGTCGTGGGACCTCGTCGGGCCGGCCGTCCACTCGATCTCCGTGCCCGCGGGGGCGACCGGAGAGCTCGAGATCGAGGTCGGCGTTCCTCTGGGAGCCCGTCCCGGCACGTGGTGGGTCCTGGTGAAGTGCATGTGGTTCGGCCGGGTGTCGTACTCGCCCGCCGTGCCGTTGCGGGTGAGGAGCGACGGATGATCGCCGCGGTCGTGGCGGGCACGCCCATCACCGTCGAGGAGGTCGAGCGCCGCGTGCTGCGGCTGCGCGGCGGGCGGCGCGGCGACCTGCTGCCGGCCGACGGCACGACGGAGGGGCGCCAACTGCGCCGCTGGGTGACGCAGGTCATGGTCGCCGAGCGGGTGGTCGCGGACGAGGCCGCCCGGCGCGGGGTCGTGGCCACGGCGGAGCCGCCTCTGCCGCTGGACGCCGTCGCCAGACTCGAACTCGGCAGCGTCACCGCGGCCGTCCTGTCGGAGGACCCGCTCGCGCAGGCGCTCTACCGCGACATGACGGCGGACGTCACGGTCCCCGAGGCGGACGTGCTCCGCTACTACACCGCCAACCAGGACAGGTACCGGACCAGGGCCGCCCGGCTGGTCACCCACTGGCGGGACGGCCGGCCGGTCAACGGCGGCCGATGGTACGCCGTGTCGCCGGGCGAACTGCCCGAACCGGCCGGCCAAGCGGTCTTCTCCGCGCCCGAGGGCTCCCGCGTGGGCCCGATCGACGGTCACGTCTTCACCGTCGGCCCGCTCCAGGGCCGTGAGATCAGCTTCGAAAAGGTGGCCCCGGCCATCAGGGCGTCGTTGCTCGCCGCGCGGCGGCGGCGGCACTTCGCCCTGTGGGCCGACGTCACCTGTGCCCGGGCGCTCCTCATGCCCGGTTTCGAACACCCCGGGGACATCGGCCACCCGGACCACACCCACCGCCACTGAGAGGCCCCCCGCATGAGAAGACCGCGAAGAGCAGTCTTAGCCGCAGCTCTCACCGCCGCCCTCACCACCACCTTCCTGACCGCGGAACCGGCCGGGGCGGCGACCCCCACCCCCGACCAGCAGTGGACCCAGGTCCAGCAACTCGTCGGCGCGATCAAGGGCCGCTGGACCGACCAGGCCTACACCAACGTGGTCAGCCGCTCCATGCCCGACACCGCGCTGCTCGGCAACGGCGACGTCGGCGTCACATCCGGCGGCGGAGACGGCTACAAGACCTTCTACATCTCCAAGGGCGACTTCTGGACCGGCAACCCGAGCCCGTCCTTCGTCGCGCTCGGCGCGGTGACGATCACCCCGGTGTCCGGCACAGGCGGCGGCTCCGGCAACCTCGCGCTCGGCGCGACGGCGACCGCGTCGAGCTCCCACCCGTCCTTCCCCCCGGCCAGGGCGGTCAACGGCGGGTGGGCGTCCGGCTACGAGGGCTGGGTGTCCGACATCGGCAAGCCGCAGACCCTCACGCTCGACCTCGGCACGGCCAAGACGTTCAACCGGTACGTCCTGCGGCACGACGCCGCGGCCCGCCCGGCGGAGACGGCCAACAACACCAAGAACTGGACCCTCCAGGTCAGCACCGACAACTCGACCTGGTCCACCGTCGACACCGTCACCAACAACAGCGCGAACGTCACCGACCGGACCTTCGTCTCACAGACCGTGCGCTACGTGCGCCTGAACATCACCGAGCCGACCCAGGGCACCACGGCGGACTCGATCAACAACCCCCGCGGCCGCATCGGCCAGTTCGAGCTTTACAACGGAAGTGGCACCTCCACCCCCTCGGGACCGTTCACCGAGGAGCAGAACATCCTCAAGGGCGACGTCGAGACGTCGATGACGATCGGCGGCACTCCCGTCTCGATGACGACCTGGACCGGCGCGACCGACAACCTCGTCGTCACGCGCATCAGGTCGCTCGGCTCCTCGACCGTGCGGCTGAAGGTGCAGACCTCGACCGGTTCGCCCGACGCGCGTTCCGGCTTCACGAGCACCTCGGGCGTCTCCGGCAACACCGTCTGGGCCACCCGCCAGACAGCCTCCGGATCGAAGTGGGTCTCCCGGGCGTCCCTCGCCACCCGCGTCGTCGGCGGCAGCCTCGTGGGCGCACCCACGGCGAGCGGCGCGGCGGGCACGTTCACCTTCGACCTGCCCGCGGGCCAGACGGTGAACATCGTGACCGGCGTCGCCGGAGGCGGCCCCAACCCCGCCGACCCCGGCCCGGCCGCCCGCTCACTGGCCGACGCCCAGAGCGCCGGCTCGCTCGACGGCCTCTACAACGGGCACGTCGACTGGTGGAAGCAGTACTGGCTCAAGTCCTACGTCGACCTCGACGACGACACCCTTGAGCGCTTCTACTACGGCTCGCTCTACCTGCTCGGCTCGGCCAGCCGGGCGGGCAAGACCGCCCCGGGCCTGTACGGCATCTGGGCGACGAGCGACTTCCCGCAGTTCAACGGGGACATGCACCTCAACTACAACTGGATGGCCAACTTCTACGGCACGTACTCCAGCAACCGGCCCGAGCTCGCCCTGCCGTACTTCGACCTGGTGACGGCCTACCTACCGGAGGCCAGGCGCAGGGCCCAGCAGGACCTCACCCGGGTCAAGTCCGACTACATCAGCAGGCGTTTTCCGAGCGGCGGCATGCCGAACGGCGTGCTCTTCCCGGTCGGCATCGCCCCGTTCGGCGCCACCGCCGACGACAACTACCACCAGCAGGTCGTGAACTCGCTGTTCACCGCGACGCAGTACATCTCCTACTACGACTACACCCAGGACCGGGCGTTCCTGCAGAACACGGCGTACCCCTTCATGAAGGAGGTCGCCGCGTTCTTCCAGAACTACCTGGAGTTCGACTCGGCCGCCCAGCGGTACGTGTTGTGGTCGGGACCGCACGAGGGCACCTGGGGGAAGAACTCCAGCCCCGACGTCGGCCTGCTCAAGCATCTGCTGACCTCGGTGATCAACGCCAGCGTCGAGCTCAACGTCGACTCCGGTCCCCGCGCGACCTGGCAGAACATCCTGTCCAAGCTCCCGGCCACGCCGAAGACCACCTACAACGGCCAGACGGTCTACGCGCTCGCCGACCCCGGCACGATCACCGGCGGCGACACCCGCGACATCCACCCGGGCGACAACACCGTCAACCTGGAGTTCATCCACCCGGGTGAGGTGCTCGGCATCAACGGGTCCGCCGCCGACAGGCAGACCGCCATCACCACGCTCGACGTCATGAACTCATGGGGCCAGGACAACAGCTTCCCCAAGGTGTTCACCCAGGCCGCCCGCGTCGGCTACCCCGCCCAGAGCCTCATCGACAAGCTGAAGGCCCAGATCAACGGCAAGATGGCCGCCAACCTGCGCATCAGGGACCCGTTCCACGGTCTGGAGAAGACCGGGGCGATCGAGGCGATCGACGACATGCTGCTGCAGACCGACGGCGGCGTCACCCGAGTCTTCCCCGTCTGGCCGTCGGCGAAGAACGCCTCCTTCGTCAAGCTCCGCGACAAGGGCGGCATGCTCGTCTCGAGCGCGCGCAGCGGGGGACAGGTGGGCTACGTCGACATCACCAGCCTCGCCGGCAAGGCCGTACGTCTCCAGAACCCCTGGCCGGGACGCACGGTCAGGGTCGCCAGGGCCGACGGATCCACGGTCGCCTTCACCGTGAGCAACGACCAGATCAACTTCCCGACCCAGTCGGGGACGACCTACACCGTCACGGCGGCCTGACCCACAGGGTTTCCGCGAAGACCGGAGACCGGACCCCCGGCCGAGGAAGGTGATGCCTCCTCGGCCGGGCCCTCACCCGGAGTCTCGCCGCCGCGCCGCCGAGTGGCGCTCAGGCGAGACGATGACGACCTGCCGTCCGCGCGGCGCGGACCCCTCCCTCGAGCGGGATCGACTCGCGCTGCTCCATCCGGGCGCGCCGCGCCGACACCACGCGCGTGGCCAGCACCGCCGACAGGAGCAGCGCCGCCGTCAACGCGGTCCCCGCCGCGTCGTACGGCTGAGCCGGACGCACCGGATCGGACTTCAGCCTGCCGGTCAGCCCGGGGATCTCGCGGCCGGGCCATAGCAGGGGGATGGCGCTGTCCTCGTCGAGGTTCACACGCGGGTCCGGCGCCGGCACCACGTCCTTGCCGCCCGCCGGGGTGTACCGGGGCAACTCGACCGTACGGGTCGGCTCGGTTGGGAGCGTTCCCGCGGGAGTCCGCGCCGGTGGTTTGGGCGCCGGCTTCGGCTTCTTGGGCGTCTTCGCCGGAGGCGGCGCCGCCTGCCCCTCGCAGTCGCCGCCGAGGCCGAGCAATGTGATGCACGGGACCGGAGTCGGCCCCGTCCCGCCGTCGGAACCACCGGAACCGGAACCACCGGAACCGGAACCTCCTGAGCCGCCGGAACCACCGGAGACCCCGGTCAGCGGGTCCGTGACCTTGTTGACCGCGCTGCCCACCACGTCGACGGCGGACTCGACGGTGTCGTCCACCGCACCCCCGACGCCGCTGACGGTGCCGCCGACCCCGTCCGTCACGCCGCCGACCACGTCGTCGACGCCACCGGTCACCGGTGACGTCACTCCGCCCGTCACCCCGTCGACCACGTCCGTCACCCCGTCGACCGTGTCGCCCACGCCACCGAGGATCGAGCACAGGCCGCCCGTCACCGAGGAGACCAGGCCGCCTCCCGTGCAGTCCATCGCCTGTGCCGGTTGGGCCGCCACCAAGGGAATTGCGCTAGCGAGAGCGAACGCCAATGCCCCGGCAGAGATCGCGGAGGCATTACGTGCGATCCCCATCTGTCCCCTTCCGTCACGTTAACTTCGTTCCCCGCTACTCTTGCTACTCTTCGCCGGAGCACCAAGTTATGCAGCAGCAAGTTGCGATTCGGTATCGATGCGTGATACGTGAGGTCGACTCTCGTTTCTGATTTGCGCTGTGTCCCCTTGCCTCGCCTCCGGCTCGGCGGGTTCGGGGCGCCTTAGAGGCCGGGTCTTCCCTCGTCACGTCCTCGCTCGTTCCTCGCTGCGGGCGTTCCTCAGTCCAGATCCCGGCCGCGCCCCTCACGCTCCGCGTCGCTCATGCGCTGACCTCGTCTTCCACAGCCGTTCTCGGCCCTCACGGGCTTGTGAGGGGCGCGGCGGTGCCTGGACTGAGGAGCGAGTGGGGAGCGAGGGACGAGCGACCCCGAGCGACGAGGGAAGGCATCGCCTCTAAGGCGCCCCGAACCCGCGCGAGCGAAGCGAGCGCAATCAAACACGGCGCGCCGAACCCGCCGCGCCGGAGGCGCGGCAATTTAGGCGCTTACGTCGTCGAGGGCTTCGCGGATCTCGCGGGGGAGGGACAGGCTTTCGGCCTCGAGCACGCCGAGCAGTTGGGCGTGGGTCCGGGCGCCGACGATGGCCGAAGACACGCCCGGCCGGTCGCGGACCCAGACGAGGGCGACGGCGAGAGGGGAGACGCCCAGGCCCTCGGCGGCGGTGGTCACCGACTCGACGATGCTGCGGCAGCGCTCGTCGAGATAGGGCCGGACGAACTCGGCGAAGTGCGGGGTCGCGGCCCGGGAGTCGGCGGGGATCCCGGTGCGGTACTTCCCGGTGAGCACACCGCGCCCGAGCGGCGACCAGGCCAGCACGCCCGCGCCGACGTGGTCGGCCGCAGGCAGCACCTCCAGCTCCGCGTCGCGGGCCAGGAGGGAGTACTCGACCTGCGCGCCCACGAGAGGGGCGCGGGACTCACCCGACTGCTGCCGGACCGCGGCCGCCGCGAGTTGCCATCCGGTGTAGTTGCACACCCCGGCGTATGCCGTACGGCCGGTGGAGACCGCGAGGTCGACGGCGGCGAGCGTCTCCTCCAGCGGGATGCGCGGGTCGAAGGCGTGCATCTGCCACAGATCCACCTCGTCGAGGCCCAGCCGGGCGAGCGAGGCGTCGAGCGCCCGGATGAGATGGCGGCGAGAGCCGTTCGTGCCGCCGTCGGGGGTCAGGACCGCCTTGGTCGCGATCACCAGGTCGTCGCGCGGAACCACGTCCCGGATCAGCCGGCCGATCAGCCGCTCGGCGTCGCCCCCGCCGTAGACGTCGGCGGTGTCGATCAGTGTGCCGCCGGCGTCGGCGAACGCGGTGATCTGAGCCGTGGCCTCCTCGGCCGACGTGTCGCGGGCCCAGGTCATCGTGCCGAGACCGATGCGAGACACCGTCAGACCGCTGCGCCCGACAAATCGCTGATCCATTGCCGGGTAAGAGTAGCCGATAGGGTGTCCAGACCATGGACGTACTTCAGGCCACCGTTCTCGGCATCGTCCAGGGGCTCACCGAGTTCCTGCCGATCTCGAGCTCAGCGCACTTGCTCATCGTTCCGAAGCTCGCCGGATGGACCGACCCGGGAGCCGCGTTCACCGCGGTGATCCAGCTCGGCACCATGCTGGCAGTGGTGATCTACTTCTGGCGCGACATCATCCGGATCTTCACGACCTGGTTGCGCAGCCTGTGGACGCCTGAGCTGCGACAGGACCTCGATGCGAGGATGGGCTGGTACATCGGCCTGGGCACGATCCCGATCGGCGCGGCGGGGCTGATCTTCAAGGACGCGATCGAGGGCCCGGCGCGCAACCTGTGGCTGAACGCGGCCATGCTCATCGTCTTCGGCCTTCTCCTTCTGTTCGCCGACCAGTACGGCCGCAAGAAGAAGGAGGTCGCCGACCTCAACATGCGCGACGGCCTCATCATCGGGGCCTGGCAGATGCTCCCGCTGATCCCGGGCGCCTCGCGCTCCGGTTCGACGATGACCGGCGCCATGTTCCTCGGATACACGCGGGAGGCCGCGGCCCGCTACTCCTTCCTCCTGTCGATCCCCGCGGTGATCCTCTCCGGGCTGTTCGAGCTTCGCGACATCGGCGACGGCGGGGGAGTGCCCCTGGTCCCCACGCTGATCGCCACCGTCGTCTCCTTCATCGTGGGATACGCCTCGATCGCGTGGCTCCTGCGCTACGTCGCGAAGCACTCGACGAACATCTTCGTCATCTACCGGGTCTTCGCCGGGACCTTCCTGCTCACCCTGCTCGGGCTGGGCGTGATCTCGTCATGACGACCGTCCTGCTCGTACGGCACGGCCTCACGGCCATGACCGGGCCCGTGCTGGCCGGGTGGACCCCCGGGGTCCACCTGAACGAGCGCGGGCGTGAGCAGGCCGAGGCCCTCGGCCGGCGGCTGGCGCCCCTGGAACTCGACGCCATCGTCTCCAGCCCGCTGGAGCGTTGCCAGGAGACGGCCGCCGCGGTCGCCCAGGGCCGCGCCGTGCCGGTGCAGACCGACGACAGGTTCGGCGAGTGCGGCTACGGCGAGTGGACCGGCAGGCCGCTGAAGGAGTTGGCGAAGGAGCCGCTGTGGCGGGTCGTGCAGGCCCACCCCAGCGCGGCCGTCTTCCCAGGCGGTGAGGCCCTCGCGGACACCCAGAGCCGGGCGGTGCGTGCCGTACGGGAATGGAACGAGCGGCTGGGCGAGAAGGCGACCTACCTCGTCTGCAGCCACGGCGACGTGATCAAGGCGATCGTGGCCGACGCCCTCGGGCTTCATCTCGACCAGTTCCAGCGGATCACCGCGGACCCGGTGTCGCTCACCGTGATCCGCTACACCTCGTTGCGTCCCTTCCTGCTCAGATCAAACGACGTCGGGGGAGACGTCGCCGATCTGATGCCTCGCGAAGAGGTTGCGGAGGAGTCAGACGGGGGAGAAAACCCCACCGGGAGTGATGCCGCTGTCGGCGGTGGACCAGGGACGACATAGGGTCGGGCTATGCCGGTCTTCGACTATGATCCGCCTGACAGGTTCGTGGCCGGTGCCGTCGGGCAACCGGGAGCACGCGCCTTCTTTTTGCAGGCCCGAGGTCAGGGCAGGGTCACGACCGTGGCGCTCGAGAAATTCCAGGTAGCCGTGCTCGCCGATCGGCTGGACGAGCTGCTCGACGAGGTGCTGCGCCGCAGCGGCGGCCGTGCCCCGGTGCCGGCCATGGCCCCTGCCGACCTGACCGACGAGGCGCCGCTCGACCTCCCCATCGACGAGGACTTCCGGGTGGGCACCATGGCGCTCGCCTGGGATCCCGACACCTCGCAGGTCGTGATCGAGGCCCAGGAGGCCACCGAGGGCGACGAGGACGACGAGCCGTTCGTCGTGGAGGTCGACGACGACCGGCCGGAGCCCGCCATCCTCAGGGTCCGGATCAGTCCCGCGGCCGCCCGCGCGTTCAGTCGCCGCGCCCTCGACGTGGTGGCGGCGGGCCGGCCCCCCTGTCCGTTGTGCGGCCAGCCCCTGGATCCCGACGGTCACATCTGCGTGCGCCTCAACGGTCACCACCCCGGGGGGCTGTCGGTGTGAGCGAGCTGACGAACAGGGCCGAAGCGGCGGCCGGGCAGGGAAGCGGATGACGGCTGAGGGCGAGCCGACCCCCGGCGGCGTCGACGGGTCCGGGCTGGACGACGAGGCCGCCATGCGGCTGCTGCGCGACGGCAAGCTGGACGTGGCCGGCAGGCTGGTCGAGGCCACGAACATGACGTTGTACTGCTCCATCCGCCATGGCGGGCAGGTGGCCGCGTGCGTCTACAAGCCGGTGCGCGGTGAGCGCCCGCTCTGGGACTTCCCCGACGGCACCCTGGCGGCGCGCGAGGTGGCCGCCTACGAGGTGGCGGCGGCCACCGGCTGGCGGATCGTCCCGCCCACGGTCTACCGCGACGGCCCCTTCGGCCCCGGCATGGTGCAGTTGTGGATCGACACCGATCCGGAGACCGACCTGCTGGCCCTGGTCCGCAGCCGCCACCCGGGGCTGCGCCGGATGGCGGTCTTCGACGCGGTGGTCAACAACGCCGACCGCAAGGGCGGCCACCTGCTGCCGTTGGAGGACGGCCACGTCTACGGCGTCGACCACGGCGTGTGCTTCTCGGCCGACGACAAGCTGCGCACGGTCTTATGGCAGTGGCGGGGCAAACAGTTGTCCCGCGACGCGGTGACCATGCTGACCGGCCTGGAGCGCGACCTGGAGCGCGGACGGCTGGGCAGGCGGCTGCGCGAACTGCTCACGCCCGCCGAGGTGGAGGCCACCTGGGAGCGGGTGAGGCGGTTGATCCAGACCGGGATCCATCCATATCCGTCAGAGGACTGGCCGGCGATCCCGTGGCCGCCGATCTAGTACTTGCGCGAAAAGCTCTGATTGTGCACTCTGCAGGAGTCTCTACCGATTCTGGAGGGAACGCACGTTGTGTACGGTCATCGTGAGTGTGGAGCCGGAAGCCGAGGTTCCCGTGCTCCTCGTCGGGGTGCGTGACGAGTTCGTCATACGGCCGTGGTTGTCTCCCGACCGGCACTGGCCGGATCATCCGGGACTGGTCGGCGGCCGGGACCTCCAGGCCGGCGGCACCTGGCTGGCGGCCGACCCCGCCGCCCGGAGGGTCGGAGTGCTCCTCAACGGCCATGGGCTCCCCGCGCCTGAGGAGGTCCGCCGCACGCGGGGCGACCTGCCGCTCCAGGCGGCCGAGGCGGGCGAACTCCCGCCGATCGATCTCTTCCGCTACGACCCCTTCCATCTCGTGGTCGCCGGCCTGGACGGCGTGCGGCTGTGGAGCTGGAACGGTGAGCGGCTCGCCGAGGACAAGCTGCCTCAGGGCGTGCACATGCTGGTCAACAGCGGCTGGGAACGCGGCGACGACCATCCCCGCGTCGCGGCCTTCCGGCCCGCCTTCGCGTTCGCGCAGCGCCCGCGCTGGCTGAACGGCGGTTCGCCCGAGCGGTTCTGGGGAGAGTGGCTCGATCTGGCGTCGGGAGCGGGGCTGGCCGCCGACGACCCCAGGGCGCTGATCTTCCGGCACCGACTGGAGGACGGGCGGGTGTTCGCGAGCCTGTCGGTCAGCCTCGTAGCCCTGGCTGAGGACGGCCTGCGCTTCGACTTCTGGCCCACACCGGGAGATCCCTCGTCGTGGTATCGGGTGGAAACGGGTGATCCCGCCTGAGCCGAGCCCACGGTCGCGCGGATAGGCTGCACAACATGCGATCGTGGTCTGCGCCGAACATCCCCAAATTGCCCGGTTCGGGCGTTCCGCTCCGTCTGTACGACACCGCCGCCCGCGACGTGCGCGAGACGAGGCCGTCGGGACAGGCGCGGATGTACGTCTGCGGCATCACGCCGTACGACGCCACCCATCTGGGGCATGCCAACACCTACCTGGCCTTCGACCTGGTCAATCGGGCCTGGCGGGACGCCGGCCACGAGGTCCACTACACGCAGAACGCCACAGACGTGGACGATCCCCTGCTCGAGCGTGCCCAGGCGACCGGCGTCGACTGGCAGGACCTGGCCGAGCGCGAGATCGACCTGTTCCGCTCCGACATGGAGGCCCTGCGCATCCTGCCGCCCCGGGAGTACGTCGGGGTGACCGAGGTCGTCGACGAGATCGCCTCCCTCGTGGGCAGGCTCACCGAGCGGGGCGCGACCTACCGGGTCGACGACGACGTCTACTTCTCCGTGGCCGCCGCGCCCAAGTTCGGGGCCGTGTCGGGCTACTCGGAGGAGCGGATGCTGGAGCTGTTCCGCGAGCGCGGCGGCGACCCCGACCGGCTGGGCAAGCGCCATCCGCTCGACTGGCTCCTCTGGAGGGCCGAACGGCCCGGCGAGCCGTCCTGGCCGGCGCCTTTCGGCCCCGGCCGTCCCGGCTGGCACGTGGAGTGCACGGCCATCGCCCTGCGCAACCTCGGCAGCGGTTTCGACGTGGCGGGCGGCGGTTCCGACCTGATCTTCCCGCACCACGAGATGGGCTCCTGCGAGGGACACGTGGCCACCGGGGAGTGGCCGTTCGCCCGTGCCTACGTGCACGCGGGCATGGTCGCGCTCGACGGCGAGAAGATGTCGAAGTCCAGGGGCAACCTCGTCTTCGTGTCCAAGCTCCGCCCGGTGGCCGATCCCATGGCCGTACGGCTGGCGCTGCTGGCCCACCACTACCGGTCCGACTGGGAGTGGACGCCGGAACAGCTCGCCGTGGCCGAGGAACGTCTCGCCCGGTGGAGGGCGGCGGTCGGCCGCGCGTCCGGCCCGGACGGCCTGGGGGTGCTGGCCGGGGTCAGGGAGCGGATCGCCGACGACCTCGACGCTCCGGGCGCCCTCGCCCTCATCGACGAGTGGGCCGCCGGGGAGGGCACGGACACGACTGCCCCCGCCCTGGTGCGGGACGTCGCCGACGCCCTGCTCGGCATCGAGCTCTGAGCGCCTCTCAGGACGGCCGGCCGGCCCTCCGCGGGTGATCGCGCGGGCCGACCCCCGGACCGTGGTGGTAGGTCCTGAGCGGCCTTTCCAGATGCGCCTCTCCCGATATGAGGAGGCCCGGAACGGCGAGCAGGGCCGGGTCCTGCGGGGCGGGGTCGGGCAGGGCGAGGCGCGCGTCGTCCGACCGGTCCGACCCGCCGAGCTTGCGGGCGACGTCCTCGCGGAGCTGGGGGAGATGGGCGTAGAGACGATCACCGGGGCATGAGGTGGCGTTGAGGTCCCGATGACCGATGATCGCCTTGAGGGGGTCGAGCCGGTACACGCCGCAGAGCCAGGCCAGCAGGCTCGTCAGGGAGGCGAGCTGCGACTCGGTGGGCAGGTCGCTCATGTACGTCCCCTCGGTCTCGATGCCGAGGGTGTGGCGGTTGTGGTCGGCGGCCTGGGCGCCCATGACGTGCTTGTGCTCCTGGATGGCGGGCAGCGTCCGGTTGCGGCCCTCCATGATCTGGCCGCCCCGGCCGACGGTGAACTGCTCGCCGATGTCCGCCCAGTCGTTGTGGTGCATGTGGTAGCGCTGGATGGCCCGCGACAACCGGAACGCGGCGTCCAGGCTCTGGTCACTCGAGTTGGCCGTGGCCGTGTGATGGATGACGAGCCGGTCGGGGGTCCGGTTGAGGATCACCGCCTTGGTCTTGGGGGGCGCCGCGTGCCACTCACTGCGCGTGTAGATGCGCGGACGGGTCGCGGGGTCGCCGGCGAACGCCTGAGCCGACGTCCCGAGCAGGACCCCGCCCGCCAGCCCGGTTCCCGCCAGCAGGAACGCGCGGCGGGTGACGGGCGTCTCGCGCAGCCTCGCGCCGACCTGTGAGAACGCGGGCATGACCCTCCCAAGTGAGCGGTGGACTTCGGGGGTCCACGGTCCGTCGGGAGGTTGCGTCGATATCCCCGGCCTCTGCGCCTGCTATTCCTCCTCACCGGAAACCGGTCCTTTGTCAACCGATATGTCCTAGGAATATTGCCAAAGGCGAATACCTTGTCGTCCTGATCGGACGCTGAATATCCGGAATGGCCACTCGTGTACATTCAGCATGGCCATTGTCCGGTAATGGCATTCTCGGCCGGATCAGGGAATGGCGGCCAGGAACCGCCGCTGGTCCTCATCGGGCAGGGCGTCGATGAACAGCACCCCGTCCAGATGGTCGGCCTCGTGCTGCAGGACCCTGGCCAGCAGTCCGATCGCCCTCACCGTGATCGGCTTGCCGTACATGTTCCTGCCGCGGACGACCACGGAGAACGATCGGGCTCTCGGCCACCACATGCCCGGCGCGGACAGGCACGCCTCGTCCGCGACGATCACGCGATCCGACGGTTCGAGACGCGGATTGACGATGTGACCCGCCTTGCCGTCCAGGTCGAAGGCGAGCACCCGCAGGGGGACTCCGATCTGAGGGGCGGCGAGCCCGGCGCGTCCCGGGCCCGCTCGCATGGTGGCGGTGAGTGACCGGACGAGGTCCCTGAGGGATCGGTCGAATACGGTGACGGGTTCGGCTACGCTCCGTAGCACTGGATCGGCGAACATACGGATCTGACGGACAGTCATGCACGCTCCCCGCGGCGACGACGACACCACAACGAAAGTCCCCAGTTTGGCGTTGTACCAACCTTTGTTAAATCCGTATTGCATGGGTGATAGGTACATTTCATCGGCCGGGCGAATACGCGACCGGGGTCCCGTGAATCGTCACGGAGAGTCAACGCGCGTAACTCGTCTCTCACGGCTTCATGATCGCATCCGTGCTCACATCCGGCCGTCCGCGCAAGTGAGCGCCGTCAGCGGCTTGTAGCACAGCGGTAACAGCGGGGACCCAGCCGCGAAACCGCCTGAAAGCACCATCGGACCATGCCGGTCTCACTTTCCCCTCCGTGGCCTGTGATGCCACGCGATCACCCGAGAACGGACGCCGCGCCTGGCACGCGGGGTCACGCGCACGGGACCGGCCTCCCTCATCACAGGCGCCTGTGCGGAGACCCCGCCGGCGCCGCCCCGGCCTGTCCCATCCGCGTCAACGACGAAACCGTGGAGGTGAGCGTGGCATGACCGCGCTTCTGGACGATCCTCTGGTCACACCCGAGACGGCGCCCGACGCGCTGGCCGGGTTCACCATCGGCGTGACCGCGACCCGGCGTCGCGAGGAGTTCTCCGCGCTGCTGGAACGCCGCGGCGCACGGGTCTACCAGGCGCCGGCGATCCGGCTGGTGCCGGTGGCCGAGGACGCCGGACTGCTCGCCGCCACCCGGGCCTGCCTGGACGCGCCGATCGACTACGTGGTGATCACCACGGGCGCCGGCTTCCGCGGCTGGATGGCGGCGGTCGAAGGATGGGGACTCGCCCCCGACGTCGCGCTCCATTTCGAGGCCGCCCGGCTGCTCCCGCGAGGCCCGAAGGCCCTCGGCGCGGTCCGCGCGGCCGGGCTGACCGACTTCTGGACGCCGGCGACGGAGTCCTGCGAGGAGATGCAGGACTACCTCCTCGCCCGGGACCTCCGCGGCCGGCGCATCGCCGTACAACTGCACGGTGAACCGCTGACCGGGTTCGTCGCCGCGCTGCGCGAGGCCGGCGCGGAGGTCATCGAGGTGCCCGTCTACCGGTGGCTGCCCTACCGGGACACCTCGCCGCTGCGCCGCTTGGTGCACCAGGCCATCACCGGCTCGGT
>Ga0310811_10002935_pt1 | contig 21424 bp, 17 predicted proteins | sample YCmetagenome_FD_207642 | JGI IMG/M metagenome (GOLD analysis project Ga0310811, IMG submission 207642) | Soil microbial communities from experimental microcosm in Duke University, North Carolina, United States - YC | ecosystem: Engineered > Artificial ecosystem > Soil microcosm > Unclassified ...
TATTGGTTCTGGTTGTGTCAATGAAAAGAACTGGTCTGTTACGATGGGAACATCGAGCGCGGTACGTGTCGTGATTGATCCTGAGCGGGCAACGCCTTCGATGGGACTCTGGAAGTATTTTGTTGATGGCAAACGAGCGGTTATTGGTGGGGCGATGAGTGAAGGTGGAAACCTGTTTGGTTGGTTTCAGGAACAATTAAAGCTTAGTGGTAGCCTGCAAGATATTGAGCCAGCTCTGGCGCAGATAGAGCCTGATAGTCATGGCCTGACCATTTTGCCTTTTATTGCTGGTGAGCGTAGCCTTGGCTGGCATGCCGATGTGCGTATGACGATCAGTGGTGTGAATATTCATACGACCTCTTATGATCTGGTGCGTGCTGGTGCGGAAGCGCTGTCTTATCGTATTAAAAATGTTTATGAAAATCTGCGTGATGTACTACAGGTAGATGCATCATCGCACAAAGTGATGACCAGTGGTGGGGCATTGGCGGCTTCTGCCCTGTTGCGTGGCATTATTGCGGATGCTCTGGGTGTGCCGATCTATCCATCGACTGAGACTGAGGCATCTGCCCGTGGTGTTGCTCTGCTCGCTCTGGAGGCGCTGGGGGTGATTGATGATCTGGAGAAAGTTGCTCCTGATTTGTTGGAGCCATCACGACCCGCTAAGAAGAATGGCGAGATTTATCGTCAGGCCGCAACGCGCCAATCTGAGCTGTATCAGCGTTTGTTGGGTGATAAATAGGCATGCATAGATAGTAGAGTCTTACAGGTATGCTTTATTGTGTTTGTAGGATTCTCCCCGCTTCGTCATCTCATGCGCACAGATATTCCTGTAGCCATGAGGTGACAGCGGTATAATGGCTGGCGTGGAATACCCCCATGATGTGGTGATCGGGACGGATAAGTAAGAAGATCTCTGTATCATGATGGAGTAGTTCGCTCAGGGTACCTGTTTCATCAAGCAGAAATGGGTATGATGCTTTTTCATTATCATTCGTTGGTCGTGTGCTATCGTTTGGTACAATACAGATCTTGCGTAGCGCCAGCGTCTGTTCTGGAGGTGTGGATGGTATCTTACAAAAGGCAGTTGTGGGATCTGTATAGAGGCGCAGGAGAGTAAAGCCTATACCCAGTGCGGTATCGAGATGGACGGAGTTGCCTGTTTCCGTGATCACTCTTGTCTGAGGGAGCAGCAGACCGCGTAAGCGGTCATGTCTGGTATGGAAACGTGGTAGCAATATGCCAGCAGTATGACGTGACAGCGGTTTGATACGCATCTCTTGCAGAAGTCGGTGTCCAACGCTGGTTGTTGTGATCAGACGAATGATGGCATCTCGCAGGGCGGCTATGACTGGCACTGGTGTCATGATGATGATGCCGGGCAGAGATGAGAAACGTATCATGCGCAGTGTATGTGGCCGACGCTCCAATTGATAACTTGCCAATAGTGCTGGTTGTGCCTGTTCATGAAGAACTGCCGCGAGTTTCCAGCAAATATTGGCAGCATCTCTCAAGCCGCTATTCATGCCCTGACCCCCAAAGGGCGGCATCAGATGTGCCGCATCCCCCGCCAGAAAAACACGGCCTGTGCTAAATGCTGGCGTCAGGATCGCGTGAAAAGTATAGATTGCTTTATGGACGATTTGTAATTGTGTTCCTCTGGCATGGTATGAGGGTGGTAGGGTCTGGTTCGCCTGCTTGATCAGTTTTTCTATGGTACTGGTTGCGAGCATGGCTGGTTCTTCATGTTCCTGTGGCTTGAGCATAAATTCCCAGCGTCTGCGTTGATCTGGTAGTGGTACAGAGACTGCTGGACGTTCAGGATTGCAAAAGAAGATAATAGTATGCTCCGGTTCCTTCTCGTCTGTAATACAGTCTATTACCAGCCAGCGCTGGGAATGTGTAATAGCACGTCGCCTGGCCTTGGTCGGTTGATTACGTGCTGGTAAGCCGATAAAATCGCCCAATGCCGGTGGATAGAGTGCATACCCAAGTAACTGGCGCACTGTGCTTTTACCACCGTCACAGGCCAGCACATATGCTCCTTTTATACATTCAACCTGCTCTGCTGGTGTGCGAACGGTAAGTGTAACTCCCTGCTCGTCCTGTTGTAATGCCTGTACTGTATGTTGAAAGCAAATTCTGACTGTAGGGAAGCGAGCAAGCCCGTGTAAGAGTATTCTTTCCAGGTCAGGCTGATAGAGTGTATTGATCTGTGGATAGCCGTAGGAAGGCTGTAGTGGATGTACATGGGCAATCAGACGTTGCTGCGAGACATAACTGGCGTGCATGTCCAGTCTGACCAGTGTACGTACTTGATCCATCAGGCCAACCATCTGAATGATGCGTAGCCCTTCATCATCAATTGTGACCGCTCGTGGTTGTCTCACCAGATCGCTCTGCTGTTCGAGTACCAGTGTTTCGATGCCTGCCTGTCCCAGCATGTTCGCGGCAAGTAGACCCGTTGGGCCTGCTCCAACGATGATGACACGTTTCATTCCACTCCTCTCCGCAAGGCTAACGCAACATTGGAGCCGCCAATGCCACGACCAGCGACCAGTGCAATCGGATTTGCCGTGCGCAAAGAGAGTTTTGCAGCCTGATTGCGTATCAGATTTATTTCATAATGGGTATTAAACTCTTCGCAATTTATTGTCGGGGGAATACATTCATTGCGGAGTGCGAGCAGGGTTGTGATGGTATCCAGTGCGCCAGCAGCGGCATAACTATGCCCGATAGTTGTACGTGGGACACTGACAGGGATCTCCGCGTGTAGCGTCTCCAGTGCCAGTTGCAAGGCATGAATCTCACCCGCGTCCGCATCAGGTAAGGCATGACCATCCAGACTGATATATGAGACATCTGGTGGTTGGATGTGTGCATTGCGCATCGCCAGTTGGAGCGCACGTGCATAATAGGTGCCATCGTTTGAAGGGGCTACTGGTCCACTGGCATCGCTGGTTTGTCCATAGCCAAGTATCTCGCCATAAATAGGAGCGCCCCGTTGTTGTGCGTGTTCATATGCTTCCAGAATGCAGATGCCAGCGCCTTCCGCGAGAATAAGCCCACTAGCGCGACGATCAAATGGTCGATATGTTGCGGTGTCATCCGCAGTGACACAGTGGCCCTGTTGCGCCAGAATGTGCAATACAAAAGGGTGTAAAAAAGCCTCACAACCACCCGTAATGATGATATCCGCAGCTCCACGACGAATAGCAGCCGTTGCGATACAGAGCGCATCCAGGCTTCCGACACTATCATTGATTGGTGCCTTACAATACCCCTGAATGTGATGTTTGATGGAAATCTGACCTGTGTTGGCGACATGGAGCCAGGCAATAGTGGTAAAGGGACTCATAGCACGTGGACCACGGGTATAGAGGGCGTCAAGCTGGGCAAGGACATAATGAATACCCCCCATTGTGTTCGCGATCACCGCTCCCACGCGGTCAGGTTGTTCCTGCGTTAAATCAAGTTGCGCATCTGTCAGTGCTTCCTGTGTGCTTGCCAGCGCGAAATGGGTCATACGATCTGTACGACGAGCGGTTTTATATTCAATATGCTCTTCCGTAAAAAAATCTGAGATCTGGCCTGCAATCCGTATCGGTAAGTGAGAACCGTATTGCTTTTTATCTAAAGGGGTAATGCCAGATGTCCCGGCACTGGTTGCGGACCAGAAGGCAGACGTACCAATACCATTTGGGGCAATTGCTCCCAACCCTGTAATGACCACCCGCCGTCTTTGTTGTTGTTCTAACATGCTATCCTTATCCAATCCGGTCGCATTAACAGAAGAGCTGTATTGACGCCACCAAAACCGCTTGAATGGGTCAGGGCAATATTAACCGTTGTCTTACGCGCAACATTAGGAACATAGTCAAGGTCGCAGGCTGGATCTTGTTGTTCTTGATTGATCGTTGGTGGAATCTGTTGATGTTCAAGCACCAGAGCGGTTACAATGGTTTCAATCGCGCTGGCGGCTCCCTGTGTATGGCCGATCAGCGATTTGGTGGCGCTGATGGGAATGTTAGCAGCATGAGCGCCGAAAACTGTCTTGTAGGCTTTTGTTTCCGCCACTTCATTGGTGCGTGTTGAACTCCCATGTGAGTTGATGTAGTCGATCTGCTGTGGCGTTATGCCAGCTTCGCGCAGGGTTTGTTGTAATAATTGTTGGAGTGGATAGCCATCGGTGGGCAGGGATACCATATGATAGGCATTATTATTTGAAGTAAAGCCAATTAACTCTGCGTAGATGTGTGCGCTGCGAGCCAGTGCGTGCTCTCTTTCCTCCAGCACCACAATGCCCGCGCCCTCTGCCATTACGAAACCGTCGCGCTTGCCATCATATGGTCGTGAAGCCTGCTGTGGCATGTCATTGTAATGAGTGCTCAACGCGCCCATCACACAGAACGCATCGAAGAGACCGTATGTAATACCCGCGTCTGTACCACCGGCAAGCATGCAATCTGTTTGCTGATCTTGAATCATCCAGTATGCCTGTCCAATCGCATCGGCTCCTGCCGAGCAGCCAGTCGCGATCACTGTAGTGGGTCCATGAAAGTGATAATGGGCGGCCAGACTGCTGGCGGCGCTATGGGGCATCAGCAGCGTAGGCGGGAGTGTCACGTTTTCTGATGATACGATGGGTGAGTGTTTGCCATAATCTGTGAGCTTTGTCCAGTATTTCTCACCTTCTAGCGAACAGGCCAGAGCGGTACCAATAATCACGCCTGTTCGCTCATAGATTGCAGGAAGTGCAATGCTCAGTTTACTATCCTGAATGGCCTGCTGGGCGGCAACCAGAGCGAACCGGGTCGCCCGATCTGTCTGTTGTATTTCTTCGTCTGTCAGGTGAAATTGCGTGAGATCAAATGGATCAACCTCACCTGCGATACGTGAAGGGAGCCGTTCTGCATTGAAATGGGTAATAGGGCCGATCCCTGAACGACCAAGAATGCATGCCTGCCAGAAGGCTTCAATACCAATACCATTCGGTGCTACGACACCAAGACCGGTAATCACAACTCTGCGCGACGGGGGTTCAATGATTTTACCCATTCCATCTCCTATTGTTGTAACTGTTTAATCGATCCTTGCTGAGTTTGACGTGCCGCCAGAAATGCCTGTATTAAAGGCGTGACCGTTTCATCACGAGAATACATAAAAAATCTTTCTTTGCCAGAAACAATATGATAGCCTGCACAATTGGGTAAGTGTTGCGCCAACCAGCGTGTTTTGCTCTCCGGTGAGAGCGCATCATCTTTGCGATTGATCAAGAGGATTGGCATGGTGAGCGTATTCAGACGTTTGCGAATATCAAAGTTATGAATAATTGGTAAGATGGAACACTTATAGACAAAAGGCCATTGATGGATCTTTTTGAATTGTTCTTCAATCTGATGATGGGACAGAGCGGGGGCTGTATGATTATTCGGGTGGCTATTGGTAATGTAATTGATGACCATGCCACGTAGAAAATCTGCTGACAACACATACTCAACAGGGAAGCGGATGAAAAGTTCATGGAGCCACCAGATGAACGGATGTGGAGATATATGATAGTCTGCTCCCTGTGCGATGATGATCAGGGAACGACAGCGTTGTGGATAGCGGATGGCAAACTCAAATAGCACCATCGCAGCATCTCCATGTGCAATTAGATCGGTGCGTGTTAAGCCCAGACCATCAAGAATCTGGCGCAATTCTTCAACGCGATCAGATATACCGAATGGCGTTGTACGCATTTCCTGGCGTCGATAGAGGATCACGCGACGTGATGTACTGAGAGTTCGTATCTGGCGAGAGTACACAAATTCCAGGTGAGCTAAAATAGGGACAAAGACGAGCGGTTCGCCATGACCAATATCGATCAACGGTAGTTCCAGATTGTGAATAGGCGTCTGGTGCCAGAGTGACTCGATGTAGTCGACGTCATTATGAAACGTCGTATCATCGATCCAGCGTACTCCCTGTGTACTCAATAGTTGCCTCCCTTAATACTGCGATGGTGCTTTACATATTCTACCCTTTATTCACGAACATCATGGTCAAATGTTACAATAGCAGAGGAATAAAAACGGGTAAAATATTGGTATTGATCCTATATATAATAGTATATACGGTTGAATGCAGGGGGATTGTAGTATAGACATGGGCAGTATTTGGTATGGTGAAATGAAGGTTAGCTGAAGTCCCCCACCTTCAATATTGTACAAGGGAGCAGACTATCTGGTCAATGCATGTATCTTTTAGTCAGAGAGGATAGAATGTCAGAATTAGAACAGCAGGAGATTGCGCTACAACCACCTGTGAGCAGTTGGATCGCGGCCTTTAATGCGCATGATGTTGCCGCGCTTGTTGCTCTGTATACCAATGATGCAGAACTTTCCGACTCAGGCATGAAGCATCCGCGCTGTGGACGACAGGAGATAGAGCGCTGGTTTAGCCAGCGTTTTCAGACGATGCCTTCGATTGCGTATGTGCCATCTGGTGTATTCTTACAGCAACTCGATGACGCGCATGCTGGTCCGGCGATGGTAACATGGACAGTGCATGGTCAGACGCCGCGCTTCTTTGGCCTTTCCTGGCTCTCTCATCCCTTTCAGGTTGCTGGTGTCAGCGTCTTTACACTCCGTAACGGGTTGATTGCACAGCAGCATGGCTATTATGATCATCTGGCAGTGGTGGAGCGTGTGATAACGCCATTGCGCTGGTTCCCGACGCGCCTGTAAGAAAAGAAGCAGGCGAGCATATTCGCCTGCTTCTTTTCTATGTATTTACCTGAATATATCGGGATGATATAGGTATAGGCGCAATGATTATTCTTCACCAGCCATTTTTTGCATTAAGCGCATAATCGCGGACATGTCTTCGGTAATGCCCTGTGACATTGCTGCAACGTACAATTGCTCGACGGTGCTGGCGGTTGGCATCGATACATTGTTTTCTTTTGCCAGTTGTGAGGTCAGGCCCAGATCTTTGCGTTGTAAAGGTAGCGCGAACTGGGTGGGGTAGGTATTGTTACGGATGTTTGCCAGTTTGCCCTTATTCGCAGGTGAAACGACGGTGCTATCAGCCAGAACATCAAGTAATTGTTCACGTGTCAGACCCGCCTTTTCGCCCAGAACGATGGACTCAGACAACGCCTGCATGCCAATACCAAGCAGTGTATTGATAATAATCTTCATAATGGAGCCGGAACCACTCTCACCCAGATAGTAGGAGACACGTCCAAGCACATCAAAAATAGGTTTGGCCTGCTGATATGCTTCTTGATCGCCACCGACGAGGATCATCAGAATGCCATCTTTCGCCTGTGGGGTGCTGCCTGATACGGGAGCGTCAAGAACCAGTGCGCCCTGTGCATGAGCGTCCTTGTACAACTGGCGTGAGGCATCAGGTGACACTGTGCTCATATCAATGAGCAGTTGCCCGGCATGCAGACCTGCCAGTGCTCCATTCTCACCACGCATTACTGCGTCCAATGCCTTCTCATTCGTGAGACAGGACATAACTATATCGGCTTTTTCCGCCAGTTCACGTGGGGTATCAGTGACTTTCGCGCCGAGATTGACTACATCCTGAAGTTTCTCTTTTGAGCGGTTATACGCGATGACAGGATACCCTTCCTTCAGAAGATTCTGGGCCATAAGTGAACCCATGCTACCCATACCGATATAGCCAATGATTGGTTTATTACTCGTCATATTTAAAACCTCATCTGTGTTTTTTTGCATAAGTTGTTATCTGTATGCGTTGTTTGGTGGAAATGACAGCATGTGTTGTTGTCTTGTGATGATAGATGTTATAGAGATATATCTATCTCTATAACATCTATGCGCACACAGATCGAGAGTAGATGAACGGTGCGCTGACGTAATGATCAGAAAAGACGACGTTCTCCCTCTTGATTGGAACGATAAGTATTATATTCGTTCTCACGTTAAGCAAGCGGCTGTAGTTGCAATCATTATGCCTGTTCTGCTTGTTGTTCGTACTGTAGAGAAACGTTCTATGCTAATACTCGTGATTTTGTGAGGAAATTGGGATCTGGAAATGGCCTTTCGGGTTATTGTTGCGGTGAAGGGATGGCATATGTGATAGGGTGAACTCGACGTAGTGGTTATGCGAAAATGCGACATGTACCCTGTTTTCATGCTTGCTTGCCAGGATGCATGAGAATAAAAAGGGTGATATGATAAAGTATCAGGTATCCTGTATGGTTTGTTATGGTCTATATGGTCTACGATTTGGTGATGAGTGGTGGCAGGAAAGGACACGGATTATGAAATCTGGGCAGGATATTTTATTTCTTGGAAGTATTTGAGAGGAGTTGCTCCATGCAAATTATCAGCTATAGAACCAGCACAGATGTCCCCTGGCAGGCTGGTTTTGAGCACGATGGGAAAGTGATTGCTGCCACAGCTGCGCATACGTTCGGTGATCAAGCTCCAACGGTGCGTGTACTACTTGAGGCCGGCCCATCTGCCCTTAGTGAGGCGATTGAGACTGCAAAGAAACTCTTTGAGGCAAAAGAGCAAGAGTTACTCTCATTTGATGAGATTGAGGTTGGACCTCCTGTTCCTGATCCTGATAAGATCATTTGTCTGGGTCTGAATTACGCTGACCATGCGGCAGAAACCAACATGGCGTTGCCGAAACATCCGGTGCTGTTCCCGAAATATCGGAATTCGCTGGTTGGTCCGAAGGATAATATTGTATTGCCTGGTTTCAGCGAAGAGATCGACTATGAAGCAGAATTAGCGGTCGTTATCGGACGTACCTGCAAAAATGTTTCGGAGGCGGACGCGCTGAACTATGTCGCGGGTTATACCATTATGAACGATGTCAGCGCTCGTGATTGGCAATTCCATACCACACAATGGATGCCTGGTAAAGCTATTGATACCTTTGCGCCGATGGGGCCAGGTATTGTGCCTGCCGCAGCAGTTGGTGATCCACAGACATTGAAGGTCTATGCGCGTGTAAATGGGGAAGTATTGCAGGATGGTACAACATCACAGATGATCTTTTCAATCGCGCAGAGTCTGGCTTATATCAGTACCGTGATGACGCTCGTTCCTGGTGATATTATTTCGACTGGAACTCCTGCCGGTGTGGGATTCAGTCGCAAACCACCTGTATTTTTACATGCTGGTGATGTGGTGGAAATCGAGGTTGAACGTGTCGGCAAGATTACCAATCCAGTGGTTGCTGCGCAATAACCTGTAGTAGTCTATATGTGGCAAAGCGCGTTAGTTTCATCTCATCTTTGGGGTGAAACTAACGCGCTTTCTTCTAGTGTAACATATTATGCAAGACGGGTAAAGCTCATCTTGCATAATATGAGATAAATAATTTCTTATTGCTGTGATTATAATGTACCAACGGTGTATGATGAGTTCACATACCAGTTGAGTATCGTATTCATATTTACAACGGCACCAACAATTGTTAGAGCGGGCGATGTCAGGCCCGCCTGAGCTGCAACTTCCGCAATTGTACTCAATGTACCAGTGACCATGTGCTGTTTTTCTGTTGTGCCTTCCTGTATCATGGCTGCGGGTGTGGATGGGTCCATGCCGCCGTTGATCAGGCGTTGTGTGAAATTGGGTAAGGCTTTGACACCCATGAGCACTACAAGTGTGCCGCCAAGAGCCGCGAGCGCTTCCCAGTTAATGGATGGTGAGGTAGAGCGTCCTTCATGGCCTGTGACAATGGTAATTGATGAAGCGTGGTCACGATGCGTCACAGGAATACCGGCGTAGGCGGGAACCGCGATTGCTGATGTGACTCCTGGTACGATTTCAAATGGAATTTTTGCCTCTGCCAGAGCTTCTGCCTCTTCGCCTCCGCGACCAAAGACAAAAGGGTCGCCCCCTTTGAGACGTACCACTGTTTGCCCCTGTTGCGCATGGTGAATAATGGTAGCATTGATCTGATCTTGCGGCATAGAGTGACAGCCCGGCCCCTTGCCAACATAAATGAGCGTGGCGTCTGCTCGGGCTTCCTGTAGCAATGCTGTGCCGATCAGGCGATCATAGAGTACAATGTCTGCTGCCCGCAGGCAACGGAGTCCTTTTACCGTAATCAGTTCAGGATCGCCGGGGCCAGCGCCAATCAGATACACTTTTCCTGTACCAGCATTCGGGGCTGGCATGTGATTATTATTGTCAGGGATTAGACTCACGCTGTGCCTCCAATTGCTGTATCGCTTGTATAAAGGTTGATCCTGAGATCTCTATGTTGTGGAGATGGAGAAGTTGTACCGCTGTTGCGCAGGCTCCTACCATGTCATTTTTTGTCAGTAGATCAAGAATGTTTGATGTGAAGAATTTGCTAAAGTACGCATCGCGGTCATCGTAGGAAACACCATGCTGGCGCAGATATTCACGTGCCAGCGCCGCGATACGGAGATATTGATCATAAGCAAGGGGGAAGGTGTGCTCAAGTTGTTGACGAATGCGTTTCGCCAGCGCGGGACTGGAGCCTTCTGTTGAGACAGAGATGGTCAGTTGTCCACGGCGTAAAATTGAGGGTACGATGAAATTACACCGTGAGGGGACGTCAACGATATTGACCAGTTGACCACGCTCCTGTCCCTCTTGCCAGATGCGTTCTGTCAGTTCAGGCTCATAGGTTGTTGCGGAGACAACCACAAAAAAACCTTGCATATCGCCATATTCATAGGCTTTCTGTAGCAGGTTGAGTGTTGTTGTGCGTGCGAGTGCCTGAATCTCCTCACAAAATGTAGGCCAGAGGAGTGTGACCTGTGCGCCACTGGCACTGAGCGCGGCAGCTTTTTCTGCCGCGACAGTGTTTCCACCAATGACGAGTGCGAGACGATTGCGCACATCAAGCATGATAGGATAGTAGTTTGGCATCTCTCTTATCCTACAGTTACTTGCGCAACCTTCTCCTTCAGGTTGTCGAGTCCGATGCGATGGCAATAATCGCCAAATGCTTCCTGTGGTTGACGCTCATCACGCCAGAGTGTGAAGAGAGGACGCAAGGTTTCGCGCAACTGTTCGGTTTTTACCGAGAGCAGATACGGTTCACTCAGACGAGTGTTGGTCCAATTGCCACCGAGGTAGATGTTGTAGAGGTCTTTACTGCGCCCAACAAAGCCAACGTCACCCACAAATGGGCGAGCACAACCGTTTGGACAGCCAGTCATACGGAAGCTGATCCGCTCGTCGCCAAGCCCTAAATCGTGCAGGTCTTCCTCAAACTGTTTGACGATCGATGGGAAGAGGCGCTCGGATTCCGCGACTGCCAGACCACAGGTCGGATAAGCAGGGCAGGCCATTGCGTAGCGATAGGCACCGGCTGTGGTAGGATCGGTTGAAATGCCGAACTCTTGCAGGCGAGCCTCAAGTGCGCTACGCTGATCCTCTGGAATGTCAGTCAGCAGAATGTTTTGTTGTGGTGTCAGACGGATGCCAGGTTGGAACTCCCGAATGACTGTGCGCAGACCTTCTCGTAGGCGTACTTCCTCAGTATCTTTGATGCGTCCGTTCTCGACGAATAGACCCAGGAACCAGTGTCCATCAGCTTGCTGGGACCAGCCCAGATGGTCTTCAACGTCGTGGAAGTGAACTTCACTGGGGGGGGCTAGCTTGTAGCCAAGACGTTGCTCGACTTCGTTTTTGAACCAATCAACACCGCGCTCCTGGACAACATATTTCATACGCGCATGTTTGCGGTTAGTGCGGTCACCATAGTCGCGCTGTACGGTAACAATGGTTTCAGCGACCTGTAAGATCTGATCAGGCGTGATGTCAGCAAATGCTTTGCCCAGTAGCGGGAATGTCTCTTTTTTACCGTTGGTCATACCCATGCCGCCACCAAGAACGACGGTGAAACCAGTTAGTTGTTCGCCATCCAGTTTGACAATAAAGCCGATATCCTGTGTATAGGCATCGACACAGTTATCGCCAGGGAAGGCAATGCCAACCTTAAACTTACGAGGCAGATAGGTTGCGCCGTACATTGGCTCAACGACTTCATCTTCCTCTTCTTTGACGGTATGGACTTTCTCACCGTCAACCCAGATTTCATGATAGGCTTTACTCCGGGGGGCCAGATGCATTGCGAGCTTGTAGGCCAGTTCCTGTACCTGAGCCTGTGCGCGATTCGCGCTTGGAGCAGGGCAGGCCATCACGTTACGGTTCACATCACCACAGGCCGAGAGCGTTGAAAGCAGGCTGGCGTTAATATCGTGGATGGTAGACCAGATATCGCCTTTGAGGATACCGTGTAATTGAATGCTCTGGCGCGTGGTCAGACGCATGGTGTTATTGCCATATACTGATCAGGGGTCAATGTGCCACCAGGGATGCGCGAGCGGATCATGAATTGATACGCTTTCTCTGCTCCGGCTGCCTTACGAGCCTGACGCAGGTCGCGGTCCTCTTGCTGATACATCCCATGAAACTTAATGAGCTGTACCTGATCCTCGGTGAAGCGGCTCGTATCCTGCGCCAGTTCTTCAACGATCTGTCCGTGGAGGTAATTACTGCTGATTTTGATATGTTCAACTTTGCTACCTTCACCGGGTCCAAGATGAAGCAGCGTTTTTTCATTCTGTGTTTGGTCCTGATCGGGTGTGCTCATGATGTCTCCTTTGGGGCTACACGGCATAAGACGGCTATAACAAGATAAATAACAAGTAAAACATGTATAATCAGGGAAATCATGCGAAATCTGTGTCGTTATAGTCGGTTTGCACTTGCTATTATGGAAGTTTTACCCCTTGCTTTTTAGTCTCGTTTGTTGATATAGTTTATCAACAAAGTAGTGACTTTTCTTAACTATACGTTCAGGTCAGTTGTCTGTCAACCCTTTTTTCTGTTAATGGGCAGGTACATACAGTAAAATATGTGAGGAGTAAACATATGGATCTTCTCCTGAGTTGTATTTCAACCAAGCATTCGATGTTGAAGGACCACTGGGCCAAATCGGAGCAACAGAAGCAGCAGACCGAGTGCCCACTTACCGTATTAGGTAGTCGTTTCAAGCCAAAAGAGGATCAGGGTGGTGTGCTCTGTTTGCTCACCGATGATGGTCAGCTTAAGGCGCAGGCTACCTTACCTATGCCTGCCGGTATGGTAAGGACTGATGCCGGCGTGCTGGTTGCATCCATTTATGAAATTCATCATCTTTCGACTGATTTGTCCACAGTCGAGCAAGAACCAATGAGTTTACCTTCATTTAATATGCTACATTCACTCTCCCGCAGTAAGAATGGGTATCTGGTTGCCAGCACCGGCCTGGATGCCATCCTTGAGTTTACGCTGGATGGACAGTTACTCTGGGAATGGTGGGCAACTGATCATGGTTTTACCATCACACCAACTGGTGAGCCACGCTTGCTCGAAAAAGCAATCGATCACCGTGGTGTCAAATATGGTACATTGGCACAAACAACCCATGTAAATTCAACCTCAGAACTTCCGAACGGCACAATATTAGCCACACTGTTTCATCAGGGAATGGTGATCGCCATTGATCGCGAGAGTGGGAACTGGCACCCTGTTCTGGATGGACTGAATCATCCACACTCAGTACGTATTCTGAATGAGGATTATATAACCATTGCCGACACTGGTCATGGTCGTGGATTGTTGGTGCGCCTCAAAGATGGCAAAGGTACAATTGAGGCCGAAGTTTCTACCGACACCGACTGGTTACAGGATTGCTCGTATGATGAACGTCACGATCGCTGGTATCTGGTAGATGGCAAAAACACGCGTATTGATATACGTACCGGAGTCGCAGGTGATCGCAAATTAACGGAGATCAATCTAGATCCGGAATGGCGTCTTTATGAAGCCTTGCCTCTTTAGCCTTTTTAGGATACCACACATCCCGGCAATTTTCAGCGTGCTGTCTGTACATAATGTTGTTTTACGCATGGTGCTTGCATGATCTGATTGGCCTGGGTTTCTAGCCACTTAGAACGTGGGTAAGATTTTCCTTATCCACGTATTTTTTCTGATTCCATTCTCCCCCTTCAAATTATAGTTGAATATCAACTGATTGGTTTGTTTCCCAAGAATAACAGGCATGTATCTTTGTTCTTTTTCAGTTTATAATGAGAGAAGCGTCGCGTGTTTATGGAACTGGCTGTGACCAATTGCGACGAGCAGGTGTCCAATACATATTACAGGCATCGAAGCTATTTGTGCTTTTTGTTTGGAATGGTAGTAGTCAAGTACGAAGTTGTGCTGCTTACAAATGAAAGAGTGTATTACTATGACGGTAAAGATTGTGCATGTTGGTCTTGGTGGTTGGGGTTCGAATTGGGCCGAAAATATTGTGGCTAAGAATAAAGATATAGAAACAACTGCGTGGGTGGAGATTGATGCTCGTACGTTGAAAACAGTTGGCGAACGTCTGAAATTGCCGGAAGAGCGTTGTTTTACCTCGCTTGATGAGGCACTTGCGACAGTTGAAGCGGATGCGGTGCTGGTGACAGCAAATCTGCCTGGACATGTGCCCTGTGCGCAGACGGCATTGCATGCGGGCAAGCATGTGTTGATGGAGAAGCCGTTCGCTCCGACGATCGCGGAGGCGCAACAGCTGGTTGAACTGGCTGATGAGCAGGGGAAGATTTTGATGATCAGCCAGAACTATCGCTTTGCTCCGGCTGTGCGCACTGTGATTAAACTGATGCAGGAGCAGGTGATCGGGCGGATTGGCATGGTAAATATAGACTTCCGCAGATACGATAATATCGCTCCTGTGGAGTCACATTTGCATTATCATATCTGGGAACCTTTACTGGTGGATATGGCTATCCACCATTTTGATCTGATGCGTTGCGTCATTGGTCAGGAGCCACAGAAAGTGATTGGTCAGACCTGGAATGATACCTGGAGCCGTTATGATGAGCCTGCTAGCGGGGCGTTGACAATTTTTTTTGATGGTGGGGCAGTTGTCAGTTATCGAGGCAGTTGGACCAGCACCGCGCCGCAGACAAACTGGGCTGGTGAGTGGAGCATGGAGGGTGAGAAAGGTGTGATGGTCTGGACCAGTCGTGGTGAATTGCCGGATAGTGTGGTTGTTCGTTTGCATGGCAAAGAGCCGAAAAAGATTACGATGCCAAAGATGGCGCAGATCGATAGAGCCGGGAGTCTGGCAGCTTTCGCTGCAGCGGTCCAGCAGGGCACACAGCCGGAAACAACTGGACGTGACAATTTGCGCACGTTGTCTTTGATGTTTGCGGCTATCGAAGCTGCTAAAACAGAGCATCCTGTGTTGATTGAAATGTAGGTATTATTTGCGAGGATTTGTAGGGAGTTGGGCTGTTCTAGACAAGCTCTGCTCCCTCGATGTGTCTTCTACCATACGCTGTATTCGCTGAGGTTCTGGTTATGTTATGATAGGTGGAATAAATATGCCGGGGAAGAGGTGCCTTGTATGAACCAGATACGGATACAGAAGCCGCGTATCGTCAGAATCTATTCGGAAAATAATGATTTTCAACTGATGGAAACCTTGCGTCGTCGGCGCGAGAAGCGGCAACGACAGCGTGAGTTTTTTGTTGAAGGTGTACGTCCAATCAATCAGATGCTTCACTATAAGTGGTCTGTGCGGGCGTTTATGTATGCACGCGACCGCAAATTGTCAGATTGGGCTAAAAATATTCTCCAGACTTCGCAGGCACAGACACATTATGAGTTACCCCCGGAATTGCATGAGAAACTGAGTAATAAAAGTGAACCCTCGGAACTGATGGCTCTGGTCACCATGCCGGATGATGATCTGCGCCGTATTCCAGTGCATGAGCAATGTTTGATTGTTGTCTTTGATCGCCCCTCAAGCCCGGGTAATCTGGGCACGATTCTGCGCTCCTGCGATGCGTTGCAAGCGGATGGATTGGTAATGACCGGGCATGGCGTCGATCTATATGATCCGGAGACAATCAGTGCTTCGACGGGTTCTTTTTTCGCAGTCCCCACGGTGCGCCTGCCATCGCAGAAAGAATTGTTACCCTGGCTTGAAGTATTGCGGCAACGCTATCGTGGTGTACAGGTCGTGGGCAGTGATGAGAAGGGAACCGGGGAGATTGCTGAGCGTGATTTCACGCAGCCGACCATTCTTATCGTTGGCAATGAAACGTGGGGGATGAGTAGTGCATATCGGGAGCTTTGCGATAGTATTGTGAACATTCCAATGGCTGGCTCTGCCTCATCGTTGAATGTCGCCTGCGCAACCTCTATCTTTCTGTATGAAATTCAGCGTCAGCGACGTCATCTTGCGCAGACAAATTAAAGCAGGCAGTTGATTGGATCATCAGCTGCCTGCTTCTGTTTCAATCGATCTGTGTCACGCGTGAGTAGGAATTCTAGTCGTGACCCATGATCTCTGAAAGCGCGAGTACACGTGGATGTTTGAACTTTGGCGCTTTGAATGGCATAAAAGGACCACTATGATTCTTGGGAACATAACCACGAATGTGTGTACCCCAATCCTCGTACTCTTCGCTCTCAATCGTGCCATACTGATGGAATTGCGCGACGAGTTCCCCGTGGCTGTAGGGAATGACCACATCTAGCTCTGTGAATTGTTGTACCAGTGTCTCACTGATACAGCGGAGGAGCTGCTCAATACCTTCACCAGTTGCGGCGGAAACCGAAACCTGTGGGAATGTGGCTGAGATGCCCGTTAGTTCCAGCGTTTTTTGGTCCTCAACAAGATCCATCTTGTTCAGTGCCAGCACTACGGGTAATCCCCCTGCTCCAATCTCTTCCAGCACTGATTCAACCGCCTGTATTTGATGTAAGACATGGGGGTGAGATGCATCCGCAACGTGAACGAGTAGATCCGCAGCCGCAACCTCTTCTAAGGTTGCACGGAAAGCGGCAACCAGTGTTGTTGGCAGCCGCTGCACAAAACCTACCGTATCCGATAACAGAATTTCCTGTCCTCCCTGAATGCGTACACGACGTGTGGTGGGATCAAGCGTTGCGAATAGTTTATTCTCCGCCAGTGTATTGGCGGATGATAAGCGATTGAGCAGCGTCGACTTCCCTGCGTTGGTGTAACCTACCAGAGCGATGACAGGTGCGCCTGTACTTTTTCGTCGTTCACGATGGAGCTGACGTTGGCTGCGTACCAGATCCAGTTCCTGACTGAGCTTGTCTTTCTGACGACGCAGCATACGGCGGTCAACCTCGATCTGTTTCTCACCTTCACCACGCTGATTGGTGCCACCACCACTCTGACGTGAAAGGTGGGACCACTGACGGGTCAGACGAGGCAGATCATACTCGACTTGTGCCAGTTCGACCTGCAAACGGCCTTCACGCGTACGAGCGCGTTGACCGAAGATGATCAGGATCAGCGCTGTGCGATCAAGTACCTGTATATCGAGGGTGCGTTCAAGATTGCGATGCTGTGAGGGTTTTAACTCAAGGTCAAAGATGACTGCATCGCAATCATTGTATTCTAACAGGCTTTTGAGTTCCTCAACTTTACCGCTACCCAGTAACGTACCAGGGTGAGGATGATCCATCTTTTGTACCAGACGATCAACGCAGGCGACACCAGCCGTCGTCGCCAATTGTTCGAGTTCGTCGAGTGACTCCTCAATGGGCCAGTCTGTCTCGACCGTATCAATGCTTACCAGAATCGCACGTAATGGAGCTTCCGCCAGCAGGCCGCGCATCGGTTTATCGTCGTTTTGTAGTGTATCTTTGGGTTTTTGTGAAACACCTTGTTCCGGCAAATTGAACTCCTTTGTCTTTTATAAAGACTCTTTCTTGTTTGCTTGTAGATGAATGGGGATGGTGATTTGCCCTGCTCCTGCGCGTATGCATTGTGTACAGATTATTAGATGTGCAGTTCGTCTCAATAGATTTTCTTGTAGCCTATACATAGGATCTGGTTGCTACTGACGAGGAGAGAGGTATTGATGAATATGGCGCATGTTGCTTGCTGGGAAAGTAGTGAGTGAACGGAAGAGACAACAGACGTCTTCAACACCTCTGGAACCATCGTTAGCGACCATTTCCGCATAATCATAAAAAACCTGAAACAAACTGTATGCACAGTGCAGGCAGGCAAATAAGATCCGCAGACATTTGTCATACGATTGCGCCATGATTAGTTGAAGTTGTTTATCACTCGCTGTCTCCTGTGGTAATGATAGGTGAATATAATAATAAAGGTACACGAGGGCGCATCAAAAGTCAAGAGCCAGACAATAATTATCTGCCGGGCAGACTTGATCATGGTGCTGTCTGCTCTCGCGTAGCCTTAAAAATCTTTGTTGTTATTCAGACAACAAAGATTTTGCAGATGGTATTCCTGAGATGACATCTGGCTATTTCTTTTGTATCAGGAAATGGCCATTCGCAAGATTGGTCTGGAGTAACGGATTCCCTGTCGTGCGGCTCCATACTTTAATATCGAGCGGAGCAGCTGGATCTTGAGCGATGACCAACAATGTTTGCCCCGGAGTCATCTGATCCATCATGTCTGTAATATCTTCTAACAAACGACTACAACCTTTTTCTCCAAGATCAAGAATACGGTCTGCGCTGGTTGCAGGGGTCGTTGTTTCCATCAATAACCAACCTTTCGCGGATGTGGATAGTCTCTACGTGCCATGTTTGCGCTGCGATTTCACCATCTCTCTGGACGGTAAGCGATTTGTTGCTATTGTAACATAGAAAAGTTGGGTTTGGGGCGGTGATTTATTGATATAGTTGATCAAGAATTATGTATAATGATGATTGTATTTAAATGATCCTCTTGACAAGGAGGCATTCTGCCCGTTACTCTATATGCTGTAAGGGGAATTGTGAAAAATAGTTCTTCTGTCGTTGAATCCGGGTAAAAAATCATAATACACATGAACAGCAAAGGATAGTAACAAACTTGCGCATATATTTGCATGGCTCTGCCTTACCAATAATGCAAATGATGCGGTTCTGGATGCCTATGTCTATGGCTTTCGGCAGGTTGTCGCTGTCCTCGCTATCGATACTGCAAGCGTTCGTATTCCAGTAGCACGAACTTAGCAGCAGAACAAAAAGAGAGGCACAGGGACAGACCTGTGCCTCTCTTTTTGTGTGGCGTATAGCGGTTCAAGTGGATGCGTTGTAATGTCTTATAGCTCACCTAAGCAATGACAAATATTGCTCAGTATGTGGGTAAACCCACGGGACGGACTGCCATGCCCTCTATCCCCTGCCCGAAGGATTTAGGGATTGCTCTTCTCAGCATGTTATAGCTGCATAGCTGAAGCATACTACAAATGACATTGCTTATCAACGTTTAATGTTATTTCTTAGGAACGTTTATAACACTATGATCTTGTTCCGAAAACCAACTGGCACTCAGGTTTTCGGATAAGTAGTAAGAGGTGAATGATGACAACTACCAGCGATCAGACCAGTCAGGTTGATGAGTCAGCGAGCGAGAAATATTATGTAACGACGGCAATCGATTATCCAAATGGTGCGCCCCATATCGGGCATGCGCTGGAGAAGGTGGCGGCTGATATTATTGCTCGCTACCATCGGTTGCGTGGGTATGATACCTATTTTAGCATGGGGATTGATGAAAATAGTTTGCATGTCCTGCAAGCGGCGAATGCACAGGATGTCGAACCGCATGCATGGGTTGATCGTATGGATGTGGCATTTCGCAATGTGTGGCAACAACTGGATATATCCTTTGATTATTGGATGCGTACAACGGTAGAACAGCATATGCGTGCCTCGCAGGAGATGTTTCAGCGTGCGGTGGCGAAGGGTGATATTTATAAAGACACCTATTCCGGCTGGTATTGTCCGAACTGTAATACGTTTTATGTAACCGAAGATCTGGTGGGGGGGCGTTGTCCCAATCATCCATCGATATCACCTGATTGGTTACATGAAGAGAACTACTTCTTCGCGTTGTCAAAATATGGTGAGCGCCTGTTGCAACATATTGAGGCGCATCCAGATTTCATTATTCCGGCTGCCCGTAAAGCGGAAGTGGTGTCGTTGATCCGTCAGGGATTGCGCGATTTCTCGGTTTCACGTGTTGTACGTCCGGGTATGGAGGGCTGGGGGATTCCTGTGCCAGACGATCCACAGCATGTGATTTATGTCTGGTTTGATGCGCTGACGAACTATCTGACCGCTGTTGGATTCCCTGATGATGCGGCAAAATTCAAACGCTACTGGCCTGCTGATGCTCATCTGATCGGGAAAGATATTACGCGTTTCCACTGTCTATACTGGCCTGCGATGTTGCTCTCGGCTGATTTGCCGCTGCCCGCGCAGATTCCCGTGCATGGGTTTATGACTGTTGAGGGACAGCGCATTTCTAAGACGTTAGGTAATGTTATTGACCCTGTGGCATTGGTGCGTGTTATTGGCGTAGATCCCGTGCGCTTTTATCTTGCTCGCAATATGTCATTCACCTCTGATGGTGATTTTTCACGTGTGGGTCTGGTGCGTCATTATCATGACGAGCTTGGTAATGATCTGGGCAATCTGCTCAATCGTGTTGTCTCTATGATCAAGCGTTATCGCAATGGGGAAGTGCCGCAGGTGCATGGACAGGAAGGCGAGGGACCTTTAGAAAGGGCATTGCAATTACTGGCTATTGAGACGCGGCAGAGCGCGATTACTGCTTTAGATAAATGGGAGATTGGGAATGCACTGTCTGCTATCTGGGCCTATGTCCGACGAGTCAATCAGTATATTGAACAGAATGAGCCGTGGAAATTGGCGAAACAGTCAGAATTGAACTCTCAGCTAGACATCGTTCTGTATTCGGCAGCGGAGGCAACACGCATTCTCGCGCTGCTGTTGTCGCCTTTTATCCCTACATCGTCCAATCGTATCCTGGCACAATTAGGGCTGGAGGCGGTTCAAAATGGAGCCTGGGAGCAAGAAGCGGATTGGGGTGCACGGCAACTTGTACAGGTGGTGCCCGATCAATTGTTGTTCCCGCGCTTAGATGCCGAGCAGATAGCGTTGTTATAGTCAATCCCCGGTACATACGGTATATATAGAGCACCTCTCGGCAGGTGCTCTTTTTTCTTTTGGATTCAGTATTTATGGAATAGCAGTATGGCTCTGGATGTATCTTTATTCCCACTTGTTCTCCCTCCTGATGATTGTCATAATCCTCAATTTGTATGATCATCTTTAGATGATATACTAAGGTATATGGAAGATCTATTTGATTTATGATGAAATATTGCGTCTGTGTTAGTGAAAAGGAAATAAAGCAGGGAGGCACGTTGAATATATCTGATAAAGAAAAGGCAGATCCGTTATGTTTATGTTCCTCATTACGTTTTTAACCATCTTTCTGGTCCTGTTAGGGGCGGTTATTGTGCATTTGATCTTGAAGCCCCGTCGTTCGCAAAAAGATCGCGTGGCTGAGGCCAAGTTAGATGACATGCTTTTCC
>Ga0310811_10002937_pt1 | contig 21420 bp, 14 predicted proteins | sample YCmetagenome_FD_207642 | JGI IMG/M metagenome (GOLD analysis project Ga0310811, IMG submission 207642) | Soil microbial communities from experimental microcosm in Duke University, North Carolina, United States - YC | ecosystem: Engineered > Artificial ecosystem > Soil microcosm > Unclassified ...
CGCGATGTCCCGCGCCAGCCCGGCTCCCGATTGCGCCATCCCGTGATCCCCCGCGTTTGGCGGGGGCAACCTTTAACATTAATGAACGGAATGCAAGACGGCGGAGCTCGGAAGCCCCGCCGTCGGTCTTAACCCTAGTTGGCCGCGACAGCCCGCGCGGCGGTCTGGGCGGCGATGACCGCCCGCCCCTCGCGCTCGGCGATGCGGCGGAAGGTGGCGAGCGCCTGCCCGACCACCTGGTCCATGTTGTAGTAGCGGTAGGTGGCGAGCCGGCCGACGAACTGGACCTCCGGCGTCTGCAGCGCCAAGGCCTCGTACCTCTTGTAGAGCGCCTGGTTCTCCGGCCGCGGCACCGGATAGTAGGGGTCGCCCTCGGCGCTGGGGTACTCGTAGGTGACCGTCGTGCGGCGCGCGGTCTGCCCGGTCATGTGCTTGTATTCGCTGATCCGGGTGTAGGGGACGCTTTCCTCCGGGTAGTTCACGGTGCCCACCGGCTGGAACCACTCGCGGTCCAGCGTCTCGTGGCGGAAGGTCAGGCTGCGGTAGGGCAGCTGGCCATAGCGGTGGTCGAAGTACTCGTCGATCGGGCCGGTGAAGATCAGCCGGTCGTAGTCGGCCTCCTCCTGCACGTCCTCGAAGTCGACGCCGAGTTCGACGGTGACGCCGGCCTGGTCGAGCATGTTCTCGAACATGCGCGTGTAGCCGTCGGCGGGCATGTTCTGGAACTTGTCGGTGAAGTAGCGGTCGTCGACGTTGGTCCGGGTCGGCACCCGCGCGGTGACGCTCTTGTCGAGCTCGGAGGGGTCCATGCCCCACTGCTTGCGGGTGTAGCCGCGGAAGAAGGTCTTGTAGAGCTCACGGCCGACGGCGGAGACGACCACGTCCTCGGAGGTCCTGACCTTCTCCACCGGCTCAGCGCGGCTCGCCAGGTAGGCCGCGGCGTCCTCGTCGGTTTGCAGGTTCAGGCCATAGAGGGTGTTCAGCGTCGTCCGGTTGATCGGGATCGGCACGTGCAGGCCGCCCTTCACCGAGGCCAGCACCCGGTGCTCGTAGGGCCGCCATCTGGTGAACTGGCTGAGGTAGGCCGCCACCTCGTCGGAGTTGGTGTGGAAGATGTGCGGCCCGTAGCGGTGCATCAGCACGCCGGCCGCGTTCTTCTCGTCGTAGGCGTTGCCGCCGATGTGCGGCCGCCGGTCAACCAGCAGCACGCGCTTGCCGAGCTGGCTGGTCAGCCGTTCGGCCAACACCGAGCCGGCGAAGCCCGCGCCGACGATCAGGTAGTCGAACGGCTTCCTGCGCGACGCCGGCTGGATCGCCGGCGAGGCGATGATGGCGCTTTCGAGCGGGACCGCGGCGCGTGGCCCGCCCCGGGCCAGGACGCGCGAGATCTCGGCGTTCATCCGGCCGAAGGTCTCGTCCCACGACAGCGCCCCGAGCGCGGCGTCCACCGCCTTCAACCACTCGCCCTTGCGGCGCGACAGGGCCAGCGCCTGATCGCAGGCGGCCACGAACTCGTCCGGGGTGGCGGCGATCTTCACCGCCTCGAGGTCGCCGTAGTGGCGCGCCACGTCGACGATCGGCGTCGACACCACCGGCCGGCCGCCGGCCAGGTATTCCGGCGTCTTGGTCGGGCTGATGAAGCGCGTGGACTCGTTGATGGCGAACGGCATCAGGGCCACGTCCCAGCCCGCCAAGTATTTGGGCAGCTCCTCGTAGTCCTTACCGCCCAGATAGTGGAGGTTCGGCCTCCGGGGCAGGTCATCGGGGCTGATCTTCACCACCGGGCCAAGGATGACGATCGACCATTCCGGCCGCGCGTCGGCCAGCGCCGCGAGCAGGCCAAGGTCCATGCGCTCGTCGATCACCCCGTAGAAGCCGAGCCGCGGCCGGGGCAGCGCCGCCTGGTCCTCCGGCTCGCCGCGCAGCACCCGCGCCTTGGCGAAATGGGCGCGGTCGACGCTGGACGGGAACGGATGGATGTTGGGATGGCGGTCGCGCTTGGCTTCCCAGAGGCTGTAACCGCCGGTGAACACCACGTCGGCGAGGCCCATCAGCTCGCGCTCGAGCAGCGTCAGTTCGGGCGGCGCGAACTTGAAGTTCGCCAGCTCGTCCATGCAGTCGTAGACGGTGCAGGCCGCCTCGATGTGCCGCGAGAACGGCAGCATCATCGGCGTGTAGTACCAGCGGATCACCTCGCCCTCGATCGCCGCCAGGACGGTGTCGAGGAGCACCTTCAGCATCGCCGTATGCGCCGCGGGCGGCGAGCCTTCCGGCAGCACCGGAGTCAGCACCACCACGCCGCTCTCGGCGTCGACGTTCATGTCCAGGCGCGGTGTACGCGCCGGGTCGCCGAACAGCGGCTCCTCCCAGACGACCACCCGCCGGTCCTTGGCGAACCGGGTCATCAGGTGCTGCGGACGCTGGAAGACGAAATCCCACCGGAGGTGGGAAAAACAGATCAGGGTCTGACGACCTCGCGAATGCGGCCCAAACTGGATTGAAAAAGGCGCAGCGTCAGCCGCGCTCGGGAACTGCTTGGAGTCCAAGGGCGCATTCCTCTTGTTTGGCAAACGTCACACGAAGCCCGTGGACATAATTCGCCGAACTCGGAATGGTTCCTTCAGCCAAGCCGCGGTTTGCTGATTTCAGAAGTAATCAAAAGAGGAGAGCGGCGCCACGCGGCGGCTTCGTCAGAGTGTCGGCTATCCGACTATTCTGCTGGAATCTTGGCGACGCGTTTGTCAGGGCCGCGCAGACCCGAGCCGTAGGCCGGATTAGTCTCCCAACGCAAGGCGTCCTCGACGATCCGATCGAGGCTCGAGCGCCGCGCCGACCAGCCGAGCAGGGCCTGGGCTTTGGCCGGATCCGCCACCAGGCTCGCCGGGTCGCCGGCGCGGCGGGCGCCGACGCTGTGCGGCACGGGCTTGCCGAGCGCGCGGCCGACCGCCTCGACCACCTCTTTCACCGAGCGCCCCTGCCCGGTGCCGACGTTGACCGTTTCGAAGGCGCCGGCCGGCAGGTCGACGGTCAGCGCCGCCACGTGCGCCGCGGCCAGGTCGCTGACATGGATGTAGTCGCGCAGGCACGAGCCGTCCGGCGTGTCGAAGTCGTCGCCGAATACGGTAAGCGGCTTGCCGCGCCCGAGCCCCGCAGCGATCGCCAGCGGGATCAGGTGGGTCTCCGGATCGTGCGCCTCGCCGATCTGGCCGGAGGGGTCCGCGCCGGCGGCGTTGAAGTAGCGCAGCGCCACGGCGCTCAGGCCGTAGGCGCGGCACTCGGCCTCGATCATCCACTCGCAGGCCAGCTTGGTGTCGCCGTAGGGACTGGCCGGCGCCTTGGGCGCAGTCTCGGGAATGGTCTCGAGCGCGCCGCGGCCGCCCTGGCCGTACACCGCCGCGCTGGAGGAGAAGACGATCCGATCGACGCCGCGCTCACGCATGCCGGCCAACAGGCTGATCGTGCCGCCGACATTGACGTCCCAGAACAGGTCCGGGCGGACCACCGAGCGGCCGACCTCGATCAGGCCGGCGAAGTGGATCACGGTCTTCACGCCGTGCGCCTCGATCGCCTCGCCGACCGCGCGGGCGTCGCGGATGTCGCCGTGGACGAAGGTCCCCCACTGCACCGCCTCCCGGAAGCCGAGGCTCAGGTCGTCGAAGACCACCGGGAAGAAACCCTGTTCATAGAGGGCCTTCGCCGTGTGAGTACCGATGTAGCCAGCACCGCCCGTGACCAGCACGGCGGGACGCGTTCCCCGATCCATAAGGCCCATAATCCACTGTCCGGCGGCTCAGTTCCACACCTTCTATGAGTGGCGGCGGGAACAACTCGCGAGGCGCGAGGCTTACGGCTTGGGATGTGACGGGAAAGCCAGAGCCGCATGCGTCAGCTTGAGCTTTGGGGCGGGCACGAATGCACCGTGAACCGCGTCGGCGGTGCGTTCCACGATCAGACGGTGAGATCCGGGCACCACAGCCGGATCGAGGACCTCGAGCGGTTCGCCGCCCTCGGCCTGAAGGCGCTGCGCTACCCGCTGCTGTGGGAGCGGGTCGCGCCCCGCTCGCCGCAGGCGCGGGACTGGTCCTGGGCCGATGAGCGGCTGGCGCGCATCCGCGAGCTCGGCATGCGGCCGATCGCCGGCCTGCTGCACCACGGGTCCGGCCCACGCTACACCAGCCTGATGGACGACGGCTTCGTCGCCGGCTTTGCGGCCTACGCCCGCGCCTGCGCCGAGCGCTATCCGTGGGTCGCGGACTGGACGCCGATCAACGAGCCGCTGACCACCGCGCGCTTCTCGGCGCTCTACGGCTACTGGTACCCGCATCTCACCGACGAGCCGCTGTTCTGGACGGCGCTGCTCAATCAGGTGGAGGCGACGGTGGCGGCCATGCGCGAAATTCGCGCCGTGCGGCCCGACGCGCGCCTGATCCAGACCGAGGATCTCGGACGCACCTACGCTACCCGGCCGGTCGCCCCGCAGGCCGACTACGACAACGCCCGCCGCTGGATGACCTGGGACCTGCTCTGCGGGAAGGTGTCGGGCGGTCACCCGTTCTTCGCGCGCCTGTCGGGCTTCGGTCTGGGCGATCGCCTACGCAGGCTGGCCGACACCCCCTGCCCGCCGGACGTTATCGGCGTGAACCACTACCTCACCAGCGACCGGTTCCTCGACCACGAGGTTGGCGCCTATCCGCCCGAGCGGGTGGGCGGCAACGACTTCATGGCCTACGCCGACGTCGAGGCGATCCGCGTCGCCCTGCCCGCTCCCGACGGCCTGGCCGGGGTGCTGCAGGAGGCCTGGACGCGCTACGGCCGGCCGCTGGCGGTCACCGAGAGCCACAACGGCTGCACACGCGAGGAGCAGGTGCGCTGGCTGCGCGAGGCCTGGGAGACGGCCAAGCGGCTGCGCACTCGCGGCGTCGAGATCGAGGCGGTCACCGCCTGGGCGCTGCTCGGGACCTTCGACTGGAACAGCCTGCTCACCCGCCAGGCCGGCCACTACGAGGTGGGCGCCTTCGATGTCCGGCGCGATCCGCCGCGACCCACCGCGATTGCCGCCGAGCTGGCGCGCATCGGCCATGGCGAAGTGGAGCCGCCGCATCCGGCGACCCAGGGGCCGGGCTGGTGGCGGCGCGACATCCGGCTGGCGTTCCAGCCGGTGCACCGCACCGCCGGCCACCCGGAGCCCAAGCCGATGTGGTGGACCGAGGACCGGCCGTCGCGACCGCTGCTGATCACCGGCTCCACCGGCACGCTGGGCAAGGCGCTGGCGCTGGCCTGCGAATGGCGCGGCATCGACTACCGCCTGACCAGCCGGCGCGAGATGGCGCTCGACGATCCCCACTCGATCCGCCGCACGCTCGAAGAGACCCAGCCGTGGGCGGTGATCAACGCCGCCGGCTTCGTGCGGGTGGACGAGGCGGAGACCGAGCGCGAGGCCTGCATGGCGGTCAACGCCGAGGGCGCCCTGCGCCTCGCCCGCGCCTGCGCCGAACGCGACCTGCCGTTCGTCGGCGTCTCCACCGACCTCGTCTTCGACGGGCGCAAGCCGCGGGCCTATGTGGAGAGCGACGGGGTGAACCCGCTCAACGTCTACGGCGCCAGCAAGGCGCGGCTGGAGCGGGAGATTTTGGCGCTGGGCGGCAAGGCGCTGATCGTCCGGACCGCGGCGTTCTTCTCGCCCTTCGATCCGTACAATTTCGCCGCCCACGCGGTGCGGGCGCTGAGCCGCGACCGCGAGTTCGCCGCCGCCGACGACCTGGTGGTCTCACCGACCTTCGTGCCGGACCTCGTCGAGCACCTGCTCGACCTACTGATCGACGGCGAAACCGGCGTGCGGCACCTGGCCAACGAGGGCGAGGTCAGCTGGGCCGAGTTCGCCCGCACCGTCGCCGCCGCCCTCGACCTCGATCCGGACCTGGTGCGCGGCGCGCCGGCCCGTAGCTTCGGCTGGGCGGCGCGGCGGCCGGCCTATGCGGCGCTGGCCACCGAGCACGGCCGGCTGATGCCCAACCTGGACCACGCGGTGGCCCGCTACGCCGCGCGGCTCCGGGCCAGCGGGTTCGACGTGGATCCAAGGGTGGAAGCCGCGCCCGAGACCCGTCCGGATCGGCGCAGCGTCGAGGTCAGCGGCGCCTGAGGGCCTAGGTCTGGCGCGGCGGGCCCTGGCCGGCGTTCGGCGCCCCCAAGAACTCCTCCTCGTTCTCGGAGAGCATCTCGTCCAGGGCGTCGATCACCGCGTCGAGCTGCTCGGGCGAGGCGGCGAAGTCGATGGTCTCGCCGGCGTCGTCTTCGAGGTGAAGCACGAAGTCGTCGGCGCGCACGGAGATCGCGAAGCGGGCAAGCTGTCTCATGGCGGAGCACCCCTGGTTATGGCGGCTTGAACTGCGGACGGACCGATTGGGTTCAGAGCTTTCGCGCAGCCTCGACCACGCGGGTGGCCTTCTCGGCGGTCTCGGCCGGCGACTGGCCCGGGCGGTAGAGCTCGCCGCCCAGGCCGAAGGCGCGGGCGCCGGCCGCCCACCACTCGGCGAGATCGGCCGGGCCGACGCCGCCCACGGCCCAGACCACCGCCTCCGGCGGCAGCACGGCCTTCAGCTGCTTGAGGTGGGCGGGTCCATAGGTGACTGCCGGAAACAGCTTCAGGTGCCGGGCGCCCGCCTCCAGGGCCGTGAAGGCCTCGGTGGCCGTGGCGAAGCCGGGGGCCGGATCGAGCCCCAGCTTGACGGCGCTGCGGATGACTTCGGGGGAGGTGTTCGGCGCGACGATGATCCGGCCGCCGGCCTTCGCCACCTCCTCGACCCGCCCGGCGTGGAGCACCGTCCCGCCGCCGGTCACCATCCGCCCGCGCCAGGCCTCGGTCAGGCGGCGGATGCTGTCGAGCGGATCGGGCGAGTTCAGCGGCACCTCGACCGCGCGGACGCCCGCGTCGTGGAGCGCCTGGGCGTGGGCGAGGATCTCGTCGGGCTTCACGCCGCGGACGATCGCCACCACCGGGCATTCGGCCAGGGCTTCGTCGAGGGTCATCGCTCCGCTCCCAACTGGTAGAGGGCGAAGAGGCCGGCCAGCGCCGCGGCCTCTCCATCGAAGGTCTCGCTGCGCACGCCGCGCCGGTCGAGCGCGCGCTTGTAGAAGCTGCAGAGCGTGGCGTCGCCAAGCAGCGCCACCGGCTCGTCGGCCGAGATCCCGAGCAGCTGCGGCACGGCGGCGACCTCGGCGCCGATCAGCAGGCCGGAGAGGTAGCTCGGCGTGCTCGCGGCCGGCCTGCCGCCGCCGACCACGCGGGCGCGGGCCGTGAACAGCCGAGCGGCCAGGGCGGCGCCGTCGCCGGCCGCGGCCAGGCCCTCCGCGAAGGCCGCCGTGTCGTCGGGCGGCGCCTCGCTGCTCAGCACGCTGTGGCGGGTGAGGACGGCGAACAGCTCGCCGGTCATGGCGGTGACGAAGCGCACCACGCGCCCGTCCTCGATCAGCACCCACTTGGCGTGGGTGCCGGGATGACAGACGACCTGGCGGCCCTGCGCCCGCTCCGGGCGCCGGGCCACCCAGCCGAGCAGCTGGGTCTCCTCGCCGCGCATCACGTCGGGCGCGCCGGCCAGGCCCTGGCAGCGCAGGCCGGGCACGATCCGCACCCAGGCCGCGTGCGCCTCGACCGCCGCCAGGCGGGCCGCGAGCTCGGGCAGGCCAGCCGGGCAGTCGACGTAGGGCGCGACCATCCAGCCGAGGGTCGAGCCGATCATGCCGCAGAGGATCGCCGGCAGGCCGACCGCGTCGAGCGCCGGCTGGACCTCCTCCTGGAAACGGCGGGCCGCCTCGCCGGACTTCAGCTTCGAGACGCCGAGCGCGAATTCCTTGTGCGCGACCACCGCGCCGGTCTCGTCCAGCGTCCAGGCGCGCAGGTTGGTGGTGCCCCAGTCGCAAGCCAGGAGCGCCGCCCGGCCCATCAGGTGCGTCCGCCGTCGACGACGATGTTCTGGCCGGTGATCATGCGGCTGTCGTCGGCGGCCAGGAACAGAGCCGTGCGGGCGATGTCCTCCGGCAGGATCCGCGTCTTCAGGGCCACCTGCTTCATCCACTCGGCCTCCGCCTCGGGCGTCAGCCACAGCTCGAGCTGCCGGGGAGTCACCACCCAGCCCGGCGACAGCGCATTCACCCGGATTCCGTCGACGCCCCACTCGCGGGCCAACGTCTTGGAGAGCGAGTTGATGCCGCCCTTGGCCGCCACATAGCCGGCCAGCCGCTCGGGCCCGAGCAGCGCGTTGATCGAGGATATGTTGACGATCGCACCGCCGCCGGCGGCCTTCATCATCGGGTAGACGGCGGTGGAGGCGATGAACACCGGGTCGAGATTGACGGCCTGAGCCCTGCGCCAGTCCTCCAGCGTCATCTCGGCGGTCGTCTGACGCGTGTCGTTGGCGACGTTGTTGATCAGCACCGTCACGAGCCCGAGCGCCTGGCCGGCGTCGCCGATCGCCGTCTCCAGGGCGGCGGGATCGGTCACGTCGCAGGCGCGGAACCAGCCCCCGCCGAGCTTTTTCACCAGCGCCTCGCCGTCCGCTGCCTTGAGGTCGACGAAAGCCACCTTCGCCCCTTGCGCGTGGAAGCTCTCGACGAAGGTCTCGCCGATGCCTGAGGCGCCGCCGGTGATGAACACCACCCGATCCGTCAGACTGGGAAACCTGGCGTAGGCGGCCATCAGTGCGACTCCCGGGTCACCTCGGCGCTGGACCGGCCAACCAGGAAGTCGAGGTCAGCGCCCTTGTCCGCCTGCAGCACCGTGTCGATGTAGAGCCTGTACCAGCCGCGGTCGTACTTGGTGGGCTGCCGCGCCTTCTCCCAGGCCTGGCGGCGGAGATCGAGCTCGGCCTCCTCAACGAGCAGGTCGAGGCGCCGGTTCGGACCGTCGAAGGCGATCTCGTCGCCGGTCTTGACCAGCGCCAGCGGCCCGCCGGCCTCGGCCTCCGGCGCCACGTGCAGGATGACCGTGCCGTAGGCGGTGCCGCTCATCCGCGCATCGGAGATCCGCACCATGTCGCGCACGCCCTGCTCCAGCAGCTTGCGCGGCAGGGCCATGTTGCCGACCTCCGGCATGCCCGGATAGCCCTTCGGCCCGCAGCCCTTGAGCACCAGGATCGAGCTCTCGTCGACCGGCAGGTCCGGGTCGTCGACCCGGGCGTGGTAGTCCTCGATCGACTCGAAGACCACCGCCTTGCCGCGGTGGGTCAGCAGCGAGGGCGTGGCGGCGCTGGGCTTGAGGATCGCCCCGTCGGGCGCCAGGTTGCCCTTCAGCACCCAGACGCCGGACGACGGCCCGATCGGCGCCTCACGCGTGCCGATCACCTCGCGGTTCCAGGCCTGGGCGGTGTCGCAGAGCTCGCCCTGCGTCTTGCCGGAGACGGTGACGGCATCGCGCCGGAAGAGCTCGCCGAGCTCCTTCATCACCGCCGGCACGCCGCCGGCGTAGCAGAAGTCCTCCATCAGGTACTGGCCCGACGGCATCAGGTTGACGAGCAGCGGGACCTCGCGGGCGAGCTCGTCGAAGTCGTGCAGGTTGAGCGACACGCCGAGCCGCCCGGCCAGCGCCAGGAGGTGCACCACCGCGTTGGTCGAGCCGCCGATCGCGGCGTGCATCAGGATGGCGTTCTCGAAGGCCGCGCGGGTCATGACGTCGGACGGCTTCTGGTCGTCCAGCACCATCTGCACGATGCGATTGCCCGAGAGGTGCGCCAGCACGCGGCGGCGCGCGTCCACCGCCGGCAGGGCCGAGTTGTTGGGCAGGCTCATGCCGAGCGCCTCGACGATGGCCGACATGGTCGAGGCGGTGCCCATGGTGTTGCAGGTGCCGGCCGAGCGGCTCATGGCGCTCTCGGCGGCCATGAAGTCGGCGAGGCTCATGTGACCGGCCCGCACCTCCTCGGAGAAGCGCCAGACGTCGGTGCCCGAGCCGATGTCCTGGCCGCGGAACTTGCCGTTCAGCATCGGACCGGACGAGACGAAGATCGCCGGCAGGTCGACGCTCGCCGCGCCCATCAGCAGGCCGGGCGTGGTCTTGTCGCAACCGCCCAGCAGCACCACGCCGTCGATCGGATTGGCGCGGATCGATTCCTCGACCTCCATGGCCAAAAGGTTGCGGAACAGCATGGCCGTCGGCCGCATCTGGGTCTCGGGCAGTGACATGGCCGGGAACTCGATCGGCACGCCGCCGGCCTCCCACACGCCGCGCTTCACGAACTCGGCGAGCTCGCGCAGGTGCACCTGGCAGGTGACCAGCTCCGACCAGGTGTTGGCGATGCCGATGATCGGACGCCCGTCGAAGACGTGGTCCGGCAGGCCGGTGGCCTTGATCCAGCTGCGGTGGATGAAGCCGTCGCGATCGATCTTGCCGTAGCTTCGCTGGCTGCGCAGCGGTCGTTTCGCCATGCCCGTCCCCTCGGTTGCTCTGGTCGACGATGCCGTGGAGGCAGAACCCCTAAGTCACGGGCATGGTTCAGGCGAGGCATTTGCGCGTGTTCCGGCCCATACCGCTTGCCTCGCGGCGGCGGCCCCCTAAGCTCCGCCGCATATTCGTATCGGGGGAACCATCATGATCAAGACCTTGGCGCTCGCGGGCGCCCTTCTCGTTGGCGCGTCCGCGCCGGCGATGGCCCAGTCGCAGGCGCTCCGCCCCGACCAGGTCGAGTTCCGCGGCCTCTACAAGGAGCTCGTCGAGACCAACACGACCCTTTCGGCCGGCAGCTGCACCGTCGCCGCCGAGCGCATGGCGGCGCGCCTGAAGGCGGCGGGCTTCGCCGACAGCGAACTGCAGATCTTCACCGCCCCGGACCATCCGAAGGAAGGCGGCCTGGTGGCCATCTATCCGGGCCGCGATTCCAAGGCCAAGGCCGTGCTGATGCTCGCCCACCTCGACGTGGTCGAGGCCAAGCGCGAGGACTGGACGCGCGATCCCTTCACGCTCGTCGAGGAGGACGGCTACTTCTACGCCCGCGGCGTCGCCGACGATAAGGCGATGGCCTCGATCTGGGTGGACACCCTGATCCGCTACAAGCGCGAGGGCTTCAAGCCGAAGCGCACGCTGAAGCTGGCGCTGACCTGCGGCGAGGAGACCAACGGCGCCTTCAACGGCGCGGAGTACCTGGCCAAGAACAAGCGCGACCTGATCGACGCGGCGTTCGCGGTCAACGAAGGCGGTGGCGGCCAGCTGGACGCCAACGGCAAGCCGCTGTTCCTCGGCATCCAGGTCGGCGAGAAGCTGTCGCAGAACTACACGCTCGAGACCACCAACCCCGGCGGCCACAGCTCGCGGCCGCGGCCGGACAACGCCATCTACGACCTCGCCAACGCTCTGGTGGCCATCCAGCGCTACCGCTTCCCGGTCGCCTTCAACGACACCACGCGCGACTTCTTCACCCGCATGGCCCAGACCGTGCCGGCCGATCAGAAGGCGCCCATTCTGGCGCTGCTGAAGAACCCGAACGACGAGGCGGCCCGCAAGCTGGTGGAGACCAACGTGGACTCCAACGCCATCCTGCACACCAACTGCGTGGCGACCATGCTCGACGCCGGCCACGCCACGAACGCCCTGGCGCAGCGGGCGCGCGCCAACGTCAACTGCCGGATTTTCCCCGGCTCGACGGCCGAGGAGGTTCGCCAGACCCTCGAGCAGGTGGTCGGCAACCCGAAGGTGAAGATCTCGATCCGTGAGGTGCGCAACGCGCCGGCCCCGCCGCCGCCGCTCGACCCGAAGGTGCTGGGCCCGGCTGAGAAGCTGGCCGCCGAGATGTTCCCCGGCGTGCCGCAGGTGCGGCTGATGTCGGCCGGCGCCACCGACGGCGCCTTCCTGACGCCGGTCGGCATCCCGACCTACGGCATCTCGGGCGACTTCGGCGGTCCGGACGGCGACGGCGTGCACGGCCTCAACGAGCGCATCCGCGTGAAGGTGCTCTACGACATGCGCGACTACCTCTACCGCCTCATGAAGGTCTACGGCGACCAGGCCTGAGGTTATGGATGCGGAGCCGGGTCGCCCCGGCTCCGCTAGCCTTCGAACAACGGCAGCGGCAGGCCCTTCACGCCCGGCTCGACCGCGAACAGCCCGCCGGCGTGCGGCTGAGCGGCGCGCGCGGCGTCCGACAGGTCTTCCCAGGCGCTGGTGATATAGAGCGTAGCGAGGTCCGCGCCGCCGAACATGCAGGCGCTGGGCTGCGCCACTGGGACCTCGACCACCCGGTCGATCCGGCCGTCCGGCGCATGGCGGACCACCCGCCCCGCGCCCCATTCGGCGTTCCACAGATAGCCCTCGGCGTCGACGCAGCTGCCATCCGGGCCGCCCCTGTCCACCTTGGCGAACACCTCGCGCTTCGATAGGTCCGTCGTGTCGCAGGCCCAGATCGTCCGCTTCCGGGAGTCGGCGAAATAGAGCCGCCGCCTGTCCGGGCTCATGGCCAGGCTGTTGGCGATGTGGACCCCCTCGATCTTCGCCTCGGTGAAGCCGTCCGGGCGGGTGCGGAAGATGACGCCCGGCCGCTCGCCGCCCTGGTCGTCCATGGACGACCACCAGAAGCAGCCGTCGCCGAGGATTACGCCGTCGTTGCTACGGAAGCCCGGGCCGAGGTCCATCGGCTGGCACAGGTCGAGCTCGCCGGTGGCCGGGTCGAAGAACGCCAGTCCGCGTTCGGTGGCGAGCAGCAGGCCGCCGGCCGCGCGGGGAGCCGCGGCGCTTGCGCGCACGCCGAGCTCATAGCGCCCCGAATGCCCGTCCGCCGGGGCGTGCCAGGACAGCCGCGCGCCCTTGATGTCGAACCAGTAGAGCCGCCCCTCGCGGGGCGACCAGCACGGCCCCTCCCCTAATTTATCAGCGGAATCCACGACCAGGCTGACCGCGCTCATGCGTGCTTGCTCCAAACAGGCTCGGCCCTCGTTTGGCCGCTCCAGCCAGCGCCGTGCGACAACCCTGCGACAACCTGACAAAGGGCATTGGGCGCCGTTCAGGGACAGGGAGTCACCATCTAATCCGTCGAATCGGGAGGGATCCCAAGCGATGACGCTGTCGAGCTACTCAGACGTCTTTTCGATCGATCACGAGCGCGGCTACGAGGAGGAGATCCACGTGGGCGACCTCGTGCGGACCGGCCCGAACCTCTATCCGCACTTCGAAGTGGTCGCGGTCCACGGCGACAAGGCCTGGGTCCGCAATGTGCAAAACGGCGCCGACCACCTGGCGCTGCTGTCGCGCTGCCGCAAGATCAACGGGCAGCCTACAGCCGAAGGCTGAGCGCCTTCTCCCAGCTTCATCATTGAACCGAGCGCCCGGCCACGAGTTCTAGCTCCGGGGCCAGGGCCGCTTGCGCGCTATTCGGGGAGGACGCGCCATCTCCGCATTCATGTTCGCCACGGGGATCGAGAACTCGATCCCCAGGATCAAGGGTGGCCGCGAACGCGTCGACCAGATGGAGTCCTGCGGCCACTACCGCTACTGGCGCAAGGACTTCGAGCTGGTCGAAGAGCTCGGACTGCGCTTCCTGCGCTACGGGCCGCCGCTGCACACCACCCTGGTCGGGGCCGACCAGTATGACTGGGAGTTCGCCGACCTCACCTTCGCGGAGCTGAAGCGGCGCGACATCATCCCGATCGTCGACCTCTGCCACTTCGGCGTGCCCGACTGGATCGGCGACTTCCAGAACCCCGACTTCCCGGAGATCTTCGCTCGCTACGCCGCGGCCTTCGCCCGCCGCTTCCCGTGGGTGCAGCTCTACACGCCGGTCAACGAGATGTTCATCTGCGCCCAGTTCTCCGCCAAGTTCGGCTGGTGGAACGAGGAAGGCACGACCGACTACACCTTCGTCACAGCGCTGAAGCACATCGTGAAAGCCAATGTCCTGGCCATGCAGGAGATCCTGAAGATCCGCGCGGACGCGATCTTCATCCAGTCGGAGTCCTCGGAGTACTTCCACGCCGAGAACCCGGCCGCGATCAAGCCGGCGGAAATCGAGAACGCCAAGCGCTTCCTGACGCTGGACCTCAACTACGGCCATCGGGTGGACTCGGAGATGTACGAGTACCTGACGGACAACGGCATGACGCGGGATGAGTACCACTTCTTCCTGGGCAACGCCCTGCACCACCACTGCATCCTGGGCAACGACTACTACTGGACCAATGAGCATCGGGTGTCGGCCAGCGGTGTATCTCGCGCCTCGGGCGAGATCTTCGGCTATTCCGAGATCACCCGACAGTACTACAACCGCTATCGGCTGCCGGTGATGCACACCGAGACCAACATCGCCGAGGGGCCAAACGGCGACGAGGCGGTGAACTGGCTCTGGAAGGAGTGGGCGAACGTCCTGCGCGTGCGCAACGACGGCGTGCCGACCGTCGGCTTCACCTGGTACTCGCTCACCGACCAGATGGACTGGGACGTAGCGCTCCGCGAGAAGAACAACCGCGTCCACCCGGTGGGCCTCTACGACCTCAACCGCGAGATCCGGCCCGTCGGCCTCAGCTACAGGCAACTGATCGCCGACTGGCGCGAGGTGCTGCCGACCCAGAGCGTCTGCCTCAGCGTGCCCATCGTGCCGCCGTCCGAGCACGAGGACCCCGCGGCCCAGCGCCAGCGCGCCGCCGCCCGCCACCTGCGCGCCGTCGAGATGCGCGAGGATTTGGAGGGTCAGGCGTCGTCCGGCCGATGAGCGAGGGCCTGCGGATCGGCGGGGCCCCCGTCGTCACCCTCCGCGCGCCGGACGCCCCGGCGGACGGCCCCGCGTTCCTGGAGGCCCAGGTGCTGCCCGGCCGCGGCATGATGCTGCTGCAGGCGAAGCTAAGGCTGCCGTGCGGCCAGGTGGTCGACGCCCTGCACGCACCCGCCCCGGCCGAGGCCGCCGGCGCGCTCGACGGCGGTCCGGACGACTTCGCGGGCAACAAGAGCTTCAGCTTCGGCGGCGCGATCCTCGCCCCCTACGCCAACCGCATCCGCGGCCGCCCGCTGGAAGGCGCCCGCGAGATCGAGACGACGGTGGCCGACCGGACCGTCCGCCTGCCGCGCAACTGGGGCGGCAAGGCCGCAGGGGCCGAGCAGTACGCCATGCACGGGCTGATCCTCGACGCCGAGGTGCCGTTCGAGCAGCCGGCGGCGGATCGCGTGACCGGCGCGCTGGACGCCGGCGACTTCGGCGGTCGGTGGCCCGGCCGCCTTCACCTGACCTTCGAATGGCGGCTGCGGGCGGGCGCCCTGGCTCTCACGGTCGCGGCGCGCAACGCGGGCGACGCACCTGCGCCGGTCGGACTCGGCTGGCACCCCTATTTCGCCCTGCCGAGCGGCGATCGGCGCCAGACGCGCCTGCGCCTGCCGGCGGCCGCCCGCGTCGAGGTGAACGACTACGACGAGGTGCTGCCCACCGGCCGGCTGTCGCCCCTGACCGGCACGGCCTACGACTTCAGCGCCGGCGCGCCGCTGGGCGAGCTCTATCTGGACGACTGCTTCACCGACCTGCGGCGCGAGGCCGGCGAGGCGGGGCTGGAGATCGCCGATCCGGCGGCCGGGCTCGGGCTGCGGATCGCCTCGCCGAGCCCCGCGGTGAAGGCCTTCCAGGTCTATGCGCCGCCCGACCAGCCGTTCGTGGTCGCGGAGCCCCAGTTCAATCTGGCCGACCCGTTCGGACGCGAATGGCCGGAGGGGCTCGACACCGGCATGGCGCGGCTCGAACCCGGCGGCAGCGTCTCCTACGAGGTCCGGGTCTCGGCCTTCGCCCTGGCCTAGCGGCGCGGGCCGGCTACTCCGCCGCGGCGATGTTGGCCCCGCCCGACCTCGACCCGCCGCCCTCGCCGTTGCGGCGCTTGCGGCGGCCCGACCGATCGAGGATCTTGCGCAGCTTGGCGGCCAGCCCCGCGGTCTCGTACGGCTTGTCGAGCAGCGGGAACTCGGCCGTCTCCAGCACCGCCCCCTCGCCCATGAAGCCCGAGGTGAGCAGCACCGGCAGGCCGGGGCGGACCTGCCGCGCCGTGCGGGCCAGCTCCACCCCGCTGATCCCGCCTGGCATGACCACATCGGTGAACAGCAGGTCGATCGGCGCGTCGGAGTGGATGATCTTCAGCGCCTCGGCCGCATGGGTGGCCGTGGTCGTTTGGTAGCCGAGGCCGGTCAGCATATCGAGGGTGAGCGCGAGCACGGTGGGATCGTCCTCGACGAGGAGGATCCGCTCGTCGCCGCCCTTCACCTCCTGCGGCGCCTCCTCGGCGCGGACCGCCTCGGCCGGCGCGTCGGAAGGCGGCAGGCGCAGCTGGAAGCGGGTGCCCCGGCCGACCGCGCTGTCGACCCGCACCTCGCCCTCCGACTGGCGCACGAAGCCGTAGACCTGGCTCAGGCCGAGGCCGGAGCCCTTGCCCACCTCCTTGGTGGTGAAGAACGGCTCGAAGACCCGCTCGCGCACCTCGGGGGCCATGCCGACGCCGGTGTCGGCGACCTCCACGACCACCCGGTCGCCGCCGGAGTCCGACTCGCGCAGGGTGGCGATCGTCAGGACGCCGCCGTTGGGCATGGCGTCGCGGGCATTGACCGCCAGGTTCAGCAGCGCCGTCTCGAGCTGCGTCGGGTCGACGTGGGCGCAGAGCAGCTCCTCGGCCAGGGCGATGTCCAGGGTCACGGCCTCGCCCACCGCCTGGCGAACGAGCGGCGCGAACTCGCGGATCAGCGCGTTGACGTCGAGGTTGACGGGCGACAGGTGCTGGCGGCGCGAGAAGGCGAGCAGCTGGCGGGTCAGATCGCGGCCGCGCTCGGTCGCCTGGCGGATGGCGTCGATGCGGCGCTGCCGCCGCGCCTCGTCCTCGACCTTGCGGGCCAGCATGTCGATGTTGCCGAGGACGACGGTCAGCAGGTTGTTGAAGTCGTGGGCGACGCCCCCGGTGAGCTGGCCCACGGCCTCCATCTTGCGCGCCTGGGCGAGCTGCTCCTCCAGGAGATTGCGGTCGGTGGCGTCGAGGATGACGCCGAAGATCTCGCGCGCCTCTCCGTCCGGGCTGGGCGCCACGACGCCCTGGTCTTGCAGGATGCGGTACTGGCCGTCGGCGCACAGCCAGCGGAACTCGACGCTGTAGTGGCCGGTCCGGGCGGCGGCGGAGATCCGCTCGACCACCAGGTCGCGGTCCTCGGGATGGATGCGGCTGGCGCCGAAATCCGGCTCGTCGACGAAGCGCGAGGCCGGGAAGCCGGTCACGCTCTCGACGGCGTCGGAGAGGAACTGCGGAGCGAACGGCGGCGCGATGCTGCGCGAATGGACGACGATCGGCAGCGAGCGCAGGATGGCTTCCTGCCGCTCCTCGGTGACGCGCAAAGCGCGCTCGGCCTGGTCCTTCTCCGCCTTCACCCGGGCGTGCTCGTCGAGCAGCCACTGCTGGTAGGCCGACTGCCGCTTCACCTCCTCGGTCTTCAGGTAGAGATCCACCAGGACCTGCACCTTGGACTTCAGGATGAACGGGTCGACCGGCTTGAACACCACGTCCACCGCGCCCGCCGAGTAGGCCTGGAAGACGTGCGCCTCGTCGCGGAAGATGGCCGTCAGGAAGACGATCGGCGTCCGCGCCGTGCGCTTGCGCGTGCGGATGAACTGGGCCGTCTCGTAGCCGTCCATCCCCGGCATATGCAGATCGAGCAGGATGACGGCGAACTCCTCGCCGAGCAGTCGCTTCAGCGCTTCCTCGCCGGAGCGCGCCACCACCAGCTCGTGGCCCAGCTCCTCGAGCGCCTGCACGGCCGCGAACGCGTTGCGCTCATCGTCGTCGACGATGAGAATCCGCGCCTGTAGCGGTTCGTCCAGGTCGGGCGGAGCCGGGGGCTCCGCCCGCCAGGGCTGTGAGGAATTGGCCGGGCCGGCTCGGGTCACGTCAGCTCGCTTGCGGCATCAGGGAGACGACCGTGTCGCTGGCCAGCTTCATGGCGTCGGCCCGCTGGATCGAGACCCGCAGCACCGAGACCAGGTGGTCGATGTCCACGGGCTTCGAGACATAGTCCGAGGCGCCGGCCTGGATACACTTCTGACGGTCCCCTTTCATCGCCTTGGCGGTGACCGCGACGATCGGCAGCTCGCCCATGCCCGGCCGGGCGCGGATTTCGCGGATCGTCTCGTAGCCGTCCATATCGGGCATCATGATGTCCACCAGCACCACGTCGACCTCGGCCTGGGCGTCCAGCACCTCGAGGCCGGCGCGGCCGCTCTCGGCGTAGCTCAACTCGATACCGTACTCCTCGAGGGCCGAGGCCAGCGAGAAGATGTTCCGGATATCGTCGTCAATGACCACGACCCGGCGGCCGGCGAGCACCGGATCGTCCAGCTTCGACTGGCTGACCTTGGCCTTCGCCGGCGCCGACAGCCGGTCGAGCGGCTCGTGCAGCAGCAGGCTCGCCTGGTCGACGAGCTGGTCAGGCGTGCGGGCGAGCCGGATGACGCCGCCGAACACCGCCAGCCGCAGCCGGCGGTCATCGTCGGGATTGATCTCGCCGGGCGCATAGACCACCGCCGGGACACAGCGGCCCTCCGCCTGCTTCATCAGCTCGACGAGCTCGGCCGCCGGCAGGGCGGAGGCCTCGATCATCAGGCCGTCGGGCCGCTCGGCCGCCGGAAGGGTCAGCACCCCCTTGAGGCTGTCGGCCAGCTCCACCTTGGTGAAGCATTGCCGCAGGGTCTCGGCGGCCTCGCCCTCGCCGCCGACCAGCACGATGCGCCGGTCGGCCCTGTCGACGAAGCTCTTCACTCCCTGCAGCGTGGAGACCACCACCTCACGCTCCACCGGCTTATGGGTGAAGCCGAAGGCGCCCATGGAGAGCCCGAGGCCCTTCTGGTCGTCCGCCGAGATGACGTGCACCGGGATGTGCCGCGTCTCCGGCGTGCGCTTCAGGAGGTCGAGCAAGGCCAGGCCGTCCATGTCCGGCAGGCCGATGTCGAGCATGATCGCGTCCGGCCCGAAGCGCCGCGCCAGCGACGGCGCCGCCGAGCCCTCGCCGGTCACCACCCCCTTGAAGCCGCTCTCGCGGACCAGGCTGAGCAGGATCGAGGCGAACCGCGGATCGTCCTCGACGATCAGCACCACCGAGTCCGCCGAGGCGATGGCGTCGCGGTCGTCGGCCACGGCTTCGACCGGCTCCTCGGAGAAGGACGACGGCAGCAGCATCGGCCGCGGCAGGGCGGCCGCGGCGACGCGGGCCGCCAGGCTCGGCTGCTGCGCCGGGCTGAAATTCAGCGGCAGGTAGAGGGTGAAGGTCGAGCCCTTGCCCGGCGCCGAGGACACCTTCAGCTCGCCGCCCAACAGGCGGGTGATCTCGCGGCTGATCGAGAGGCCAAGGCCGGTGCCGCCATACTTGCGGCTGGTGGTGCCATCGGCCTGCTGGAAGGCCTCGAAGATGATCCGCTGCTTGTCCTCGGGGATGCCGATGCCGGAGTCCTCGACGGAGAGCGCCAGCACCTGGCCGGCGGTGTTGAGGTGGTCGTTGGTCGCGTTCCAGCCGCCGTGGGCGCGCTCGACCTTCAGCTTCACATGGCCCTTCTCGGTGAACTTGAAGGCGTTCGACAGCAGGTTCTTGAGGATCTGCTGCAGACGTTTGTCGTCGGTGTACATCGAGCGCGGCAGCGCCGGGTCGAGATCGACGATGAAGTCCAGCTTCTTGTCGGCCGCGATCTGCGCAAACGTCCGGTCGACGTGGTCGCGCAGCGAGGCGAACGACATCTCGCCGATGTCCAGCGTGACGGTGCCGGACTCGATCTTCGACAGGTCGAGGATGTCGTTGATCAGGCCGAGCAGGTCGGTGCCGGCGTCGTGGATGTTGCGGGCGAACTCCACCTGCTTGTCCGACAGGTTGCCCTGAGCGTTGTCGGCCAGCAGCTTCGACAGGATGAGCAGCGAGTTCAGCGGCGTGCGCAGCTCGTGGCTCATGTTGGCGAGGAACTCGGACTTGTACTTCGAGGTCAGCGCCAGCTGCTCGGCCTTCTCCTCGAGGGCCAGCTTCGCCTGCTCGACCTCGCGGTTCTTGGCTTCCACCTGCTGGTTCTGGATCGACAGCAGGTGCGCCTTCTCCTGCAGCTCGGCGTTGGTCTGCTGCAGCTCCTCCTGCTTGGTGCGGAGCAGCTCCTCGGACTGACGCAGGCTGGCGGCTTGCTGCTCCAGGCGGTCGTTGGTCTTCTTCAGCTCCTCCTGCTGCGCCTGCAGCTCGGAGGTCAGCAGCTGCGACTGCTTGAGCAGGCCCTCGGTCCGCATGTTGGCGGCGATGGTGTTGAGCACGATGCCGATGGATTCCATCAGCTGGTCGAGGAACTGCTGCTGGGTGTCGTTGAACTCGCCGAAGGTGGCGAGCTCGATCACCGCCTTGACCTCGCCTTCGAAGAGGGCCGGCAGGACGATGATGTTCGACGGCGGCGCCTCGCCGAGGCCCGAGGTGATCTGCACATAGTCGTTGGGCACGTTGGTCAGCAGGATCCGCGACTTCTCGTAGGCGCACTGGCCGATGAGGCCCTCGCGGAGCTTGAACTGGTTGGCCAGGTGCTTGCGCGAGTTGAAGGCGTAGGAGGCGGCCAGGTTCATCACCATGGCGCCCTCCTCATCGCGGTCGGAGACATAGAACACGGCGTGCTGGGCGTTGATCAGCGGCGCCAGCTCCGAGAGCACGAGGTTCGACACCGTCGAGAGGTCGCGCTCGCCCTGCAGCATCCGCGTGAACCGGGCCAGGTTGGTCTTCAGCCAATCCTGCTCGGTGTTCTTCAGCGTCTGATCGCGGAGGTTCCGGATCATCTCGTTGATGTTGTTCTTCAGCTCCTCCACCTCGCCGGAGGCCTCGACGGTGATCGACCGCGTCAGGTCGCCCTTGGTCACGGCGGTGGACACCTCGGCGATGGCGCGCACCTGGGTGGTCAGGTTGGCGGCCAGCTCGTTCACGTTGTCGGTCAGGTCGCGCCACAGGCCGGCCGCGCCCGGCACCCGCGCCTGGCCGCCCAGCTTGCCCTCGATGCCGACCTCGCGGGCCACGTTGGTCACCTGGTCGGCGAAGGTGGCGAGGGTCTCGATCATGCCGTTGATGGTGTCGGCGAGCGCCGCGATCTCGCCCTTGGCGTCCAGGGTCAGTTTCCGCTTCAGGTCGCCCATGGCCACCGCGGTCACGACGTCGGCGATGTTCCGCACCTGCCCCGTCAGGTTGGCGGCCATCATGTTCACGTTGTCGGTGAGGTCCTTCCAGGTGCCGGCGACGCCGGGCACCTGCGCCTGGCCGCCCAGCTTGCCTTCGGTGCCCACTTCGCGGGCCACCCGGGTCACTTCGCTCGCGAAGGCGTTCAGCTGGTCCACCATGGTGTTGATGGTGTTCTTCAGCTCGAGGATCTCGCCCTTCACGTCGACGGTGATCTTCTTGGAGAGGTCGCCGTTGGCCACGGCGGTGGTCACCTCGGCGATGTT
>Ga0310811_10002938_pt1 | contig 21419 bp, 15 predicted proteins | sample YCmetagenome_FD_207642 | JGI IMG/M metagenome (GOLD analysis project Ga0310811, IMG submission 207642) | Soil microbial communities from experimental microcosm in Duke University, North Carolina, United States - YC | ecosystem: Engineered > Artificial ecosystem > Soil microcosm > Unclassified ...
GTGCACGAGCAGGTGCGCGATCTCTTCGAATTGGCAGTTGCCGGCCAGATCGAGGATGTCGTAGCCGCGATAGTGCAGGTCGTTGCCGGTGCGGCCGACCGTGCACAGCGCGGTGTTCCCCGCCGTCACGCCGGACAGCGCGACGGACTTCTTCGGTTTGAATGCGCCTGCCGCCGGCGTGCTGTTGTCTGCTTCACTCATGGTGTCTTCCTTGATGCCCGAATTATTTCTTTGTGGCGAAAAGCGCATCGAGCTTCTGCTCGTACGCGTGATAGCCGAGGTATCGGTAAAGGTCCTCGCGCGTCTGCATGGTCGGAACGGCGGCCTTTTGGGTGCCGTCGCGGCGCACGGTCTCGTAGAAGTTCAGCGCCGCCGCGTTCATCGCGCGATAGGCGCCGCAGCAGTACAACGCGATATCGACGTTTGCCGTACGCAACTCGTCGATGGTGAAGAGCGGAGTCGAACCAAATTCGGTCAGGTTCGCGAGAATCGGGACCTTCACCGCCGCCTTGAAGCGACGATAGTCGTCGAGCGACTTCATTGCCTCCGGGAAGATCATGTCCGCGCCGGCTTCGACGTACGCGACCGCGCGTTCGATTGCCGCGTCGAGTCCTTCCGACGCAGCCGAGTCGGTGCGCGCCATGATCACGAACTGGTCGTCGGTGCGCGCATCGACGGCGGCCTTCACGCGGTCGACCATCTCGTCGGCCGGCACGACTTCCTTGCCCGGCCGATGGCCGCAGCGCTTCTGTCCGACCTGGTCTTCGAGGTGCACGGCCGCGACGCCCGCCTTGATGAACGAGCGGATCGTGCGCGCGATGTTGAACGCGCCGCCCCAGCCCGTATCGATGTCGACCATCAGCGGGATGCCGACGGCGTCGGTGATGCGGCGCGCGTCGGTCAGCACGTCGTCCATCGTGCTGATCCCGAGGTCGGGAATGCCGAGCGAGTTCGCGGCGACGCCGCCGCCCGACAGGTACACGGCCTTGAAGCCGGTGGCCTCGGCAAGTTTGGCGGCGTAGGCGGTGATCGCGCCGACGACTTGCAGCGGTTGTTCGGCGGCGACGGCCGCGCGGAATTTCGCGCCGGCGCTGATGATGGAAGTGGGGCTCATGCGTGGGTCTCCATTGAGGTCGGGCGGATTTTGCAGGGAGCGTGCCAGGCGCTCTCGGCGACGGTAACCCCTTGATTTTGCTTCCGGTTGCCGCTGCTCGCGCCGTGCGTTGCATTTCATCGTGGAAACACGCGTTTCAAAAACGAAACGGCCGGCGGATAATCATGGGTTTCCGCTCGAACGCAAGGGGTCGACGATGAACCGTCCCTCCACCTTCGGCCCGCGCCCGCGCGTGTGGGCCGTCGGCATCAGCCGTCTGCGCGACCTGTTTCGCGACATCGCCGGCGAATACGACGACCGCGCCGATTTGCGGCTCGTCGCGCGCGGCTACGAGCAGGCGGTCGCCGAAGTCGCCGCCGCGGGCGTCGAGCGGCCCGACGTGATCGTCGCGGCCGGCTCGAACGGCGCGTATCTGAAAGCGCGCGTCGACGTGCCGGTGATTCTGGTCACGCCGACCGGCTTCGACGTGATGCAGGCGCTCGCCCGCGCCCGCCGCGACGGCGACTCGGTCGCGCTGGTCACGCACGGCGACACGCCGATCGAAATGCGCCGCTTCGTCAGCGCGTACGGTCTCGACATCGTGTTCGCGTCGTACGAAACCGCGCAGGATGCCGAGGCCTGCGTGCTCGATCTGCGCGACCGGGGCGTGCGCGCGATCGTCGGGCCCGGCCTCGTGACCGATCTCGCCGCGCGCTTCGGACTGGCGTCGGTGTTTCTGTATTCGCGGCCGTCGGTGCGCACGGCGTTCGACAACGCGCTCGAGATCGCGCAGGCCATGCGGCGCGAGGCGCGGCGTCGCCAGCGGCTCGACAACGTGATCCACCATCTGCGCGACGGGGTGGTTGCGCTCGACGTGACCGGCCGCGTCGAAGCGATCAATGGCCGGCTCGCGTCGGTGCTCGGCATCGAGCCGTCGCTCGCGGTGGGCCGGCCGCTTGCCGAGCTCGCGCCGGACATCGCGGCGAGCCTGCCGCAGACCGACGGCGAATCGCTCGAAACCCTGCGCGGCGTGAGCTACGTCGTGCATCGCGGGCCGCTCGTCGACAACGGCGCGGTGCTGACGTTCCAGGAGTCGCGCGCGGTCGAGCGGCTCGATCGCACGCTGCGCTCGCGGCAGCGCGCGCAGCAGTTCGTCGCGCGCTACCGGCTCGACGATCTGATCGGCGCGTGTTCCGAGATCGCGCGCGTGCGGCAGCTGGCGCGGCGCTATGCGAAGTCCGACGCGACCGTGCTGATTCGCGGCGAAAGCGGCACGGGCAAGGAGATGGTCGCGCAGGGCATTCATCGCGACAGCGCGCGCCGCGATTTTCCGTTCGTCGCGATCAATTGCGGCGCGTTCCCGGAGACGCTTCTCGAAAGCGAACTGTTCGGCTACGAAGAAGGCGCGTTCACCGGCGCGCGGCGTGGCGGCAAGGTGGGTCTCATCGAGGCCGCGCATCGCGGCACGCTGTTTCTCGACGAGATCGGCGAGGTGCCGCTGCCGCTGCAAAGCCGTCTGCTGCGCGTGCTGCAGGAGCGCGAGGTCGTGCGGCTCGGCGCGACGGAGCCGACGCGCGTCGACGTGCGCGTGGTCGCGGCGACGCACCGCGCGTTGACGGACGCGGTCGCGGCCGGCGTCTTTCGCGCGGATCTGTACTACCGGCTGAACATTCTGAATCTCGCGATTCCGCCGCTGCGCGAGCGCGTGCCGGACATCCTGCCGCTGGCGGCGGACCTGCTGCTGCACGCGGCGCGGCGCGAGCCGCGCGTGGCCGCGCGCGTGCGGACGACCGACGCCGCCGCGAGCGCCATCGCGCCCGTTGCCGGGCCGCTCGCATCGCACGACTGGCCGGGCAACGTGCGCGAGCTGCAGAACGTGGTGGAGCGGATGGTCGTCGAACTGGCGGACTCCGACGCGACGCAGATCACGCCGGACGTGCTCCGCTCGATCGCGCCGGAGGTGTTCGAGTCGGCGCGCTCGTCGACGCAGGCCGCGCTGACGTTGCGCGAACGTCGTCGTCACAACGACGCCGACGACATTCGCGCGACGCTCGATGCGTGCAACGGCGATCGCGATCGCGTCTGCGAACTGCTCGGGATCAGCAGGACGACGTTATGGCGCCGTCTGAACGCGGCGGGCGGCGAAGGGCGCGCGGCTCGCGAGGCGCCTGCGCCGGACAGCAGACGCGGCAGTCAAGGCCGCTAACCGGATAAAAGCTCACGCGCTCTTTGCGCGCTGCAGGATCGGCACGAGTTGCGCATGCAGATGCAGCACGTCGGGGCTCGACTGCAACAGCGCCTGGTAGCGCTCGAGAAAGGGCGTCTTCGGCGCGTCGCCGTCGAACAGCGACATCACCCCTTCGGCCGCGCCGATTCGATCGTCGGCGGTCGCGTCCTTTGCGTCGAGCGCTTCGTCGAGGTTCGCGATGACGGTCGACAGCGGGCTCAGCCAGCGAAACGCTTCGCCGTTGATCAGCGCCTGCAGGAACGCCGCGGGCGTGACCGGGCCGGATTCGCGCTCGTAGGCCGCGCGCTCGTGATCGAGGATTCCTTTATGCAGCGTCAGCAGTGGGCGGCGGACGTCGTTCAGGAATGCCTTCGCGCGTTGTTCGTTCATCGTGCGGCTCCGTCGTCGGTCGGGTGGGGCGGGGCGGCGTGCGTGTCGCCGGGGATTCCGCATGATGGTAACGCATCGATTCGCGTGGCGCCGGGGGCGTCGAGCGGGGAACTCATGCGCGGCGCATCGCGCAGACGCCCCCCAATCCTTATCGGGCGGGCCTTCTGAAATTGTTGTCTGGCACGAAATGGTATTTATATCAATCAGGTCTTTGCCCTAGGTCTGCCGGCTTATAACCTGTAGGTGCTGTCCGACGCGTGTTGCGTCGGGCCCCGACAGAACAAGGTCAATGGAGGTAACCATCATGAAGACGACCCGTACCCTGATTCAAGCCGCTGTCCTTACTGCGATCGCTGTCGCACCGGCGCTGTCGTTCGCGCAGGCGAGCCAGGCGCCGCTGACCCGCGCCGAAGTCCGCAACGAGCTGATCCAGCTGGAACAGGCGGGCTATAACCCGTCGGCGGGCGAGGATATCAACTATCCGGCCAACATCCAGGCCGCCGAGGCGCGCGTCCAGCAACAGAACGCGCTCGCGCAGGGACAGGGCGCAGCCAACACCGGCTATGGCCCGGCGATGAACGGCACGACGCAGTCCGGCCCGGCAGCGCAGCCGGCGATGCCCGCCACGGGTCAATGACCGGATGACGGCCGCTCTCGCGCCGGTATGGCGCGTGCCCGGCCATCGCCACCAAGCGCGGCGGCGACGAGCGACGACCAGCAGTGGTGAAGCCCGGCGGCCGCCGACCACGCTTGTTCGAGAACCTCCGCCGCCGATGAGGCGGCTTCGCCCAACCCCATCCAACGGATTGGGCTTTTTTGCTGCCGCGTGGCGGCGGGGCGGCGCTGAAAGCGTCGCTTAAAGCGCTTGAGGCGCCGAACCTCCGGTGATGTAGTGTTCGAGCTGTTCGATCGTGAACTGCTGCTCGGCGATGATGTCCTTCACGAGGTCGCCGATCGACACCATCCCGACCAGTTTCCCTTGATGGAGCACCGGCAGGTGGCGCATGCGCCGCTCGGTCATCAGCGCCATGCAGTCGTACGTGGTCTGCTCCGGGTGCACGAAGCGCACGTGCGGACTCATGATTTCGCGCACCGTGGTTGTCTTCGAAGACCGGTCCATCAGCACGACCTTGCGCGCATAGTCGCGCTCCGTCACGATGCCGACGATCGCATGGTCGTCGGTCACCACCAGCGCGCCGATCTGTTTTTCGGCCATCAGCCTGATCGCGTTGTAGACGGAATCGGATCCGGCGATCGTGAACACCACCTGATCCGGCTTCGATTTGAGTACCTGGGCGACGCTGGTCATAAGACGGCTCCATGAAATCGTGGATGTCGTGGTTCAGGTGCCGCGCAGCATCGCCGCACGGCGCCGGCGTTTCTTCCGAAGGCGAATTTCAGTATAGGCGGGCCATTCCGATTGCGCCGTCGGGGCGCGACCCGATCCGCGAAGGCCGGCGCAGCGCGGCGGTTCGGGTCAAATGGCGTTAAACTCCGGTTCCTGACTTCATCCGGCCGTGGGCCGGCAATCGCCGGCAGCTCCACGGCCGGTCATCCGCTTCAGAACCATGCCAACCCATACCGAGTCGCCGTGCTCCGACGGCGACAACGCCAATGAATGCGTCGTGCTCGACGCCACCGCGTCGCTGCCGACCCGCTACGGCACGTTTCATTCCTATGTTTATCGCGTGAAGGACGGCGGCGCCGAACACCTCGCGCTCGTGATGGGCGACGTCGGAAACGGCGAGCCGGTGCTGACCCGCCTCCATTCCGAATGCCTGACCGGCGACGTGCTCGGTTCCTATCGCTGCGACTGCGGCGAGCAACTCGATCTCGCGCTGCGTTACATCGCGGCCGAGGGGCGCGGCGTGCTGCTGTATTTGCGCGGGCACGAAGGGCGCGGCATCGGGCTGTCGAACAAGATCCGCGCGTATGCGCTGCAGGAGCAGGGCCGCGATACCGTCGAGGCGAATCTGGACCTCGGCCTGCCCGACGACGCACGCGAATACGATTCGGCCGCGGCGATCCTGCGTCTGCTGAACGTGTCGTCGGTCCGGCTGATGAGTAACAATCCGAAGAAGTTCGACACGCTGGGCAAGCACGGCATTCCGGTGCTCGAACGGGTAGCGCTCGCGATTCCTGTACGCGAGGAGAACGAGCGCTATATCCGGACCAAGCAAACGAAGTTCGGCCATTACTTCGAAGAAAACGAATGAGCCAGGCTCGGCCGGGCGTGGTTTGTCAACCTGCGCTAAAACCCTGATTCCCGGGAAAAAGAAAAAGCCACGCAATGCGGCTGGGTTTGTTGTGCCCGTTCGGGCGCTTTTCAAATGCAACAGGCGTAAAAAAGCCGCCTCAATGGGCGGCTGTTGTGGGTTCGTTATCGAGTCAGGCGGGCTTGAAGGGATGAATCGCATCCAGTTGACACGCCAACTCGTCCTTCATATGAGCGATTTCGAAATCCAGTTGCAGTCCCGTTTTGAGGCTGGGGTAAGCTCGACCTACGCCGCTCTTGTTCCGCGAGCCAGCAGCACGTACTTGCGCCATCTCGGCTTCGAAAGTGGATTCCACCGTGACTTTTCTGAGTTCGTAAAGGTGTAGACGTGCTCGGCGGCGAGATTATATGGCGGCTGGCGCAGGTCAAGATACCGGAAACCGCTGTCCTCAATGTCGCGATGCATGGTTTCGCCCAAGGGGTTAACGCAGTTCGTCAAAAGCGCAAACGGGAACCTCTGGAGGTGAGGGAGGAATTCGAAAACCGCAGAATCAGACCAGTGTTGAAGCACGTCCTTCGCGATGAAGAGATCGGCATCGGGAAGTCTCGAAAAATCACCTTCAAACAGGTGGAAATTGATATCCGGTGTCGAAAATTCGTGCTGGTTTTTTTCTATCACCTTTGGAACGAGATCGAACCCATCGTATCTGGCTCCCTGCCAGTCCACGAACCGGGAAAACTGCCAGTCGCCACACCCCAGGTCGACAACGGAGCGAATTCGGTTCCTGCGAAGAAATGTCTCCAGGAAGCGCACGTAGCCACGGGTATGCGCCGCAAATGACCCTTCACCCGAACCACCACCCCAAAGGTCCATCTCGTAGATCTTTTCGAACTTTTCGCGCATACGTCAATGCTCACGTAGTGGTCAGTCATGATGGGCGCGATTATACGCCTTGTGCACTTGGGGCTCGATCATCTTCCTGGCGCAGGATTCTGCCTTGGAACCTCGTTGAGAGCATTGGCGGCGATCGGCGTCATAGGATGGCCCAGCGCAATTCGTTAATCAGCAATGCCTGGTGCTACGAAGTCGACAACGACGTGTTCAGGACTATTGTCGGGTTCGGTGTCGGCGTATTGCTCTATCGGGCCAGCGCACTTGCACCGATTATCTCGTCAGAGCAAGTGGGCTTCGACCTTGCTTGCTCTTGCTGTCGTTGCTGGATTCCTCTACTACTGCGCGCGCGGACATTTTTCGCCGTATTCGGACCTGACAGGAAAGCGATTGCTCAAGGGAAAGCTCGGCGCGACAGTGGCGCGATTCGAGCGGATTGATTGCTGGGTGCGGGCAAATTCGAATTGGCGCCTTGGCGAGGCAATAGAATGCGGCCCACCGGCTATCAAATTCGACAGTGCCCAGGTTTGCGTAGATTGCGGGGTTTTGTAGGCTTGCGAAATAGGGGCGATGCTGGCGTTGGAGAATCAATGAATTGCACGATGAAACTCGTCATGGGTCGCCCCTTGAAACTCGTAGCCTGAGACGGTGACCAGTGCACTTAAAAACGCGCCGCTTTGCACTGCCATTAAGGAAGTCATGAGGAAGAATTGCGTGGTCGCATGGCACTTCAGACACGGAGTTGCTGGACAGGATTTCTACAGCAGATCATGTCGGGCCATTCGCCCAACTCGACCTGCTTCGTGCGCCCGTTGTCGCTCTTGTAGCGGCAGGTCCAGGACTTGCGAGAGGCGGTCGCCTGTAAGCGTAGTCCGGGAAAGTGATCTAGTAAGATGTGGTCTCCGGCCTGTAGCTGCTTGGCCGTTCTTGCGTCGAATCCCATGCGGGAAGTGATGGCGCAGGTTTTGGGTCATCGCCACCGAAAAGCTACGCCATAACGCCAGGTGTAGGCGCATGTACACGAGTGTAGATGGCATGTCTATTGGACCGGGCTCGTCACGTAAGGGATTGACCGGACGCGGTTTTCGTCGATAACGCTATGTTTTCGTGCGGGAATTCGAATACGAAAATTCTCGTTTACGTTTTTTCGAAGAAAACGAGTAGTCCGGCTTCCCGCATTTCGCCGGCGGCCCGCATGTCGCCGGATCGGAGATACCAACAATGAAGAAGTACCATCCGGCCCGCGTGGTCGCCGTCGCGGCTGCGCTCGCGGGTCTCGCGTGGCCCTCCGCTCAGGCGTTTGCGCAGGCCGCGGCCTACACGAGCGCGCCTGTCTATGTGTACGCGGGACCGTCCGGCGACTATCCGGTCGTGTCGAGCGTCGACGGCGGCGTGCCGGTCACGGTGATGGGTTGCGTCAGCGACTACTCGTGGTGCGACGTCGCATTCCCGGGTCTGCGCGGCTGGGTCTATGCCGCGTATCTGTCGTATCCGTACGAGGGCCAATATGTGCCGCTGCAGGGCTATGGCTCGGTGATCGGCCTGCCGATCATCGGCTTCTCGCTCGGCGCGTACTGGGGCAACTTCTATCGCGGCCAGCCGTGGTATGGCGAGCGCGAACGCTGGGCGCACGTGCCGCCGCCCGGCTACGGCGGACGTCCGTCCGAGCCGCGTCCGGGCGCGCATCCGCACGAGCAGGGTCGCCCGTTCGCCGCACCGCCGAACGCCGGACACCCCGGCGAGCCGCCGGTCGGCGCGCGGCCCGCGCCGCAGCCCGGCGGTAACTACGGCGAACCGCACCGGATGCAGCCGGAAGGCGGCCCGCGTCCGATGCCGCCGCAAGCGGCGCCGCGCCCGATGCAGCCCGAAGGTGCGCCGCGGCCCATGCAACCCGAAGGGGTGCCGCATCAGCAAGGTCCGCAGGGCGGATTCCAGCCGGGCGCGCCGGCCGGCGGTTTCGAACGCGGCGCGCCGCAGATGCATGCGCCAGGCGGGATGCCCGCACAGGGACGCCCCGCCGCGCCGCCGCAGGGCGGCCGGCCGTCGGGCGGCGAAGGCGGCGGCTCTCGCGAAGGCCGGCTGCCCGGCCAATAACGGGCGCGCATCGCGCCGCATCGGCGAGGCCGGGCGCACGCGTCGCAAGCGTGCATCGCCCGGCCGGCGTCGCCTTCCTCTTCGGCTGTCGCCGGCGATCACGGTCGCGCGATTTCGCCGGCACCGGATTCCGCAGTCGGTGTCGTCCCCTCTGACATCAAATGTCAAGAGTCCGATCGATCCACGCGGGCTTTCGCCTACCCCGCGCGCGGGCCGAACGATCGGCTCGTCGATCCGTTCCGGCCGCTTCCTTCAGCGCGCACAACGCGCGCGGCTCTGCCCCTGTTTTTCACTCCAGCTACGTCGGCTGCGTGTCATTTTGTTGACCGGCGCTGTCGGATTTGACAATTCCTGACATTTGCAGCACAGACTCCAGGCGACAATTCCGCAATCCATTCGGCATTGCCGTCAGGAGTGCGATCGGTCGATGACGATGGGCGCGGCATTGCCGTCAGGAGTGCGATCGGTCGATGACGATGGGCGGCGCACCGGCAACCGGGCGTTCGACGATCGAAGCGACGATCAACGCGACGGCGGCCGCGGTGCGATGAAAAGCGGTCGCGAAAGCCGGTACCCCGCAGAGCGAACCCGAGTTCGCCGCATCAAGCTGGTTTGCCAGCGCTTCATGCAGGAACGGTGACAGTCGCGGTTGCTCCGGTGGCGCGTTGGGGCAAACACGACGGCGGCACGGGAGGCCGGGCGGTGGCGTCCGGTGTCGACGCCGCGCCGGGTGGACGTGACGGCCCGTCGGCAGACCGCTACCGGTCATTCGACGTGCGGCGTTCAGGCCGGCGGCCCGGACTGTCGCCCCCTTTTTTCGCTTGCTCGGCGCGCTCGCGCAGCCAAAGGCCGCGGAGCAGTCCGGCATGCTCGCATGTCGCGTGCAAGCCTCTGCCGGCGCAACGCGCCGGCGCGACGTCCCGAAGTTGCACTTTTAGTAGTCTTACGAATCGTGTGCCTAGTCTTGGAGCAGGGAGGTTTTCCACTATGATCAAAATCCAGCGTGCAAGCTATCTGCGGCCATTCCGTGCGCCCCCCACCCGTCAGGCGCAAGCCATTGCATACGGCATGGTTTGTCATCTAATCCACCAATAACGGGTTTGCGTGCGGGGCATTATGAGAATCGCTGTACTGGACGACGATACGGCCCAGACGGACTTCATCTGTCAGACGTTGGCGGCCGCCGGGCACTCGTGTCATGCCTTTTCCAAAGGGGGCGAACTGGTCAGGCAGTTGCGGCGCCAGACATTCGATCTGCTGGTGCTCGACTGGAACGTGCCCGACATGTCCGGCGACCAGGTGCTGCACTGGGTGCGGCAGACCTTGTCGGCGCGGCTGCCGGTGTTGTTCATGACCAACCGCAGCCGCGAGACCGACATCGCGGCGATGCTCAACAGCGGCGCCGACGACTACGTCGTGAAGCCGGTGGCCGAGCCGGTGCTGATCGCGCGTGTCGGTTCGCTGCTGCGTCGCGCGTATCAGATGCATCCTCCGACGCTGAAGGAAACCTTCGGCTCATACGAGTTCGACGTGAAGTCGCGTCAGGCGACCGTCGCCGGACGAACCGTCGCGCTGACACAAAAGGAATTCGACCTCGCGCTGCTGCTGTTCCAGCACATGAGCCGTCCGCTGTCGCGCGCGCACATTCTCGACGTGATCTGGAAGCAGTCCTCCGATATCCCGTCGCGGACGATGGACACGCATGTGTCGATGCTGCGCTCCAAGCTCGGGCTGCGACCCGAGAACGGGTATCGGCTGACGCCGATTTACGGCTACGGTTATCGTCTCGAACGCGTTGACGGAGACGACTAGTGGGCGCAGCGCAGGGTATCGGGGCAACGGTGCGTAACGTGGCCATGCGGGGGCATGGCGAAACAAAGTTTCGAAGAGCGGCGCGCTCGCTCGCCGCTTCGCTGGCATTCGGCGGACTCCTTGGCCTCGGTCTCGGCCCCGGCGCGGCAGCGGCGCACGCGCGCGAGTCGGGCGCGGTCGGGCAGCCGCAAATGGCCATCTACGTGACGCAAACAGGCGACTCGCTCTACGACGTCGCCGACCGTTATCTGCGCGATCCGTCGGACTGGGAGAAGCTCGCCCGCGTCAATCGCATCGGCGCGCCGCGCCGGTTGCAGCCGGGCCTGAAGCTGCTGCTCCCGGTCGCGCTGTTGCGCCAGGAGATGCCCGGCGCGACGGTCGTCGCGACGAGCGGCCCCGCGCAGCGTTCGTTCCAGCATGGACCGTATGTACCGCTCGTCCAGGGCGCGCAGCTCGTCGAAGGCGATCGCCTGCGCACCGGGGCCGAAGGCTTCGCGACGCTCGAACTGCCGGACGGCACCCACGTGCGTGTGCCGCCGGAAACCGAACTCGTGCTGTCGACGTTTCGCCGCACCGTGCTGACGGGCGTGATCGACCGGGTGTTCAGCCTCGTGCGCGGCCGCGTCGAGAGCGAGGTCACGCATGCGACGAAGAAGGACGACCGCTTCCAGATCCGTTCGCCGTCGGGGGTCGCGGGCGTGCGCGGCACGGATTTTCGCGTGAACTACCACGGCGGCGACGGCTCGACCGCGGTCGAAGTGATCGACGGCGCGGTCGGCGTCGACGCGTCGTCGGCAGCGCCTGTGCCCGGCGTGCCGCTGCAGGCGTCGACGCAGCTCGTCCGCGCGGGGCAGGGTACCGTGACCGGGCGCGGCGGCGCGGTCGGCATGCCGGTGCCGCTGCTCGCGGCGCCCGCGCTCGTCAATTCCGGCAAGGTTCAGGATGACGAAACAGTTGCGTTCGACGTTCAGCCGGTCGAGCGCGCGAGCGGCTACCGCGCGGTGATCGGCCGCGACGCGGGTCTCGTCGACACGATCCGCGACGTGCGTTCGGACGGCCCGCACATCGCGATCGGCGCGCTCGACGACGACACGTACTTCGTGCGCGTCACCGCGATCGGCGCGCAAGGGCTCGAAGGCATGCCCGGCACGTACGCGTTCGAGCGCCGTCGGATGGGCGTTAGCGCGACAGGCGGCGCGCTCGATGCGCACCGCTACCGGTTCCGCTGGACAGCCGACCGCCGCGCGCAGAACACGCAGTTTCGTTTCGTATTGGCCACGAATGCCGATCTGGGCACGCCGCTCGTCGATCGCACCGACATCCGCGGCGGCGAGGTCGTCGTGAGCCATCTCGCGCCTGGCGTCTATTACTGGTCGGTCGTCGCCGAGCAGTCCGACCGCGGCCGCTACTACGAAAAAGCCACGCCGGTTCAGTCGTTCCGGCTCGACCCGTGACCGAGCCCGCGACCGGCGTTGAACCGCACCTGCGCCTCGGTCGCCCGATCGGGCGGCGCTTTCTGATCGAATGGGCCGGCACCGCGTGTGCCGGCGTCGCGATCGTGCTGCTCGGCGCGCTGTGGCATCTGATGTCCGGCATCGATCATCTGCTGTACGACAACTATCTGCGCGCGCATTCGCGGGCACTGTCGCCGGACATCGTGCTCGTCGACATCGACAACGCGAGCATCGACGCGCTCGGCCGCTGGCCCTGGACGCGCAGCGTGCATGCGCAGCTCGTGAACCGGCTCGCCGATGCGGGCGCGGCCGCGGTCGTCTACGACGTGCTGTTTACCGAGCCGTCCGCCGACGATGCACAACTCGCGCACGCGATCTCGCGCGTGCCGACGTTCCTGCCGATCCTGTTCGCCACGGCCGACGACAACGGCCGGGGCACGGCCGTCAAGCCGGTGGAGCCGATCGCGCGCGCGGCGGCGGGCCTCGGCCACATCAATCTCGAAGTGGATCGCGACGGCATCGTGCGCAGCGTCGCGCTGTTCGAGGGCGACGGCGCGTCGCGCTGGCCGCAACTGATGGTGCCGGTCTGGCGCGCGATTCGCGACGGCAGCGTGCAGCTCGCGGACAGCACCGCGGCCACCCGCGACGTCGACGATCCGACGCGGACCGCCGAGCCCGGCGGCGAGGCGCGCTTCCTGGTCCCGTTCGGCTCGGGCGCGAGCGCATATCCGACCGTGTCGTTCGCGCAGGTGCTCGAAGGCCGCGTGCGGCCCGACCTGCTGCGCGGCCGCGTGGTGCTGATCGGCGTGACGGCGGCGGGTCTCTACGACCGCTTCGCGACGCCGATGTCCGGCACGCTCGGGCCGCTGCCCGGCGTCCACATCCACGCGAACATTCTCGACATGTTGCTCGGCGGCACCGAGATCGAGCCGGCCGCGTCAGCGTGGGTCGCGCTCGCGTCGCTGCTGCCGCTCGCGCTGTTGCTCGCCGGGTTTCTGGTGCTGTCGCCGTGGCGCGCGCTGGTGCTGCTGGTCGTGCTCGTCGTCGCGTCGCTCGGCGGCAGCGCGGCGCTGCTGTACGGAGCGCGGCTGTGGTTGTCGCCTGCGCCGGCGATTGCCGCGCTCGTGATCTGCTATGCGCTGTGGAGCTGGCGGCGACTCGAAATGACGATGGCGTATCTGCGCAAGGAGCTGCGCCGTCTCGCCGACGAACCGTACCTGCTGCCCGAGGCGCACGCGCCGGCCGCGCACGGCGGCTTCGGCGGCGACGCGCTCGCGCAGCAGATGGCGCTGATGGCGCAGGCCGCGCAGCGGCTGCAGGACATGCGCCGCTTCGTGTGGGACAGTCTCGACAGCGTGCCGGAGCCGCTTGTCGTCACCGATCTGCGCGGCGTCGTGCTGATCGCGAATCACGCGGCGCGCGCGCGTTTCGCGATGCCCGCGGCGGTGCCGGCACAGGGCAGGCACATGGGCGAGGTGTTCGGCGACCTGGAATTCGTGAAGACGATCGACGGCGACGCCGACGCCGGGGCACGCGCCCGCGCGCAGTGGCCGGCGCCGCTCGATCCGTCGCGCAGCGAGTTCGCCGCGCTGATGGAGTCCGGTGTCGAAGTGCGCTCGCGCGAAGGCCGCGCGTATCTGCTGCGCTACGCGAGCTGCACGAACACGCAGGGGCAGGCGGTCGGCCGGATCGCCGGGCTTGTCGACGTGACGCTGCTGCACGACGCCGAGCGCCAGCGCGAGGATGCGCTGCGGCTGCTGTCGCACGATATGCGCTCGCCGCAGGCGTCGATCGTCACGCTCGTCGAGACCGAGCGCGCGTGCGGCACGATCGAGTCCGCGCCGATGCGCGAATTGATGGCGCGCATCGAGCGCTATGCGCGCCGCTCGCTGGAGCTGGCCGACGACTTCGTGCAACTCGCGCGCGCGGAGTCTCAGCCATACGTGCTGGAACCGGCGAGCCTCGCGGATCTGCTGATCGACGCGAGCGACGAAGTGTGGCCGCAGGCGCGCGCGAAGGGCATCAGGATCGAGACGCCGCTCGAAGACGCCGAGATGGGATGGATCAGCGCGGACCGCTCGCTGATCTGCCGCACGCTCGTGAACCTGCTGAACAACGCGGTGAAGTACAGTCCCGCCGACACGCGCATCGTCTGCGCGATACGCGCGGCGAACGACGGCGAGCCGCGCGTGGTGTGCTCGATCAGCGACCAGGGCTACGGCATCGCGGACGACGACCGCGAGCGGCTCTTCAAGCCGTTCCAGCGCCTGCATGCGGCGCAGCGACCGGAGGTGAGCGGCATCGGGCTCGGGATGGCGTTCGTGTGGACGGTGGTCACGCGCCACGGCGGCGAGATCGCGGTCGACAGCGAAGTGGGCAGCGGAACGACGATCACGCTGTCGTTTCCCGCGCTCGAAGGCTGATCGGCAGCTGAACAGCGAACGATAACTGCAACCGGTCTGCCGGCCGTCACGCGATTCGCGCGCGGCCGAACGACCAACGGAGGATGCTGTGAGGATTGTGCGGACGACTACCAGCGCGCTGATGCTCGCGTGGCTCGCGGGATGCGCGGGCGTGACGACCGGCGTCGAGACGCACGGCGCGTTGCCCGCGCCGTCCGCATCCGCACATGCATCGGCGCCGTACCGGCTCGTCCGCACGCCGGCGCAGCAGGCGGCGTCCGGCATTCCCGCCTACGAGGCGATGCTGCGCGACGCTCTCGCGGCGCGCGGCTTCACCGACGCCGGCGCGGATTCACCGGCGTACCAGGTGTCGGTCGCCTGGGCGACGCGGCCCGCCGATGTCGACGTCGGCGCCGACGATTGCCAGCAGAACTGTCTGCCGTCGAGCGGCTCGGTGTTTCCGTGGTTCGGGCAGGTGTATCTGCATCAGTTGACGCTGCGCTTCTTCGCGCTGCCCGACGGCCGGCCCGTGTACAAGGTCACGGCGGTCAAGCGCGATCGCAACGCGGATGCGCGACAGGCGCTGCCGTATCTGATCGCGAGCGTGCTCGCGCAGTTGCCCCGGCAGGGCGGCCCGCAATGGCGCGTGAAGCTAGACGACGCGCATCGCGGTGCAGGGAACTTGCCCGCCGTGGTGTCGGTTGCGCCGGCCGGACGTTGAGCGTGGCCGCGGCGCGCCGCCGGCCGCATCGTCAGTGCGCTTTCGCGTGCGTCGGCGCGTGGCCGGTGCGCGGCTGCGTGACCGCGCTGACGATCGCGAGCACCACCACATTCACCGCGAGCGCGACGAAGCCGATGTTCACGTCCTTCAGCACGTCGGGCAGAAACGGCATCAACTGACCGAGGCTCACGTGCATCAGCGTCGTCGTCGCGACGACCACGACGCCCGCGACGATCCCGCAGAACGCGCCCTGCTTCGTCACGCGATTGCGCGGTGCGAGGCTGCAGACCAGCGCCGGAAACAACTGCGTGACGAAGTTGTAGCCCATCAGCAATAGCGCGACGATCGTCTCGCCGCCGTTCAGCGTGAACCCGACCGCGACGAGCGCGATCACCGGCACGAAGAAGCGGGCGAGGCGCGCGACTTTTTCGTCGTCCGCATGGTGCGCGACCACGCCGCGATAGATGTCGTTCGCGAGCAGCGTCGACGCGGTCGTCAGGATCATCGAGCCCGGCACGAGCGCGGTCAGCACGCCAGCCGCGCCGATCACGCCGACGAACCACGGATCGAACGTGATCAGCGACACCTTGAACAGCGACAGGTCGATCGCGCCGCCCGTCAGCCCCGGCACTTTCAGCACCGCCGCGAAGCCGCAGAAGAACACGAACAGCAGGATCAGCTGATAGAGCGGCAGCAGCATTGCATTGCGGCGGAAGATGCGCGCGTTCTTCGCGGTGTACGACGACGCGAACGTGTGCGGCCACATGAAGAAGCCGAGCGCGGTCAGCAGCACCGTCGACTGGAACCACACGACGCCCTGGCCGCGCGGCGCAAGCGTCAGGAAGCCGGGTTTTGCCGCGTCGATCGCGCGGAACATCTCGCCCAGGCTGCCGTAGTGGTGGATCGGCAGATAGATGCCGAGGAACAGTGCGATCGCGAGAATCATCACGTCCTTCAGCGCCGAATTCCACGCGCAGCCGCGCACGCCCGACACGATCACATACGCGGTGACGACGACCGCGCCGATCCAGATCGCGGTCGACGACGAGATCGCGCCGTACGACGCCGTCGCGACGATGATCCCGAGCCCCTTGAACTGCAGCACCAGATACGGCACGAGCGCGACCACGTCGACGATCGCGACGAGCACGCCGAGCGACGGGCTCGCGTACTTGCGCGAGAAGAAGTGCGGCTGCGACAGGAGGCGGTGCGACTTCGCATAACGCCAGATCGGCGGCAGCATCCAGTACGAGATGATGTACGCGAGCGTCGCGTACGCGAGGATGTAGTAGACGGGCGCGCCCTTGCCGTAGGCGAACCCGCTGCCGCCGAGGAACGTGAACGTCGTGTAGATCTCGCCCGCCATCAGCAGGAACACGAACGCGGTGCCGAAGCTGCGTCCGCCGACCGACCATTGCTCGAGATTCATGTCGTGGCCCTGACGCGCGCGCATCCCGAGCCACAGCGCAACGAGCGTGATCGCCGCGATGATGACGAGCGCGCTCATGACCGGACCTCCGTGTCGGCTGCATCGGCGCGATTGGCCGGATCGAGCAGATAGACGACGCCCATGATCGCGGACGTCAGCACGACCCACATCACGATCCACGCGAGCACGAGCGGCATGCCGAGCACCAGCGGTTCGGTGCGGTTGACGAACGGCACGCCGACGAGGATGCCGATAAACGGCAACGCGGCAAGCAACCTCAGGGACATAGGCAACTCTCCTTCGACAGGGGGGCGTCATCGCCATGAATGGTCACGAACGATTGACTCTATGCCCGGCCGCTGGTCCCCGTAAAGAAGTCAATATTATTAAGCGGGCTGCTGATCGAAGGCCCCGCGATGGTGCGTCGCCGCATCCACGGCGGTTGGCGCGCGCGCCGACGGTCGTCTCCCGGCCGGTCACAATTCTTAAACATCCACCACACATAATCCGCTCGACTTTCGAGGCACAAGAGGCAAACGGGGTGATGGAGTGACGATCGCATCGTTGCTGCGTCAATGAACGGCTGCGGCTGCAGAAGCAAATCGACCATCGACTGTTGTGACCGATCACGCTGATTCGGATAACGAAGAAGGTCAACCCCGTCCGGTCGTGTTGCGCGGACTTCATCGACGCGCATCCCGCGTGTGCCGCGCGGATGCGCTCACAAAAAGATTTCACCCGCTTTACGCCGATAGCGCAGTGCGCTATCGGCGCGCGTCATTCATGAATCACGGACCTGTTTCGTGAAGCGTTGAAGAGTCGTACGTACATCCAACAGGGGAACCCACAATGGCAGTCAAACTAACGCAATACAACGCGCTCGTCCTGACGTCGATCGCGTCGGCGTGCATGCTCGCGGCCTGCGGCGGACACAACGATGGTCCGACGCCGACGAACTACAGCGGCGTCGTGGCGGCGACGGCCTTCGTGCCGGGCGGCACGAACGGCGACCCGGTCATCAAGGCCGGTTACTACGCGGGTGCGACCGTGTTCGTCGACGCGAACGGCAACGGCAAGCTCGATGCAGGCGAGCCGTCGGCGAAGACGGACGCGAGCGGCCACTTCACGCTGCAAACCACGGTCCAGGGCCAGCTCGTGGCCGACGTTTCGACGTCGGCCACGGACACCGCGAGCGGCGCAGCCGTTCCGGGCCACCTGATCCTGCGCGCGTCGACCGCCCAGATCGCCGACCAGGGCGCCGGCAACGTGGTGATCAGCCCGATGTCGAGCGAAGTGCAGCGTCTCGTCGAAGCGAACAAGTCCGCCTATGCGACCGAGAAGGCGAACCTCGCGACGCGTCTGTCGGGTCCGGGCATCGCGGCTTCGGAAGCGACCGTGGCGGCCGCCGACGTGCTCGCCGACGTGAACAAGCTGACGGGCGCCGAACAGTCCGCGGTCCTCTACGAAGACAACGCGCTGACCAACCGCTACACGTACGCGACGCTGAAGCTCGATCGCGGCGACATGTACCCGGACAACCTCGCGGTGACCGGCGGCGACCCGTCGCTCGTCGGGGCTTCGGGCGTCACCGCGGCGACCGTCGTCACGCCGACACAGACGCAAGCGCCGATCACGTTCGCGCAGTCGCAGCAAGCGGCGTTCAACGTGGAAGGCATTCCGCGCTATGACGCGATCTTCGTGCTGATGCTCGAAAACCGTTCGATCGGCACGGTGCTGAACTCGTCGGGCGGTGTCCAGACGATCGGTATCGAAGGCTCGGGTGACGCGCCGTACATCGCCGGCAACCTCGACTTCACGACCGGCAAGTGGAACCAGGCGACCACGTACTACTCGACCGGCAACCCGTCGGAGCCGAACTACACGGCGCTCGGCGGCGCGGACGACTGGGGTATCACCGACGACAACTGGTGGGGCTGCGGCGTGGACGCGTCCGCGCTGACCGACACCGCGTTCGCGGGCGGCAAGGCCTCCGACGGCCAGCCGCTGGTCGCGACGGCGGCCGTTCCGTCCAACACGAACAGTGACCTGACGGGCTACGGCGGCGCATCGTGCGCGACCGGCGCCACCGCTCCGCACAACGTCACGTCGCCGAGCCTCTTCACGCTGCTGTCGAACGCCGGCCTGTCGTGGCGCACGTACAGCGAGTCGATGAACCCGGGCCAGGATCCGCGTACCGACAGCGTCACCGACGCAGGCGTGAGCGCCGGCTACCCGGGCATCCCGGGCACCGTCACCGCCGGCATCACGAGCCCGGCGATGCAGATGCCGGCCGCGCTCTACAAGACCAAGCACCATCCGGGCATGGCCTATCAGAACACGCGTTCGCTGCCGGAATTCAGGGCGGACAACCGCACGGTCTTCGGCACGCAGTACGCTGCCGCGCTGCAGAACTCGACGGTGTACGGCACGCCGCCGGCCGGCTACAACTATGACCAGTTCGACACCGACCTCGCGAACGGCGACGTGGGCGCGATCAACTTCATCATGCCGGACCAGTGCGACGACATGCACGGCACGGGCAGCGATCCGACCTGCACGGGCGACGACCTCGTGAAGCGCGGCGATGCGTACACGCAGCAAGTGGTGCAGAAGATCCAGGCTTCGCCGATCTGGAACAACCCGTACCGTCACGTTGCGATCGTCGTGATGTTCGACGAAGGCGAAGGCAGCTCGACTTCGTGCTGCGGCTGGAACCCGGTGACGACGCAGACCGCGAACCAGCTCACGTACAACCCGGCCACGAAGACCTACTCGCCGACGTCCAGCACCCAGTACTACGAGGGTAACCACGGTCACGGCAACTCGATCTTCGGCGTGATCACGAACCACGGTCCGCAGGGCATCCAGGACAGCGACGCGTACAGCCACTTCTCGTTCGTGCGCACGCTGCAGGACATGTTCCAGCTGGCCGACCCGGCGCCGGGCCAGGAGTACACGTACCTCGCACGTTCGAAGTACACCGAGAGCTTCATCGCGGCAAACATCCTGAACCTGCCGGAACTCGCGGGTAGCAGCGATACGCACTTCGACTCGGTCCGTCCGATGAACCATGCGTACATCACGCCGGCGACGTACACGCAGAAGCTGAATCCGGCCGACATCGTGGGTACGCAGGAAGCGAACCGCCAGCCGGGCCCGGACGCGACGCAGACCAACATGTGGGCGCTCCAGTAAGCGTTGCGTTTTTCCGTGGAGAGGGTTCGCCCTTTCCACGGAACGCAGCGCTTGCATCGGTATGCCGGGTATGCGTTCGCGCTGCCCGGCGCTTTCGTTCTGTGCAGGTCTTTCGAGTTTCCTTGCATTTCGTCCGGTTTCCAGGCTGTCTCGCGCCCGCGCTCGCGCGCGGCGTGCGGGACGGCCCGGAAGCCGGATTTCTCACTTGAACAAGATATCAGCCATGCGCACGCTATCTTTCGCTGTAATCTGCTCTGTGTCCGTGATGCTGGCCGCGTGCGGCGGCGGGTCGTCCGGCAGCAGCACTGCATCCAGTCCGACCGGCGCGTCGAGCCCGTCGGCTCCGCCGGGATCGACCCCGACCTTGAGCGCGAAGGCGCAGCTCGGCGAGAAGATCTTTTTCGACAAGACGCTGTCGGGCAACCAGAACATGGCGTGCGCGACCTGCCACGACCCGGCCTACGCGTACGGACCGCCGAACAGCCTGGCCGTGCAGCTCGGCTCCGATCCGTCGCAGTCGGGCGTGCGCGCGGTGCCGTCGCTGCGCTACAAGTCGATGACGCCCGCCTACAGCGACGACGCCCAGAATCCCGATGGCGTCTCGCAGAACGCACCGGGCGGCGGCTTCATGTGGGACGGCCGCGCGGCGTCGCTCGCGACTCAGGCGTCGCTGCCGCTGCTCAATCCGATCGAGATGAACAACAGCTCGGCGGCCGCCGTCGTGCAGGCAGTGCAGAGCGGCACCTATGCGGCGCAGTTCCAGCAGGTGTATGGCCCGTCGGTGTTCGGCGATGCGAACACCGCGTTCAACGACATCGGCGACGCCCTGCAGCAGTATCAGAACGAGGATCCGTCGTTCCAGCCGTATTCGAGCAAGTTCGACCTGTATATCAGCAACAAGATCGGCGGCGAACTGACCGCCGCGGAAACGCGCGGTCTTGAGCTCTTCAACGACACGGCGGCGGGCGCGGGCTGCGCGGCGTGCCACTTCGTGGGCGCGAACTTCCAGGGCTCGGTCGGGTTGATGACCGACTTCACGTATCAGGCGCTCGGCGTGCCGCGCAACGACGCGTCGATTCCGAACAACCCGGATCCGATTCCGGCCGACGCGAACGCGTCGTACATCGACATGGGTCTGTGCGGGCCGTACGCGACGATCCACATTCCGGGCACCGCGACGAGCGGCGCCGGCCCGGATCCGTTCACCGGCACGAACGTCCCCGATCCGTACTGCGGCCGCTTCAAGGTGCCGACGCTGCGCAACGTCGCGACCCGCAATGCGTTCTTCCATAACGGCGTGTTCCACTCGCTCGTGCAGGTGCTGAATTTCTACAACACGCGCGATACGAACCCCGAGTACTGGTATCCGTCGACGGGCGGCACGGGCGCGGTCACGAACAACCCGAGCTACGCGCTGCAGCCGACCTACACGGCGGGCGCGACCGTCAACACGTTCAACGATCTGCCGGCGACGTACCAGGGCAACATCGACGAG
>Ga0310811_10002940_pt1 | contig 21414 bp, 16 predicted proteins | sample YCmetagenome_FD_207642 | JGI IMG/M metagenome (GOLD analysis project Ga0310811, IMG submission 207642) | Soil microbial communities from experimental microcosm in Duke University, North Carolina, United States - YC | ecosystem: Engineered > Artificial ecosystem > Soil microcosm > Unclassified ...
CCAGGTCGGCGAGAGCCGCTGGCCGATGGCGGTCGCGGTGCTGGCCACCGGGGCCTTGCGCGCGGCGCTGCCTCCGCAGCTCAGAAACGGAGACGCCCGCTGGGCATTCATCGTGGTGATCGCCGTGCTGCTGGCGGTACTGGTCATCGGCGACCCAGGCCGTATCGACCGCGACTCAACCTGGCTTCGCGTGATGACCGGATCGCTGATCGGGCTGATCTCCGCTGTGAACGCCGCCGCGGCGGTGCGCCTGGTCGGCGGGATCATCGACGCGGTGAACTTCAGCAACGACGCCAACGTCCTGCTGGCCAGCGGCGGTGCGATCTGGCTGAGCAACGTCATCGCGTTCGGCCTCTGGTACTGGGATCTCGACCGCGGCGGCGCGGCCGCACGGGCCCGCGGATCGGGCCCGTCGCCCGCCTTCGTCTTCCCCGAGATGAATAACGTCGAGTATGTCGGCCCCGGCTGGTCGCCGAAGTTCCTCGACTACTTCCATCTCTCGTTCACCACCGCGATGGCGTTCAGCCCGACGGACGTCTCGGCCATCAAGCCCTGGGCCAAGCTCATGATGATGGCCGAGGAGGCGGTCTCACTGATCGTCGCGGTCCTCGTCGTCGCCAGGGCGGTCAACATCCTCAAGTAGCGGGCCGCCGGGCGGCGCCGGACGAGCCGGCCCCCGGTACGCGGAGACGAGACGGGCCACCAGGGTGGCCAGGAACACCTGGCCGGTCAGGGCCTCCAGGACGGCGATGGAGCGGCCGCTGCTCTCGGCCGCCGTGAAGTCCCCGTACCCGAGGGTGGTCAAGGTGGTGAAGCTGAAGTACTGGAACGTCTGGTTATTGGCGGGCTGGTTGCCCGCGAAGAAGTCAGACGTCGTCAGGTGCGCCATGGCGGCGTAGCCGGAGGCGAACATCAGCCCGGTGATCAGGTACGCGCTCAGGGCGCCGTAGATGCTCTGTATCGTGATCTCAGGTTTGGCCAGGACCCGGCGCACGACCACGACCACCGCCATCAGCAGCACCAGCGTCTTCCACAGGTCTTCGGCTCCCTTGCCGATCCGCCCACCGGACAGCGACGTCCAGAACGTCACGGCCGAGCCGATGACGGTGGCGGCCGCCAGCACGGCCGGCCAGCGGCCGGGCAGCGTCGAAGTGCGCAGCGCCTCCAGGAGTACCGCGGCGAACAGGACGACCTGTATCTCGGTTGCCAGCTGTGCCCCGCTGAACGCGGTGAGCAGGTAGCTCCCGACGAGGATCGCAAGCAGCAGGCCGTACCGGCCGTCACCGCCTTTCGGTCCGCCGCGGTCGCGGTTCCCGCATCCGGCTAGCCGGACAAAAATGCTGGTGTCATGGTCAGCCCGGGGCGGACCAGTCGGCATGGGATGACGATGTCCTCAGCTGGCACCCGCGCCGTGGAGGGCGTTCTGCAGGTCTGCCTCGCCCTCCTTGGTCAGCGAGGTCTTGAGCACCGTGCCGCCGTACTTGCTCATCGCGTCGATGGCCTTGTCCGGGGTGACCTTCTCCACCATGAGAAACAAAGCTGACGTTCCTGGCTGCAGCATGCCGCGGACCTGGTCCTGGAACGCCTTGTCGACACCGGATTTGGAGATCTTGCCCATGAGCGCACCCAGCCCGGCGCCGACCGCTATCCCGAGCACGGGGACGAAGAACAGCAGGCCGAACAGCAAGCCCCAGAACATGCCCCAGGTCGCCCCGCCGCCCACCATGTGGTGACTGGTGTGCGTGTGGTACTTGCCCTCCTGGTCCCTGACGATCACGGCGATCGCGTCGGGTTCGATGATCAGGTCTTGGGCCAGCCGCCGGGCTTCGGCTGCCGCGTCATCGGCGGTGGCCTCGTCGGGGTAGCCGATCGCGATCAGGTCAGCCATAAGTTCCCTCTTTCGTCGCTGTGCCAGCTAGGTCGTGAGCAGTTCATCAACGAGCGCACGGCCGCACCCCACCCGCGACGGGTGAAACATCAGGCGCAAGGCGGGCGGAACTCACCGGCCCGCGCCGGGCGCGGAATCATCCGCCGAGGGTGATGCGGCCCGCCCGGTGTGTACAGAGGATGGGGCGATTACTTCGGGCCCGGGGCTGCCCGCGGCCAGTCTGGATCCGGTTTCGTCTGATCTTCCGCCTGTTCGGTGCCCGGGGAAGCCAGGAGGGAGGCGCTCGATGACCAGTCAGCCAGACGAGCTAGCCCACATGTCGGAGCCCGCCCGGCGGGATGCCATCCGGCATGGTGAGGTCGCGCTGCAGTCAATGGGGCAGCCGAACTCGGTAGCCCGCCAGTTCGACTTCTTGGACGACAGCTACGAAGGACGGCGGCTGTTCTCTGAGCTCCTCGGCACGTTCTTCCTGGTCCTGGTGGCCGTTGGCGGCGGTATGGTCAATGCCCGGTTCGGCGGCCACGCGGTCCCCTACACCGCGCTCGTGGTGGCGCCGGCGCTGATGGTGGCGGCCATCATCTTGTTCATGGGGACGGTCTCCGGCGCGCACCTGAACCCGGCGGTGAGTGTGGCGTTCGCGGCCCGCGGCGACTTCCCCTGGAAGCGTGTCCCGGCTTACATCGTCGCCCAGTTCCTCGGTGCCGCCCTGGCCACGCTGCTGCTGTGGGCGCTGATCGGCAAGCAGGGCAGCGCGGGACTTACCCTCCCTGGTCACGGCATCTCGACCGGCACCGCGCTGGTGTGGGAACTGGTCCTGACGACCGGCCTGGTGAGCGTGATCCTGGGCACCGCGTCGGGTGCCCAGCAGATCGGGCCGCTCGCCGCCGTCGGCGTGGGCTCCTATATCGCCCTGGCCGGGCTGTGGGGCTCCCCGGTCAGCGGCGCGTCGATGAATCCGGCCAGGTCGCTCGGCCCGGCCTTGGTTCTCAACGACTGGACCTCGTGGTGGGCGTATCTGGTCGGCCCGGTGGGCGGCGCGGTCATCGCCGTTGGCTTCGCCCACGTCCTGCGCGGCCGTGGCGGTGGCCGCAGCGGCGTATCGGCAGCGCAGGGCTCGCTTGGACCGGACTGGCGCCCTGGTCCCGCGCCGCGAACTTGAACCTCGTAAAACATCGCTAGCCACTGGCATCGTGCGCACGGTCCAGCTCATGGGCTAGCTAGACGGAAAGGGGAAAACGATGGCGGTAAAGACTGAGCGGGTGCGGGTGCCCGCCGCCAGGAAGCCGGCGCGGGCCGAAACCGCAGAGCGGTTGACTCACGCGGACCGCGTGGCCATGGGCAAGGACGCCAGGGGTACCGCGCCGCTGGAGTCGCACGCGGAGTTCACCCCGGACAAGTCGCGGGATCCGGTCGGCCTGCTGCTGGAGCAGGCGAAGAGCAGGGTCCCGGAGCTGGTGCCGATCCGGCACGGGCGGATGCTCGTGTCGCCGTTCACGTACTACCGGGGCGCGGCGCTGCCGATGGCGGCGGACCTGGCCACCACGCCCACGTCAGGGCTGCGGGTGCAGTTGTGCGGCGACGCGCACCTGTCCAACTTCGGGGCTTTCGCCTCGCCGTCACGGCGGCTGGTCTTTGACGTCAACGACTTCGACGAGACGCTGCCCGGCCCGTTCGAGTGGGACATCAAGCGGCTGGCCGCGAGCTTCGCGGTGGCCGGGCGGGACAACGGGTTCACGGGAAAGGACCGCCGGCAGATCATTCTCACCGCGGTTGAGAGCTACCGGACAGCGATGGCCGCGTTCGCCGGCCAGCCCTTCATGGACGTCTGGTACGCCCACCTCGACGTCGACGACGCCATCAGCGAGTTCAGGTCGCAGCTGAAGGCCAAGAGAGCCAAGGCCGCTGAGAAGATGGTGGCCAAGGCGCACACGAGCGACAGCATGAAGGTGCTGGGCAAGCTCACCACCGAAGTCGACGGGAAGCGGCGGATAGTCAGCGACCCTCCGCTGATCGAACCAGTCGAGGAGGTCTTCCCCGACGCGCAGGCTGATGCGATCTACGACCTGCTCCGCGAGGTGTTCGGCAAGTACCAGCGCACCCTGCAGTCCGACCGCAGGCACCTGTTCGAGTACTTCACCCTGGTCCAGCTGGCCCGGAAGGTAGTCGGAGTCGGCAGCGTCGGCACCCGTGCGTGGATCGCCCTCATGGAAGGCGGAGACGGGGCCGAGCCGCTGTTCTTGCAGGCCAAGGAGGCCCAGCCGTCCGTGCTTGCCGCCTACTGCGGGCGCAGCCAGTACAGCAACCAGGGCGAGCGCGCCGTCGCCGGGCAGCACCTGATGCAGGCAGAAAGCGACATCTTCCTCGGCTGGACCCACGTGACCGGACCAGATGGGGTGGACCGCGACTACTACGTGCGCCAGCTGAAGGACTGGAAGCTGTCCCTGCCAATCGAGCAGATGATCCCGTCTGGCATGAAGGTATACGCCCGCATGTGCGGGTGGACCCTCGCCCGGGCCCACGCCCGTTCCGGCGACAGGTTTGCCCTCGCCTCCTACCTCGGGAGCTCCGCCAAGTTCGACAACGCGATCGCCGACTTCTCAGAAACCTACGCCGACCAGAACGAAAAGGACCACGCCGCGCTCCAGGCCGGTGTGAATGACGGGAAGGTCACAGCGACCGCGGGGATCTAGGCCTGCGGGCGGCGAGGGCGAGGTAGACGGCCAGGACACCCACGCAGGCGCAGAGGGCGGCCGCCGACCAGCCTAGGGCAGGGCGGAGGCCGACGGCGGCGCCGAAGAGCCCGACCGTGAGGCCGCTGCCGATCCGCATGCCGTTGGCACCGACCCCGTAGACGCCGATGACCTGGCCTTTCTTGTCGTCGGGGGCGCGGAGCTGCGCCACGGTCTGGGTGATGGACAAGGCAGCCAGGTTGGCGATACCGCCGATGACGAGGAGCGGCGCGGCGATCAGGTAGTTGTGGCTGACGGCGAAGAAGACGCTGGTGATGCCGTAGACCGCCGTGGACCACAGGGCGGCACGGACGGAGAGCCTGATCCAGCCGGTGCCTTCGAGGAGGAGGCCGCCGAGGACCCCGCCGAGGCCGTTGGCGAACAGGAGCACGCCGTACGCGGTGCCGCTGGGAAGCCCGGTCGTGGTGTCGGCGATGGAGGGCATCGAGGTCTGCATGGCGCTGCCCACGAAGAAGGCACCGAGTCCGGCGAGGATGATCATCGCGGCGAGCACGCGGTCCCGTGACACGTCGCGGAACACGCGGATGGCGCCGAGGAGGCCGACGCGTTGCGTGGCGGTGATGCCGGACCGGGTGTGGCCGGTGAACCTCGTGCGGGCCATGAGGACGGTGAGGGGCAGGTAGAACGCGATGTTGACCCAGATGCCGCGGGTGGGGCCGAGGCCGAGGAGGAGGGCGGAGCCGACGACGGGGCCGCAGAGGATGCCGAGGGAACGGGCGGTTGAGTTCAGCCTGATGGCGCTGGGCAGGTCGGCGGGGCCGACGAAGTCCTCAAGCAGCAGCTGCTCGGGGGGTGCCCACAGCGCCCCGGCCATGCCGTGCAGGATCAGCAGGACGCACGCGTTCCAGACGGTGAGGGTGCCGGTGGCGAACAGGATGCCCCAGGTGAGGGAGACGAGCATGAACAGCCCCTGCGACGCCTGGATGAGCTTGCGGCAGTCGTAGCGGTCGGCGAGCGCGCCGAAGTAGGGGGACAGCAGCAGGAACGGCAGCCAGTGGCTGATGACCTCGAAGCCGGTGAGGGCGGGGGAGTGGAACCGCTGCCAGACGACCCAGTAGGTGATGACGTGCTCGATGTTGTCCGCCATCATGGCGAGCGCCGCGCCGCCAAGGTAGAGGCGGCACTCGGGGTTGCGCAGCGCGGCGAACTTGACCGGCTGTCCTGCCTCCGGCGGCGGGCCGTCTGCGGGGTCTAGGACGGCGACGTGCGTGGGCACGCCGCAGGCTGCGCACATGGGGTGAAGACTCCAGCGGGTAGTTAGGCGGGCTAATCAATTCATAGCATGCGCCAACAGGGGCATTCCGGTACCGTCTTCCGTGGTCTTGTGGCGCCGGTCACACACTTGCTACAAATAGCTGGCAGGAACACACGCTTTAGTGGAACGAACGTGGAGGCGCGCATGTTCGCGAAGGTGCGGATCGCCGTCGAAGCGGCGGAGGACGGCGCGCTGCTCTTGCGCTCGGCCGACGAGCTCGGCGACTACCCGGCGACTGTCCTGCACAGCGTCCGCGCCTGGGCGGAGGCCGACCCGGATCACCCGCTGGCGGCTGAGCGGGGCCCGGATGGCGGTCCGTGGCGGACGGTCAGCTACGGCGCGGCGGTCGCCGCGGCGGACGCGATCGGCCAGGCGCTGATCGAGCGGGGCCTTGGGATGGCCCGCCCGCTGCTGATCTTGTCGGGCAACGGCGTGAACCACCTGCTGATGACGCTCGGCGCGATGGCGGCCGGGGTTCCGGTCGCCCCGGTGAGCGTGGCGTACTCGCTGCAGTCGAAGGACCACGCGCGGATCAGGGCGATCGCGGAGCTGATCGCGCCCGGTGCCGTGTACGCCGAGGACGCGGGCGCGTTCGGCCCGGCGCTGGATGCGCTCGGGGACATCCCGGCGATCGTCGGCTCCGGGGACCGGGAGGGCGCGGAGACCATCGGCGAGCTGCGGGCGACTGTCCCCGGCGACGCGGTGCGCGGCGCGTTCGCCACGCTCACCCCGGACGTGATCGCGAAGGTGCTGTTCACTTCCGGCTCGACGGGGGCCCCGAAGGGCGTCCTGAATACGCACCGCATGCTGTCGGCGAACCAGCGGATGATCCAGCAGGCCTGGCCGTTCCTCGCCGAAGAACGCCCGGTGATCGTCGACTGGCTGCCGTGGTCGCACACCTTCGGCGGAAACCACAACGTGAACATGATGCTCGTCAACGGCGGCACGCTCTACGTGGACGCAGGCCGGCCGGCGCCCGGCCTGTTCACCCAGACGGTCGCGAACCTCGCCGAAGTGCCGCCGACGGTCTACTTCAACGTGCCCGCCGGGTACGCGCAACTGGTCCCGGCGCTTGAAGGTGACCCGGAGTTCGCGGACCGCTTCTTTTCCCGGCTGCGGCTGCTGTTCAACGCGGCGGCCGCGCTCCCGGCCGCGCTCCGCACGCGGCTCGAGACCCTGGCCGCCAGGCACGCGCCGGGCCGGGACATCCCGGTGACGGGCTCGTGGGGCGCGACGGAGACGGCTCCGGCGGTCACGTCGGCGAACTTCCCTTATCGCGATGCCCGCTGCATCGGCGCGCCGCTGCCCGGCGCGCTGGTCAAGCTCGCGCCGGTCGAGGACGCGTACGAGATCCGGGTGCAGGGCCCGAACGTGACGCCCGGCTACTATGCCCGCCCTGACCTGACAGCGGAGGCCTTCGACGCCGAGGGCTTCTACCGGACGGGCGACGCGGTCGCGTTCGCGGTGGACGGCGACCCGGACGCGGGCCTGGTCTTCCGCGGCCGGATCGCGGAGGACTTCAAGCTGGAGTCGGGCACGTTCGTCCGGGTGGGCGCGGTCCGCACCGCCCTCCTTTCGTCGGTCCCCGCGCTTTCCGACGCGGTGATCGCGGGGGAGAACCGCGACTACGCGTCCGCCCTGGCGTGGCTGAACCCCGCCGAGGCCCGCAAGCTGCTCGGCCGGGACCTTGTCCTTCCGGGAACCGGGGACGTGATCGCCGACCCGGACCTGCTGCGCCTCGTGGCGGAGGCCGTCGCCGCACACAACGCGGGCCACGGCTCGGCGGCCAGCATCGGCCGTCTCCTGATCCTGGCCCGCCCGGCGAGCCTGGACGCGGGCGAGATCACCGACAAGGGCTACCTCAACCAGCGCAAGGTCCTGGCGGAACGCGCCGCCCTGGTCGACCTGCTCTACACAGACCCGACCCCGGAAGGCGTCATCGTCCCGTCCCGCTGAGGGCGCTTCCATGATCGCGGCACCCACTTCGGCTGATAACAGCAAGAGGCGTTTGCGCGGGTACCCGGCGGCTAATACTGCAATGGCATTTGTGCTCAGCAGCGGGCTTGGCGGAGGAGATCGCTGATCATTTCCGCCTTACCATCGCCGTATGCCGACCGGTCCGTCCGCAGTAGCGCCGCGAGCTGGCGCTTTAGGCTGCTGTACCGGGCCGCCTGAACGGGATGCGTGCGCAGGAAATCCCGCAGGTCGATGTGATCACGATGCGGCTGGCTGCCCGCGACTACCGCGTACAGGTGGTGATAGACGGCGTCGACGGGCGGCAGGAACGCCTCCCGGCCCGTGATGCCGAGATTCCCCTGATGCTGCCACCCGCGGGCGGTTAGCGCCCTGATCGCCGCGTGCACGGCTGCGTCGTCCGGAACCACTACGTCAAGGTCGATGACCGGCTTGGCGTCCAGGCCAGGCACGGCAGTGCTGCCAACATGCTCGGTCACGTGCGCGACCCCGGCTAGCGCGGCATCAACGCGGTCGCGCAACTGCCCGAACAAGCCCGGCCATCGCGGGTCGTAGGCCACCACCATCGCAGGAACGTGCACGTTACGATCTTCCTGCGGCCGGCCGGCGGGCATCCATCCCAGCCCTGCGCGGCCCCGTGGGCGCGGCCGCCAGGTGGTCGCGGGCAGCCGCGAGCCGTGACCCCCGCGAACGGCACCCACGCGTCGTCATAGAGACGTGGCCTCGCGCTCGCCCTCGCTGATGAGGTTGAGGCCGCCGCCGACGAGGAGCGCCATGCCCTTGCGGTAGGCATCCTGGGCGGACAAGTAGTCCTTGTGGGGGGCGGGGAGCTGATACACGTGGGTCTCCAGCGCCATCACGACCGCGAGCAGCGCCCAGCCGGTCCACTCGACCGCCTTGGCGCGCGCCGCAAGCTGCGGGATTCCGGTAGCTATCGCCTGGTAGAAAATGCTGCTCATCCTGGCCGCGAGGCTCGGGTCCAGGGCGCTGTCCTGCTGGCTGGTCTCCCGGTACCTGAGCAGGCCGAAGTCGGGATTCGGCCTGGTGCCCAGCGCAATGCCAAGCCTGCGCCGGTCGGCGTGCCGGATCCACTCATCGACAACCGGATCGAACGCGATGACCGGCACGGCCGCGAACCGCGCCTGCTCCCTGGTCATGGGAAGGCCGAGGGGCCCTTCATGTTCTCGTGCACCGCCTCCGTGACGACCTCGGAGATGACCCGCCACCCGCCGAGCAGCGGCCCGGGCGCCGCCGAGTACGCGACATCAGGCAGCAGGTAGTTCGACATGCGCGCGACATCGTGGCGCAGTGTCCGCACCAGCCCCTTCGCGTCGCGCGGGGCGATCCCCAGCTGGGTGAGCCTGACCGTGGGATCGCTGTCTCGCACGACCGTATCCATCACTACCGAACGCCAGCGGATCGCGCATTTTCCCCATTTCCTGTAGAAATCGCCGCTGTCAGAAGGTCAGCACCAGGCGGCCGCGGACGCCGCCGGCCTCCAGGCGGCGGTGGGCGTCCGCGGCGGACGACGCGGGCAGCGCGTCGGCGACCCGGAGCGTCAGGACGCCCTGGGTGACCAGGTCGGCGAGCTCGGCGATCCGGTGGCCCTCGTGGAGGTGCCGGCCGACGAGCACGAGGTGGATCGTGATGTCCCGTTCGGTCTCGCCCTGGAAGGGGCGGACGGCGAGGAGCTGCCCGCCGTCGCGCACGGCGGGCAGGATGGCCGGCCCGAGCAGCGCGGCGTCGATGACCGCGTCGACCCCGTCAGGATAGAGGTCACGGACGGCGGCGGCCATGACGTCGCCGCGCGGGACGACGTGCCGCGCGCCGAACGACTTGACCAGTGCCATGTCCTCCGGCTTGGCATCCCCGGTCACCTCCAGGCCGAGGTGCGTGCCGAGCTGGATCGCGTACTGCCCAACGATGCCCGCCGACCCGGTCACCGCCAGGGTGGCGCCGGGCGGCAGGGCGAGCATGTCGAGGGCGGCCCGCACCGTGAGCCCGTTCATCGGCAAGGTCGCCGCCTCTGCCAGCGGCCAGCCGTCCGGGACCCTGGCGAGTTGGTCGGCGTCGACCACGCGGTACTCGGCCTGCGCGCCGCCGCCCGGTTCCCACGGGGAGACCGCGGCCATCACCCGCTCGCCGGGCTGCCAGGCCGTAAGGGAGGGCCCGGCCGCCTCGATGACGCCGGCCAGGTCCATGCCGGGGATGAACGGGGGCGCGGCGCCCTCCGGCAGCGCCCGGCCGCCGTGCCGGAACCCCAGGTCGGTCGGGTTCACCGTCGCGGCGGCCACGCGGACCAGGACCTGGCCCGGCCCGGGCGAGGGCTGCTGGACGGTGACGATCCCCAGCACGGACGGGTCACCGAACTCGGTAAAGCCAACAGCGCGCATATCCGTCATGGCGTCCTCCTGGGGGTGGTTGGCAGCGCTAGCGGAGCTCCGGATCGTTCTTACTTACAGGTCTTTGCACAGTGCGAGGAGTTCGTCGATGCCGCGTAGGTGCAGGTGCGGCTGCTTCGCCGGTGGCAGGTGGTCGTAGGCGTCCGGGCCGGCGAGGCCCGTCTGGACGGCGACGGCGAGGGCCCGGCCGCGGTGGGCCATGGGCACCTCGAGGAGCGGGTCGTCGCCGACGACGACGAGGCTGGCGGCGGGCACGCCGAGCCGGGCGGCGGCGGCGCGCAGCGCGTCAGGCGACGGCTTGCCGGTGACCGTGAGCCGGCAGCCGGTGATCGACCGGATCATCGCACTGATCGCCCGCGACGTACCGAGCGCCCGGCCGCCTGCGGCGGCGAAGAACGGCGTCTCCGACGCGCTGTACAGGGCGGCGCCGTCCCAGACCGCCTGGCAAGCGGCTTCCAGGTGGGACATGGTGAACTCGCGGAACCAGCCGACGAACACCGCGTCCACCCCAGCGGGCTCTTCCGACGGCCGGGTGTCAGCGGCTGCCTCGACCGGGGGCACGATCTCGATCCCCGCCGCGCGCAGCGGCCCGGTCAGGCCCTCGCCGCCCAGGACCATGACCCGCTTGTAGCCGCGCTTGGTGAACATCACGACGGCGCTGGACGCCGGGGTCATCATCTGCTCGTCGGGCACGTCAAGCCCGCTGTCGCGTAGCACCTGCGCGAAGTGGGCGGGGGTGCGGTTGGACCCGTTGGTGAACACGAGGTACGGCAGGCCGCGTTCGCGCACCCAGTTGAGCATCTCGACCGCGCCAGGCAGCGGGGTGAGCCCGTGGTTGACCCGGTCGCCGAGCGCGAGCGTGCCGTCCATGTCGAAGATGAACCCGCGTGCGTCCCGCAGCCGGCGCAGCACGTCGTCATCGGCGGTCATTGTTACCCCTCACTTCGCAACGACAGCCGGAAGCCCGGCTTGCTTACCGTCAGCTCCCGCGCCTCGCCGCGCGCGAGGCTGGTCCGGTCCTTCAGTTCCCGCAGCAGCTTCAGCACCGGCACCGTGTCGGGGTTGTAGTGCGTGACGGCCGGCCCGGCGGCGACCATCGCGTCCACTTCCGCGGGCGGCATCCCGAAGCGCAGCGCCAGTTCCTCGTCGCTGATCCGCGCGCCGAACCGCTGCCGCAGCTCGGCCACGGTCAGCGGGTCGGGTTCCACCGCCAGCTCTTTGGCCCGCGGCCGGTCCAGGACCTTGTCCAGGACCCACGGCTCGATCGGCGCGGTCGGCTTGCCGAAGGTGCCGAGCGCGTACCTGATCACCTGGTCGGGCACGTTGTCGTAGCGCTTGTTCCCGGTCTGCACGGCCAGGAGGTTGGCGAGCGCCTGCCCGATGACCATCTGCGGGTACGGCGTCACCATGATCGGGTAGCCGAGCTCGGCCCGCACCTGGGCGATCTCGGCCATGAGTGCGTCGAAGCGGTCGCCGAGCCCGAGCTCGGACAGCTGCCGCCTGGTCGTCGACATGACCCCGCCGGCGAGCTGGTGGTCCATGAACGCCGCGTCGAACGAGCGCGGCTGGCCTGGCGGGAGCCCTTCGGCGGCGGCGAGCCGGTCGAAGTACCTGGCCACGGCCCGCAGCAGCCGGTCGTCGACGTCGACGGTATGCCCGGAGGCGCGCAGATTGGCCACCAGCTGCTCCGCGTCAGGCAGGGAGGTGCCGTTCCCGAGGGCGCCGCTGCCAACCTGGAGCACGTGCACGCCAAGCTCGGCCGCGACCAGGCAGGTGAGCTGCGACAGCCCGAGCGTCGCGTGCGAGTGCAGTTCCAGCGGCTTGCCGCCGAGGGCCGCCTGGACGGCGGGGATCAGCGTCCGCGCCCGGTCCGGGGTGAGGATCCCCGCCGGGTCCTTGATGTAAGCCCGGTCGATGTCCGGGCAGTCCCGGTACTGGGCGGCGATGCCGGCGTAGAACGCGTCGTCGTGCACCTTGGAGATCGTGTACGTCAGCGCGCCGATGACCTCGGCACCGCCGGCCTTCTTCGCGACCCGCGCGGTGGCCCGGGCGGCGTCCATGTCGTGGCTCGGGTCGAGGACGACGAAGCGGTCCATCCCGTTGCGCACCAGGCACCGGTAGACGAGCTCGATCACCTCCGGGTGCGCCCGCTCCCACGAGATGAACCGGAACCCGGTCCCGATGAACTGCAGCGGCGTGTCCGGCATCGCCGCCCGCGTGATCCGCAGTAGTGCCCACGGGTCCTCCCGGTGCACCCGCACCGACACGCCCATCGCGGTCGAGGAAGAGTAGTCGAGCGCCCGGAACCCGACCCGCCCCATGACGGGCGCGATCGTCGCGATGTGCGCGGTCCGCAGCCCGGTCGCCCCCCACAGCGACTGGTTCCCGTCCCGCAGGGACACGTCAACAAGCCGGATCTCAGTCATGATCATCCCGCACGGATCGCTGGTCCAGCCAGCGGCCCAGGTAATCGGTGTCAACGCCGCCAAGCGCGAACTCCGGGTCGGCGAGCAGCGCCTGGTGGAGCGCCAAGTTCGTGGTGACGCCTTCGATGGTGCACCGCTCAAGGGCACCGCGCAGCACCGCGAGCGCGTGGTTGCGGCTGCTTCCGTGCCCGATCACCTTGGCGAGCAGCGAGTCGTAGTACGGCGGCACGGTCGCCCCGGCTTGCAGGTGCGTATCGACGCGAACGGCTCCGGCCACCCCCTGAGCCCCGGTTCCAGTTCCGGTCCCGGGTCCGGGTTCCGTTCCAGCTCCGGGTCCGGTTCCCGCTACTGTTCCAGGTCCGGTCGGGAGATGTCGGGCGCTCCGCGCCTCGACATCTCCCGACATTTCATGATGTGCGCCCACCGGGAAGACCGCGCGGGTGACGGTGCCGGGACTCGGCCGGAAGTCCTGGTCTGGGTCCTCGGCGTTCAGCCGGACCTCGATGGCGTGCCCGGCGAACGTGATGTCGTCCTGCTTCAGACGCAGCGGCCTGCCCTCGGCGATGGCGAGCTGCTCGGCGACGATGTCGATCCCGGTGACCGCCTCCGTCACGGGGTGCTCAACCTGGATGCGCGCGTTGACCTCAAGGAAGTAAAACTCGTCGCGGTCGACGTCAACGAGGAACTCGACGGTGCCCGCCCCCCGGTAACGCAGCCGCTCGCCGAGAGCGACAGCCGCCGTGCGGAGCCGGGTCCGCAGCTCGTCGCCGAGCCCTGGGGCGGGTGCCTCCTCGATGAGCTTCTGGTAGCGCCGCTGCACGGAGCAGTCCCGGTCGCCCAGGTGGATGACGTGCTCCCCGTCGCCGAGCAGTTGCACTTCCACGTGCCGCCCGCGCTCGACGTACCGTTCCAGGTACACGCGCGGATCGTCAAAGGCGGCCTCGGCTTCGGCGCTGGCCACCGCGACGGCCTCAGCGAGCTCGCGAGCATCGCGGACCACCCGCAGCCCGCGTCCCCCGCCGCCGCCCGCGGCCTTAACGAGCACCGGGTACCCGATCCGCCCGGCAACCGCTGCGGGGTCCCCGGCTTCACCTGGCCTTGCGGCACTCAAGGGCGAATCGTCGCTGGCCTTGTGGCCCGCAAGGCCGGATAGATCGTCCTTGTGGCCCTCAGGGCTCACATGGCCGCCGGGCAGGACGGGCAAGCCAGCCGAGATCGCGTGCTCGCGGGCGGCCAGCTTGTCTCCGCTAGCCTCAAGCGTCTCTGGAGTTGGCCCGATGAACACGATGCCCGCCGCCGCGCAGGCCCGGGCCAGCCGCGCGTTCTCCGACAGGAACCCGTAACCGGGGTGGACCGCGTCCGCGCCGGCCGCGACGGCCGCGCCCGCGACCGCGTCCACGTTGAGGTAGCTGGCGGACGCGGGGGCAGGACCGATCCGGATGACCTGGTCCGCGAGCCGCGCGGGCAGCGACCCGGCGTCGGCGTCGGAGACGGTAAGCACGGTCTCGATGCCCAGCCGCCGGCAGGTCCGGATGACCCGGACGGCGATCTCCCCCCGGTTGGCGACCAGCACCCGCCGCAGCGCGCGGTACCCGCTCACGCCGCCAACCTAAGGGCCTGATAACAGCAAGAGGCGCGCAGCGCCTGGGCCGTGGATGTGGCTTTGGTGTCGCTACAGCGACACCAAAGCCACATCCACGCGCTAGCAGCGCAGGCGAGCGCCCGCCTGCACGGATAACAGCAACTGGCGCTTGCGCCAAGGCTGCCGGGCTGGGGTGCGTTCACGCGTCCGGCTCGATCAGCAGCAGCGTGGCGCCGGCGGCGGCGAACTCGCCGTTCTCGAGGCAGATCCGCGACACGCGGCCCGCCGTGCCCGCGTGCACCGAGTTCATCAGCTTCATCGTTTCGACGATCGCGACGACCGTGTCGGGCGACACGGTATCGCCGACTTGCACGAACGGGTCCGCCCCCGGCCTGGGCGCGCGGTAGAACGTCCCCGGCAGCGGCGCCGCCACAGCGGCCAGCTCGTCAGCGCCGGCCCCCTGAGACCCGTCAGCCCCGGCCGCCCGGGTGTCCCCGGCAGTCCCGGTCTTCTCCACCTGGGGCGCGCCGCCCGGCATTTCCGAAGCACCCTCCGAAGCACCCTCCGAAGCGCCCGCAGTGCCGTCCGTGGCCGGCGTGACCACAGTGGGCTCAGCGAGCAGCTGGGACTCCTCGGTCCAGCCGCCGCCGGGCGCGCGCCGCAGCGTCAGCCGGAAGCGGGGCGTCTGGACGTCGAGCGAGTCGTACGGCAGCGAGTCGAGCAACGCCAGGATGTCCGCGACATCCTCATTCGTCAGGTCCATGATGCTCGTCCCGTGTGTTCCCTTCATGATCACGAAGACTTTTAGGCGCTATAACGCGTAAAAGTCTTCGCGAAACGAAAAGTCTTCGCGATCATCGTGCGTTCTCAAATCCGCTATTTCCCGATTTACGCCCATAAAGGTGCCCCAGCCGGGATGCCGCGCCACCACCGCTCACAGCGGCTTCCCGAACAGCGCGAGGACATGATCGGCCGCGCGGGGCTTCGGGGCCCCAGCCGGCCCCACGTCCCGTGCCGCCCAGACCGTCTCGGGTCGGGACTGCAGCAGTACGACCCGAGACTCAGCAGAGGCACCAGAGGCACCAGAGGCGGCAGGAGCAGACTGCGTGAACGGTGCCTCGAGGATCGCCCACTCGATGTCCTGCGGCGCGCCGTAGTGCGCCTCGACGCGGCGGGCGACGGCGGCCAGGGCCCGGATCTCGTCGTCCGTCAGGCACGGCGTGTCCCGCAGCTCGGCCGGGGTGTCGCGCACCGCTACCCAGCCCAGTTCGCTCGGTGCCGCCGCCGGCCCGCCGCCCTCAGGGGCCACGTCAGACGGGGCTGCCTCCCCGGGGGCGACGGAGGACGGGGAGGGCGGAGCCAACGAACCGTTCTGGATAGGGATGTGGATCTTCTCCTTGGGGGAGACGCGGCGGCTGGTGATCTCCCCGGTGATCTTGCTGATGACCCACGAGTCCGGGGTCACGTCACCGGAGACGAGCGCCGAGCCAAGACCCCAGGTCCCCTCGATCGCCACGACGGAGCGGTCCCCGGTGACGGGGGAGCGGGTGAACATCACTCCGGCGGCGCGGGGGGCGACCATGCGCTGCACGACGACCGCCATCGCGATCCCGGCCTCTGGCAGGCCGAGGCGGCGGCGGTAGGCGACCGACTCGTCGTTGTAGAGCGACGCCCAGCAGCGGCGGACGTAGCCGAGCACGGCAGCGGAGCCGGTCACCCCGAGGTAGGTGTCCTGCAGGCCGGCGAACGACGCCTCCGCGCTGTCCTCGACCGTCGCCGACGACCGCACGGCCACGTCGACGTCCCCCTCCGCGTCCGACCCGAGGGCGGCGTACCCGGATGAGATCGCGGCAGCGACCTCATCCGGCAGCGGCGCTTCCGTGACCAGCGCGCGCAGGCGGGCGGCCACGGCGGAGATCCCGGCCAGGTCGCCCGCGCCGAGCGCCTCAACCGAGGCGCGGTGCGCGCCGGAAGGGTCGATAGCCGCCATCGCCGCGGCGAACGCCTCGACGGTGACGACGAACCCGGGCGGCACCGCGACCCCCGCCCGGGCGAGTTCGCCGAGAGACGCGCCCTTCCCGCCGACGGCGCCAACGCCAACCCCGGACCCGGACCCGGACCCGGCAGCCACGCCGGACCCAGCCACGACGCCGCCCGCGCCAGCGGTGCCGGCCGCGCTCGCGCCCGCCTCCCTGAGCGTTACAACGAAGGTCACGCGTTCTCCAAGACCCGGACGGTGCCGCGGTCGCCGTCCACCCGGATGCGGTCCCCGGTCCTGATCCGCTTAGTCGCGTCGCCGCAGCCGACGACCGCGGGCATCCCGTACTCGCGGGCCACGATCGCCGCGTGCGACATCGAGCCGCCGATGTCGGAGACAGCCGCCTTGATCTTCGCGAACACCGGCGCCCAGGACGGCGCGGTGACCGGGACGACGAGGATCTCGCCTTCGCGCAGCTGGGAGATCTCCGACACGTCGAACAAGACCCGCGCCACGCCCTCGACAACCCCTGACGAGGCGGCGACGCCGACGACCTCGTCCGGGTCCGGGTTCAACCACGACTGGATCCGCTCCTGCGTGATGCCCCACAGCATGCGGACCGCCGGGTCGTTCAGCGCCTCAGGCACCGGGCCGAGGGCCGCCGGCGGCGACCAGTCCTTCAAAACCGAAAGCATCCGCTTCCGCTCGGCGATGATCGGCCGGAAGTGCCGGGCGCCCAGCGGCGGCGTGCCGCCCGCCCAGGCCAGCGAGACGTCCGCGAGCGCCTGGTCGATCTCGGTGTGGTGCAGGTGGAACACGTCGTCGGGCTCGGCGAGCACGCCGACGCGCGCGAGCAGCGCCCCGAACTCCTTGACCTTCTGGAAGAAGCGGGTCGTGAACCAGTGCTCGCAGTAGAACTTGTGGTCCTCGACGAACGGGAACACCAGGCGGCACAGGCCCAGCATCTGGTCGAAGGCCGCCTTCTCGTCGTCGGTCGGCAGCAGCGCGCGGTACTCGGACGCGATCCGGTCCCGCTCCTTGATCAGCTGCGACGTCGGGCGCGGGGGAATGCCCCCGGCCCGCTCGGCCGCCACGTACCCGGGCAGCGCGGCGAACGGCACGGTCAGATCGTCGTTCCACGACAGGTGGTGGTGGTAGAAGCCGTCACCGGAGGAGACGTGGAACCACGGGTCGCGGGCCTTGGCGAACGCGTCGAGCCACTCGGCGCCCGCGTCGCCGCGGGATTCCAGCGCGGTCAGCACATCCGAAGCCTGGCACCCGTCGGTGAACAGGTCGTCCACCCCGAGCGAGACCGCGAGCCGGGCGAGGCTCTTCAGCTCGTCGTCGGGCCGGTACATGATCACGTCGATGCCGGCCACCATGCGGGCGACCGTCTGGTCGCTGATCTCCGGCCACGCCTGCTGGCAGAACTGGAAGAACACCACGTACGCGCCGTACCCGAGCATCAGCATCTCGGTGTGGTGGTGCCACATCTTGGAGTACAGCGAGAGCACCCGGTGGAAGCGCTCGTGCAGGTAGTGGTTCTGCGAGACACCGCTGGCAGAGAAGACCGCGCCGGACGGCTCCCACTCCGGCAGCGAGGGAACGGTGATCGACTCGATCTCCGCGATCAGCGCCCGCAGCCGGTCCTTCCACCCCTCGTACAGGGAGTCCCAGTTCTCGAAGTAGTACCCCGCGCGCGGCCCGAACTCGGCAGCCCGCCGCTCGATCTCCGCCGGGTCAAGCACCGGGTTCGCGGTGATGTAGACGCGCCCGTTGACGATCCGGTGCTCGATCCCCAGCGTGGTCGGGAACACGAACAGCCGCGCCGTGTTGGCGCCGATCGCCTGGTAGGGGACTTCCCCGGTGATCGTGTCGAACGCCGGCATCGGCTCGGGGAAGTGCATGGAGTTGTAGAACCAGAAGCGGTTGTCGTCTTCTGGCTGGAAACGGGTGAAGTACTGGTACATGGAGCGCCAGTTCTCCGCGCCGGGCACGTCCTCGATCTGCGAGGGAAGCGGGAAGCCTGCTTGTTCCGTCATTGGAAGCCCCTGGATAAGGAACGTTACATTTTGTAGTCGTTCTGGGTGCGCGCATAGTCGATGAACGCGTCCAAGGAGGACGGGTCGGCCATCGCGCTCGTGTTGGCGGCCTTCTCCAGCGGCACGCCCATCAGCAGCCGGCGGACGGGGACCTCGAGCTTCTTCCCGGTCAGCGTCGTGGGGATGGCGGGCACCTGGATGAACTTGTCCGGCACGTGCCGCGGCGTGTACTCGCGTCGCAGCCGTGTCTTGATCTCGCCGATGATGTCGTCGTTCAGCGTCAGCCCGTCGGCCAGCTTGACGAACATCGGCATGAAGAAATGCCCGCCGGGAAGGTCAAGGTTGACCACGATCGCGTCGTCGACCTCCTTGATACCCTCCAGGACGTTGTAGATCTCGGCGGTGCCGATCCGGACCCCGAAGCGGTTCAGGGTCGCGTCGGACCGGCCGAGCACGAACGTGCCGCCGCGCGGGGAGACCCGGAAGAAGTCGCCCTGCCGCCACACGCCCGGCCACTCGTCGAAGTACGTTCCCTTGTAGCGCGACATGTCATCGTCGTCGCCCCAGAACTTCACCGGCATCGACGGCAGCGGCTTGGTGATCACCATCTCGCCGACTTCGTCGACGACGGGCTCGCCCGCGTCGTTGAACGCGTACGCGGCGACGCCCAGGTTCCGGTGCTGGTGCTCGCCCGCGTACTCCGGCAGCGTCGGCGAGCCGCCGGTGAACCCGGCGCACACGTCGGTCCCGCCGGAGCCGACGTGCAGCCACAGGTCCCGCTTCACGTTCCGGTAGAACCACGCGTACACCTCGGGCGACACGGGCGACCCGGCCAGCATCACGCACTGCAGGGCCGACAGGTCGTACTTGTCCTTCGGGACGACGCCCCGCTTGGCGAGCATGTCCGCGTAGGCGGGCGAGCCGCCGAACAGCGTGACTTTCGCGTCAGCGGCCATCCGCCACAGCGCGTCCGGCTCGGGGTAGCCGGGGTTCCCGTCGTACAGCAGCGGCTTCACCCCGAGGACCAGGGAGGTGACCATGAAGTTCCACATCATCCACCCGGTGGTGGTGTAGAAGAACAGCACGTCGGCGTCGGACAGGTTCATGTTCAGGTGCTGCAGCTTCAGCTGCTCGAGCAGGATGCCGCCGTGGCTGTGGGTGATCGCCTTCGGGAGTCCGGTGGTGCCGCTGGAGAAGAGAATCCACAACGGCATAGAGAACGGTCCGTAGTGATACGTGAACTCCTCCCGCGAAACCACGGGTCCGGAGAGCAGCTCGGGCCAGGACTCCGCGTTGTCCGCCGGGGCGGGCACGTCGCCGAACGGCAGGTAGATCACGTGCTCCAGGCAGGTGAGGTCGTCGACGATCTGCCTCAGCTCGCCGGAGCGGTCGTAGGACTTGCCGTTGTAGTTGTAGCCGCCGGTGCAGATCAGCACGGTCGGCTGCAGCTGCCGGAAGCGGTCAAGGACGCCCCGCCACCCGAAGTCAGGGGAGACGCTCGTCCAGATCGCCCCGATCGACGTGGTCGCGAGCATGGCGATGACCGCCTCGGGGATGTTCGGCAGCGTCGACGCGACCCGGTCGCCCGGCTTGACGCCCATGTCCCGCAGCCGGGTCGCCAGGGTCCTGATGGCCGGGCCGAACTCGTCCCAGTACAGGGGCGTCACGGGGACGGATTCAGAGTGGTAGTACAGCGCGACCTCGCCGGGCGCCTCCTTGCGCATGACGTTCTCGGCGAAGTTGAGCCGCGCGCCGGGGAACCACTCGGCGCCGGGCATCTCGCGCCGGCCGAGGACCGCGGTCGGCTGGGTCTCGGCGATGATGTCGTTGTAGTCCCAGATGGCCTGCCAGAAAGCGTCGGTCTCCGTGACCGACCACTGCCACAGGGCCGGGTAGTCGCTGAAGTCCAGGCCGCGGGTCTCTTTCAGCCAGCGCATGAAAGCGGTGATGTTGGCGCTGGCGACGCGCTCGGGGGACGGTGTCCACAGCAGGTCGCCCGGCTTCACCGGGCCCATGACCGGGTCGTCGGCGGACAAGTCCATGACAACGCTAAGAGAATCGGCGGCTTCACTCACATGGCCGAGGTTCGCATAAGGGACGGCAGGCCGGCAATGGGAACGCGGACTAGTTGTCGAGTGGTGATCTTAGGGCTGGGCACAGCCTTCACCCAGGGCAGACGGCCCCCGGGGGCGGAGAGCAAAAGAGCTGATCGTAGCAGCCTCGCCGGGGCGCCGGCGCCATCCGCCGCGGACGCGGTTAGAACATATGATCTAACTATACCGGATTTATCAGATTTCCTGATAATTTCTTGTCAGATTTCCTGACGATCTGCGGTGTTACGGGAGGGCTCCATGGGGCGTGCCGGTCCTGTGATCAGCCTTATATTCGGCGGGATGTTCGACGTGTAGCATCGAGGGAATGCAGATCGATTCGCTAACGGCCGTTGACGTCCATGTGCACATCGAGGTCGACCGCCACGGGCACTATTCCCTGGACGATGAGCTGATCGAGGCGTCCGCCAAGTACTTCAGGGCGGGCCATGACCGCACGCCGACGCTTGAGCAGATCGCCGACCTGTACCGCGGGCTGAACATGGCGGCCGTCGTGTTCACGGTGGACGCGTCCACGGCGAGCGGGCACGCGGCGATCTCAAGCGAGGAGATCGCGACGCAGGCCGCCGCGCACGCCGACGTGCTGATCCCGTTCGGCTCCGTCGACCCGTTGCGCGGCGCGGCCGCGGTCGCGCAGGCGCGCTCGCTGGTGCGCGACTACGGGGTGAAAGGCTTCAAGTTCCATCCCACCATGCAGGGGTTCGCGCCGAACGACCAGGCGTTCTACCCGCTGTGGGAAGAGATCGAGTCCCTTCGCGTGCCGGCGCTCTTCCACACCGGCCAGACCGGGATCGGCGCGGGGCTGCCCGGCGGCCGGGGCCTCAAGCTGCGCCTGTCGGACCCGATGCTCGTCGACGACGTGGCCGCCGATTTCCCCGAGCTCACCGTGATCCTCGCGCACCCGTCCGTGCCGTGGGCGTCGTCGTCGATCTCGATCGCCACGCACAAGTCGAACGTGTACATCGACCTGTCCGGCTGGTCGCCCAAGTACTTCCCCGCCGACCTG
>Ga0310811_10002941_pt1 | contig 21413 bp, 21 predicted proteins | sample YCmetagenome_FD_207642 | JGI IMG/M metagenome (GOLD analysis project Ga0310811, IMG submission 207642) | Soil microbial communities from experimental microcosm in Duke University, North Carolina, United States - YC | ecosystem: Engineered > Artificial ecosystem > Soil microcosm > Unclassified ...
ACTTGTAGCCACCAGTCGCGGCAGGGCAAGCTTGGCCGCCGATCGATCGTACGGTTGCGCTCGATCCAGTGACGAAGGCGATGGCGCGTCTGCAAGCGGACGCGTCTTTCGGTGAAATCGTCCGGGCTGTGTAGGAGGAAGCGTAATGTCCCAAGCCGTGAGCCATGACTCCGCCCTGGAATCCCCAACCATGCGGCGGGTTTCCTGGCGTCTGATGCCTTTCCTGATGATGGCCTACCTTCTGTGTTACATCGACCGCGTGAATGTCGGGTTTGCCTCGCTGCAGATGAACAAGGCGGTCGGCATTGATCCAAAGATCTATGGCCTCGGAGCCGGCATCTTCTTCATCGGCTATTTCATCCTCGAAGTGCCGAGCAATCTCGCGCTCGAGCGCTTCGGTGCGCGCAAATGGATCGCGCGCATCATGCTCACGTGGGGGGCAGTATCGGCTGCCTTCGCTTTGATCGGTGGGCCTATCTCGTTCCTTGTGCTGCGCTTCCTGCTCGGAGCGGCCGAGGCGGGCTTCTTTCCCGGCGTGATCCTCTATCTCACCTATTGGTACCCCGCGGAGTATCGCGCCAAGATCGTGGGAATCTTCATGGTGGCCATCCCGGTGGCCGGCCTGATCGGCTCGCCCATCTCGGGTGCGATCCTCGGCATGGATGGCATCCTGGACCTGGGCGGCTGGCAATGGATCTTCATCCTCGAGGCCGTGCCCACGCTCGTGCTGGGCGTGGTGGCCTACACCTGCCTGACCGACAAGCCGGAACAGGCGACTTGGCTCGCTCCGGACCAGCGCGCTTGGCTGATCGCCAAGCTCGAGGGTGAACGCCGGCGCGCGCCGCGCCTCCAGCACGCTTCGGTCTGGAAGGTGATGACCAACAAGTATGTGCTGATCATGGCCCTGGTCTATGCCGGGGCGTCGGGCGCGTCGACGTCCCTGGCGCTGTGGATGCCCCAGCTCGTCAAGTCGTTCGGCCTCACCAACTTCAACACCGGCCTGGTGACGGCCGTGCCGTTCGGCATCGCCGCGGTCTGGATGATCCTGTGGGGCCGCAGTTCCGACCGCACCGGTGAGCGGGTCTGGCACAACGCCCTGCCGTTGGCGTGGATGGTGCTGGCCATGCTGGGCACCTTCTTCGTGATCGGCAATCTGCCGCTCACGATTACCCTGCTCACCTTGATCGCGGCCGGGACTTACGCCAGCAAAGGGCCATTCTGGGCCTTGTCGTCCGAATGGCTGGGTCCCACCGTCGCCGCCGCAGGGCTGGCCCAGATCAACGCGCTTGGCAACCTGTCGGCCTTCTTCTTCAATTACATGATCGGCTGGATCAAGGACGAGACCGGCAGCTTCCCGATGGCGATGCTGCCGATCGCTGCCGTTGCCACGATAGGAACGATCTGTGTCCTGGTGATTGGTCGCAATCAACCTCGGACAGTGCCCGTGGCTGCCTGAGTGTTGCACCCTTGGCCTCGTCGCCGTATCGCGATGAGGATCCACCAGGTGTTCACGTCGTGTGAGCCTTCATCGGGCGGACACGCCAATTGGCAGAGAAGGGGAGAGAAGTGATGCAGGCCAGAAGATTGTCCCGACGCGCGGTCGTCGCAGGAGCGATGGCGGGCATTGCAGCCGGGACGATGCTGGCTCCGGCCGGCGCCCAGGACTTCTCGGGAAAGCCGATCACGATCGTCGTGCCCTTCGGTCCCGGCACGGTCAACGACATCATCGCGCGTCTGCTCGCCCAGGACATGACCGGCACGCTGGGCCAAAGCGTCATCGTCGAGAATCGCGCCGGCGCCACGGGCAACATCGCGACCGACTACGTCGCCAAGTCGCGGCCCGACGGCCACACGCTGCTGATCGCCTCCACGAGCCTCCTCCTGAACCAGGTTACCGGCAACGCAACCGCCGACCTGACCAAGGACTTCGTGCCAGTCGCCTTCAGCGGCAGCACTTTCTATTCGACCTTCGTGCCCAACGAGTTTCCAGTGAAGACTGTCGCCGAGCTCGTCGAGCTCGCCCGCCAGCAGCCCGGCAAGCTCAACTACGCGGGCTATGTCGGCGGTGTGCCGCAGTTCCTCGGCGAGATGCTCAATCGCGCCGCCAAGATCAACACCGTCATGGTGCCCTACAAGAGCACGACCGACGCGCTGGTCGACCTGATGGCCAACCGCATCCAGATCTGGTTCACCCCCGTTGCCTCGGGCGTGCCGGTCCAGAGCGGCAAGCAGGCGCGCATGATCGCCGTCACCGGCGACACGCGAGCGCGCGTTCTGCCCGACATTCCGACATTCAAGGAGGCGGGCTATCCCGAGATGACCGTCGACGTCGCCTACTTCCTGCTGGCGGCGAAGGGCACGGCCCAGCCTCTCGTCGACAAGCTCTCCGGCGCCATCGACAAGGCGCTGCAGAATCCGAAGATCAAGGAGGCCCTGCTCCCCCAGGGCGTCGAGGAAAAGCGCGGGACGCCCAGCGAGGTGGCTTCTTATCTCGCCGCCGAAATGCGCCGCTGGGGCGACATCATCAAGCTCTCGGCGCCGGCTACCGGAAAATAGTCGAATTCGTTGCTTGGAAGCGCATCTCCCAGGAAAACTGCGCTCTAGATCACGCCTTCGCTCTCCAGCGCGCGCAGATCGTCCGCGGTAAGGCCCAGCAGCCCGCCGTAGACCTCCGTGTTGTGCTGGCCGAGGCTGGGGCCAAGCGTGTCGACGCCGCCCGGCGTGGCAGTGAGGCGGGGCACCACGTTCGGAACGGCGAGATCGCCGGCGCGCGGGTCGCTCACCCGAATGATGTTGCCGCGCGCCGCATAGTGCGGGTCGCGGAACAGCTCGTCGACCGAGGCCACGATGCCGCACGGCACTTCGGCGGCGTCGCACAGCCGGACGGCCTCCTGTTGCGTGTGTTCCTTCGCCCAGGCGGCGACCAGGCCATCGACCGCGGCGCGCTGCTTCTCGCGCTTGGCGATGGTGCCGTAGATGCCGTTGCCGGCCACTTCGGGACAGCCCATCAACTGGGCCATGCGGGCGAAGATCTTGTCGTTGGTGCAGGCAATGGCGATCCAGCGTCCATCGCCGGTCTGGTAATGGCTGTGCGGACAGACGTTGGGGGCCGCCGCACCCATGCGCTGGCGAATGAATCCGACCTTGTCGTAAGCCGGCGCCATCTCGTCGAGGATACGGAAGATCGGCTCGTAAAGCCCGATGTCGATCTGCTGGCCGCGGCCGCTTGCGTCGCGGGCGCGCAGCGCCATCATCACCCCAAGCGCGCCGTAGAGGCCGGCCATGTAGTCCGCGAGCGTGGCCGAGCCCGGCGTTACCGGCGGCCCGTCGGGGTCGCCGGCCAGGAAGGAGATGCCGCCGAAGGCATTGCCGATCCGCCCGAAGCCGGGCTTGTGGCTGTAGGGCCCGGTCTGGCCGTAGCCCGAGACGCGCAGCATCACGAGGCGCGGATTGGCGGCGCTCAGCACGTCCCAGCCGAGACCCCAGCCTTCGAGCGTGCCCGGCTGGAAGTTCTCGGTCAGCGCGTCGGCCTTGGCGATGAGCTGCTGGAGGATCGCCGCACCCTTGGGCGACTTGAGATTGAGCGTCACCGACTTCTTGTTGCGCGCTTCCGAGAGCCAGACCAGCGTGTCGCCGCACTCGCTGACCGTTCCGAGCCGGCGGCATGGGTCGCCGATCTTGGGCTGCTCGACCTTGATCACCTCGGCGCCGAACTCCGCCATGATGGTCGCGCAGTACGGTGCGGCGATGTAGGTGGCGATGTCGATGACGCGCAGCCCGGCCAGCGGGCGGTTGTCTGGAGCACTGTCGGACACGATGCGGTTCCTCATTTACTTCCTTGAACTGACTTGCAGGCAGAGCCCTGGCCTGCGCCCTGCGGCGCCTCACAAGGCCTGGCGGACCTTCGGCATGACCTCGGTGGCGAACAGATTGAGGGTGTCGACCACCTGCGCATGCGGCATGCCGACCCAGTGCACGGACAGGATCATGCGGTTGACGCCGAGGCGCCGCTTGTAGCCGACGATCTGCTCGGTGACCTCGTCGGGCGATCCCAGCAGGAAGCGGTCGCGGGTGAGCTCGTCGAAGGCGAGCGAGAGGTCGTCGTCTCCCGTGGGCATCGCCTTCTGCTGCCCCCATTGCTGGTAGACCTTGTACTTCTCCTCGAGGTACGGGCGCGCCAGCCGGATCGCCTCGGCGCGGGTGCGGGCAACGAAGATCTCGCGCATCAGCGGCAGCTCGTCGGGCATCGGCTTGCCCAGTCCGGCCAGGGCCTGCTTGTAGAGTGACAGCTGGCGCTCGATCGTATCCATCCGCTGGTGCGGGTTGATGAACCAGGTGTCGGCCAGGCGCGCGGCCCGCCGCACCGCGGCATCGGCATTGGCGCCGAGCCAGATCGGCGGATGGGGGCTCTGGACCGGCTTCAGCGACACCGTCGCCCGATCCAGCTCGAAATGCGTGCCCTTCATCGAGACGTCGTTCTCGGTCCACAGCCGCTTGATGGCTTCGAGATTCTCCTCCAGGCGCTGCACGCGCTCCTGCGCCGTGGTGCCGAACGCCTTGAACTCGATGTCGCGGTATCCCAGCCCGGCACCGAACACCAGGCGCCCGCCCGACATGACGTCGAGCGTCGCCAGCTGCTCGGCGATATCGAGCGGCTTGTGCAGCGACAACAGGATGATGCCGGTGATGATGCGCATGCGCTCGGTCTCGGCCAGCAGGCGCGCCAGCAACGGGATCAGCTGGTATTGCTGGAGCGGCGCCGCCGCATAGTGCATGCCGGTGAGCAGGTCGGAGAATCCCAGCTGGTCGGCCAGGCGCACCTGCGCCTTCACTTCCTCGAACCGCTTCCGCATGTCGTCGCCGGCGTGATACTGCCCGCGCACGAACAGGCCGTACGTGAGATCGCTCATCCTGCAACTCCCCTTCGCGCTGCGCTGCTGCTCCGCTTCGTTGCATGGTCCGAAACGCCGTGCAATCGCCGCCAGAGGAAGGATCCCTCGCAAGGCTCGGAATGACACCAAGGCGGTCATCCCGAGCTTCGCGAGGGATCTTCAGATTCTACAACTCCCGATCGAAAACAGCGGCGCCGATGAATTCACAGCGGCGGCGCGGCGCGGCGCAAGCACGGGGCCCTCCCTCCCACGGACGAAAAGGGCTATTCTCGCGGGGCGTACTCTTGGCACCGACACCGGGCGACGGACATCCGCCGACGCCATCAGCGAGGAGAATCCGCATGCTCTCGAGGGAAGAGAACGAACTGATCACCCGCACCGGCCCCGGAACGCCGATGGGCAATGCGATGCGGCGCTATTGGGTCCCGGCTTGCCTGTCGAGCGAGATCGACGAGCCGGACGGGGCGCCGGTGCGCGTCAAACTGATGAGCGAGGAGCTGGTTGCCTTCCGCGACACCGAGGGCCGCATCGGCCTCGTCGAGGAGTATTGTCCGCATCGCCGCGTGTCGCTCTATTTCGGGCGCAACGAGGAATGCGGCCTGCGCTGCATCTATCACGGCTGGAAGTTCGACGTGACCGGCGCCTGCGTCGATCAGCTGAACGAGCCGGCGGAACTTCAGTTCAAGCACAAGGTGCGGTTGACCGCTTATCCGACCTGCGAGCTGGGCGGCATCGTCTGGGCCTATCTCGGGCCGGCCGACCAGATGCCGCCGCCGCCGAAATTCGCCTGGACGCAGGTGCCCGAACCGCAACGCCACGTCACCAAGGTCATCGAGGAATGCAACTACCTGCAGGCCCTCGAAGGCGGCATCGATACCTCGCACGCGCCCATCCTGCACCGCCTGCTGACCGACAACTCGACCCGCGGTGGCCTCAAGCCGTCGAACCCCTTCGTACGCGGCAAGGCGCCGAGCCTGCGGGTCGACATCACCGACTACGGTTATCTCTATGCCGGGGTGCGGCCGCTCGGCGACTCCGACATCCACGTGCGGACCTATCACTTCATCATGCCGTTCCACCAGATCCGGCCGTCGCGCTCGGAAAGCGGATTGCCGACCGATGCCGGCCATATCTGGGTGCCGATCGATGACTACAATTGCATGGTCTACAACTGGATCTACAGCACCTCCGGCGCGCCGCTGACCGCGGAGGACCGGCTCGAGCGCGGCCTCGGCAACGGCCCCTTGCATGTCGACCCGAAGACCTTCCGCTCGTTCCAGAACCGGACGAACAATTACGGCCTCGATCGCGCGGTGCAGAGGACCGAGACCTACAGCGGCATCGACGGCATCAATCAGCAGGACCGTGCCTTGCAGGAAAGCATGGGCCGCATCATCGATCGCAGCCGCGAGCATCTCGGCCCCGCCGACAAGGCGATCATCCAGGCGCGCAAGCTGTTGCGCGAAGCGGTGAAGGCGGTCGAAGCCGGACACTCACCCGCCGGCACCGGCACCAGCTACTATACGGTCAAGGCCGGCGAGAACGTCTTCGCGCGCGACGCCGACTGGCACCGGGCGCTGGCACCCGACATCACCAGGGACAAGATTCTGCAGACCGTTTAGGGCGGCTTCTCGGTGCATCCCCGCCGCGAAAGCGCGGTCGATCCTCCTGAAGTGGAATACCCTTAGTTGGCACGTCGTCAACGAACGGCGGCAGGCGCACCGAGGTTGCGCCGCGCGGTCCGATCACGGCCGGTGATCGATGTCGGTGTCTGCTTACGAGGCGCCGGCGGTCGACTTCGCGGTGACGGCTCGAGGGGCCAGGGCCGCCCAGGCAACCGCGGCGTCGCTGGCGGAAACCCGCGGCAGCCTGGATCGGGAACGGACAATGAAGAGTGAATCAGAGAGCGAGCGCGGGACGGTGCGAGGCCGTTGGCGCGCCGATCCGCTCGACTCGAAACGTTCTCCTCGGCGGGTGGCGCAGCAACTCGTGCTCCGGCACTGACCGGTCCAGCCAGTCCATGCGCTGTGCGCGTCTCAACACCGCCATCTGTCGCTCCTGGTAGGGCGCTACGTCAGCGTTCGCCTCGATGGTCAGGATCGCATAAGCCTCGGGCCAGCCCTCCGACGCGGGGCGCCAGATGCCGGCGAAATAGAACCAGTCGCCGTCAGCCAGCGAGAATGCGTAGCGCTGGTCGCGACGGCTGACGAGGAACTCCGAGGCGGGGACCAGGCAGCGATGGCTGGGAAACGTCCGGCCCTCGGCGCGCACGAGCGTGAACGGCCGGTCGCCCCGCTGCCTCGGACGGAGGCCCCACGCCAGCTCGACCATCTCCACGCCATCGTCGCCGTACCGTACGATGATGCGGTGTTCGTGGAGTGGGGCGTCCAGGTCGAATGTGGTCGCCTTCATGAGTTGGAACATAACAGGAACATAGATCAGGCGCAACGGCGGCGGGAGCAGGGACATGTGCAATGACTATCGCCTTCACGTGGGGGCCGGGACGATCGCCGACGACTTCTCCAACATCAAGATCAGGATCCGCTTCCCCGAAGGCACGCCGAACATCGAGCCGCGGGACGACATCAAGATCACCGACACCGCGCCGATCGTGCGCACGGTCGAGGGCGAGCGCGACTCGGGCGAGCTCGTGCAGCGCCGCTGGAGCTGGCCGGGGCAGAACCGCCGGCCGGTCTATAATTTCCGTTCGGAGAACCGCGAGTTCGCGTCGGGTCGCTGCCTGATCATCGCCGACGGCTTCTACGAGTTCACCGATCCCAAGGAGCCCAAGAAGAAGCGCAAGGACAAGTGGCTGTTCACCCGGCGCGGCGAGTCGTGGTTCTGCATCGCCGGCATCTGGCGGAAGAACGCCGATGTCGGCGAAGCCTTCACCATGCTGACCATGGCGCCGGGCCCCGATATCGCGCCGTACCACGATCGCCAGATCGCGATCCTAGAGCGCGCCCAATGGGCCGACTGGCTGGATCCCTCGGTGCCCGCACGCTCGCTGTTGAAACCGCTTCCGGAAGGCTCGCTGGCCATCGAGCAGGTCGGATGACATTGGCACTCTGCCGGACCGCGCCGAGGGCTTCGGTCCGCGACTGATTTCAAGGCTTTTCGGAATGTCGGGAAGAATGCGTCGTGATGCGGCTCGCACGCTGGCGGCGCACGTCCGGCCACAGGAAATGGAACCGTCCTTTCTCACGCACAAACTCTCTGGTTCACGTGTCTTGTGCTTTGGAGCCCTCCCGTTCGAGCAGGGTGCGCTTGCGCTCGACACCCCAGGCGTATCCGGAGAGCGCACCGTCCTTGCGGATCACGCGATGGCAGGGAATGGCGACCGCGAGATTGTTGGCGGCACACGCCGCGGCGACCGCGCGGGCCGCGTTTGGCGAGCCGATACGCCGCGCGATCTCGGCGTAGGAAACAGTCTCCCCGACATGGATTTCCCGCAGCGCCTGCCAGACGCGCTGTTGGAAGGCCGTACCGCGGACATCGAGAGGAAGATGCAGGCCGATCTCGGGCTTCTCGACGAACCCGACGACCCGTGCCACCAGGGCTTCGTAGTCGGCATCACCGCCAATCAGGCGCGCCTTCGGAAAGCGGTCCTGGAGCATGCGAACGAGCGCGTCCGGATCGTCGCCGAGCAGGATCGAGGCGACGCCTTTTTTGCTCGAGGCGACGAGGATGGCGCCAAGCGATGTCTGGCCGACTGCGAACCTGATTTCCTCGTTCGCACCGCCGACGCGATACCGTGACGGCGTCATGCCCAGCATGTCGGTCGATTTCTCGTAGAACCGTCCGCTCGAGTTGAAGCCGGCATCGTAGATCGCCTCCGTGACCGTGTTCCCGAAGGCAAGTCCGTGGCGGACCCTTTTCGCGCGCTGGGCGGCGGCATAGTCCTTCGGCGTCAGGCCGGTCGTGGCCTTGAACAGGCGATGGAAGTAGCTCGGGCTGCGGCCGACCGCGCCTGCCAGAACCTCGAGCAAGGGCTCTTCCTCGCTTGCCTCGATCAGTCGACACGCCTTCGCGACCAGGGCGGCATTCTCGACGTCGATCGAAGGGCCGTCCGGGTTGCAGCGCCGGCACGGTCGGAAGCCTGTCGCTTTCGCGCTCGCCAGGCTGTCATGGAATTGAACGTTCCGGGGATTGGCGGTCCGTGAGGGGCACGATGGCCGGCAATAGACGCCGGTCGTCGAAACCGAGTACCAAAAATGCCCGTCCGCGGATTTGTCGCGCGCGACGAGGCGGGCCCATCGTGGATCATCGGCCACGGATGGGACCTCTTGTCTCGGGGTCCTGTCAGACGTCACGGACATGGTCTTACGCTTCCGGTACTGGATCAAAAGATGGGGCCTGGCGTCATTGGATACACTCCGATTCTTGCTATCCTCCCAATCGATGGCGAGCGAGGCTGCAATCGCGGCGAGGCGAAGTCAGGCGATGCGGGTCACAGCCGTGTGGCCAAGGTGGAAGACCTCGCCGGTCGCCAGACGCAGTTCGTGCGTGCCGGACTCGAGCGTGACCATCGACGCACCACCGGCCTCGACGAGGCGGCCGAGCTCGGCCATGACGAAGGCTCTTGCCGGATCCCGATCCTCCGGCGCGCCTCCGTCTTCGTCCAGATTTGCGGCGAGGATCGGCGTCATCCCAAGTGCGCCGTAGTCGAGCCGCAGGTTTGCCGCACTCCGTATCTTGCCCTCAAATCCGCGAGCACCGTGGCCGCCGGGGTCGATTCAGGTCGTCATCTGCGCCGGCGTCGGCGGAAAAGCCGATTTGAAAGCAAGGATCGGGGTGTCGCGACGGGTGCGAAACCCGATCTTGGCACTGCACACCACAGGAGCGCCAAGATGACTCTGCATTCCGTCGACGCGGCCAAGTCCGAAACGCTACGCTTCGGCTATGGCGACACCAGCCTCGGCTCCATCCTGGTGGCCGAAAGCGCGCACGGCGTCGTCGCCCTGTTCATTGGCGACGATCGCTCGAAGCTGTTGCGCGACCTGAAGGAGGCGCTGCCGGGCGCCGAGCTCGTTTCCGACCAGGCCAGCCTGGCGCCGACGATCGCCAAGGCCACCGCACTCGTCGATGCGCCGCACCTTGGCACCGACCTCACGCTTGACCTGCGCGGCTCGCCGCTGGAGGTCGCGGTGTGGCGGGCGTTGCAGGCGATTCCCTCCGGCGAGACACGCACCTATGGCGCCATCGCGCAGAGCCTGCCGATGTCGGCGACGGCCCAGGACGTTGGCCAGGCCTGTGCCGCGAACCGCATTGCCGTTGCCGTACCCTGTCACCGCGTCGTGAAGTCCGATGGTTCGATCTCCGGTTATCGCTGGGGCGTTCAGCGCAAGCGCCGGCTGATCAACAAGGAAGGAGTGGCGTGATGACCTTCAATGTGCGCAAGAGGAAGGCCGAGAGCGGCACGTCCCCGGCGACTGGGTCGGATGCGGGCTCTGCCGGGATCGAGGCCAGGGTGGAAGCGGTGGACTGGGCCGATGTCCATGCCGATCTCGATGCGCAGGGTTGGGCCATCGCGCCCAAGCTCCTGACGCCGGCCGAGGCGGATTCCATCGCCGGCCTGTATCATCAGGAGCACGGTTTCCGCAGTCAGGTCGTCATGGGGCGGCACGGTTTTGGGCGGGGCGAGTACAAGTATTTCAGCTACCCGTTGCCGTCCCTGATCCAGGCGCTGAGGACGGCCGCCTATCCCCACCTCGCGCCCATCGCCAACCGGTGGCACGAACGCATGGGCAATGACGTGCGCTTTCCGGCGGACCACGCCGCCTTCCTCGAGCGCTGCCGCCGGGCTGGCCAAACCCGACCCACGCCTTTGCTTCTCGAATATGGGCCGGAGGATTACAACTGCCTGCATCGCGATCTTTATGGCGAGCATGTCTTCCCGCTCCAGATCGCGATCCTGCTGGATCAGCCGGGCGAGGATTTCGAAGGCGGCGAGTTCGTGATGACCGAGCAGCGCCCGCGCATGCAAAGCCGCGCCATGGTGCTGCCGCTCAGGAAGGGCGATGCGGCCATCTTCGCGGTCAACAGCCGACCGATGAAAGGAGTCCGCGGCGACTATCAAGTGAAACTGAACCATGGCGTCAGCAAGCTCTACTCCGGCAAGCGCCATACGGTCGGCGTGATCTTCCACGACGCCGCGTAAGCTGAGGCCAGGGCGACATCACTGCGCCATCGCGGCCGAAGGGTGCAGCGTCGGCCGATAGCCGGCTCGCAGCGCCGCCACGGTCGCCGGCGGCGTGATCAGGCCTTCGACGTCGATTGCAACGCCGACGGGCTGATAGCCGGCGTGCTGCCAGAGCAGGGGGCGGCCTGCGGCCATGACGAAAGCCTGATCGTTCGCCGCGATCATGGCTCCGTCAGGCAGGCCGGCAATGCCATCGACAAGGACGTGGATGCGCTTGCGGCCGCCCTGCAGGCGCTGGCCGTGCAGGACCGCATCCATCTGCGGCGCACTGGGCAATGGCCCGCGGTTCCCGGCCGCCCACGCGAGCCGAAATGCCTGGGCCGCATCGCGGCGGCACAGGAAGCACGGACGATGCCCTGCGGCTAATGCCGTTGCCTCGTCGAGGAAGAAGAGCTCGGTCCAGCTTCTGGTCGCCATCACGGCGCGTCGGATGCCCTTGTAGTCGCACCGGCAGGTGATCCAGGCCTTGGTCGCCCAGCGCTTCCTGAGGAGGCTCCGCGTGGCCGGATCGTGGATGATGCCGCGGTTGCCCGCGAGGCTGCCTCTCTGCGGGACAGCAACGATCTCCCCAAACGGCGTGACGCGATTTTGCAGCGGCATCGACCGATACTACCCGTTGAAATTGGAACTCTACAGCGGTCACTGTTTCAGTGGGTGCATGTGCGATCCGATGGAATGGCAGTCGATTCCATCGAGGACATCGTCCGCCGAGTGCCGATCTGGACTGTTCCGAGATCGTCCCGCTACTTTCCGACTCTAAGCGGCCTGCTGCAATCCCAGCAGATCGCCCACGCCCTCCGGATTGCGGCGCAGCACCGCGCTGTCGCCTTCATGCACGAACCGCCCGCGATCCATGACCAGGCATCGGCTGGAAAGCTCCAGCGCCACGTCAATGCGTTGCTCGACCAACAGGAATGCCATCGAGCCGTCACGCGCGATTGCCGACAACGCCGCCACCAGTTGATCGACGATGACCGGCGCGAGGCCCTCGGACGGCTCATCCATGAGCAGGACTCTCGGATTGCCGACCAGCGCGCGGGCGATCGCCAGCATCTGTTGCTCGCCCCCCGACAACTGGCCGGCGTGATTGTGCTGCCGCTTGGCGAGTGACGGAAACAGGTCGAAGGCCGCTGTCGTGTCCCATGCGCCCGGCCGCTGTGCCACGGCGAGGTTTTCCCGCACGGTGAGACTCTTGAACACCTCACGCTCCTGCGGGACATAGCCAAGCCCGAGGCGGGCGCGAAGATGAATGGCCAGATCGGCCGCTTCGACGCCGCTGATCCGGATCGCACCGGCATGGCGTCGCGCGCGACCGACAATGGTTTCCAGAAGCGTGCTCTTGCCGACGCCATTTCGCCCGATGACCGCGACCACTTCACCGGCACCCAGCACCAGATCGACTCCGTCCACGACGGTCGTCGGTCCCCAGCCGCCGCGAAGGGCCTGAACTTCAAGCGCCGGTGCGAGTGACGACATCCAGTCCCCCTTGCCGGGCCGGCAACCTCCGGCGCCGCAGGTGCCGGTCCGGAAATCTGTTGTCATGGCCAAGGCTCAGGCATAGTCTGTCATCTTCCAAGGAAGATCAATACTGTGGTGAAGCCATGCTGACGCGCGATGAGAATGAACTGGTTACACGCGTTGTACCCGGCACGCCGCTGGGCGAGACGCTGCGGCGCTACTGGATACCAGCCTGCACTTCGGAACAGATCGGCGGCCGCGACGGTGCCCCGTTGCGCGTTCGCCTGCTCGGCGAGAAGCTGGTCGCCTTCCGTGACACCGACGGCAAGATCGGTGTGCTGGAAGAGCTCTGCATGCATCGCGGGGCGTCACTGGCGCTCGGCCGGGTCGAGGATTGCGGCATCCGCTGCCTCTATCATGGCTGGAAGTTCGCGGTGGACGGAACCGTTCTCGAGACGCCCAACCATCCCGATCCCGGCTTCCGGGCCCGCCAGAAGGCCAAGGCGTACCCGGTGCGCGAAGCCGGCGGCATCGTATGGACCTACCTCGGACCGAAGGAGAAGGAACCTCCCTTCACGCGCTACCGCTTCATGGATACGCCGGAGGCGAACCGCACGGTCGTTCGGATCAACGTCCACGCCAATTACCTGCAGCTCTGGGAAGGCGGAGCCGACAGCTCCCATGTCGGCATCCTGCACAGCGACATGGCGCGCCCGGGATGGGTCGACAGGACCTTCCAGTCGGCTGGCGACGTCATGAACCCCGGGACGCTGGTGAGCGACGACATGGCGCCGCGATTGGAGATCGAGAATACGGCCTTCGGCTTCCACTACGCGGCATGGCGCAAGACCGGCCGCAAGGACAAGAACGGCGTCGACATCGAGAACTGCCGCATCATTCCGTTGATGATGCCGTGGACCCGGATCATTCCGTCGCCGACCAGCTACTACACGGTGTTCGAGGTCGCCGAGGACGACGAGCGTACGGCCACGTACATTTGCGTCGACAGCCAGACCGAAACCGTCGACCGCGACCGGATCATGCGCATTCTCGGCCTCGACGATCAGCGCTTCTACGATCCTGCGAGCTGCGACTTTCTGGTCACCGAAAAGACGGTGTGGGGCCAGGATCGCGACAAGATGAAGGTGAACTGGACCGGACTGCGAGGCCTCGAGCAGGAAGACGCCGTCATGTCGATGTCGATGGGCCCGATCATGGACCGTACCAAGGAGCATCTGGTCCCGGCCGATCAGGCCGTGATGCGCCTGCGCCGGCGGATCCTCGAGAACATCCGGCGCGTCAAGGACGGCGGCGACGCCATCGGCGCGATGCTGCCTGATCTTTCGCGCCTTGTGGCAATCGACATCGACCTGCCGGCCGGCTCAACCTGGCAGGATGCCGCCGGCGGCAACATCGAATTCGATTCGGCGGCCGACTGAGCGTCCATCCAGTCGAGACCTCGGTCATGTCGGCGGGCTGTGCGGTGTCCGGGCCTTTCCCCAGCTGAGATCAGGCACCGCTGCGGCGTTGCCGAGGCCGCCATCCACCGCGAGCACCTGGCCCGTGACGTGACTGCTGAGATCGCTGGCCAGGAACAGGATGGTCGACGCGATCTGTGCCGGCGTGGCCGCGTGTTGAAGCGGGATGCGGCTTTCGACGGCTCGCCATTGCTCGGGCGAAAGGATTTCCACCAGCCGCGGCGTGCGGATGAAGCCCGGCGCGACGGCATTGACCCTGACTCCCTTCGCGCCGTGCTCGTTGGCCGCGCATCGCACGAGGTGATGCAAGGCGGCCTTCGCACTTCCGTAGACGGCCTGGTTCGGCACGACGCGATTGCCGGCCATCGAACCAACGAAAACCATCACGCCGCCGCCGGATTCGGCGATCGCTGAGGCACCGTACTGAAGCGTGAGAAAGGCATGGCGCAGCACGATGCCGAACTGCCAGTCCCATTCTTCGTCGGTGAATTCGGCGATCTGCTTGATGCGCGCCACGCCGACAATGTCGACGACACCGTGGACCGAGCCGAAGGCGGCGCGCGCCTCGGCGAAGACTTTGGCAAGGCCTTCGCGGGTCGTGACGTCGGAAATGCAGGCGCGGCCGGACACAGCCGCGGCAATCGCCTCGGCGCGCCCGGCATCGAGGTCGACGCACAACACCCGGGCACCGGCTTGCGCCAGGGCGTGAGCCGCCTGCTCGCCGATGCCCTGGCCCGCGCCAAGCACGACGAAGTTCCGATTCGTCAGACGGGACAAGGCAGGATAATCGGGGATGACGGCGTCCGGCACGGTTCCTCCATTGATCTTCCGCAGAAGATCACGGTGGCCGAACCGCCGTCAAGGGCGTCCGATCGCGCGCCTATGCCTTCGGGCTTGCCCGCCTCCGCTTGCCAGGGCCCGGGTCCTCTTGCGGTGGCAGGCGCTCGCGCTCGAGCAATTTCAAGGCGCGAAGACTGAACTGGCCGGCATTCAGAAGCTCCTTGCGCGATAGCGCGGACATCTCCGGCGCGATCGACGTACCATCGGCGATCTCGCCCGCGACTTCATCGACGAGCTTGAGACCTTTTTCCGTCAGCTTGACCAGGAAGCCCTTGCGGTAGTCCGGATCGCGAAGCCGTACGACGAGCTTTCGAGCGACAAGGCGGTCGACCTGCTTGGTGACTGCGCCCGATGTGATCAGGAGGGCGCGAAACAGGTCGGTCGGGCGTTGGGCGTAGGGCTGGCCGCGCCGGCGCAGGGCGAGGAGCACGCGCAGATCCGACGATCGCAAGCGGTAGCGCGATTGGCAGAGCTGCTCGAAATCCTGCTGAATGATCCGGCCCAGGCGCTGCAGGTAGATGGCGAGAAGGAATCGGTCAAGATCGATGTCCGGTCTCTCGCGCCGCCAGTCGGCGGAAATCTCCTCGACGTGACTGACGTATTCGGTTTTCTTCATCGCCCCGACGTTTCGAATCCTCGATCGGCACAATCCCCCTGATCGGGCCTCCAGCATATTTAGGCGAATTCGTCGGTGGACTGAACCGATTGTTGCAAAGTGGCCGCGTCGCTCATGCGGGTTTGCCTGGATCGTGCCGTTCGCCGCCGGCCCGGCCGAGATAGACGGCGCGAACCTCGTCGGAGGACATGACGTCTTCCGGCTTGCCGCTCATCAGGATGCGGCCGTTGACCAGCACACTGACCTCCGACGCGAAGCGCCGCACCATCTGCATGTCGTGCTCGATCATCAGGACCGCAATGTCGGGCGGCAGGCTCGCGATGGCATCGAGCACGAAACTGGTCTCGGCTGCGGGGATGCCGGCAGCAGGCTCATCGAGCAGCAGGACCTTGGGCTCCAGCGCCAGGGCAATTGCCAGCTCCAGCAGGCGCTGCTTGCCATAGGCGATCATCGAGACCTGACGATGCGCGTCGTCCTGCAGTCCCATGCGCTCGACGAACGTCTCGACGCGCTCCAGCAAGGCGCGTTGCCGGCCGGCGACCTTGAAGAGCCTGGACGTCACGCCGGCGTGCTCGCTGATCGCGAGGTAGAGGTTTTCGGCGACGCTGAAGGTCGGAAACAGGCTGCTGACCTGGAAGGTGCGCACCAACCCTCGCTTGACGCGGCGATGTGCGCCAATGCCGGTGATGTCCTCGCCGGCGAGCGCGATCTGGCCCGCGTCCGGTTGCAGGGCGCCACTGAGAAGGCCGACCAGAGTCGTCTTGCCGGCGCCGTTCGGGCCGATCAGGGCGTGGCGGCAGCCGGCCGCCAAGGTCAGATCGACATTGTCCGTGACGGTCAGCGCGCCATAGGCCTTGCGCAGCCCGTTTGCCTGCAACGCCGCAGACGTCATCGTCTGACCAGCCACGTCATCGCGGCATGGGCCATGCCCAGCAGGCCACCGCGGCTGAAGCGCACGACCACGATCAGCAACGCGCCGATGACGAACATCCAGTAAAAAGGGTTCCACTGCTGGGCGAAGTGCTTCACGACGACATAGACGGGCGCGCCGATCAGCGACCCGTACAGCGTGCCAATGCCGCCCAGCACCACGATCACCAGGCCGTCGATGGTCGAGTCGAGACTGAGCACGCCGAGGCCGACAAAGGCATTTGTCTGGGCGGACAGGGCGCCCGCGACGCCGGCCACCCCGCCGCTCAGGCTGTAGGCGATGGTCAGATGACGCAAGGTCGCGGTTCCGATCAGGCGCATGCGCAGGCTGTTTTCCCGTATGCCCTGCAGGGCGACGCCAAACGGCGAGGCGACGACTCGCTTGACGAGGTAGAAGAGCACGAACAGCCAGCCCAACGCGTAGAAATACTTGGTGACCCCGAACACCGACCACCGGAACGCGCCGAATAGGGGCGACATGGTGAACCCGGTCAGCCCGTCATCGCCTCCAGTGAGCCAGGCGGCCTTGTTGGCGGCCTCGTAAGCGATGACGCTGACGCCCAGGGTGACCATGATCAGCGGCAGTCCCGTCAGGCGCAGAAGGAACGGCCCCAGGGCGGCCGCGACCAGGGCGGCGATCACGCCGCTTGCCAGCGCGCCGCTCACCGCTTCCGTCCAGCCCAGCAGCGCGATCCAGCCCGCACAATAGGCACCGATGCCGAAGAACAATCCATGTCCCAGGGTCAGGATGCCGCCGAAGCCGATTGCCAGGTCATAGGAGACGGCAAACAGCGCCACGATCAGCACTGTTGTGGCGATCGCAAGATACTGGGGAAACAGGAAATAGACGGCGACTGCCGCCAGCCAGACCAGGGCCTCCGGCCACAGGAACCGGTGGCGCGCCAGCAGGGGGCTCTGTCCGGCCAGGATCACGACGACGCTCTTCGCCCGAAAAGGCCGTCACGGCGCCAGACGATCAGCACGATCAGCAGCACGTAGATCACGAAGCCGCTGGCCTCGGGCCAGAAATAGCGGCCCGCGGTCTCGGCAATGCCGATCAGGATGGAGACGCCGAGCGCGTCCTTGATCCGGCCGAATCCCGACAGTGCCACGATGATCAGGACCAGGATCAGGTATTTGAACGGGTAGGTCGGCTCGAGCGGCAGCATCGGCGCGCCGATGGCGCCGCCCAGTGCCGCCAGCCCGCTGCCGACCGCGAACGTCAGGGAAAACAGCCGCGGCACGTTGATGCCGGCGGCCTGTGCCATGGTGCGGTTGTCGACCGAAGCCCGCAACTGGGCGCCGATGGTCGTCAATTCGAAGACGACGAACAAGCCGGCCATCACCGCCAGGCCGACGACGATGACGGCGAGGCGATAGACCTCGAACGTCCGAAAGCCGAAATCCACGCTGCCGGCGAGGTAGGGCGGAAGCTTGGTCGGATAGACGTTGGGGCCGAAGAACAGGGTGAGGCTGCCGATTGCCAGGAAATTCAGGCCGATCGTCAGCAGCATCTGGTCGAGCTCGGGCGCCGCGTAGAGGTGCACGAAGACCAGCCGCTCGACCAGGAGGCTGAACAGGCCGACCGCGACGACGGCGCCAACGATGGCGAGTGGAAGCGCTACACCCGCCTCGACCATGAGGCCGGTCGAGAGATACCCGCCGATCGCGGCAAACGCACCATGCGCCAGGTTCACCACCCGCATCAGGCCCATGGTGACGACCAGGCCGACGGCAATCAGGCAGAGCACGAGGCCATAGGAGAGGCCGTAGAGCAGAATGAACGAGGCGACAGTCATCCGCGGTTGCAATCAGGCGCGCTGGGGACCTCGGCTCGGCGATTCACTTCGCCGGCGGTGGCGGATCGACGGCGGAAAACGTCTTGATCACCGTGTTCTGCAGCTTGCCGCCGACCTTCTCGACGCGACGGACGTAGAAATTCTGCACCAGCTCGCGGTTGGCGTCGATTTTCACCGGTCCGCGCGGGCTCTGCCACGCATAGCCGATTACCGACTTTATCGCTGCGTCGCCGTCGAATGGCTTGCCGGCCAGGTTCTCGACCATCTTGTACATCACGTGCAGACCATCGAATGCGCCGATGGTGAAGGCGCTCGTCGTCGTTTCGGGCCCGAACTTCTGACGCAACTTGTCTTTCAGCGCGTTGTTCTCGGGATTGTCGAGGCTGCCGGCAAGATAGATGATGGAGTGGAAATTCAGGACCGCGTCGTCGAACAGGTGCAGGTCGTTATCCTCTGCCTCGCCCTGGCCGATGATCAGGATCTTTTGTGTCAGTCCCCGCGCCGCCAGCGCCTTGATGAAGCCGACCGCCGGCGCGCCCGGCGTGATGAAGACTTCGAGCACGTCGGGATTGGCATTGGCGATCCGCTCGGCGAAGGGCGCGAAATCGACTGTATTGAGCGGGATGCGATCCTTGCCGACGATCTTGCCGCCCTCGGCTTCGAACTTGGCGACGAAAGCCCCTTCGACGACATGGCCCGGAAGGTAATCGGCGACGGCAACGTAGCCGCGCGACTTGCCCTGCTGGCGGGCCCATGTCGCCCCGAGCTCAGCCGGGATATGCATGTGCTGCCCCATGCGCATGTAGTAGGGCGACATCTTCAACAGCACGGGCGTCGATGCGTTGAACAGGAACAGTGGTGTCTTCGTTTCATTGACGACGGGCGCAGCGGCGACAGCTTCGGGTGTCAACATGTAGCCGCCCAGCATCTTGACCTTGTCCTTGACGAGCAATTCCTCGGTGAGGGTCTTCGCCGTGGTCGGGTTGGCAGCGCTGTCGCGATAGATCACTTCAATTCGCTTGCCGCCTGCCTTGTCGCCATGCAGCGCAGCGTAGGCCTCCAATCCCTGGCGAAAGGCGACCCCGGTGGTGGCGAACGGGCCGGTCAGCGGACCGACGATCCCGACCTTGACCGGTGCCTCTGCCTGCGCGTGCGCATCCGGTGTAGCAAGTGCCGCCATCACGGCGAACGCCAACGATGCCGCGATCCGGTGTTGCAATCCATCCATGGCGCCCTCCCTGGGCTGCAATCTCTGCCATTGTTGTTTTGCTTCCGTGGAAGATCACACGAAGACACTGTAAGGTCAATCGGCGCGCCGCTTCGCGGCCAATCACCAGCGCAGGCTCTTGGGCGAGACGGAACGCGCTACGCCGCGCTCGCCTTCGGCGCGCTTACCTTGTGCATCGGCACCAGCGAGCGCCAGTGCGCCCCGACTGCGAGCACGCCGGACGTACCGACGATGTGCATCGTGTCGGCGTGCAGGCCGATCGGGTCCTGGCCGGCGCTGGCCTGCCGGGCGCAGGTAAGCAGCGAGCGATAGAGGCGGGGCAGGGCAACGTCCGCAACCGACAGGATCTCCTTCGACCGGTCGCGGATCGGCCCTGCCGACATGCTCACGGCGGCATCTTCCTGGGTAAAGCTCGGCAGACCGGTGAAATGCCCGCGTCGCTGGGCGTCGCGGTCCTGCAGGAAGCCGTTGGCGCGGCAGGCCGCCTGCGGCGTGTCGCACGTCTTCAGGCTGAGGCCGTAGGCGTCGAGCGCCACTGGATCGAGCCCGACGAAGGTGAGCATCTGGCTCCTGAGCGGCTCTTCGCCGAACTTCTTCTCGGCATCCCACCAGACGTGAAAGAACAGGCACCGGCTGTCGTTGACCGGAACGACCGCAAAGATCAGATCGCCATTCGGGTTGAGGATGAAACACGGCGGCACGAAGGCGGCGACGCGCGCCATCACCTTCTCTCCTTCGTCGCCGGGGACGTTGCGCATGGCGACGTAGTGAAAGCCGAATTCGGTGTCCTCGGCCTCGATGCGCGGCGCCGAGTCGACCTGCATGTGCGTGGTCTGCTTCGCGAAGTCGAGCTCCGAGCCATCCGTCGTCTTGAGCGGCGAGGTGTGCAAGGTGCTGAGATGCGAGGAGTCGACAAGCCCTTCCATGACCTGGACGTAGTTGCAACTTACGACCGCGTAGACGGCAAGACGATTGGACGTCGGCACGTCGAAGCAGGGCCATTTGGGAAACTCGGGAATCTGGGCTCGGGGGCCGAGGTAGACCCAGATCAGGCCGCCGGCCTCGCGGACAGGATATGCCCTCGCCTTGAACCGCTCCTTGAAGCGCGGATCGGCGACGTTGGGCGTCTCCATGACGGTGCCGTCGACTGCAAACTTCCAGCCATGGTAGATGCACCGCAAGCCGCCTGCCTCGGACCGTCCCAGCGTCAACGAGGCGTTGCGATGGCAGCAGTATTCGTCGAGCAGTCCGACGTTGCCCGCGGTATCGCGGAAGGCGACGAAATCCTCGCCCAGCAACTGCACCCGACGCGGGTCGCAATCGGGATGCGGCAGTTCCTCGGACAGCAGTGCGGGGACCCAGAACCGCCGGAAGGCCGTTCCCATGGGCGTCCCCGGACCGACGCGGCACATCATCTCGTTTTCTTCCTTAGGCAGCATGCACTTCCTCCCTGCCAGCAGCACGTCAAGTATCTTCCATGGAAGACGATTGTCAATCACTCACAGGTGATCTCGGAGCGTTTCCAGGATGGCATCGCCGCCGAGCCTGTTGCCGGCATTCCACAAGTTCGGCGTCGCTGCTCCAAGCGAAAGCGGTCGACTGCAGTCTTCCAACGAAGGGGCGAAACCTGATATCTTCCATGGAAGAGGATACGATCGATCCCGGGCCCTTGAGTCTGCGCGTCGACTGAGCAGGGAAGCCTGAGAATGCCCACGAATGCCCACGCGAGCGGAGGCAGCCTGATCCCATGATCATCAAGAACCAGCAGGACGTCACCATGGCTGTGCTCGCTGAGCTCGAGCGCGCGCCCGACGAGCGCTTCAGGCAGATCATGACGGCGGCGGTGCGTCACCTGCACGCGTTCGTGCGCGAGGCGGGGCTTACCGAGGAAGAATTCCAGAAGATATGCGGGTACGTCGCGCAGGTCGGCCAGAGGACCAATGCAAGCCACAACGAAGTCGTGCTCGCCT
>Ga0310811_10002942_pt1 | contig 21410 bp, 17 predicted proteins | sample YCmetagenome_FD_207642 | JGI IMG/M metagenome (GOLD analysis project Ga0310811, IMG submission 207642) | Soil microbial communities from experimental microcosm in Duke University, North Carolina, United States - YC | ecosystem: Engineered > Artificial ecosystem > Soil microcosm > Unclassified ...
ATTCGAGATTTTTTCGAACTACTGGCCAGAGCATGCCAATTTCTGGCCCGGCATCATCGACGTCAACAAATATGTTTTATCCAGTTCGTTAAAGCACTCTGATCCGATCGTCGCAAGGTGGAAAAACTCGAACGTCCTATCCCATCTGACGGAGATCGAAAACCTCAAGAACTCCAAGGGCTCCGACCTAAAGGTATGGGGCAGCGGTGAACTCGTTCAGTTGTTGCTAAAAAATGACCTCGTGGACGAGCTCATGCTCAAAATCCACCCTCTAACACTTGGTAAAGGAAAAAATTTGTATGCCGGTGGTCCAATCCCTGCGACATTTACTTTGGTAGAAAGTGCAGTCACTCCGAGCGGCGTCATTTTCGCAAATTACAAACGCGCGGGAGAAGTCAAGACGGGCACGATGGGAGCTTGAAATGGGCTGTTGCGGTCAAGTTTTGCAACACGAGTTAAACTGACCTGAATATATTTCATAACAACATCTAGGAATCTGGGTTGGGAAGGTGAGCAGCGTCCGGTAGTTTCGGTGTTCTTTTTGCTCTCTCGAAAAAAGGGGAATTGTTGGTTTCGACGTTGGGCAGACAAGCATCGATCCTGGTCCTTTCGCATTCCCCATTTCTTCTCTATCTTAGCTATCTCACCAATCACACCTTCCCCATGAAAAAATCCGTTCTTTCTTGCCTTGTTCTATCATTGTTGTTCTGGGCCTGTGCACCGAAGAATAACGAGAAACCCTCTCAGCTCTACACCATTCAACAATTTATGGATGTGGTACCTATCAATGGCGGCGCTTTCTCGCCTGACGAAACAAAACTTTTGATTAATAGTCGGGCAACAGGAATTTTCAATGCGGTAGAAATTGACATCAAATCAGGAGAGCAAAAACCGCTCACCAGCTCCACTGACAATGCTGTTTTTTCCTACAGCTATTTCCCCAGCGACAACCGTGTGCTGTATGGAAGTGACAAAGGTGGGAACGAGATCACTCACATTTTCATTCGCAACACCGACGGGCAAGTAAAAGACTTGATCCAGGATACGACCGCCAAAGCTCAATTTGCCGGTTGGAGCTACAACAAGAAATTGATGTACTATACTTCCAACAGTCGTGACAAGCGCTTTTTTGATTTATTCAAAATCCAATTGGAAGGCGATCAGAAAGAGGGGAAAATTTATCCGTCGGCTCAAGTGTACAAGAACGAAAAGGGATTAGATCCAAGTGTCATCTCCAGCGATGATCGATACATCGCACTCAGCGAGAGCATTACGACGAACAATTCCAACATGTACTTGCACGACACTCAAACAGGTACCACCAAGCTCTTGAGCGCGCATGCCGGCGATGTGCAATTCGATGCCCAATACTTCAGCCTCGACGGAAAAAAACTATTCTACCTCACCAACGAAGGGAGCGAGTTTATGTACTTGGCAAGCTACGACATCGCCTCAGGTACTAAAACAAAAGTGGAGGAAGCACCTTGGGACGTGATGTATGCCAGCATTTCGCGAAACGGGAAATACCGTGTGGTAGCGGTAAATAATGACGCGCGCACAGAAATAAAAATTTATGATGAATCGCACGGAGGAAAAAGGTTGGAGCTTGCAGGGCTACCCGAGGGCGATATCACGGGAGCGAACATTTCGGACAGTGAAAAATTGATGTCGTTTTATGTGAGCAGCTCTAAATCACCAAGCAACCTTTTTGTTTACAATTTCGAAACGAAGGAAATCAAGCAGCTGACTAACACGATGACCAAAGAGATTGATGCGAACGATTTGGTGGCGGGACAAGTGATTCGCTACAAGTCTTTTGACGGCATGGAAATTCCTGCGTTGTTATATAAACCGAAGGGCGCTTCAGAAAATGCCAAAGTGCCGGCATTACTATGGATTCATGGCGGCCCTGGTGGGCAAACCCGCTTGAATTATTCGGCGGCCCTTCAATTCTTGGTCAACCATGGGTATGCGGTGCTTGCGGTGAACAACCGAGGAAGCAGTGGGTATGGAAAAACCTTCTTTGCAGCTGATGATCGCAAGCACGGCAACGAAGACTTAAAAGATTGCATCGAGTCGAAAAAATTTCTCGCCACCCTCGGTTATGTGGATCCTGATAAAATCGGAATTTATGGAGGAAGTTATGGCGGCTATATGGTAATGGCGGCATTGACGTTCGCCCCGCAAGAATTCAAAGTGGGTGTCAATTATTTTGGTGTAACCAACTGGTTACGCACCTTAAAGAGCGTGCCACCGTGGTGGGAGTCGTTCAAAAAAGCGCTATACGTAGAAATGGGAGATCCAGCGGTAGATTCGGTAGCGCTCTATAATAAATCGCCTCTCTTCTATGCCTCTAAAATTGAAAGACCATTTATTGTGTTGCAGGGGAGTAACGACCCCAGGGTGCTTCAGGTAGAGTCTGACGAAATCGTAGCCGCCGCCAAGAAAAACAATGTGCCTGTGGAGTACGTGATCTTTCCCGACGAAGGTCACGGTTTTGTGAAAAAAGAAAACAACATCAAGGCTTCTGAAGAGGTGCTGAAGTTTTTGGACAAATATTTGAAAGAGGGATCGAAGTAGGATAACCTCAACAATAATTAAAACTAAAAATATGACAGAAACCACAAGCCCCTTACCCAAGTGGATACTCATCGTAACCGGATTTTTTGCGTTGATGGAACTTGCCGTAAGTGTGTCGATATGCATGTCGCCACAATCGGTTCTCGAGAATGTTGACTTCACTGCAAAAGGCGTCACGTACTTAGCGTATATGTGGGCTGCTCGTCAATTTGCGCTTGGTTTTATCTTCGCATTTGCCACTCTGAAAAAGTCGGCTCCGATGCTGACCATTGCTTATGTCTTCTTTTTGGTCATGTTTGTGGGCGACTTCACAATAGGAATCCTGCAGAATGAGAATGCACTAGTCATCAGCGCATTAGTTATGTGTGCAATTTCTTCAGTGTTGCTGTTTATGATAAACAAAAGAAAATAAACCTGCGTATAGTAATTACCCTTCCCAAAAAATCATGAAAGCTGTAGTGATCGGCGAGCCGTCTGGCGCATCAATGGAAACCATTATGAAAGTTTACCCAAGGCACAAGATAATTGTTGACAAGTACATCATGCGCGGAGATGTGGTTGGCATCGGCCCATTTATGGGAGGTGGTAACATGGCCATTTTCAAAAGCCGTGCGGCGGCGGAAGAGTTCGCGAAAGAAGATCCGTTTATTCTCGAAGGACTGGTAAAATCGTTTGCCATACACGATTGGAAGGACAGTATGCTTCCTGAATAATGATTGAGATTCTATCGCAGCGCTGATCGCTGCGCTTTTTTTCGGCAAATTTTTCGAAGTTGGTGGCGGCGATCAAAATAACTACTAATTCTGCCGATAAATAAAAAACCCTCAGAACATCCGAGGGTTTCTCTTTCTTTTGAAGCAGTCGATTAGTTAGAATCGCCACTCTTGATGCGAGTATACTCGTAGATATATTTGTTCAAGAATTTCCATTTCGCATCCGCTTTCGGATACTTTTTCAAATAGTCGGCATTGTCTCCAAAAAGCCTCATGTAATTGTCTTCAAACTCATCTTTTTTCAACCAAAAGATTTCGTCGCCTTTCTTAACATAATACGATTTGTCGATGCCACCTGCAAATTTCATTGGGCCCATGCCAATGCTTGCGGTCTCCTTCGCACGGTTATCACCGTACACTTGAATCTCGCTGCAGAAAGTTGGGTTTACCAGCTGCATCAAAAGTTCTCTTTCTTCTTTCTTGTTCTTCAATGACACTGCCTGGTTTTTGAAATAACAATACCCTTGTTCCATGATGGCATCCAGGTTTTTCGCCTTATAGTTGCGCACGTTGGTGATTGCATTTCCTTTCTTTGTTAGCTTGTCGAGGCCAGCCGGGTACAAATACATCTCATCCACCTTTTCGGCCGGGTATTCTGTCGCTTTACCACTGGCATCTTTTACTTCAATATTGGTGATCTGTCCTTTTTTACGATCGAGGTCCTTGTTGACACCTTTTACTACAGTACCATCTTTAAGTTTTACAATGCATTCTTTCGATGAGTACATGTCGTACACAGGTAAAAAAGTAGGAAAATTTTCGTCCGATTTCTCGTCGTCCTTTTGGCTCCAGGCGAAATTGGAGATCATTAGCGCCACGCATAAAAACAAAAGCTTTTTCATAATTGTTGGTTTTGGGTGATTTAAAACCCAAATAATGAAATTTCAATCGATCCAGCAAATCCGGGCTTTATGTTATTATTTAGGAGTATGGATTGGTGATTCAGTGCGGCATTTCGATCAAGTTGGTGGTCAATATCAAACAAAATTTGTGTTTGCTCTAATTCCGTACCTTCGTGCCCGATAGCAATATTCATGAAGCCATTCAGCACCGTTATCCTATGCATCATCGTTGTTGCATGCGGAAAAAAGCAAAGCAATGAAGTCAGCACAACACTTCCTGTAAAGATTTCGGGATCCAGTTCGAAATCGAGTGAAGATTACAATGCCCAGTTCAAGCTGGAAAACTATTTGGCAGGCGAACAAACGGATCCTTCGAAAGTGCAAGTGATTGATTACGATTGTGCCGTGCTTATCTACCCTACACACGAGCAAGTGGAGGAAATGAAAAAAACGGAAGGTGAAGAAGAGTTTTATACCATTGCAGACGATGCCAATTTCTATCAAACTCGCGTCATTCAAATCCTTGACTCCGCAAAAATAAAAACGGCGGGCACTGAAAAACAGTTTATAAAATTTGCGGGCGATCGATCGAGCTGGACTCTTGATGTTCGGAAAAAGAACTTGCCAGGATGGAATTTGATTCTGTTCAGTAAGAAAAAAGCCCCACAACCGACCGCTGCCGTTAATGTGACTTATGATTTGGTGAAAAGCTACTTTGAATAAAATTCTGGTCTTGCGTTCGTTTGCTATTTTCTCCTGCACTACTCGAAGCCTCAACTCCATTTTTTTTAACGTACAGCCATACTACGCTTGTTATGTGAACAACCCGGCGAAAAGCTTCAGTAATAGAGATTTAGTAATTCGGCCTTGAGGGTTATGTCTATTCCATCAGCTGATCAAACGACGCGATCAATTCATTGACTTTGCCTAACGTAATAGGGTCGATAATTTTATTATCACGGCTCACTTTTGTTTTGACATGCGATATCACCAGCTGAGTTTGCCCCGTTACCTTCGCTTCAATAATCCTCAATGTTTTCATTAAGGAATCATGTCCGTTTTCGCCAAGTGACGATGCCGTAATCAGCGTTACCGGTTTGTGCGAGAACTCGCATGAAGAAACGGTCCAGTCGATTGCATTTTTTAACGTGCCTGGCACCCCCATAGCATATTCAGGTGTACAAATCAAAACTCCATCTGCCTCTTTCAACAGTTTTCTGAAATGTACCACCGATGCAGGCGGGTTTTCATTATCCAGATCGGGGCTAAAGTGAGGGATATTGGCAATACCTTCAAATATGGAGATGTTAAATCTCCCGCTGGTCAACTCGGTGATCGCATGAATTAAACTCAGATTACTGGAAGTCTTTCTGGTGCTTCCGCAGATGGCTAGGATTTTTTTTGTCATTGGCGTCGAATTGGTTTCTAACGCGCGAGCCTCCATTTAAGTTCGATTTTCTAATCAGGTTTTAATCTCTTAAAACAAAAAACTTGTTTTACTTTCTACCGATTGAATTTCGAAAGATGTTTGCATTGTTAAAAGGGAAAAGCTTCGCCATCGACCTTGGCAACAACAACACGCTGCTCACCGATGAACACCAAATCCTTCTATCACAACCTTCTTTCATTGTATTTGATGAAGAAAACCACACGGTGAAAGCGGTCGGTGAAGAGGCTTTCAACATTTTCGAAAAGAACCATGGTCAATTGAAAGCGGTCAAACCCCTGCAATCGGGGGTCATCGCGGATTATGAATCGGCTTCGAAAATGATCAATACGATGGTAAGACAAGTGCACCGCAAAACCTGGTTCCGCAGCTTCGACCATATTATTTCAGGTGTTCCTTATTACGCCACTGAAGTAGAAAGACGCGCGCATCGCGATGTGCTTGATCAATTCCATTCGAAGAAAAACCATTTGATCGTAGAGCCGCTGGCCGCCGCTGTCGGTTTGGGGTTGAATATTCGCGAGCCAGAGGGGAAGATGATCATCGACATTGGAGGTGGAATTACAGAGATTGTGATTATCTCTCTGTCGGGTGTTGCAGTCTTTCAATCTTTAAAAATTGCCGGAGACACTTTCACCACAGATATTCAAGATCACTTCCGTAGAAATCACAATTTATTGATCGGTTGGAAAACTGCTGAACAAATCAAGATTCAAGTAGGATCCGCCTTGCCCTCCATCGCCAATCCACCCGCACCTATGATCGTCAAAGGTAAAGACCTCAAGGAAGGAATTCCAACGACGCTCGAAGTTGCCCACTCAGAAGTGGCGTTTGTGCTGGACCAAGGGATTAGATCGATCGAGGAAAGCATTGTTCACACACTTGAGATTTGTCCACCGGAACTGGCTGCTGATATTTACCAAAACGGAATTCACCTCACTGGCGGAAGCGCATTACTTCGTGGTATGAAGGAACGCCTAAGCAAAAACATTCGACTGCCCATTCACCTCGATGATGAACCTTTGTTGGCAGTGAGCAAAGGAATCGTGCAGGTGCTTCGCGAACCGAAAAAATATCAAGCTGTTTTGTTCGACTGATTCTAGATTCCTTACGCTCGATTCTACACAATTCAGCCCAGCATCCAGTAGCAAGATTAAGCATCCGCTTAAACACTCACCATCTCTGTTACCGCCGCTTTGGCCAATTTCTGTTGCAGGTCGAACGGAACCGGAACATAGTCGGAAAATCGTTGTGTGAAACTGGCACGGCCCTGCGATATCGATCGAAGCGCGGTTGAATACTTGTCAAGTTCAGCGAGTGGAGCTCTGGCTTTGATCACTTGGTAATTTCCGCTTGTGTCGATGCCCATGATCAAAGCCCTTCGCGTTTGCAGATCGCCCATGACGTCGCCCATGATTTCTTCAGGTACCTTTACTTCTAAATCACAGATGGGCTCAAGGAGCTGAGGCTCGGCTTTCATAAATGCATCTTTGAATGCCATCATCCCGGCAATTTTGAAGGAAATGTCATTTGAATCCACGGGATGCATTTTGCCATCGTATACCAACACGCGCACATCTCTCACGTAGGAGCCGGTAATGGGTCCCTCTTCCATCTTTTCCATCACGCCTTTCAAGATCGAAGGGATGAATCGCGTGTCAATCACGCCGCCAACGATGCAGTTGTAGAACACCAGTTTGCCACCCCACTCGAGGTCGATGAATTCCTTACCACGCACACTGAATTCAGTTGGTTCAGGCATCCCTTCATAGTAAGGTTCGACCTGCAGATATACTTCGCCAAACTGCCCTGCGCCACCCGATTGTTTTTTATGGCGATAGCTCGAGCTAAATGGTTTTCGAATGGTTTCACGGTAAGAAATTCGGGGGGTGATAAAATCGACATGAAGTCTATACATGTTTTCCAAAAACCATTTGCATACTGTTAGGTGCAATTCACCTTGCGCCGAAATGATAAGCTGTTTCAATTCTTTGGAGAAAGCAACTTGCAACGTCGGATCTTCCTGATGAATCTTACCAAGCACTTCACCTATCTTCTCGTCATCGTTTTTGCTTTTGGCGATCACGGCCACTTGCATACGGGCATTGGGAAACACAATGGGCTCAACGGCCACGTCAACATTTTTCGCATGAAGAGTCTGATTTGTATAGGTGTCTTTCAATTTCAAAGTTGCGCCAATATCACCGGCTACTAATTTATCAACAGGATTGCGCGTCTTTCCATCCACAATAAACAGTTGATGAAATCTTTCCACGGCTCCCGTCTGTTCATTGACCAACTCGGAATTTGCGGTCACTTCCCCTGAAATTACTTTGAAGAAGGAAAGTTTTCCTAGATTCGGCTCGAGGTGTGATTTGAAAACAAATAAAACGGCCGGCTTGGTACGGTCGTAGGCTAGTTCTTTCCCTGATGTTGTTCTCTCTGGCTTTGCATCGCAAGGGGATGGAGCAACATTGTCTATGAATCCCATCATTCGGCCAGTACCCATATTTTTCTTTGCCGACATGACAAATACAGGAAAGACATCATGGTGCACCATTCCTTTCTTCAAACCTTCGCGCATCTCATCTTCATCCAATGTGCCTTTTTCGAAATACTTTTCCATCAACTTCTCGTCATTCTCCGCCGCCTTCTCTACCAACTCGTTGTGAAGCTGATTTGCTTTTTCTTTTTCCGCATTAGGGATTTCAAGTTTTTCCGGCTTTCCTCCCGTGGCGGGAAATTTGTACATCACCATTTTCAACAGGTCAATAATCGAATTGAATCCTTCGCCTTGGTTGACAGGATATTGCATTTGCGTGATCGCATTTCCATAGTGTTCCTTTAGCGAAGCAAGTGCACCGTCGAATTCCGCTTTTGGATGGTCCATCTGGTTCACCGCGAAAATCACGGGCTTGTTGAATTGCTGCACATAGTTCCAGATCAAGTCGGTGCCCACTTCGGCGCCATGCTGTGCGTTGATGGCAACCACGCACGTGTCGGCTACACGAAGCGAAGAAATCATCTCGCCGGCGAAGTCATCAAAGCCGGGAGTATCGATGATATTGATTTTATAATCGCGCCATTCCGTATGTAAGACAGTCGCAAAAACAGAATTGCCACGCTCTTGTTCGATCTCGTGGCAATCACTTACTGTATTTTTTCCTTCGATGGTACCCCTGCGGTGGGTTATGCCGGCTTCGAAGAGCATGTCTTCGGCCAACAGCGTTTTGCCGGTTTTCGGGGCGCCCAGCAGGACAATGTTCTTGATGTGTTTGTCGTCGTAGATTTTCATGGCAGTAAAGTTTTTAAAAGGTTAGGGCAATGATTTTTCAACTCATTTGCACTTCCTGTTGAATTACTGCGGACGGCAAAATTGCTGGAAGTGAGCTTCACCAGCTGGAATGAATCGTTAAATGAATGTAACCCAAAAAAGGGAAAAAGGAAAGAGAGTTGTGGAGTTTAAGTAACGTCGTTTTGATAGTGGTTTATCTCCTTTTTTGACTTGATTATTGAGCTATTGGCCTACTCCACTGACGTCGCGTCAAGCAATAATCCGTACCGAAAAAAGAGGGATTGGAAGACCAAATAAAGCATGAAGTATCGTACGTTATGGGAAACCGAAAGGGTTTGGTAAATAAAACCAAATAGCTTCCAGCCTCGGCTTCTAAAGCCAGGACAAAATCCCTTTCGCGCCCATGTAGGTCATCACAAGAACGACTATCCATCCCACCACCAAAAGCCATTTTGGATGGCTGTAGCCGACGTAAATATTTTTTTTCCCCGCCGCCGACAGGATTATTCCAAGAGCAAAGGGCAAAATCAACCCATTAATGGCTCCTACCGTGATCAACACTTTCACAGGCTCACCCACGATCAAGAAAATTGCAGTTGAGAAAACGATAAAGCCCACAATGATTTGCTTGAAGTACTTTTCTATCGAGACGTGAATAGAGCGTGCAAATGAAACTGAAGTAAAAGCGGAACCCACTACCGAAGTAATTGCGGCGCTCCACAACACTAATCCAAAAATCTTATATCCAACTTTCCCTGCGGCACTTTCAAAAACGACGGCTGCAGGATTTTCGCTGCCAAGAACAACACCGCTCCACACCACACCTAGTGCCGCGATAAATAACAAGGTTCGCATTACCGACGCAATGAGAATAGCAGAAACTGAACTCGACGAAACCCGCTCTATGTTTTCTTTTCCTGAGATCCCCGCGTCTAATAGACGATGAACGCCGGCAAAACTAATGTAGCCGCCCACAGTGCCTCCCACAATGGTAAGGATCATCATTTCGTTGATCTGATCGGGCACAAAAGTTTTAATGGCAGCCTCAACGATGGGGGGATTGGATTTGAAGGCCACGTAAAGTGTAAGTCCAATCATCACAAAGCCCAGCGCCTTTGCAAACATATCCATCGCAGTACCTGCTTCTTTGACTGAAAAAATGATTGCCGCAACAACACAACTGATAATTGCCCCAGTTTCCACTGTGCAGCCTGTTAGCACTTGCAAACCCAAGCCCGCGCCTGCAATGTTGCCGATGTTGAAGGCGATTCCGCCGATGAAAATTAGTGCGGTTAAAAAATGTCCAGCGCCCGGAACGACTTTGTTGGCCAAATCCTGTGCATACATTTTGCTCACACTTACCAACCGCCAAATGTTGAGCTGTGCGCCGATATCAAGCAATACCGAAATCAAAATCACAAATCCGAAACTCGCTTTCAGTTGCTCCGTGAACTTGGTGGTTTGGGTGATGAACCCTGGCCCTATTGCAGAAGTCGCCATGAGAAACGCCGCGCCAACCAATGGACCAGAAAGAAAGGATCTTTTCATCGGATCGTTTGAATTTTGACTTGCTCTTTAAGGAGCTTCTGATAAATCAATTTCGCGAAGGCAACGGCGTGCGGCCCATCCCCGTGAAGACAAAGGGTGTCTGCTATCATTGAAATCTCTTCTCCCGACGTACTACTTACTTTATTTTTTTTCACAAATAAAATCGCCTGATGCAATGCCTTACTTTCATCGGTTATCAGAGCATTCGGTTGCACGCGAGGCGTAAGCGACCCATCGCTTTGGTAGGTGCGGTCGGCGAAGACTTCGTGCGCGGTTTTCAAGTTCAACTTTCTTGCCTCCTCGATCATCGCACTTTGCGAAAGGCCATAAAGAATCAATCTGCTATCAAAATCATTTACCGCCTTGGCGAGGGAATTGGCTAACGCTTTATCCTTGGCCGCCATATTGTAAAGGGCTCCATGTGGTTTGACATGATGGAGTTCCGCTCCGACGGACATTGCTATCTTTTTTATAATTTGAAGTTGCTCGACCACGATTTCATAAACTTGTTCCGGCGGCAAGTTCATGTTTGTCCTTCCAAAATTCTTTCGGTCTGGAAATGAGGGATGGGCTCCCACCGCCACATTATGCACTACACAGAGGTCTATGGTACGCTTCATCTCCTCATCACTTCCCGCGTGATACCCACAAGCGATATTGGCTGAAGTAATCCATGGCATCAGTTCCGGCTCGTTGCCAATGCCTTCCGCCATATCGCAATTGAGATCAATGGTCATTGCCGAAAATGTTTTTTGATACGCAAGTGGCAGCTTTCTTTAATTTCTTTCAATTTTTGTTCCCTTGAAACTAAGCCCTCTTCCGCTTCCTGAAAAGGAATCATCTTAAAATTTATTTTATCGCCCGGCATCTTTTGCGAAAGTTTACAGAGGTCAGCCTTCACCACCGACGCGATACGTGGATAGCCGCCTGTCGTTTGATGATCGGCCATCAAGACAATTGGATTTCCATCAGGCAAAAGTTGCACAGTTCCAAAATCAACTGGCGAAGAAACCAACTCCACCTTCTCACCTAGAAAAAGAGGGTCGCCGGTCAGCCGATATCCCATTCGGTTGCATTGGCTGGTCAATGTAAATCCACTTGAAACAAATTTCTCCTTGGACGTGCCATGCATCAAATCCGTCTCGGCCGAAGAAATGCATCTAATAATGTCCGGTGATGAGTAAACTTCGCTCAATTCATTCGTAGAAATCCCCCAAGGCATTGAGCGTTCGTCCGTAGCGATGACCTCTGTTTTGTTCCTTTCGAGAATATCTCCTTTCTGAAGAGTTCGTCCGTTAAAACCTCCTGTCTCAGCATGTAAATTCGTCGTAAAACTATGCAACCACTCCTGCGCTTTCCATCCACCATGTATCGCGAGATAAATCCAGGCTCCTTTTGATTTTTTTTTAAATATTAATCGGGCGTTGGGTTTGATTTTGAAGGGCCTCCACATGGTAGCAACTTCGTCATTCACAAATGCATCGAAGCCCTTACCTGTGATAGAGATTAAACCACCTTCATGAAACAATATTTCAACTGATGAATACCCCATCTCCAAGACCGCCTCTCGATCGTTTCCAACCAAAAAATTGGCCGTCTTCATCGCGAAATAATCCATTGCTCCACCTGGCCCGATTCCTAAACTACGAAAGCCTTCTCTGCCGTCGCTCACCAAAGTGGTCACCACTGCCGGTTTGACGATTTTAATACTCATTCAGTTTTTCAAATTCGAGTCTCGTGATCGAGTAAAACTTCACCGAGTCACCAGGTTTCAGCAAGCAGGGCAATTCTTTCTTTGCATTAAAAATCTTCAATGGCGTACGCCCGATCAATTGCCAGCCACCCGGAGACGACTGCGGATATATTCCTGTTTGGATTCCTGCAATTCCAACACTTCCTGCTGGAACCAACGTGCGCGGTGAATTTTTTCTTGCTGTAGCGATGCGTTGATCTACCGTTCCCATATATGGAAACCCAGGTAAGAACCCGAGCATGAATACACGATAAAGCTTAGCGGCATGAATTGAAATTACTTCCTCACGTGAAAGTTGATGTTGTTGAGCTACAACATCCAGATCATCTCCATCATAGAGCACGGGCACCTCGATTGCCGACCCGTGTGATTCCAAAGATTCCGATGATTTTATGTGCGTTTCCAAAATTTTCTTCACGGTGCCGAAGCGGATTGGAAGTCGAAAGAAAACGGCTAAAGAAGAGTAGGCTGGAGCCGACTCAACAAAACCTTGAAACGGATTATTAGTCACCGTGTGATGAAGGGCGATGATCCTTTCGTTGACGTCTAAGTCGATATTATCTCCAAACGAAACCAGTGCAGTTGTCTCATTGAGCGGAACTATCGAGTGATTACTTGCCAATCATTATTTCTTTACACCGAATTTATAAACGGTCTTCTGTTTGTAGGTATCCCTTGGGCCTAAGACCGTCGATGGGAAATTGGAATGATTTGGTGAGTCGGGGAAATGTTGCGTCTCCAAGCAAAATGCCGATCGAAAGGAGTACGCCTTAGCGCCTTTGCCAACGTCCTTTCCGGTCAAGAAATTTCCAGAATAAAATTGCAAGCCTGGCTCGGTTGTCCATACTTCCATAGTGCGTCCGCTCGTTGGTTCAACTACTGACGCAGCCAGTGAGAATTCACCCGCTTTCTTCCGAAGGACGAAGTTGTGGTCATAGCCTTTGCCGAATTTTAATTGTTCATCGCTTAGGTTGATTCGCTCGCCAATCAAATGAGGCGAGGTGAAATCGAAGGGGGTTCCTTTTACTTTTCGCAGTTCACCTGTCGGGATCAACGTTGAATCTACGGGCGTAAATTCATCCGCATTGATCGTCATTTCATGGTTCAAAATATCGCCGTTGCCAGCACCTGTCAGATTAAAAAAAGAGTGGTGCGTTAAATTGACTACGGTCTCCTGGTCTGTTTTTGCTTCGTACTCAATCACCAGTTCGTTGGCATCGGTGAGGGTGTATGTCACTGTTGCCTCCAAATTACCTGGATAATTTTCTTCACCGTCGGCACTTCGATAGGTCATGCGAACCGAATTTCCTGTCGATGAGGTTACGTTCCAATACACCTGATGAAAGCCTTTCGGGCCGCCATGCAACGCATTTACTCCGTTGTTCAATGACAATTGGTATTCCTTTCCCTTCAACGAAAATTTTCCTTTTGCAATTCGGTTCCCATACCGACCGATCAGGGAGCCGAAATACAGGTTGCCCGTCAGATACTCTTTCAAAGAATCATAACCGAGTACGATGTCTCCGAACGTTCCCAACTTATCCGGTGTGAAAAGGGTTACAATTCTTCCGCCATAGTTGGTAACATCCATTTTCAGTCCATGGGCATTTGAAAGTGAATATAGTTTTAGTGAATCGGGCATTTCGATGTTGGTTTTATTCTTGGGTGAACAGGCGACGCAAGCAAGCAGCATCGTTGAAAGAATTATTTTCATATTAAATAAATATCGACAGATTGAATTTACTAGTAACCTCATTTTCAAACAGGCGAATTTATTTTTTTTGAGGTCGGAGCGCTCTTACAGGCGCCGCTGGTTCAGCTTGCAATTTCACAGGGTTGTCCTTCAGCAACTTCATCGCTTCTTCTACCGCTTTTTCAAGTTGAGGGTCATGGCCTGCCGCCACGATGGAAGGCTCCATCTCAACCTCCACGTCGGGTGTGATGCCAACATTTTCTACTTCCCACTTCCCGTTCACATCGAAAAAACCTCCTCGGGGCGCCGTGATATAGCCTCCATCAATCAAATTGGGTGTATCCCAAATTCCAACAAGTCCACCCCATGTCTTTGTACCGACCAGCGTTCCGATTTTCATTTGCTTAAACATGTAGGGCAACATATCTCCACCAGAACCCGCCATCTCATTTATGATCATCACCTTTGGTCCGAGTATCCCTGTCAAGGGTTCGGTCCAGGGTTTACGGTCACCCGCTGGGTTATTGAAATACCCGCGCAGCTTGCGACTGATGATATCCACAAAATAATCGGCAATGAAACCGCCGCCGTTGAAGCGTTCGTCCAAGATCACCCCCGACTTATCTTGCTGTGCGAAGTAATAACGGTTGAAATACTCGTATCCGGATTCTGCTGTATTAGGTAACCACACATAAGCTATTTGTCCTCCCGACAACTGATCCACTTTTTTGCGATTGCCTTCCACCCAAGCGAAAGTGCGCAATGCATTTTCATTATCAATAGGCACCACGGTAACTGATCTTGAATCTTTTCCATCGGCTGATTTGCTTACGCGAAGGGCCACTTGCTTATCCGCCTTGTTTTCAAAAAACTCGTAAGGGCTTGCCGGTGCAGTCAGCTCCCGGCCATCCACTGAAATGATGTAGTCGCCTTCTGAAACATTTACTCCGGGTGAACTGAGGGGAGCCCGTAGTTCGGGATTCCAATTTTCACCGGAATAAATTTTCTTGATCCGATAACGTCCGTTGCTCAGCTCCAAGTCAGCGCCAAGCAAACCAATCCTCACCGGATTGATGCTCGGGTTATCGCCGCCACCGGTAAAGGAATGGCCGATTGAAACTTCCCCGCCCAAAATATCAAGGAGGTAAGTGAGATCGCTGCGGTGCGAAACGTAATCAACCAAAGGGGCGTACATTTGGTACACCTTATCCCAATCCGCGCCGTGAATATTTTTTACGTAGAGGTAGTCGCGCTGGAAACGCCAAGCTTCTCTGAAAATTTGTTTCCACTCTTTTCGTTGATCTATTTTTATTTGAACGGATGATGTTTTCAGTAAGCCGTCGCCCACATTTTGTTTGCCGGCGGTTTCCACCACGCCCCATTGTCTATCCGAACGGTAAAGCATTTTCTTTCCATCGCTGGAAAAAGTAAATTCATGGATAGGTGACATGAACTTTTCCAGTTTTCTTCCTTTCAGCGTGAATTTGTGTACTGTCAAACCATTTTGGTTTTGAACCGCTTCAGCCAAATATATTTCTCCCTCGGCGCCCGCTTTGATGGAAGCGTATTCGCGAGAAGGAGCTTCAATCGCCAAAATGCGTTGGCTCAACCCATCCATATCGATAGTGACCGTCGATTTCGGTTTTTCCGGTTCGGTCGGTTTCTTGTTTTTGTCTATTGCTTTCGTGTCTGCAGGTTTAGGTTCTTCTCTTTTCTCGGTCGATTCTTCATCGCTTTCAGGTAAAAGCGGCGATGCTTCTCCTTTTTTCAGAATAAGAAAATAGGCTGACCTTCTTACTTGTCTCTCCAATGAGCTCATGTCGAGCCAACCCGATGCAAGTGCGAGATTGGTACTTGCCAAGAAATAAAGGTATTTTCCATTGGCGTCCCACGCCGGTGAAAGGGCATCCGACATTCCGTCCGTCAACTGAAAGGACTTTGATTGATCTACTGACCAGGCGTGAATCGCATGATATTGATTAGCCAACCTTTTAGCATAGGCCAACCATTTTGAATCCGGGGACCAAACCGGATTTACTGTTCTCTCCGGATGCAAGTAGGCGTCTTTGTCTACTTGAATGGTTTTTCCAAGTGCTATATCGACTATCCACAATGCTTGTAGGTGGTCAGTAAAAGCAATGTATTTTGAATCTGGTGACCACGTTGGGGAATAATAATATGTTGGCGAAGGAATTTTGATTTCACGAGGAGTGCCCAAACCATCTTGATCTGCAATCATTAAACTGTATTCGCCCGACGCATCGGAGAACCACGCGATATTTTTTCCGTTGGGCGACCAAACCGCATCGTGATCATGTGCGCCCGGAGAGCGGGTCATGTTTCGAAAATCTCCTTTTTCAACCGGCACGGTGATAATTTCTCCGCGGGCTTCAAAAACAACGCGCTTGGCATTTGGAGACAGCGAAGCATTGGTAAGCCAATCAGACGCGTTTTTCCATTGAGGCATTAACCAAGGAAAATCCCCTTTGACCTCGATGCTCACTTTTTGAAATTTTTTTGAGGCGGGGTCGAGCGTAAAAATATCTCCGCCATATTCAAACACGAGGGAGCCTCCTCCACTACTCAAATACTTTACATCGTATTCTGAAAACGTAGTTATTTGCTCAAGAGCGTTAGTCTGAGGATCATAGCCATAAACGTTCATGGCGAGGTCGCGATCTGAGAGGAAATAAATTTTGCTGTTTAGCCACGCCGGCTGCACATCATGACTGTTCTGCCATGGAAGTTTTTTTATGCTGAGGTCTGCAAGGTTCATCCACCAGATTGGACGATTCTGACCACCTCGATAGTTTCTCCACTCCTCGTCCCACGGCAACACAAATTCGTAAGCAATATTTTTTCCATCGGGCGACATATCTCCACGAAAAGCACGGGGCATGGGCAGCGATTGCGGAAGTCCATCATTCAATCCGATCGTCCACATCTTAGTAGAGCCATTGGGTACGCTCTCGCTATTTGACGTGAAGATTACTTTGCCGTCGGGCGTCCAACCTCTCACGATATCTGCAGAAGGATGCCACGTGAGTCGACGTGGTTCACCGCCCGATGCCGCTACCACATACACATCGGTATTGCCACCATACTGACCACTAAAAGCAATCAGCTTCCCATCGGGTGAAAACTTTGGTTGACTTTCCTGACCTTGAAAACTCGTGAGTCGTTGCGCTGTTCCTCCTCCTTTGGCAACAATCCAAAGGTCGTTGGCATACCCAAATACGATCTGTGTCTCGCTGATGTCGGGCTGTCTTACGAGACGCGTAGGTTGGCTCCACCCGCACAAGAACGACAATAGTGCGGCGGCCGAAAATAAAATTTTCATGGAATCTAGTTTGGGGGGGGATTTAAAAAATCAAGAGACAAAGTCTCCAAATGCTTTTACAAAACCTTTCATTTCTTCTTCGGTACCAATACTTACGCGGCACCACTCTTTTTGTTGGTAGTCCCAGATGCGCATGAGATACCCCGCTTCTTCCATTTTTTTCAAAATGGTCTTTCCGTCTTTGGGCGCAGGGAAGAAAACGAAATTCGTCAGCGACTTTCCGTATGTGTATTTACGCTGATCTAAATAGTCAGTCATGACTTTGCGTGCAGCTGCATTTTTCCCACGTACCATTGCCATGAACGGTTCATCTCCTAGGCTAGCCGTTGCGGCTGCAATGGCGGTTTGGCTCATCGGAAAATCTCCGCCGTATTTTGAAATCTTTTTGATCAAATCCGGTTTTGCCACGATATAACCAATGCGCAAGCCGGCAAGGCCATACACTTTGGAGAAGGTGCGAGACACCACCACGTTCATGTCCTTTTTTACCAATTCAACCATCGATATTTGCTGTGCGGGTTCCAGGAATTCCAAGTAGGCTTCGTCCGAATATACCGGCACTTTCTTCGAAACGTCTTCACTGAACGCTTTGACTTTTCCTGGATCCACCAACGTACCTGTTGGGTTGTTAGGATTACAAATAAATACCAGTTTGGTTTCTGACTTTATGGCCGAAGCCAATGACTCATAATCATATTCCAGTTTTTCGTTCAGGTTTACTTTGTCCCACGTAGCGTTGAATACTTGCGCATAGTTCATCAACAACGTGAAGGTCGGGTAACAAGACAGAATCCTTCCGCCCTCGATTCCAAAGGCAGTTGCCGACTGGCAGAGTAAATCGCCTGAACCGGCGCCCAGATGAATGTATTCTTTCGACACTCCTTCTTTCGCCGCCAGCACCGATTTGAATTCATCCGCCGTTGCAAAAGGGTAACGATTTGCTTCTGATAAAATGTCAAGGATTGCCTTCTTTGCTTTCTCGGACGGGCCATAGGGGTTTTCGTTCGCATTCAAGCGAATTTTTCCGTTGTAAGGCTTCAGATAAAAATCCGTTTCCGCCACACTCATCGGCGCAGCCATCAATCGATCGACCATCGATGTTGAAAATGCAAATCCTGCCGAAAGTGCTACGGTTGACTTGAACCAATCTCTGCGCGAAAATGAAGTTTTCATGGCGGTTGAATTTTATACGTTGAAAGTACAAAATCCATCGTCGTTTTAAAAGCGGCTTTACTTAAGCGGAGGCCTCGATGAGTTTCATCAATTTGCCCAAGAACAGGGCGTCGGTGTCATCAAAATCATTCAATTTGTCGCTGTCGACATCGAGGACCAGAAAGACTTTTCCATTTTTGAAAGCGGGAAGAACGATTTCTGATTTTGAATCGGAACTGCAGGCGATATGACCCGGGAATTCATCCACATTGGGAACAACAATTGTTTTCCCTTCTTTCCACGATGTGCCACACACGCCTTTACCAAAACCAATACGCGTACAAGCGATCGGTCCCTGAAAAGGGCCCAGTACCAATACGTTGTCTTTGACGAGGTAAAATCCAACCCAGAAAAAATTAAAAGTTTGCTTTAAGGCAGCGGCAATATTGGAAAGGTTTGCAACGAGGTCAGGTTCGCCAGCGATCAACGATTCAATTTGCGGAACCAAGGTTTCATACCGTTCCGCTTTTTCTGTTGATGAAGCTACTATCAAATTTTCAGCCATGGCAACTAAACGGACGTGCTGGCAGAATTGTTCCCTCCGTCCGGCGCCGGGTCGGTGGCCTCGGTTACAACCACCGAAGGGGAGTTTTCAGTATTCACATTGGTAATGTCAGTAGGCACAGGCTCTGACGCATCCAAGTCTCCGTGATGCGGAAAAAACCTGCGTTGAAAGATGAGGATAGATACAACGCCGACGAAAATTGAAGAATCAGCGATATTGAAAACGGGGCTAAAAAACAAAAAGTAGTCTCCGCCAACCATTGGCATCCAATCCGGCCAGCTAAATTCAAAAATGGGGAAGAAGAGCATGTCTATTACTTGGCCATGAAACCATTTGGTGGGTGATCCAAGCGGTGCGTTGTCGAGAAACACGCCATAGAATGTACTATCGATTACGTTTCCAATAGCTCCCCCTAAGATCAACGAAAGGCAAATTAAAAAGCCAGTGTGCGCCTCACGCTTAATTGACCTCATTAAGTAATAACCAATTCCTGCCATGGCGCCGATGCGGAAAACGGTGAGCGCCAATTTGCCGAATTCATTTTCCCAGCGAATGCCAAATGCCATGCCTGGGTTCAGCAAATAATGCAAGCGAAACCACTGCCCCATCACATTGACTTCTTCATGGATCTGCATGCTGTTGTACACAAGCAGTTTACAAGTTTGATCAACAACGATAACAATCAATGCGATTATAAAATATCTAGCCAATTTCATCCTCGGATTCTATTAAATTTTTTTGATTTTCACTTTCAGCACGAATTCATCCATATCCACTTCGGTGGCACCCGGCAGCTTATCCTTTAACTCTAAACTCAGGGCCTGGGTTTCGGTGCAAATATATTCTTTAAACTCCGTAAGGGAAGACGTTGCCAATTCACCGTCTTTTTCAACTTCAATTCCAATTTTATCAAGCACCTCCAACCCAATATCCTTTCTCAAATTCTGCACCCGATTGACAAAATCACGGGCTACTCCCTCGCGTTTTAATTCTGGCGAGATCGTCACATCCAGCGCAACGGTGACACCGGCCTCGCTTGCCACCGACCAGCCTGGAATATCCTGCGACGAAATCAATACATCTTCCAACACAAGGTCATACCCTGCTTTCGAAAGTGCCCCTGTTTTTTCGATTTGGTTGATTTCCTCCTTTGAAAACGAATTGATCACCGCCGAAACTTCTTTCATCTTCGGGCCATACTGCTTTCCAAGTTTGGCAAAATTTGGCTTCACACTTTTCACGAGCAACCCCGACGCGTCATCGATGTATTCGATCGCCTTTACGTTTACCTCAGATTTGATAATATCTTCCACTCCCTTGATTCGAATGGAGAATTTTTCATCCAGTACAGGGAGCAGGACACGTTGAAGAGGCGTCCGAACTTTGATTTTGCTGTTCTTGCGAATGGAATGCACGAGCGAACATATTCGTTGCGCGTATTCCATCGAAAGCTCCAATTCTTTGTCCATCCGATTGGTTTCCGGTTTCACCATATCCGTCAAATGGATGGACTCCACTTTCAGTGGTGTATTATTTTTCTTTGCGAGGTCGCGAATATTATCCGTAAGGTTTTTATACAACCAATCGCTGAAGAACGGTGCGATCGGCGACATTAGTTGCGCGGTCACCAACAAGCACTCGTACAGGGTCTCATACGCTGCTTTTTTATTTTCTGGCAGCTCGCCGCGCAGGTTTGGTTGCCAGAATCTTTTGCGGTTCAAGCGAACATACCAGTTGCTCAGGTGATCATTCACAAATTCCTGAATGGCGCGGGCGGCCTTTGTGGGTTCATAGTCTTCGTAGGCTGCTGTTACCTCTACGATCAATGACTGGAGTTTGGAGATGATCCATTTGTCCAAATGAGTGAGTTTCTCGTAGGGCACCACATTCATTTCATCTTTCAGATAACCATCGATGTTGGCATACAATACAAAGAATGAATAGGTATTTTGCAACGTTCCAAAAAACCTACGCTGTGTTTCTTCAATGCCGGCAATATCAAATTTGAGGTTGTCCCAAGGAGGTGCGTTTTCGATCATGTACCAGCGCACAACATCGGGGCCGTACTTTTCCAGTGTCTCGAATGGATTGATGACATTGCCTTTGCGCTTGCTCATTTTCTCACCAAACTTGTCGAGCACCAGTCCGTTGGAAATTACATTTTTGAACGCAACGCTGTCGTACAATAATCCTGCAATGGCATGAAGCGTGAAGAACCATCCGCGTGTTTGGTCAACGCCCTCGGCGATGTAGTCGGCAGGGTAAGCACCGTTCCATCCATCATTGAATGGCTGTGGATGATTTGCTTTTAATTTTTCCTTGTTCAGTCCCCATTGTGCGTAAGGCATGGCGCCCGAGTCGAACCAGACGTCGATCAAATCGGGTTCGCGATACATGGGCTGGCCGGCTTTGCTCACCAATA
>Ga0310811_10002943_pt1 | contig 21410 bp, 21 predicted proteins | sample YCmetagenome_FD_207642 | JGI IMG/M metagenome (GOLD analysis project Ga0310811, IMG submission 207642) | Soil microbial communities from experimental microcosm in Duke University, North Carolina, United States - YC | ecosystem: Engineered > Artificial ecosystem > Soil microcosm > Unclassified ...
TGGCGTCGGCGATCTGGACGGCGGGGAAGCCGTACTCCCGGGCCAGCAGCGAACCGTGCGCGAGCATGCCGCCGGTCTCCAGCACGATCGCCGAGAGCAGCGTGAACACCGGTGTCCACCCGGGGTCGGTGCTGTTGGTGACCAGGATGTCGCCCTCCTTCACCTGCCCCATGTCGGCCAGGCGCAGCACGACCCTGGCCCGGCCGGTGACCACACCGCGGCTGGTCCCGACCCCGACCAGCCCGCCGGTGGTCTCCCCGGTGTCGAAGCTGACCGCCCGCCCGTCGCGCAGGTACTTCGGCAGCCGGGCCTGCCGCTCCACCATCCGCAGGAAGTTCGCCCGCCGCCCGGCGATCTTCGCCCTGGTCAGCTCGGTCACCGGGGCGCCGCGTAGCAGCTCGTAGCACTCCTGCCGGCCGAGGAAGTAGGCCTGCTCGGCGTCGGTCAGCGTCCCGCGCGCGGTGAGCCGGCCGCCGATCTCGAGGCAGGCCCGCTTCATCGAGTAGGTGTAGCGGTCGAAGTAGTGGCGCTGGTTGTCCCGGTAGAGGAAGAACCGGTGCGCGTAGTCCAACAGCCCCCGGAAGACCTTCACCTTCAGCCCTCCGAGCGGCTGCGAGCGCAGGTTCCTCTCGACGGTCTCGATCACGGCGTTGCGGCGGGCGGCCACCTCCTGCTCACGCGACTGCGGGTCGACCGGGTCGGTGACGGCGAGCAGGGTGGCGAAGTTCTGGTGGTCGATCGTCGGGTCGTCGGCGCGACGCGGGTAGTAGATGTCCCGGTCTGCGTGTCCCCGGTGGCCGTGGGCGGCCATGAACCGCCGGTACTCCTCCAGGAACGCCCGCCCGTCCGCACACCGCTCGAAAGCCTGGAGGTAGCCCACGCCGTGCTCGGCGAACAGCCCGCGCAGCTCGTCGGAGCCCCGGATCGTCATCGCCAGCCGCCACAGCCAGAGGTTCTCCTCGGCGGTCGTCGTGCGGACCGGCCCTCCGGTCAGCAGATCGGTCAGCACGGCCTGCGGATCGGGGTCGTGCCACTTGGCGATCACACCCGCCAGCACGCTCACCGCGTCCCGGGCCATGATGAAGAACTCGGTCCACTGGTCCTCGGTGTTCTTGCCCTTGAGCTCGACCAGGGACTCGACGTGGCCGATCAGGTCGGCGTCCGAGAGCGCGGCGAGCTGCTCGGCGCTCAGCCCGTCGGCCTCGGCCACGCGGTTGTGCAGGTAGTCGTCGACGGTCCTGAAGTAGTTGAACGCCCCGTGCACGGGCCTGCCCAGTACCGCGATCCGGGCATGGATCCACAGGTAGGACAGCACACTCAGCTTCGCGGCCCGCACCTCGTCGTGCTTGTCCGGCGGCACGTGATTGAGCAGCGGACCGACCCGGAACGCCGGCAGCGCGGTCTCCTGGACCATGCGCTGGTCGACGCCGGTGTTGTAGTACGCGGTCCCGCGGTGGTACCGGAACACGGGCTCGTCGATGCGCCGCAGGCCCCACAGCTTCGCGTTGTTCACCAGGGCGCGGGTGAAGGCCTCTCCCCGGTAGGAGTAGGCGAACGGGGAGATGCCGCCGTTCCACACCTCGTCGGCCCACGACCGCGACCAGAGGATCGACGGGTTGTCGGGGAACTCCCGCCACACCTCCAGATCCTCGTCCCAGGAGAAGTCGGCGCCGGTCGCCGGCCGGGACTGCAGCAGGTAGAGGTGCCCGCCGGCCAGCGCCCACTCGATGTCCTGCGGGATCCCGCCGTAGTAGGCCATCACCTGCCGGCCCATCTCGCCCACGCCGTGCAGCTGGTCCCTGGTCAGGGCCAACCGTTCCCGATCGGGCGCGGGGGTGTCCTCGGTGACCGTGCCGGACTCGGACGAGGGGTCGCGCACCACCCGGCGCTCCTTGCCACCGACCCGCTGGTCCTTCACCCGCAGATCGGGTAGCGCGAGGATGTGCTCGTCCGGGGTGGCGATGCCGGAGACCAGCGCCTCGCCCAGCCCCCAGGAGGCGTTGACCACGATCTCGTCGGTCGCTCCGGTCAGCGGGTTGGCGGTGAACGTCACCCCGGCCACGTCGGCCGGAACCATCGCCTGCACCACGACCGCGATCCGGGCGGCCTGCTGGTCGAAGCCCCGGGTGGCCCGGTAGGAGGTGGCCCGCGCGGTCCACATGGAGGCCCAGCAGCGCTTCACCGCGTCCAGCATCGCGTCGATGCCGTGGATGTCCAGGTAGGTGTCGTGTAGGCCGGCGAAGGACGCACCGGCCAGGTCCTCCGCGGTGCCGGAGGAGCGGACGGCCACGTAGGACGAGCCCCCGGAGCCCAGCTTCCAGTAGGCCGCCACGATCGCGTCGCCGAGTGTGTCCGGCATCGGCGCGGCCACCATCGCGGCGCGCAGCCCGGCGGTGGCCGCCTCGACCTCCTCGGCGCCGCCGCCGGCCGCACCGATCGTCTCGGTGATCCGGGCCGCCAGCCCGGCCTGCTCGACGAACTCGGCGTAGGCGTCGGTGGTGACGCAGAACCCCGGCGGCACCGGTAACCCGGCGGCGGTCATCCGCGCGAGGTTGGCCGCCTTGCCCCCGGCCACCGCCGGGTCCGCGCATACCGGGTCGGTGAACGGTGCCGTCCAGCCGCCCATCAGCCCAGGTCCGGTGGCAGCAGGTTGCGCCGGTAGCCCCGCTCCAGATGCCCGTAGCCGACGTCGCCGTCCGGCCAGGTGACCTTCACGGCGCACTCGGCCAGCAGCAGCGCGGAGTCGCCGGCGTCCAGGGCGGCGCCGTTGAAGTTCGTGTTCGGGCTGGTGTTGCTCATGACGACCGTGTGCTGCACCTGGCAGGCCGCCACGATCCTCTCGCCGTTCGCGCGGACGGCGATCCACTCGAACTCGCGCGGTTCCCCGGTCAGCGCGGTGAGGCTCGTCGGCCGGTGCACGCCGTGCTCGACGCCGGTCATCTCGATCTCGCCGATCAGCTCCAGCTCGCCGTTCTCCCAGATGGACGCCGAGCGGATCTCCACGTCGCCCTCGTTGTTCCACATGAGCAGCGTCTGGATGGAGCGGCCGCTGTCCGGGAAGTAGGCGCCGAACAGGTGGTCGCCGCCGAGGCGGGAGAAGTCGCGGTGGCCGATCGAGTGGTCGCGGAACGAGCAGCCGTCCAGCCGCCACTCGCCGCCTTCGCCGCTGCCCGGGGCGCCGGCGACCTTCAGCCAGCCGGTGCACGAGTGCGTCTGCTCGTGGTGCACCCCGCCCCACTCGCGCTCGCCGATCTGGGTGGCCTTGAACAGGTCCCACACCGGCATCGCCGGGGCCAGATCGATCTCGAAAGCGAACGGCAACGACCGCCCGGCACCGACGATCCGGGTCGCCATCTCCGCGCTGGAGGTGATCTCACCGGCGCCGTCGAAGCTCAACGTGAAGTGCCCGAGGCGCGGGCTGCGGGCCCGGAAGTTGCCGGTCGTCGGTCCGTCCCGGTCCGGCGAGCGGCCCCACGACATGTCCGCCAGGGTGCGCCCGCCCGGCAACATCACCATCACCTGTGCCCACCACAGGTCGGCGTCCTCGGGTGTGGTGCCGACGTGGATGAAGAAGCCCACCCCGTCATCGGGGTTCCAGGCGCTCCAGAAATGGGTCTCGCTCCACAGCGGGTCGGAGTAGTCCGGCGGCGCGCTGCGGCTGTAGTGGTCCGGATCCACCCCGAACGGATTGTCGCCGGCGAGCACCCGGGACTCGGACACACCTGTGGACACGAGGAGAACCTCCAGTCGAGCGCGGGTACCTCTCACCGACGAGTGATCAGGGTTTGAAACTAGCGTGCAGGTGAGAAATCAGTCGACATGACGACGACGGATACGCCGACTACGAGAAAGTGGACCGACCGCGAGATCCCCGTCGTCGCGCTCATCCCGGAGAACCGAGGCCCGGCGTGATGCCCACCGCCGCTGTAGGGTCCGTGTTGTGGATCACACCTACCGTTTGACAGAGATCGTCGGCACCAGCCCTGACAGCATCGATCAGGCGATACGCAACGGCGTCACTCGCGCCTCGAAGACCCTGCGCAACCTGGACTGGTTCGAGGTCACCGAGGTCCGAGGGCAGATCGAGGACGGCGACGTCGCGTACTTCCAGGTCGGGATGAAGGTCGGCTTCCGCCTCGACGAGTCCTAGAAGTGGTCGGAGCCGGTGAGCTGGTGCTCCAGCTCGTCGGCCCGGCTCACCACGAGCTGGAACGGCCGGTCGAACCCGGCCAGGGTCAGCTCGGAGAGCGCGGCGGCGTGGCGGAACATGGCCACCCCGCCGGCGACGGCGATCCCACCGATCACCGACTCACCGGCCAGCTCCAGCAGCTTGCGCAGATCGACGTCCGAGGCCCGGGCGACGGGGGACTCGATCTGGATCCACTCGGTGCCGTCACCGAGCCCGGCGTCACCGACGTGGTGCACCGCGATCCGCTGGGTCCGACCGTCCTTTGTGGGCAGGTCGAACTCCAGCCTCCTGTCGGTCTGGCGGAAGACTTCGTATCTCATCCGCACGTACGAGACCAGGTCGTCCCAAGTTGTGGCCACCTCCGAACGCTAGCGCACGTCCGTCATCCCCCGACGTCAGTGTCCGGTGCCCGGCCGGGGCGCCGTGTCGCCGGTAAGGTCGATGATGTGGCCGAGACGACAGCCCAGCTCAAGATCGAGGTCGACCCGGGTGAGGTCGGCATGGACGCGGGCCGGTTGGCCCGCATCGACTCTCACCTGGCCCGGTACATCGAGGCGCGGAAGCTTGCCGGCACGCTGACCGTCGTCACCAGACGGGGCAAGGTCGTCTACCTCGACGCCCAGGGGGAACGTGACGTCGAGGCCGGCCTGCCGGTGGAGACCGACACCCTGTGGCGGATCTACTCGATGACAAAACCGGTCACCTCGGTGGCCGCGATGATGCTCGTCGAGCAGGGGCTGCTCGAGCTCAACGACCCGATCGGCGGCTACCTACCCGCCTTCGCCGCGCCGAGGGTGTACTCGGGCGGCTCCGCGCTCAAGCCGACGACGGTGCCCGCGACCGAGCCCATCCGCGTCTGGCACCTGCTCACCCACACCGCCGGGCTCACCTACGGCTTCCACCACCAGCACCCGGTCGACGCCATCTACCGGCGCGAGGGGTTCGAGTGGGGCGCCCCGCAGGGCTTCGACCTGGCCGCCTGCTGCGACGCCTGGGCCGCGATGCCCCTGGTGGCCCAGCCCGGCTCGCAGTGGGTGTACTCGGTGGCCTCCGACGTGCTGGGCCGCCTGGTCGAGGTGGTCTCCGGCCGGCCGCTGGACGAGTTCCTCGACGAGAACCTGTTCACGCCGCTGGGCATGATCGACACCCACTTCGGCACACCGCTGGAGAACCGCGATGAGCGGTTGGCCCGCACGGCGGTGCTCTACGGGCCGCATCCGGAGACCGGGCAGCTCGTGCGCAACGACATGATGGGCGGTGCCGCGCTCACCCGGCCCCGGATGCTCTCCGGTGGCGGCGGGCTGGTGTCCACCGCCGCCGACTACCACCGGTTCACCCAGATGCTGCTGCGCCGGGGTGAGCTGGACGGGGTGCGTGTGCTCGGAAGCCGTACGGTCGACTACATGGCGAGCAACCACCTGCCCGGCGGCCTCGACCTCGACAGCTTCGGGCAGCCGGTGTTCGCGGAGACCCCGATGGTCGGGATCGGCTTCGGTCTGGGATTCTCGGTCACCCTCGACGCGGCGGCGACCAAGGTGCTGTCCAGCCCGGGGGAGTTCGCCTGGGGCGGCGCCGCCAGCACCGCCTTCTGGGTCGACCCGAAGGAGGAGCTCACCGCGATGTTCTTCACCCAGCTGTTGCCCTCCAGCACCTATCCCGTCCGCTCCCAGCTGCGGTCGCTGGTCTACCAGGCGCTGGTGGACTGACCCGTGCTGGCGCTGGTGCTCAAGGTCGCGGTCAACGCGGTCGCACTGTGGATCGCCACGCTGTTCGTGGACGGCATCTCACTGGGCGGCTCGGACCAGACCACCCGGATCGTCACGCTGGTGGTGGTCGCGCTCATCTTCGGTGTGGTGAACGCCGTGCTGAAGCCGGTCATCAAGACCGTCGGCTGCGCGTTCTACCTGCTCACCCTCGGCCTGATCGGCCTCGTCGTGAACGCGTTGCTGTTCCTGCTGGTCAGCGCGCTCAGCGGTGCCCTTCACCTGCCGTTCTCGGTGAGCGGCTTCTGGGCGGCGTTCTGGGGCTCGATCGTGGTCTCGGTGGTCGGCTTCGTGCTGCACCTGGTCATCCCGGACCGCTACGACGAGAACTGAGCGGTGCCCACCCGTTCAGCCGATGCGGCCGCTCAGCCGACCGGCGAGCGGGCGTCGAGCCGGGCCTTGAGGGAGTCGTAGCCGCGCAGGTTCGAGGTCGGGCGGCGGTGCGGGCGGCCGACCAGGCTCAGCGACGGGAAGCGCTCGGTGAGCGCCCGCAGGCCGACCTCGCCCTCCATCCGGGCCAGCTGCGCGCCCAGGCAGTGGTGCGCGCCGCTGGAGAACGACAGGTGCTTGCCGGCGTTCGCCCGGGTCACGTCGAACCGGCCGGGGTCCTCGAACACGTCCGGATCGTGGTTGGCTCCGCCCAGCAGCACCACCACGATCTCCTCCTCGCGGACCGGTACGCCGGCGACCTCGGTGTCGCGCAGCGCCCGCCGCGCGGTGCGCTGGACGGGGGAGTCGAACCGGAGGATCTCATCGACCGCACCTCCCCACAGCTCGGGTGAGCGCAGAAGGAGTTCCCGCTGCTCCGGGTGGTCCTGGAGCAGCGCGATGCCGGTGCCGAGCAGGTTCACGGTGGTCTCGAATCCGGCCGCGAGCACCAGCAGGCTGGTGGCCAGCAGCTCGGTCTCGGTGAGCTTCTCGCCGGCCGCATCGGGCCCGTTGTCCGCCGCGGTCACCAGCTGGGACAGCACGTCGTCACCGGGGTTGCGGCGCAGCGTCTCGAAGTGGCCGCGCATCCAGTCCTGCAGCGCGTCGATGCCCTGTTGCGCGTGCTTGAACTGGCGCAGCGGCATGCCCGGGTCCAGCGACGTCGCGGCGGCGTCACCCCAGGTCAGGAACTGGTCGCGCATCTCGACCGGCGCACCCAGGATCTCGCAGATCACGATCACCGGCAGCTGCGAGGCGTAGCGGCGCACCAGGTCGACCGGCTGGCCCGCGTGGTCACGGGCGAGATCGTCGAGCAGCTCGCCCGCCACCTCCTCGGTGCGCACCCGCAGGGCGGCCACCGCCTTCGCGGTGAACGCGCGGGTGACGAGCTTGCGGTAGCGGCTGTGGTCGGGCGGGTCGACGGCCAGCATCGAGGGCGGCTCGATGACGCTGCGCCCGGTCGCACCGACGCTCAGCACCCGACGGATGGCCTTGGGGGCCCCGCCGAACGACGCGGTCCCGAGATGCTCGGAGCGCAGGACCTCGGTGGCCACGGGGTGCTTGACGGTGATCTTGCCGGCCAGGCCGCGGGCGAACGGCCCGGGGCCGCGCAGGCTCTCGTAGTGCGGATACGGGTTGTCGCGCACCTCGGGATCGGTGAGGAACCGGGTGTTCTCGTTGCCCTTGCGGGCCTCGCGGCGCAGCACCAGGCGGATCAGCCCGTGCGTGAGTGCCCACCGTGCGCTGTCCGGGACCTGGATCTTCGCCGCCATACGTACACTGTACGTCCGATCTCCCGAAGGTGCGAGAAGATGGTCACTCTTTGTTTTGGGACGTGACTGAGAGCCGAATATGAGCGAACATGTGTTCTTCGGGTCGTCACTCAGCGCCGAGACGCCCGCCGATGTTCTACGAACGGGCGGAGGTGCCGGGATGTCTGCGCACACGACGATGGACCACCACGAGCGCATGCGGTTGCGTGCGGCCGCTTTCCGGGCCACCCGGGTCTACCCGGGTCCGGTGGGGGAGCTGCTCTCCCGCGAACTGCTCTCGTGGGAGGAGTTCGGGTACCGGCTCGGCTCCCGAGGGCTGGTCATGGGAATCGTGGACGCGATCATGACCGCGCAGCTCGCTCAGCCGGAGGCGGCCTGATCCGTCGGGGCGGTTCCCCGTCCGGTCAGCCGCGGTGATGGGTTGAGGTGGACGAGCCCGGGTGGGCGGGCGCGGTGGCCACGGTGGTGCTGGGCGTCCGGCCCGGATCCGGGGCCTGGGTCTGGGCGGTGCCGGCGGTGACCATGCCGACCACCGCGAGCAGGCCGAGGACCGAGACCGTTCGGATCAGGTAGTCACACGCGGCGAAGCCGGCGGCGGCGAGCGTTCCCTGTGCGGGGGCGACCGCCACCGCCGAGCGCTGCCAGCGCTGCCTCGGAGCGGCGGGCTCCGTCGGTGCCGCCTGCTTCCGGGACACCGCCTGCTTCTGGGACACCGCCTGCTGCTTGAGTACCGCCCCCCGCTCGGGCACCGCCCGCGGACCGGACCCCGCCTGCTTGAGTGCGGTGCTCTGCCGGTCGGCGCCGGACGACCGCGGGTCGGCATCCGGCTTGGCCACGGCCCGCAGGTCGGTGGTCCGCTGCACGAGTAGCTGCGCGGCCCGCAACCGGCTCTGAGGGTGCTCCTCGGCCTGGTGGGGGTGCCGCTCCGGCTGGTGGGGTTGCCGCTCCGCCTGGTGGGGGTGCCGCTCCGCGGGAAGGTGCTCCCAGCGGGCGCGGTGCGGGGCGTCGGGCGCGGGCGCGAAGCTCTGGGCGGAACGGGCGACGGGGTGGGCGGCGGGGAGGCTGTCCTGGCGCTGGGCCGGGATCGCGGGGACCGGGCTGTTCGGGAGGACGGGGTTCAGCTTCTCGGTGGCCTGCGGCACGGCGTTGCGCTTCTCGGTGGCCGGGACGACGGGCTTGAGCACCTCGGTCGCGTACGGGTCGAGAGGGGACTTCATCGTCATGGGGGGCGCCGCCTGGGGCTCGGGTGACGGGGGGACCAGTGGGTGCTTCGTCACCGGCCCCCCGGCCGTTACCCGGTCAGGTGACGTTCACCCGATTGTCACGGGCAGGTGCTTGATTCCGTTGATGAACGCCGACTTGAGCTGTACGGGGCGCCCGGTGGCATGGATGTTCGGCACCCGGCTCAGCAGCTCGCGGAACATCACCGAGATCTCCCGGCGGGCGAGGTGTGCGCCCAGGCAGAAGTGCGGTCCGGGGCCGCCGAAGCCGACGTGCACGTTCGGTGAGCGCAGCACGTCGAACCGGTCCGGGTCGGTGAAGTGCGACTCGTCGCGGTTGGCCGAGCCATAGAACATCAGGAGCTTGTCCCCGGGCTCCAGACGCTGGCCCGAGAGCTCGAAGGGCTCGACGTCGTCCGCGATCGTGCGCCGCATGAACGACACCGGGGACGCCCACCGCACGATCTCCTCGACCGCGCCCGGCGTGACGCCGGCCAGGTCCTTCAGCCAGATCGCGCGCTGGTCGGGGTTCTCGGTGAGCAGGTGGATGCCCCAGCTGATGGCGTTGCGGGTGGTCTCGTTGCCGGCCACGACGAGCAGGATGAAGAACGACGCGAGCTCGTCCGGGGTCAGCGCCTCGCCGTCGACATGGGCGTTGAGCAGCGCGGAGGTGAGGTCGTCGGTGGGCCGCTTCTTGCGCTCGGCCGCCAGCTCGTGCATGAGCGTGGCGAGCTCCTGCCCGGACTGCATCAGGGCGACCAGGATGTTGTCGGCGTCGGGCACGTACTCCGGGTCGGTCGCCCCGAGGATCACGTTCGTCCGGTCGAAGACGAACCGGTGCTGGCTCTCGGGGATGCCCATCAGATCGCACACGATGGTCAGCGGCAGCCGCGCCGAGATCTCGGTGACCGCGTCGAACTCGGCCGTGGAGTCGACGACGTCGTCGACGATGCGGGTGGCGAGTTCGGCGACGCTGTCGGTGAGGGCGTCCAGCCGTCGCGGCGTGAACCCGCGCGAGACGATCCGCCGCAGCCTGGCGTGCCGGGGATCGTCCATATTGATCATGGACCCGTAGAACTCGTTGAACTCCGCCGGCAGGTCGGAGGCGCTGGTGGCGCCCTTACCGGAGATGTAGACCTTGGAGTAGCGGCTGGCCGTGACGATGTCGTCCATCCGGGTCAGCGCGTAGTAGCCGGGACCCGGCGGCAGCAGGAAGTTCGTCGGCTCGGGGTAGAAGGGCAGCCCGGGGCGGGCCCGGAGGGCGGCGAACGCGGCGTGCCGGTACTCGATCGGCTTGGTCCAGAAGCCGTCGATATCGGAAAGGTCTACGGAGTCGGCGTCGATCTCCATCGGTGCTGCGGTCATGGTCACAGCTTGCCGTACCGATGGTATGGCTGTCATCCGCCAAACGTACGGTGTACGTGCCCGTTCGGGTTGTCATCATCGCGGCGCGGTTACCGGGGTCGCAGCGCCCGCAGCAGCGGGATGGCCGCGATCTTCTCCTCGGTCAGCTCCGACCACCGGATACCGCAGTCCGGGCGGCCGCTGCGGCGCGTGCGGCAGTCGATGATCCGCTCGGGGGTGACCACCAGGTCCACCGGCGCGTCGTGGGCTGCCACCGGCACCGTGCCCGCCGGGCGGACCTGCACCTCGTGCACCGTGGTCACCACCAGCGTCGCCGGCCCGATCAGCCCGGCCGCGGTGGCCAGCGCGAACTCCAGGTCGGCGAACCCGCCGCCCTTGCCCAGCCGGGCACCGTCCTCCCCGACGGCGACGCACCCGCTGACCACCAGCTCCACGGGCTCCAGCTCCTCCACCGCGACCCGCTTCGCCGACCGGGTCGCGCCGGAGATGGAGGCGGCACGGCGGGGCGTGTCGACGAGCTGGTCTGGGTCGAGCAGGAAGAACGGCTCGGGCTCGGCGAGCCGGGGCACCGCCATGTACACGGTCTTGCCGTCCTCCAGCGCCCGCTGGCGCACGGGCAGCTGGGCGGAGTCCGGGTTGGCCTTCACGCGGGTGGCCTCCCGCCACATGTCGGTGTCGGCCAGGCGGCGGGCGGCGGCCTCGGCACCGACGAAGTTGGAGATCCGGTTGCGCGCGCCGGGGAACCGGGTCACCTTCGCGTCGACCAGCGCGGACCACACCTCCTCACGCAGTGCCGCCTTGGCCGCCAGCAGGCCGGGGTCACCTCCGGCATCGTGATCATGGCGGCGGTGTCGACGATCACCTGGGCGGTCGTCGCGGCGCGAGGCGGGCGAGGGAGACGTCACACCCACAGTTTCCCGGATGCCCGCTTGGCCTCCCCTCGCGCACCAGGCAGGCTGTGTGTCGGTTTCGATGACAGGAGGAACTCGGGATGACGGAGCTCCAGGTGAGCAGCGTGTGCGCGGCCTTCCAGGCGACGGTGGCGCGCGAGCCCGACGCGATCGCACTGCGCACGCCGGGCGGCACGGTGGAGATCACCTGGGCGCAGTACGCCGACCGGGTCCGCCGGATCGCCGCCGGGCTCGCCGCGCTCGGGGTCCGCCGAGGTGACACGGTGGGCCTGATGATGGGCAACCGGCCCGAGTTCCACCTGTGCGACACCGGGGCCATGCACCTGGGCGCGGCGCCGTTCTCGGTGTACAACACGCTGCCCGCCGACCAGGTGCGCCACGTGTTCACCAACGCGGGCAACCGGGTGGTGATCTGCGAGGCCCGCTACCTCGACACCGTGCGGGAGGCCGGCGGCGAGGTGGAGCACATCTTCTGCGTGGATGGCGAAACCGACGGCGTACCGGGCCTGGACGCGCTCGAGCAGGGCGGTGACGCCGACTTCGACTTCGACGCCGCCTGGCGGTCCGTCGGCCCCGACGACCTGCTCACGCTGATCTACACCTCGGGCACCACCGGACCGCCGAAGGGCGTGCAGCTCACCCACTCGAACATGCTGGCGCAGCTGCGCGGCGCGCACGCCGTCCTGCGCACCCTGCCCGGCGACCGGCTGATCTCCTACCTGCCGCACGCACACGCCGCCGACCGCTGGGCCAGCCACTACTCCTCGATGGCCTGGGGGATCCAGGTCACCGACCTGGCCGACATGTCGGGGCTGATGGCCGCGGTGCCGGAGGTCAAGCCGACCTTCTGGGGTGGGGTGCCCCGGGTGTTCGAGAAGATCAAGGCCGCGCTGGAGGCCGGGTTCGCCCGCGAGACCGACGAGCAGCGCAAGGCGGGCATCGCGTGGGCGCTGGACGTGGGGCGGCGAAAGGTCCGCGCCGAGCAGGACGCGATCCGCGGCAGCGGGCCCGGCCCGGACGACACACTGCTGGCCGAGTACGCGAAGGCCGACGAGCTGGTGTTCTCAGCCGTCCGGGCCAAGCTCGGCCTGGACGAGGTGCGGATGTCCATCTGTGGCGCGGCGCCGTGCGCGTTAGACGTCCTGGAGTTCTTCGCGGCGATCGGGCTGCCGATCTGCGAGCTGTGGGGGATGTCGGAGATGTCCTGCTGCGGCACCATCAACCCGCCGAGCCGGGCGAAGATGGGCACCGTCGGCATGCCGATGCCGGGAGTCGAGATCCGCAGGGACGACGACGGCGAGATGCTCTGCAAGGGCCCGGTGGTGATGCAGGGCTACCGCAACGACCCGGAGAAGACCGCCGAGGCGCTCGATCCGGAGGGCTGGCTGCACACCGGCGACATCGTGGAGATCGACGACGAGGGTTACATCACCATCGTCGACCGCAAGAAGGAGCTGATCATCAATGCGGCCGGCAAGAACATGTCGCCGGCCAACATCGAGGCGACGCTCAAGTCGTCACACCCGCTCATCGGCCAGGCGGTGGTGATCGGTGACCGCCGGCCCTACAACGTGGCGCTGGTGGTGCTCGATCCCGACGCCGCCGCCGCGTACGCCGCCGAGCACGGACTGGCGGACGCCTCGCCCGCCGCTCTGAGCAAGGACCCGGACGTGGTCGCCGCCCTCGACGAGGCCGTGGCCGGCGCGAACAACGAGCTGGCCAGGGTGGAGCAGATCAAGGCGTTCACCGTGCTCGGGACGGACTGGGAGGCCGGTGGTGACGAGCTGACGCCCACGATGAAGCTCAAGCGCAGACCGATCGCGGAGAAGTACGCCACGGAGATCGACAAGCTCTACGCCGGCTGAGGAGGGGCCGGCCGCCGAGACGGGACCCGGCCGGCCGAGGCGGGACCCGGCCGGCCGAGGCTCAGACGGCCCTCGCCGGCCGCACCAGGGTCACCGCGTCGATCTCGCGGCCACCGTCGGTGATGGCCCGCACCGTCATCCGGGAGTCGGTGCCCACCGGCCCCGGTGTCACGTCGACCTGGAGGAACGCGTAGTCCAGGTACCGGGCCTGGGACCAGTCCACGGTCTCCGGAGCCTTGGACCCGTCGGCGGCGTTGACGAAGCTCACGACCTGGGTGCCGCTGTCCGGGCCGGCGAACCCCCGGAACCGGTCGGTCACCCCTTGCTGCCAGCTGTAGCGCGGCCGCCCGCCGGAGCCGACGCAGACGTAGGTGGTGCCGTCGGCCTCCGGGCGCACGGTGGCCCCGTCCGGCGCCTGGGTGGTGCTGCGGCCGCCCCTGATCGGGTTGGTGCGCTCGTACTGGTGGTTGTGGCCCTGCACCACGAGGTCGACCGAGAACTCGTCGAACAGCGGGGCCAGCGCCTGGCGGACGCCCGCGTCGGAGGCGTGCGACCGGCTGGTGGCGAACGCGCAGTGGTGGAAGAACGCGACGATGAAGTCGATGCCGGGGTCACCCCGCAGCGCGGTCAACGTCCGGCGTGCCCACGCGGTCTGCGCGCCGCCGCTGTATCCGGCGTTCGTTGGTATCTCGGTGGACAGGTCGTTCGCGTCCAGGCTGAGCACACCGACGTTGCCGTAGCGGAAGCTGTACACCGACGGGCAGCTCGACGGCCCGGACTTCGGCAGGTCCAGCCGCGCGAGGTGGCCGCCGTAGCCGTGGGTGGCACCCCCGGGCGAGTGGTTGTCGTCGTAGAGCGCCTCCATGTCGTGGTTGCCGGTGGCGAACATCCACGGTGTGGCGGCGGCGCTGGTCTCGATCGAGGCGAAGTACGCCGTCCACAGGGTCGGGTCGAAGTTGTCGAAGCCCTTGTCCGGGTCGTGCGGGGCGTTGTTGCGTACCGGCCGGCCCATGCCGCTGGGGTCGGCGTAGCAGATGTCACCGGCGAGCAGGTGGAACGCCGGCTCACGGGCTGCGATGAGCCCGACCATCGCCTGGGCCGGGCTCGGGGAGCGGCGGGTGTCGTCGGGCTTGTAGTAGTCGTCGCTGAACCCCGCCGAGGCGCCGGCGGCGGTGGTGTTGACGCCCTGGTCGGCGAACGCGGTGAAGGTGAACGGACCGCGCGCTCCGGGCGCCGGCGCGGTGCCGAACGTGGCGTCGGGGGTCGTGGTCCCGTCGGGCAGCCGCAGCCGGTAGTGGTAGCGCCGGCCGGGGGACAGGCCGTCGCCGAGCGCGTGCACGAAGAACTGCTCGGCGGCCCGGATCGAACCGTCCTGCTGGGGCACGGTGCTGACCAGGTGGCGTACCTCGGCCTCCACGGTCCGGCCGTAGTCGGTGCCGGTGCCCAGGTCGAGCAGGATCTTGCCGTTCGGCCTTCCGGTCAGCTCGGCGGCGAGCGCCATCTGGGTCCGCGGGTCGTCGCCGAAGGCCAGGTGCCGTCCGACCAGGCGAAGCGGTGCCCCGGCCACGCCGGACGGCGAGGGCCCGCCGCACGCCGCCGAGGCGGCCGCCAGCCCGAGCCCGGTGAGGGCTCCGGCCGCGCCCCGCAGCGCCGACCGCCGGGACACCGGGCGGGCCCGCAGGAACGAGCTGAGCCACTCCCGCTGCTCGCCGACGGTCATCTCGGACGCCAGGGCGAGCGGGATGCCGAAGCCGGGGGTCTCGCCCGCGGGGTTGACGGATCGTGCCATGCCCGCACTATCGCCCGTCGAGGCCGCCGATGTCAGGGTGACGGAGTTGACGCGGGGGTGAACTCTGGCGGCACCCTCCGGAGCTGCGACGATTCCGGCCGACGAACGCCACGCCCCCGCCGCGGGGGCTGGCGAGAACCCCGCTGTGCGGGTGTGTAGCATTAGTCGGGCGCCGCGGGGAACACCCGCACGCCGATTCGCCCCTTTAGCTCAGTCGGCAGAGCGTCTCCATGGTAAGGAGAAGGTCTACGGTTCGATTCCGTAAAGGGGCTCGACACCTCCGGGTGCGCGCGGGCAACCGCGTACAGCGGTGTAGCTCAGTCGGTAGAGCAAGCGGCTCATAATCGCTGTGTCGCCGGTTCAAGTCCGGCCACCGCTACCACAACCGTCCGTCAGCGTGAAGTCAGCCAGACCAGGAGAACACACCAGTGGCCGCCAAGTCGTCCGACGTTCGACCGAAGATCACCATGGCGTGTGAGGTCTGCAAGCACCGGAACTACATCACCAAGAAGAACCGGCGCAACCACCCTGACCGGCTGGCGCTGAAGAAGTACTGCTCGAACTGCAACTGCCACCAGTCGCACAAAGAGACCCGCTGAGCCTGGTCCGCGGACGTTGCCGCTCGATCAGTCCCACGTAGGCCGGGTTCTGCCTCCCGCTCCGCCCTACCAGGTGAGCCGGGAGAAGATTCGCGAGTTCGCCACGGCGGTCGGGGAGCGCAACCCCGTCTGCCATGACGTTTCGGCTGCCCAGGCCGCCGGTCATCCCGACCTGATCGCCCCTCCCACTTTCCCGGTCGTGTTCACCATGCCCCGGATCGAGGAGATGCTGCGCGACCCCGAACTCGGCTGGCGGTTCGAGGGCACCGTGCACGGCGGTCAGAGCATCGAGTTCCGGCGGCCCGTGCACGCCGGTGACGAGCTCGTGTGCACGATCGAGATCGCCGGTTTCTCGAGCCGTGCCGGGACGAACATGCTCACGCTGAAGTGCGCGTGCACCGACAGCGCCGGCGAAGCCGTGTGCGAGGTCGAGGCCCTCCTGCTGAGCCCCGCGGCCGCCGAGGCGGGCGCGTCGTGACGTCGTTCGAGCAGGGCGCAGAGCTGCCGCCCTTGAGGGTCACGCTGACCCGCACCGACGTGGTCCGCTACGCCGGCGCGAGCGGCGACTTCAACCCGATCCACTGGAGCGACCGGGTGGCCCAGCAGGTCGGGCTGCCCGGGGTCGTCGCCCACGGCATGCTGACCATGGCTCACGCCGGCCGGCTGGTCACCGGGTGGCTGGGCGACCCCGGAGCGATCAGGTCCTTCGGTGTCCGCTTCACCCGCCCCGTGCCGGTGCCGGACGTTGTCGACGGGGTCGACGACGCGGAGGGAGCCGTCGTCGAGCTGAGCGGCACGCTGAAGTCCGTCGAGACCGTCGACGGGGTGCGGACCGGCAAGGTGGACATCAAGTGCGTCTTCGACGGCAAGACCGTGCTCGGACGGGCCACGGCAGTGGTGACCCTTCCCGGCTGAGCGTCTGACGAGGAGACTCGCATCATGACCCAGAGCCCGGCCCTGCTCGACTTCCTGCACGGGCTCATCAGCGACGGCGGTTCGCGCGCCCGGTTCAGTGCCGACCCGGCGGCCGCCCTCGCCGCCGGCGGCGTGGTGTCGACGAGCCCCCAGGACGTACACGACGCGCTGGTACGGATCAGCGACGACCAGGACCTCGCGCAGGGCTTCGACCGGGGCTCCGACGACGGCAGGGCCCGGGGCACGGACGTCCTGCACGTGCCGCCGCCGCCCCCGCCGGAGTACTTCGCCGACCGCGACGCCCACGGTGCGGCGGTCCGTTACCTCGACAACTACGTGACCAGCAACTTCGACGACGACCTCGGCCCGTTCACCGGCAGCTCGGCGGACGCCGAGGGCGCCTACGGTGCTCACGGCGACCCGGCTCACGACTACGCCGGCACGGACGTCGTGCACGACTACACCGGCCACGAGGACTCCGCGCACGACTACTCCGGCCAGGACTACTCCGGCCACGACTACACCGGCCAGAGCGACACCGGGTCCGATGCGGGCCATCACGGCGGGTTCGACGCCGGCGGTCTCTGACCACCACCGGCGTCGCCCGCCGCTGAATCTCGAAGCGGCTACCTGGCCTCGGAGAGCAGCGCACCCATCCGTTCGATACCGGTGCGCAGGTCGTCGTCGCCGAGGGCGTAGGACAGCCGGAAGTACCCGGGAGTGCCGAACGCCTCGCCCGGAACCACCGCGACCTCGGCGTGCTCCAGGATCAGGGCGGCCAGATCCACGCTGTTCCCGGCCCGCTGGCCGCGGATCTCCTTGCCGATCAGGCCCTGGACCGACGGGTACACGTAGAACGCGCCCTGCGGGGTCGGGCAGCTCACCCCGGGGATCGCCGAGAGCATCTCCACGATGGTGCGCCGGCGGCGGTCGAACGCGGTCCGCATCTCGTCCACGGCGTCCAGCGGCCCGGTGACCGCCTCGAGCGCCGCACGCTGCGCGACGTTGCAGACGTTCGAGGTGAGATGGGACTGCAGGTTGCCGGCGGCTTTGATCACGTCGGTGGGGCCGATCATCCAGCCGACCCGCCAACCCGTCATCGCGTAGGTCTTGGCGACCCCGTTGACGATCACGCACTGGTCGACGAGCTCGGGTACGGCCACCGGCATCGACACCGCGCGCACACCGTCGTAGACCAGGTGCTCGTAGATCTCGTCGGTGACGACCCAGACCCCGCGCTGGTGGGCCCATCGGCCGACCTCGGCGACCAGCTCCGGGGAGGCGACCGCGCCGGAGGGGTTCGACGGCGAGCACCACAGCAGCGCCTTGGTGCGGTCGGTGCAGGCGGCGTCCAGGTCGGCAACGGACGGCAGGTACCCGGTGGTCTCGTCGGTGCCCACCACCACGGCCTTACCGCCGGCCAGCGTGATCGCCTCGGGGTAGGTGGTCCAGTACGGGGCGGGCAGCAGCACCTCGTCGCCCGGGTCGAGCAGCGTGGCGAAGGTCTGGTAGACGGCCTGCTTGCCGCCGTTGGTGATCAGGACCTGGTTCGCGGCCACCTGGTAGTCGGAGTCGCGCGCGGTCTTGGCGGCCACCGCCTCCTTCAGCTCCGGCAGCCCGCCGGCGGGGGTGTAGCGGTGGTTCTTGGCATCGGAGCACGCGGCCACGGCGGCATCGACGATGTTCTTCGGCGTCGGGAAGTCGGGCTCGCCGGCGCCGAAGCCGATCACCGGCCGGCCGGCCGCCTTGAGGGCCTTGGCCTTGGCGTCGACCGCGAGGGTGGCGGACTCGGCGATGCCGCCGATCCTGGCGGAGACGCGGGCGGGTGCGGAACCTGCTGGGCTTGCGGAGCTCATGGCCTCATCCTTCCAAACCCTGTCCAGCGGGAATCGGCCGCCCGCCGACTCGCCCGCCGTCTACGGTGACCCGGTGGACCCCAACCCGCTGCTGACGTCGCTGCTGCCTGCGGAGGTGCACTGTGCGGAGCAGTTCGGCGCACCGCGCGAGCCCGCCGGGCTGCCCGAGGAACGTGCCGCGATAGCGCACGCGCTGGCCAGCCGCCGGGATGACTACCTCGGGGTCCGTGACTGCGCCCGGACCGCGCTGGCCGCGCTCGGCTTCGCTCCGGTCCCCATCGGGACGGGCCCGAAGCGCGAGCCGATCTGGCCCGAGGGGATCGTCGGCAGCCTGACCCACTGCGCCGGCTACCGCGCCGCCGCCGTGGCGCGCTCGCGCCGGATGCGCTCCGTGGGCATCGACGCGGAACCGCACGAGCGGCTTCCGGCCGGTGTGCTGGAGACGGTCGGCCTGCCCGAGGAGGTGCGGGCGATCGCCGCTCTCGACCGGTCGGACCCGCGAACCCACTGGGACCGGGTGCTGTTCTGCGCCAAGGAGGCCGTCTACAAGGCCTGGTACCCGCTCACCGGGGAATGGCTGGGTTTCGAGGAGGCGTCGGTCTCCATCGAGACGACGGGCCATGACCTGCGGCGCCACCACGGGTCGCTGCACGGCGGCCGGTTCAGCGCGCGGCTGCTGCGGCCGGGTCCCACGGTCGACGACGCCCCGCTGACCTGCTTCGACGGCCGTTGGACGGTGGCATCCGGGCTCATCGCCACCGTCGTTCTGGTGCCTGCCGCCGCCCCCTGACCCGGCGCGATTGGGGAGCCTGCCATGTGGTGCCGTACACTCGCCGCGGATGGCATGACGGTGGCCGCTGCGCGACTCTCGTCATGCTGGTTTCCTAGCGCGGCCACCCCGCTTCGGGTGGCATGGTGGGAAGCAGCCGTAGGGGTGTAGCTCAACTGGCAGAGCAGCGGTCTCCAAAACCGCAGGTTGCAGGTTCAAGTCCTGTCACCCCTGCCACATCATTCGTCAGTGCCGAGCGAAGGCGGGACAGCAGTGGAGCGTGAGTCGGAGCGGACGGGTGATCACCCGGCCACCGCCGCCGACCGTCGTGGCCGAGGCGCGGCCGAGGTCGACGGCAAGGGACGGCCGACGGCGTCGCGAGACGGCCGCACGGTCACGCTCTCTCCGCCGGCGCGGTTGAAGCGGTTCCTGCGCGAGGTCGTCGCCGAGCTCCGCAAGGTCATCTGGCCGACCCGTAAGGACCTGGTCACCTACACCATCGTGGTGCTGGTGTTCGTGTCCTTCATGGTCGCGCTGGTCGCCCTGCTCGACGTGGTGTTCGCCAAGGGCGTGTTCTTCGTGTTCGGCAACGGTTAGCTGATTCGGCCGGTGACGGAAGAATGAGCGAGCACTGAGAAGCGCCTACGCGGGCGAACCAGGCAGTGAAAGGAAGCGAGACTAAGGTGACCTCCCCAGGCCGGACCGATCAAGACGGCGGTCCGGAGTCGACCGACGACGCCCCGGAGACCGAGGTGCTGTCCTCGAGCGACGAGTTCGAGCAGGCGACCCAGGACGACGTGGAGACGCCTGACGGCTCCGCGCTCGACGGCGCCGCCGACGACTCCGACGACGCTTCCGCCGTCGACGCTTCCACCGACGTCGCTTCGAGCGACGAGGCGAGTGACGAGGTGGCCGCGGCCGCGAGTGCCGACGCGCCCGTCGCGGAGGAGGACATCGACCCGGTCGAGGAGATGCGCGCCGCCCTGCGGCGGGCTCCCGGTGACTGGTACGTCGTGCACTCCTACGCCGGCTACGAGAACAAGGTGAAGACGAACCTGGAGACCCGGGTGCAGACCCTGGACGTGGAGGACTTCATCTTCCAGGTCGAGGTGCCCACCGAAGAGGTCACCGAGATCAAGAACGGCCAGCGCAAGCAGGTGCAGCGCAAGGTGCTGCCCGGTTACATCCTGGTCCGGATGGAGCTCAACGACAGCTCCTGGAGCGCGGTGCGCAACACCCCGGGTGTCACCGGGTTCGTGGGCGCCACCTCCCGCCCGTCCCCGTTGACCATCGACGAGGTGCTGAAGTTCCTGCTGCCCAAGCAGGAGAAGCCCACGAAGGCCGTGGCCGGCAAGTCCGGCTCCGACTACGCCGGCGACAAGCCGACGGTCGAGGTCGACTTCGAGGTCGGCGAGTCGGTCACCGTGATGGACGGGCCGTTCGCCACGTTGCCTGCGACCATCAACGAGGTCAACGTCGACGGCCAGAAGCTCAAGGTGCTGGTCTCGATCTTCGGCCGGGAGACACCGGTCGAGCTCTCGTTCAGCCAGGTATCCAAGATCTAGCCGGGGCTACGGCCCGGCCGCGGCAGGCGGCCGGCGTCCCGGTGGTAGCGGAGATGAAGGGCGAGTGAGCCCGGAATCGGCCGTGAAGAGTAGAGGAAACAGGACATGCCACCCAAGAAGCGGAAACTCTCCGCGATCATCAAGCTGCAGATCAAGGCCGGTGCGGCCACTCCGGCGCCGCCGGTCGGCCCGGCACTGGGCCAGCACGGCGTCAACATCATGGAGTTCTGCAAGGCCTACAACGCGGCCACCGAGGCGCAGCGGGGCAATGTGGTTCCGGTGGAGATCTCGGTCTACGAGGACCGGTCCTTCACCTTCGCGCTGAAGACCCCGCCCGCGGCGAGGTTGCTGCTCAAGGCGGCCGGCGTGGAGAAGGGCAGCGGCGAGCCGCACCGGGTCAAGGTCGCCACGGTGACCATGGACCAGGTCCGTGAGATCGCGACCCTCAAGATGCCCGACCTCAACGCCAACGACATCGACCAGGCCGCGAAGATCATCGCCGGCACTGCTCGTTCGATGGGCATCACCGTCCAGAGCTGAGCACCCCTCAGCCACGTGGGAGAGCCGGCGCGGTTCGCCACCACGAACTGACCTGATTCGAGAAGGACAGCAGAATGAAGCGCAGCAAGAGCTACCGCGAGGCGGTCGAGAAGATCGATCGCGACAAGCTGTACACCCCGCTGGAGGCAGCGGGACTGGCCAAGGAGACGTCCACCACCAAGATGGACGCCACCGTGGAGGTCGCCATGCGACTCGGGGTCGACCCGCGCAAGGCGGACCAGATGGTCCGGGGCACCGTGAACCTGCCGCACGGTACGGGTAAGACCGCCCGGGTCATCGTGTTCGCCACCGGCGACAAGGCCGAGGAGGCCGCTGCCGCCGGAGCCGACGAGGTCGGCTCGGA
>Ga0310811_10002944_pt1 | contig 21399 bp, 22 predicted proteins | sample YCmetagenome_FD_207642 | JGI IMG/M metagenome (GOLD analysis project Ga0310811, IMG submission 207642) | Soil microbial communities from experimental microcosm in Duke University, North Carolina, United States - YC | ecosystem: Engineered > Artificial ecosystem > Soil microcosm > Unclassified ...
AACAGGGCCGTGCGCAGTGCAACTCGGCCGAGCCTGTATCGGGGCGAGCACAGTGGGTTGCCACAGGAATGGATGCGCTGCACAAAAAAGTGTCAGCGTGCGCGAGGCCTGCGCAGTCGCTATGCGCGGTGGGCCTCGCGCTATCCGCGGCGCGTTCCGCGCAGGGCGAGGTAGGTCGAGAGTCCTCTCAGGCCGAGGTCCTTGCGCAGGACGATCGCGACGGGAATGCGCGCGAGATAGTCGCGGTAGCGACCCTTGGATTCGAATGCCGCGCGGAATGCGCGCCGATTGAAGGCGCGCCCGAGGCCCGGCACCACGCCGCCGACGATGTAGACGCCGCCGAGCGCGCTGAAGGCGAGCGCCATGTTGCCGCAGTAGCAGCCGAGCAGGCGCGAGAACGCATCCGCTGTCGCGACCGCGCGCGCATCGCTGCGCGCGCGTGCACGCGCGGCGATCTCGGCAGGCTGCAGCGTCGTCGCCTTGGAGCTGAGCGCGGAGTAGAGCGCGGCAAGGCCCGGGCCCGACAGCGCGCGTTCCGCCGACACGTGGCCGTAGCGCCGCCGCAGCGATCCGATCAGCTTCTCGTCTTCGCGCGTCGCCGCGGCGAGCGTCTGGTGTCCGCCCTCGCTGGGCAGCACGCACGGGCCGCTGTCGGCGTAGATGAGACATGCCATCCCGAGTCCGGTGCCCGGACCGATGGCGAGTTGCGGTGCCGACGCGACCGGGTGTCCCTTGCCGATTTTCGGGCACTCGTGCCGCCGCAGCGTCAGCAGTGCGTACGCCTGCGCCTCGAGATCGTTGAGCACGTGAAGATCGGAGAACCCCAAACCACGCTGCAGCGATCCGATGGTGAACGACCAGCCGAGATTCACGAAGCGGATGCGGCCGGCGACGATCGGCGCGGCGACGGCGATCGCGCCGCTGGTCGGCCGCTCCGACGCCGGCAACTCGGCGATATAGTGGCGCGCGGCGGCGAGCGGTGATGCGTAATCGGCGGCGCGCAGGATCCGCAGGAAGCGGGTGCGGCCCCCGGGCGAAGCGATGGCGAAGCGGGAGTTTGTCGCGCCGAGGTCGGCGAGGAGCTGAATCGGTGGCACGCGTCCGGATCTCCGCGCAGGGGGAAGCGGCCGCGATCTTACCTGCTGGAGCGGCCGGCGACAGGGGGCATGCCGGCCCGGATTATGTCAGTTGACCGCCGAAGCCGCGGTCTGGACGCCGCGGCGCGCGTCCTCGCGTGCCTGTGCCTCGGCCATGACGCGCGCCCGCCGTTCCTCGTAGGCCGCCATGGTCGCGCGGCGCTGCTCTTCGGCGGCGCGGCGGCGCTCGTCGTTCCAGATCGACTGGACCTTGTTGCGGTAGGCGAAGTGGAACGAGGGCGTCGCCGAATGGTAAAGCCCGACCGCCACCGGCCACGAGCGCTTCTCCTGGAACAGGCTCAGCAGGAAAGCCGCGGCGTACGCGACGTTGGTCGGCGGGTCGAACGCTTCGTCGAGTGTGGCGAACGCCTCGGGGTGGTGCATCAGGTTCACCTGCATGCAGCCGACGTCGATGTTGCGGACGCCGCGCGCCCGCAGCGTCTTCACCCAGGCGATGGCGTCCTGCTTGGTGGAGAAATAACGTCCCTGTCCGCCGCTCGTCACGGTCCACGGCCAGGCAACTTTTGCCCGCGTCACCGGGTCCAGGCGCCCCGATTCGGCCAGCGCCACGGAGGCCAGCAGGCGCTCGGGCATGTGCGTCAGCCGCTCCGCCCAGGCGATCTGCTCGGCGCACGAATTCGCGCTGTTTGCCGGGATTTTCGGGCCCTCCGCCGCGGTCGCGACGGAGGCAAGGACCAGGGCCGTCAGAGCCACGAGAACGGCGACGGCGAGCGACCGGAGGAACAGACTAGGATGCGGTTTCATGCCCTTGGAGGAGCAACCCCCGTGCCAGTTCCGCCGGACGGCGGGAAATTTGGTTCACGTAATAAAATCAATGGACTGACGAATCTTATATAAGACTATTGACGGTTTCGGCGGGCGGGTGCGATAACCCGAGCGTGCCCGGGCGCTTGCGTCCGGACATGGACACCCTTCGGGGCGTTTCCTCCCAAAATGCCTTCGGCCGCGTCCTCCCGGACGCGGCCGCTTTTTCACTCGGGCCTCTTCATTCGGGCTTTATCCGGAACGGGCGCCGAGCCGTTGCTCGCGCCTCAGCGCGCCTGCTGACCGACGGGAACGAGGGACGTCCACTCGGTCTTGATCGCGCCGATCAGCGCGTTCACGTCCGCCATCAGTTGCGCCATTCCGGCGATCGGCGCGAACCGGTGCTCGTCCATGTAAATCGCGCGGTTGATCTCGATCTGCAGCGCGTGCACCGATGCCTCGGGGCGGCCGTAATGCACCGTGGTGTAGCCGCCGGAATACGGCGTGTTGCGCGCGACGCGGTAGCCGCGGCTCGTGAACAGCTCCTCGGCGCGCGACGTGATCGTCGGCGCGCAGGCGGTGCCGAAGCCGTCGCCGAGCACGATGTCAACGCGCGAGCGCCCGGGATCGCGGTCCATCGGGCCGCCGATCGACGGCATCGAATGGCAGTCGACCAGCAGGCAGACGCCGAACCGCGCGCGGGAGGTCTCGATCAGGCGCTGCAGCACGCGGTGATAGGGGCGGTAGAAGGCGTTGATGCGGAGTGCCGCGTCCGCGAAGCGCAGCTTGCGCCCGTAGATCTCCTCGCCGCTGGCGACGACGCGCGCGATCGTGCCGATCCCGCCGGCAACCCGCATCGAGTGGCAATTGGCATATTCGGGCAGCGCGTCCTCGAACATGTCGGGGTCGAGTTCGAACGGCTCGCGGTTGGGATCGACGAACGCGCGCGGGAACAGCGCGCGCAGCAGCGGAGCCCCGAAGCTCGGTGCGCTGCCGAAGATCTGGTCCATGAAGCAGTCCTCGGAGCGCCGCAGCGTCGCGAGATCGAGGCGGGAGTCGCTCAGGAATTCGGGCCGGTAGTCGTGGCCGCTGTGCGGGGAGGCGAACACCGCCCCCAGCGTCTGCTCGTGCGGAGATACGACTTCGTAGACGCCGTCTTCGCGGAGGGCGATGGGCTCATCGAGGGTCATCCGTCTGATTTAGCGGAACGGAGGCGGTCTGTCATTGCCTGTCGGAAGCGGCCGCGAAGCAAATCCGTGGTTTTCCCGATCCATGTTTCCGAATCAGTGGTTTTCTTGAACGATGGCGGATGCGAACGGTATGCTGGCGCACCCCGGAGCGCCCGACTCCGGTCAGACGAGGTTTCATGAGTCGCATCCTGCTTGCCGAAGACGACGGCACCATGCGCGTCTTCCTGTCGAAGGCGCTGACGCGCGCGGGTCATGCCGTGACGGCCGTCGACGACGGGCTGGCGGCGCTCGAGGCGGCTACGGCGCAGCGTTTCGATCTCCTCATTGCCGACATCGTCATGCCGTCGCTCGACGGCTTCCAGCTTGCGGCCAAGGCGAAATCCAACCAGCCCGGCCTCAAGGTGATGTTCATCACCGGCTTTGCCGCGGTGACACTCAGCAACAGCGACGGTCAGCCGCGCGCGTTGCGGGACGCCGTCGGTGCCGATGCGCGGATTCTCTCGAAGCCATTCCATCTCCGCGATCTCGTCGAGGAAGTCGAGAAGATTCTCGCGGCGTAGACGGCGCCGAGCGTTTCGTCGTCGCTCCCGCGAACGCCCACCTGCGATTTTCTTTTTTTGTCATCCTCGCCGCCCCTCTTTTAAAACGGCCCGCGCGAGCGCGGGCCTAAGGGCCGACCATGACGAATCAGCATGAATCAACATGCTGATTCGTCACTTTGCACAGGTTCTCTCCACAAGGGCCTAGAGAGGCCCCATTTCTCCACAGCCCCCTTTCGCTTTTTGTCGGCGAAGAGCATCGTCTTTTCATCCCCGACGTGCCTCCACTCTCACTGCAGTGAGTGGCCCACGGCGCGGGATGAAGCCGCGAGAGGCCCCCGACAACTGGGACACCGACGCGGCGGATGAGTTGAGACGGCAACGGCGCTTCCCCTTCGGGTCGCGACGCACCTCTCCTTTCGGTACCGACATAACCCAGCGTCGCGATCCGCGACCGAGGCAGCATCGGTAAGCTCGGCTACGCTTTCAACGCAGCGTGGCACCTTACTGACCCTCACCGGGGACGACAAAGGCGGCTCCTGCCGGAGCCGCCGACGACGGAGTGCGTCCGCTTGGCAGAGTTGGCGCACTCGGCCCCTCACCAGCTCCTCGCTCCCTTAAGAAAGGAGCGGGGGGGCGCGGTGCGGTCCGGCCGGCCGCCGGTGCTGGCTCCGATTTGGAGAAGCCGCTACAGTGCCGCGCCACACGCAAGAAAGTTCGTAACGCCCATGCCGCTGACTCCCGAACAAGACGCCGAAATCAAGGCCGCGCAGGCGCAGAGCGCCACCACCAAACGCCCGACTGTCGCCGCGCTGGAGGACATCCTCTATCAGCCGCTCAACGTGCTCGATCACGGTTTTGTCCGCGTCATCGACTACATGGGCGACGACGCGGCGATCGTGCAGGCGGCGCGCGTGTCCTACGGCAAGGGCACCAAGCGGGTGTCGGAGGACGCCGGGCTCATCAACTACCTGATGCGCCACCGGCATACGACGCCGTTCGAGATGTGCGAGATCAAGTACCACGTGAAGCTGCCGATTTTTGTCGCGCGCCAGTGGATTCGTCATCGCACCGCCAACGTCAACGAGTACTCGGCGCGCTACTCGATCCTCGACCGCGAGTTCTACATCCCGTCGCCCGAGCATCTCGGCGTCCAGTCGAAGTCGAACCGCCAGGGCCGCGGCGACGCGTTGACCGGTAAGGAAGCCGAGCGCGTTCTGGCGCTCCTGAAGGAAGACTCCGAGCGCACCTACGAGCACTACCAGGAGATGCTCAACGAGAGCGAGGCCGGAACGGCGGTCGATCCCGAGCGACAGGGGCTCGCGCGCGAGCTCGCGCGCATGAACCTCACGCTCAACTTCTACACGCAGTGGTACTGGAAGGTCGACCTGCACAACCTCCTGCACTTCCTCAGCCTGCGCGCCGATCCGCACGCGCAGTACGAGATCCGCGTCTACGCCGACGCGATGCTGGAGACGGTGAAGCGCTGGGTGCCGGCGGCCTGCAACGCGTTCGAGCAGTACCGCATGGGCGCGGTCACCATCTCGAAGGCGGGGCTCGCGGTGGTCAAGCGCATGCTCGACGGCGAGAAGGTCGATCAGGCCTCGAGCGGCATGAGCGCCCGCGAGTGGCGCGAGCTGATGGACGCGCTGGGCCGCGCCTAGCCGCCCGGCTCACGGACCCCTCGATTGACGGCGGCGCGTCAGCCGTGATGCTTGAAGTACTGGACGGCCCGCTCGTGCTTTTCCGCGGCCTTGCGGCTCGAGAACGTCCCGAGATTGCGACGCTTGCCGGTCCTGGGATCTTTTTTCCGCGAGTAGATGCGGTACTCGCCCGAGCTGAGCTTGCGGATCATGTTTCCAGCCCTCCGCTGCACGACAATCTTTGGAAACAAGCACTGACTTTGGAAACAGGCGCTGATCGGGAAAGGTTCCGGACAACGAAGCGGGTGCGCAGCTAGAACTTGTTGATCGGAATCTTGAAGTAGCGCGTGCCGTTTTCGGCCGGCGGAAGGCGCCCCGCGCGGACATTCACCTGGAGCGACGGCAGCATCAGTGTGGGCAGCGTCAGCGTCTTGTCGCGCTCGACGCGCATGTTCACGAACTCCGCTTCGCCGATGCCCGCGTGGATGTGGATGTTGTGGGCGCGCTGTTCGGCCATCGTGGTTTCCCAGGCGAAGTTCGCGCGGCCCGGCGCCTTGTAGTCGTGGCCAACGAAGACGCGGGTGTCGTCCGGCAGCTGGAACAGGCGATGGATCGAGCGGTAGAGCAGCGTCGCGTCGCCGCCGGGGAAATCGGCGCGTGCGGTTCCGTAGTCGGGCATCAGGAGCGTGTCGCCGACGAACACCGCGCCGTCGATCAAGTAGCTGGTGAAACCCGGCGTGTGGCCCGGCGTAGCGATGGCCTCGATCGCGAGATTGCCGAGCGGCAGACGCTCGCCGTCCGCCAGCAGGCGGTCGAACTGCGAGCCGTCGGGCGTGACGTCGTCGAGGTCGAAGATGTCCTTGAAGGTGCGCTGAACCTGCTCGATGCCGGCGCCGATCGCGGTCTTGCCGCCGACCTTTTCCTGGAGCGCGTGGATACCGGCCATGTGGTCGGCATGGATGTGGGTTTCGAGCAGCCAGTCGACCTGAAGGCGCTCGTCGGTCACGGCCTCGGCGATGGTGTCGACGAACGCGGTCGACGTCTTGGCGGCCGCGCCGTCGTAGTCGAGCACGCTGTCGATGATCGCGGCGCGCCGGGTGTCGCCGTCCCACACCAGATAGGCCACCGAATGGGTCGGTTCGTGGAAGAACGCCCTGATCTCAACGGGCATGCGTCACCTTTGGGTTCCGGCCGGATTTCTCGTTGCGGCCAGGGTTGACAATTATTTAGTCGTACCTAATTTAGTGTCAACTAAAGCATTTGGAGCCATCGATGACCCGTGGCGCAAAAAAGCCCGAAAAGCTGGCCGAAAGGGCGGAAGAGGCGGCGCGGCTGCTGGAAGCGCTGGCAAATCCGCGGCGTCTCGCCACGCTGTGCCGCCTCGTCGAGCGTGAGCATACCGTAGGCGAGCTCGCCGCCGCCGAATCATTGAGTCTTTCGGCGCTTTCTCAGCACCTCGCGCGGCTGCGCGAAGAAGGCCTCGTCAAGACGCGCCGGGATGGCCAGACCATCCACTATCGGATCGCCGACCCGCGCGTCCACAAGATCATTGCCGTGCTTCACCGTGAATTCTGCGCCTGAGGAGCTTACATGACCGAGAATCCGCGTTCCGCTTCCCCCGAAACCGTCGCTCGCTGGCTCGCCGCGGGCGACGCGATGTTGATCGACATTCGCGAGCCGTCGGAACGGGCGCGCGAGCGCATTCCGGGCTCCGTGGCGATGCCGCTGTCGTCATTCGAGGCCCAGAGCGAGCGGCTGCGTGACCGTGTCGTCGTATTTCATTGCAAGAGCGGCGGTCGCACGCGGTCGAATGCCGCCCGGCTTTCCGCGGCAGGATGCCGCGAAGCGTATGTGCTCGAGGGCGGCCTCGACGCGTGGAAGCGCGGCGGCTTCCCGGTGGACGTCGACCGCTCGGCGCCGATCGACCTCCAGCGGCAGGTGATGATCGCGGCCGGCGCCCTCGTCGTGCTGAGCGTCACCGGCGCCCTGACGCTGTCACCCTGGCTGATCGGCATCGCCGCCTTTGTTGGTGCCGGATTGATGTTTGCCGGGGTCACCGGATTCTGCGGCCTTGCGCGGGTGCTGGCGCTGATGCCGTGGAACCGCCGGGCGAACGCCTCGGCCTGAGGCGGCGATGACCGAGCTCACCGCGGCGTTGTCTGGAGCACTCGTCGGCTTCGTGCTGTCGGTGATCGGCGGTGGAGGATCGATCCTCGCAGTGCCGCTGCTCCACTATGTCGTCGGCATTGCCGATCCGCACCGCGCGCTCGGCACGGCGGCACTCGCGGTTGCCGCCAACGCGGCGGTCAATCTGCTGCACCACGCGCGGGCGGGAACGGTCAAGTGGCCGTGCGCGACGGTGTTCGCCGCGGCTGGCGTCGCCGGCGCACTGGTCGGCGCCCGTGTCGGCCAGGGCGTCGACGGACGGTTGCTTCTGCTGGCCTTTGCCGTCGCCATGCTCGGCGTCGGTTTCGCGCTCCTGCGCGGTCGTTCCGCCGAAGGCGATCCCGGCGTGCGGATTACGCCGGTGATCGCCGCGCGCCTCGTCGTCCTCGGGTTTGCCGCGGGCGCGCTGTCGGGCTTCCTCGGTATCGGCGGCGGCTTCCTGATCGTGCCCGGACTGATCGCCGGGTCGGGAATGGCGACCCTCAATGCAATCGGGTCGTCGCTGCTGGGAATCGCCGCTTTCGGCTTCGCGACGGCGTCGAGCTATGCCGTCGCCGGGCTCGTCGACATCCGCATTGCGCTCCTGTTTCTGGTCGGAGGTGCGATGGGCGGCTGGTTCGGCGTCGCCGCCGCCCTGCGCCTTGCCCGTTACAAGGGGGCGCTCGACAGAGGCTTCGCGGTGCTGCTGCTTGCGCTTGCGCTCGCGGTCATGGCCCAAAGCCTTCGCAGTCTCGGGTGGCTGTAGCGGCTCATCGCGGCCCGAACAGCATGCTGTCGCCGAGCTCCTCGGCGCGGGCGCGCTCCAGCTCCTGGTTATACATGCGAAGCGCGTACGACTCGGTGACAAATCCGATCACCCGCCGGTCGGCTATCGACGCGACCACCGGCAGCGTCTCGAGCTCCGACGAGACGAACCGCTCGAGCGCCCCGCGCACCATCTGGCTCGGCAGCAGGTATTGCTCCTCGTCCTGCTTGAGCTCGCGGATCGCCTTGACGTCGGCGTCGTCGTCGAGGTCGGCGACGTAGGCGTCGCTGGTGTTCACCAGCCCGGAATACTGGCCATTCTCGTCGAGCACGAAGACGTACTTCACGCTGCCCAGCGCAAAGCGCCGGCGGAACTCCGAAATCGACATCGTCTCCGGGACGGTGTTGACGTCGCGCCGCATGATCTTGGCGACGGTGAGGTCGTGCATCCAGCCGATATCGGCGGCGCCGCGGATCGGCACGCCGCGGATGTGGAAGCGCCAGGTCGCGAACGAGTAGCCGAAGGTGAAGCGGACCACGGTGACGGCGAAGATCACCGCCACCATCACGCCCATGGCGACGTAGAAGTCGGCGGTCATCTCGAGGACCAGCAGGATCATCGTCACCGGCGCGCCGACCACCGCGGCGGCGACCGCGCCCATGCCGACCAGCGTGTAGGCGAGCACGTCGAGGTGGAGCGACGGCAGCGCCAGCGCCGCGAGCCCGCCGATGGCACCGCCGAACAGCGTGCCGATGAACAGCGAGGTCGAGAACAGGCCGCCGCGGAAACCCGAGCCGATCGACACCGCCGAGGCCATGGCTTTGGCGGGGATCAGCGCCAGCAGCGCGAACGGCGAGAAGCCGAGGCCGAGCACCGCCTCCATGGCGCCGTGGCCGCTGCCGAGTACCTGGGGGAAGAAGAACGCGGTGCCGCCGAGCACCACGCCGCCGATCGCCGGCCGCAGCCAGATCGGCACCGACCAGGCGCGGAAACCACGCTCGATCCAGGTGACGGCGATCATGATGGCGATGCCGAGGCCCGCCGCGGCGATGCCGAGCAGGCCGAACAACGCGTAATCCCAGCCGCCGATCTGGACCGATGTCGCGGTCAGGAAGATCGGCTCCGATCCCAGCAACCAGCGCGAGGTGAAGGCGCCGCCGAGCGCCGCGACCGTCACAGGCGCCAGCACCGCCGGCGAGTACATGCCTATCACCAGCTCGAAAGCGTAAAACGCGCCGGCGAGCGGGGCGTTGAACGCCGCGGCGATGGCCGCCGCGGCGCCGCAGCCGACCAAGGTCCGCAGGTCGCTGCGTCGGACCCGAAGCACCCGACCGGCGGTCGAGGCGAGTCCGGCGCCGATCTGGGTGTACGCCGCCTCCATGCCGACCGAGGCGCCGAAGCCGCCCGACAACAGAGTCAGGATCGCGAGATTGATGCTGTCGACCAGCGACAGCCGTCCGCCATAGAGGGCATTGGCCTCGATCGCGTCGACCATTTCGCGGGGTCGCCAGGTGCGGATCAGCACCGTGACGAGGCCGACGACGAGGCCGCCCACGATCGGCACCGCGATGACGTAGCGCCAGTCGAGTCCGATGCCCTCGCTCAGCAGTTGGCCGCTCGGCATGCGAAACACCGTCTCGTGCAGCCACTGCATCATGACGTGCAGCACGACAACGCCGGCGCCGATGGCGATGCCCATCGCCGCGGCGAGGCCGATCAGCGCGATCTGGTTGTTGCGAAGCTTGCGGCGCTCGAGGTCCCACATGAGCGCCCGCCAGCGCACGCGGGCGGCCTGGTGCGCCTCCTTGATGGAGTTGCCCGAGGGGACCAGACGAGGAATGAGGGTGCCGAAATCGATCACGCGACGCTCGTAGCCATGACGCCCGGGACCGTAGCCTCGGGGGAAGCCGGTGAACGTGCGGTTACTCTATGACGATTTTAGGGCCGGTCCGGCTGGCCCCGGCGAGCTGATCCCATATCTTTTCGGCAATTTCGAGGAATGCCTTCGCGTGCTCGCCGCCCGGCTGCGACGCGACGATCGGCTGGCCCGCATCGGAGGTCTCGCGAATCGGCAGCGCCAGCGGGATTTCGCCCAGGAACGGCACGTTCAGACGCTCTGCTTCGCGCCGCGCGCCGCCGTGGGCGAAGATCTGGCTCTCGTGGCCGCAGTTCGGGCACACGAACGTCGACATGTTCTCGACGATGCCGAGGATCGGTACCGCCACCTTGCGGAACATGGCGATGCCCTTGCGGGCGTCGAGCAGCGCGATGTCCTGCGGCGTCGAGACGATCACGGCACCGGCCAGCGGCACCCGCTGCGACATGGTGAGCTGGGCGTCGCCGGTGCCGGGCGGCATGTCGACGACGAGGACGTCGATCTCGCCCCAGGCGACGTCGCGCAGCAACTGCTCGAGCGCGCCGATCACCATCGGCCCGCGCCAGATCATCGGCGTGTCTTCCTTGACGAGGAAGCCGATCGACATGCAGCGCACGCCGTAGTTCACCATCGGCATCATCTTTTTGCCGTCGGAGCTCGGCGTCGGACGACCGCTGATGCCCATCATGCGCGGCTGCGACGGACCGTAGATGTCGGCGTCGAGCAGGCCGACCGAATGTCCGAGCTTCGCGAGCGCCACGGCGAGATTGGTGGCGACCGTCGACTTTCCGACGCCGCCCTTGCCCGAGGCTACCGCGACCACGTGCTTGATGCCGGGCAGCGGCGCCTTCTGGCCGCCGCCCTCGGCGCCGGTCATCGCCTGGCGTCGCGCCGCAGCGATGTCCGCCTGACTCGACCCCTGGCCGGAGGCGCGCATCGGCGATCCTTGGGGCGTTCCCGGGGGCGAGGCACCCGCCGTCCGTTCCGCGGTCAGCACCGCTGTCACCGAGGTGACGCCGGGAATCGCCTTCACTGCGCTCTCGGCGCGCTTGCGCAGCGGCTCGAGTCGCGGGCCGCGCTCCGGCTCGACCTCGATCGAAAAGCCGATGTTGGTGCCTTTGACGACCACGCCCGACACCATGCCGAGCGAGACGATGTCGCCGCCTCGTTCCTCGTCGCGGACTGCCGCCAAAGCGGCCAAAACGGCGTCACGGGTGATATCGGGCATGTCGGGTGTCCTGAAGGCGCCAAGCCGTTGGAATCCCGAGTGCAAGAAACGGGTCCGGCTCGCGTTGCGCTTACCTATCCCCTGTCATATAAGGCGAGGCCCGCTCCGGCAACACGGACGAGGGCAATGCGTTGGTTCAGCGGAGAGTCAGAATGCCGTGGACGAATCAGGGTGGCGGTGGCGGTGGCGGCGGGGGCGGGGGACCTTGGGGCGGCGGTGGCAGCGGCGGTAGTCGCGGACCCGGCGGTCAAGGCCCGTGGAATCGTGGCCCGCAGCCGCCCGATCTCGAGGACCTGCTGCGGCGCAGCCAGGACCGGTTCCGTAAGATCTTTCCGGGCGGCACCAGCAGCTCGCGCAGCGTCATCTTCATCGTGCTCGCGGCGATCGTGGTGTGGCTCGCCTCGGGCATCTACCGCGTCCAGCCGGACGAGCAGGGCGTCGTCCTGCGCTTCGGCCAGTGGCTGCCAGACCGGACCACGCAGTCGGGCCTTCACTATCACCTGCCGTACCCAATCGAGACCGTGCTGACGCCGAAGGTGACCACGGTCAATCGCATCGATGTCGGCTTCCGCGCCAACGCGTCGGGCTCCGCGTCGCGCGCCGAAGAGGCGCTGATGCTGACCGGCGACGAGAACATCGTCGACATCAACTTCACCGTGTTCTGGGTCATCAAGGACGCGGGCCAGTTCCTGTTCAACGTCCGCGATCCCGAAGAGACGGTGAAGGCGATGGCCGAGTCGGCCATGCGCGAGGTCATCGGCCGCTCCAAGATCCAGCAGGTCCTGGCGGAGGAGCGCGCGCAGATCGAGGTCAGCACCCGCGGGCTGCTCCAGCAGATTCTCGATCATTACGGCAGCGGCATCGACATCACGCAACTCCAGCTGCAGAAGGTCGATCCGCCGGCGCCGGTGGTCGACGCTTTCCGCGACGTGCAGCGCGCCCGCGCCGACGCCGAGCGCGCCCGCAACGAGGCCGAGGGCTATGCCAACGACATCCTGCCGCGCGCCCGCGGCGACGCCGAGCGCATCGTCCAGGAGGGCGAGGCCTACAAGCAGGAGGTGGTTGCGCGGGCCCAGGGTGACGCGCAGCGCTTCCTCTCCGTCTACGAGCAGTACCGCCAGGCGAAGGACGTCACCACGCGTCGCATCTATCTCGAGACGATGGAGCAGATCCTGAGCCACGCGAACAAGATGATCCTCGATCAGAAGGTCGGTTCCGGCGCGGTTCCCTACCTGCCGCTCCCGGGTCTCGCTCCGACGCCGAAGCCGCTGGAGCAGTCCGGCAACCAATCCTCCCCATCCACCGGGCGCTGAGGCACAGCCATGAAGACCAACACCCTTGCGGTTACGGCCGTGGCGGTCCTGGCGCTGGTGCTCCTGGCGCTCGCCACATCCCTGTTCACCGTCAATCAGACCCAGCAGGCGCTGGTGCTGCAGTTCGGCGAACTCAAGCGCGTCATCAAGGAGCCGGGCCTCAAGTTAAAGGTCCCGCTGATGCAGAACGTCGTCTACATCGACAACCGCGTGCTCGATCTCGATCCGCCGGCGGAGGAAGTGATCGCCTCCGACCAGAAGCGCATCGTCGTCGACGCGGTCGCCCGGTACCGCATCAACGATCCGCTCAAATTCCTGCAAACCGTCGGCAACGAGTCGGGCCTGCAGGCGCGGTTGTCGCGCATCGTCAATGGCTCGTTGCGCAATGTCATTGGCAACTACACGCTGCTCGACGTCCTGTCGGAGAAGCGCGCGGCGATCATGTCGGAGATCCGCGACCAGGTGAACGGTGAGGTATCGGGGTTCGGCGTCTCCGTCATCGACGTCCGGCTGCGGCGCGCCGACCTGCCGCAGGCCAACTCCGACGCGATCTTCCAACGCATGCGCTCGGAGCGCGATCGCGAGGCCAAGCAGGCCCGCGCCGAGGGCGCCGAGATCGCCCAGCGCATCCGCGCCCGCGCCGAGCGCGAGCGCACGGTCATCACCGCCGAGGCCCAGAAGACGTCGCAGATCGTCCGAGGCGAGGGCGACGCGCAGTCGGTGAAGATCTACGCCGACGCGTTCGGCCGCGATCCGCAGTTCTTCGCTTTCTACCGTTCGATGGAGGCCTACCGCAAAGCGCTCGGCGGCGATAACACGACCATGGTGCTGGCGCCGGATTCGGAGTTCTTCCGGTTCTTCAACCTGTCCGAGCCGAACGCCGATCCGCGTCCCGCACAGCGCCGGTGAATGGGACCGGTGAGGGGCCCCGTAAGGCTCGCTGACGGAGCCCGGAACGCGTGCCGCGCGGTGTCGTTAGTCCTCGTTAAAGCCCACCAATTGCTGCGTATTGACCCCGGGGGGAGCGTTCCCCGGGGTGCCATATTTCCACCACAATGCGCGGGCAACACGGACGCATTTCCCGCCCCGCTTTGCCGTTCCGGCCCGTCCCGCGGGTCGCGTTATTCGGAGGTCATGTTGATGGTTCCGGTCCTTCGCTCGTTGGCGTCGGGTATTCGTGGCGGCGTGGGCATCCTTGCCGTCGCGGGCCTGATGATCGCCACCCCCCATGCTCCGGCGCAGGCGCGCGGGCCCGAGGGATTTGCCGATCTCGCCGAGCGGCTGCTGCCCGCGGTGGTCAACATTTCGTCGACCTCGGTGTCGCGCGAGCGCGCCCAGCGCGGCCCGGAGATCCCGCAGTTCCCGCCGGGGTCGCCGTTCGAGGAATTCTTCAAGGACTTCCTCGACCGTAACCGCCCCGACGCTCCGCCGCGGCGCGTCACGTCGCTCGGCTCGGGCTTCATCATCGACTCCACAGGCTACGTCGTGACCAACAATCACGTCATCGACGACGCCGAGGAGATCACCGTCATCCTCCAGGACAACACCACGCTCAAGGCGAAGCTGGTCGGCAAGGACACCAAGACCGACATCGCGCTCCTCAAGGTCGATACCGACAAGAAGCTGACATCGGTGAAGTTCGGCGATTCCGACAAGGCGCGCGTCGGCGACTGGGTGATGGCGATCGGCAATCCGTTCGGATTGGGCGGCACGGTGACCGCGGGCATCCTGTCGGCTCGCGCCCGCGACATCAATTCGGGTCCGTATGACGACTATCTGCAGACCGACGCGTCGATCAACACCGGCAACTCCGGCGGTCCGATGTTCAACATGGATGGCGACGTCATCGGCGTGAACACCGCGATCCTGTCGCCGAGCGGCGGCTCGATCGGCATCGGCTTCGCAATCCCGTCGCGTCTGGTGATGACCGTCGTCGATCAGCTCCGCCAGTTCGGCGTGACCAAGCGCGGCTGGCTCGGTGTGCGCATCCAGACCGTCACCGACGACATCGCCGAAAATCTCGGTCTGTCGAAGGCGCGCGGCGCGCTGGTCGCCGGCGTCACCGAAGGTGGCCCGGCCGAAAAGGCCGGCATCGAAGCGGGCGACGTGGTTACCAAGTTTGACGGCAAGGACGTGCCTGACATGCGCCGTCTGCCGCGCATCGTCGCCGAGACGCCGATCGACAAGGAAGTCCCGGTCGAGGTCTGGCGCAAGGGCAAGGCCACCAACGTCAAGGTCAAGGTCGGCGAACTCAAGGAGGAGGAGCAGCAGGCCAAGGACGAGAATGCGCCGCAACCCGAGGCGACGCCGCGCGACACCGCGACGGTGCTCGGCCTGACGCTGTCGTCGCTGACCTCGCCGCTGCGTGACCGCTATAAGCTCGATCCCAACCTCAAGGGCGTGCTCATCACCCAGGTGGCGAACGATTCGCCGGCGCGCGGCCAAGGCCTGAGCCCGGGCGACGTCATCCTCGAGGCAGCGTCGAAGAAGGTTTCGTCGCCCAAGGAGGTGCAGGCGGCGGTTGAGGACGCCAAGTCCAAGAAGCGCAAATCGGTCCTGCTGATGGTCGAGGGGCGCAACGGCCAGAACTTCGTCGTGCTTCCGATCGAGGCGAAGCGCTAGCGTTCCGTAAGGGGCTTACGGAAACGGGCGCCTTCCGGCGCCCGTTTTCATTTTGAGGGCTGGACGCGGGAGACGATCTCGTCGTCGCGATAGCCCTGCAGATACAGGAGACTGCGAAGATCACCGTGGATGATTCGGATCTTTGCCGCCGCGGCAACCGCGGGCTTGGCGTGGAACGCGACACCGAGCCCGGCCGCCTTCAGCATCGGCAGGTCGTTCGCGCCGTCGCCGACGGTGACCGCGTCCTCGGGCGTGAGTCCGCGATTGCCGGCGAGCTTGCGCAGCGCCGCTTCCTTAGCCTCGCGGCCGAGGATTGGCTCGGCCACACGGCCCATGAGATGACCGCCCAGCACGACGAGCTCGTTCGCCTGATGCGTATCGAATCCCAGCCGTTCCTTGATCCGGCCCGTGAACCAGGTGAAGCCGCCCGAGACCAGCGCCGTGTACGCGCCGTGCGCGCGCATGGTCGCGACGAGCTGCGGCGCTCCGGGCATGATGCGCACGCGCTGCATCGCCGCATTCAGGACCGATTCGGGAAGCCCGCGCAGCAGTACCACGCGTTCGCGCACGGCGGCGGCGAAGTCGAGCTCGCCGTTCATTGCCCGGCGGGTGATGTCGGCGACGCGGTCGCGCGCGCCGACGAAGTCCGCGAGCTCGTCCAGCATCTCGTTCTCGATAATGGTCGATTCCATGTCGGCGACGAGCATCTTCTTGCGGCGGCCTTCGGCGGGCACGACGTTGACATCGACGGGCTGATCGTCGAGCGCCGCATGGGCGCGCTTGGCGACGGCCTCGGGATCGCCGTCGAAGGCGATGTCGCACGCGCGCGACGGCGCGAGCCACACCGGGGCCGCGATGGGCGCCGCGCGGGCCGCCTCGTCGGCGGCCAGTTCGGCTGTGCTGTTCGCAAGGGTGCCGCCGCTCGCGGCAATGAGAGACAGGACGAAACGCATGGCGCGCATATTGGGTGCGGTGTCGCGGCTTGGCAAGCGTGCCGCGCCGCGCTTCGGCCCGCCGAGTCGCGCCCCCGATTGTCCCTGAGGTACGATGGAGTATGGGCGTGACCACAAAGCCAATCGTGATCGTTGCCGGGCCGACGGCCAGCGGAAAGTCGGCGCTGGCGCTGCGGCTCGCCGAAGACTTCGGCGGCACGATCATCAACGCCGACTCGATGCAGGTCTACGAGGGCATCGAGATCATCACCAGCCAGCCCGATGCGGACGCGCGCGAGCGCAGGCCGCACCGCCTCTACGGCGTGCTCGATCCCGCCGATCCGTGCTCGACCGCGCGCTGGCGCGATCTCGCCCGCGCCGAGATCGCGCGTACGGAGGAGGCGGGGCGCCTGCCGATCCTGGTGGGCGGCACCGGGCTCTACCTGCGCACCCTGATGAGCGGCATCGCGGACCTGCCGCCGATCGCCGACGAGGCGCGCAGCAAGGCGCGCCGTCGCCACGCCGATCTCGGAGGAGCCGCGTTCCGCATCGAACTTGCGACGCTCGATCGGGAGTCGGCCGAGCGGCTCCATGCCAGCGACACCCAGCGACTGATCCGCGCCTACGAGGTGGCGGTCGGGACGGGAACGTCGCTGTCCGAATGGCAGCGCCGCGCCAACGCCGATGGTGCCGCATCCGATCTCGCGGCGTTCACGATCGTGCTCGATCCCCCGCGCGAGGGACTGCGCACCACCATCGCGACGCGGCTCGCGGCCATGGTGAAAGCAGGCGCCGTCGACGAGGTGCGGGCACTAATGGCGCGCCAGCTTCCCGACGATCGGCCGGCGATGAAGGCGCTCGGCGTGCGCGAGTTTGCCGCGCACCTCGCCGGACTGTCGTCGCTGGACGAGGCGATTGCCGCGACGGCGATTGCAACCGCGCAGTACGCGAAGCGCCAGTCGACCTGGTTCCGGCATCAGACCGAGCCCGATATTCTGCTAAACGCGAAATTTTCGGAAAGCGCATACCCAGAATTAACTTCTAAAGTTTCAAAGTTTCTCTTGACGGCGAAAGATTGACGCTTTAGGTTCCGCGCAGCTTGAACGGGGCCAGTCATGCTGGCCCCGTTTGTCGTCCCCGTGGCTGCGTTTCGAAGCGGCAATTTCTCGTCGATGCTTGTGGGTTGGGATCGGAGTGGTGTGATGAAAACCGTTGAGATGACTGGATCGGATCTCCTGCTGGCGACCTTGAAGGATCTCGAGGTCGAGCATGTCTTCGGCTATCCGGGCGGCGCGGTCCTGCCGATCTACGACTCGCTGTTCAAGCAGAACGCGCTCCGCCACATCCTGGTGCGCCAGGAAGGCGGCGCGGTGCACGCGGCCGAGGGCTACGCGCGCTCGACCGGCAAGGTCGGCGTCGTGCTGGTGACCTCGGGCCCGGGCGCCACGAATGCCGTGACCGGCCTCACCGACGCGCTGATGGATTCGATTCCGATCGTCTGCCTGACCGGGCAGGTGCCGACGCACCTGATCGGCAACGACGCCTTCCAGGAAGCCGACACGACGGGCATCACCCGGCCGTGCACCAAGCACAATTACCTCGTGAAGAACGTGAGCGACCTCGAGCGCGTGCTCAACGAGGCGTTCTACGTCGCGAGTTCGGGCCGCCCCGGCCCGGTCGTGGTCGACCTGCCGAAGGACGTGCTCCAGGCCAAGGTGAAGTACCAGGGCCTCGCTGCCAAGGGCGCGGCCAAGTCGCATCCGAGCTACAAGCCGGCGACCAAGGGCGATCCGAGCGCGATCGCCGAAGCCGTCGCCCTGATGGCCAACGCCAAGCGGCCGATCTTCTACACCGGCGGCGGCGTCATCAACTCGGGCCTGCAGGCGTCGAAGCTCCTCATCCAGCTCGTCAAGGAGACCGGGTTCCCGATCACCAACACGCTGATGGGGCTCGGCGGCTATCCGGCATCCGACCGGCAGTTCCTCGGCATGCTCGGCATGCACGGGACCTACGAGGCCAACCTCGCGATGCACGGCTGCGACGTGCTGATCAACGTCGGCGCGCGGTTCGACGACCGCGTGACCGGCAAGATCGCCGCCTTCGCTCCCAACGCGAAGAAGATCCATATCGACATCGATCCGTCGTCGATCAACAAGAACGTCATGGTCGACGTGCCGATCGTCGGCGACGTCGCGCAGGTGCTGCGCCAGATCATCAAGGGCTGGCAGGAAACGCCGAAGAAGCCCGATGCAAAGGCGCTCGCCGAGTGGTGGAAGCAGATCGACAAGTGGCGCGGCCGCAACTGCCTCGCCTACGAGCCGAGCGAAAAGCTGATCAAGCCGCAATACGCGCTGCAGCGGCTGGCGCACCACATGGCGGGCAAGGACACCTACATCTCGACCGAGGTGGGCCAGCACCAGATGTGGGCGGCACAGTTCCTCCACTTCGAGAAGCCGCGCCACTGGCTGACGTCGGGCGGCCTCGGGACGATGGGCTACGGCCTGCCGGCGGCGATCGGCGCCCAGATTGCGCACCCCGACGCGCTCGTCGTCGACGTCGCGGGCGAAGCCTCGATCATGATGAACATCCAGGAGATGTCGACCGCCGTCCAATACCGGCTGCCGGTGAAAATCTTCATCCTCAACAACCAGTACATGGGGATGGTGCGGCAGTGGCAGGAGCTGCTGCACGGCGGCCGCTACTCGGAGTCCTACATGGCGAGCCTGCCGGACTTCGTGAAGCTCGCCGAGGCGTTCGGCGCCGTGGGTTTGCGCGCCGAGAAGCCGTCGCAGCTCGACGACGTCATCAAGGAGATGATCGGGACCAGGAAGACGGTGATCGCCGATATCATGGTCGATCCGGCGGAGAACTGCTTCCCGATGATCCCGTCGGGCGCCGCGCACAACGAGATGCTGCTCGGTCCGGCCGACAAGGCCGCCAAGCCGATCTCCGAAGAGGGCATGGTGCTGGTCTGATCGCGTTGCGCCCGCGGCTGCGGGCGCGATCGCTTGGGCGCGCTCACATCGAACTCGAATCGAACAAGACAAGAACAAGACAATACGTGCTGAAAGGGTTGAGGGTGGCCAACAACACCAGTGACATCCGCGTTCACACGATCGCGGTGGTGGTCGACAACGAAGCCGGCGTGCTCGCGCGCGTCATCGGGCTGTTCTCCGGACGCGGCTACAACATCGAGAGCCTGACGGTCGCGGAGATCGATCCCGAGAACCGTCGCTCGCGCATCACCATCGTGACCTCCGGCACGCCGCAGGTGGTCGAGCAGATCAAGGCGCAGCTCCGCCGTTTGGTGCCGGTGCACTCGGTCGCCGACCTGACCATGGACGGCCCCGCGGTCGAGCGCGAGCTCGCCCTGGTGAAGGTCGTGGCGAGCGGCGAGAAGCGTGTCGAATCGCTCCGCATTGCCGACGTGTTCCGCGCTGGGGTGGTCGATTCGACCACCAAGTCGTTCACGTTCGAGATCACCGGCTCGACCGAAAAGATCAATGCTTTCATCAAGTTGATGGGGCCGTTGGGGCTCAAGGACCTGTCGCGCACCGGGGTGGTTGCTATTGCCCGGGGCGAAAAGCCCATCTAAAACACCAGCCCCGCACACACCCGCCCCTCCGAGGGGCCCTCTGGGCCTGCTTCGCGGGACGTCCAACCAAGGAATACGCTCATGCGCGTCTACTACGATCGCGATGCCGATGTGAATCTGATCAAGGGCAAGAGGGTGGCCATCGTCGGCTACGGCAGCCAGGGTCACGCCCACGCTCTCAACCTCAAGGACTCGGGCGTGAAGGACGTCGTCGTCGCGCTGCGCCCCGGCTCGGCGACCGCGAAGAAGGCCGACGTGGCGGGCCTCAAGGTCTTGACGCCGGCCGAGGCCGCGAAGACCTCGGATGTGGTGATGATCCTCGTCCCCGACGAGCTGCAGGCATCGCTGTGGAAGGACGAGCTGCGCGACAACATGAAGAAGGGCGCGGCGCTTGCGTTCGCCCACGGCTTCAACATCCACTTCAAGCTGATCGAGCCGCGTCCCGACCTCGACGTGTTCATGGTTGCGCCGAAGGGCCCGGGCCACACCGTGCGCTCCGAGTACCAGAAGGGCGGCGGCGTGCCCTGCCTGATCGCGGTGGCGCAGGACGCGTCGGGCTCCGCCCATGACGTCGGCCTGTCCTACGCCTCCGCCATCGGCGGCGGCCGCTCGGGCGTGATCGAAACCACCTTCCGCGAGGAATGCGAGACCGATCTCTTCGGCGAGCAGGTCGTGCTGTGCGGCGGTCTCACCTCGCTGATCCAGGCCGGCTTCGAGACGCTGGTCGAGGCCGGCTACGCGCCGGAGATGGCGTACTTCGAGTGCCTGCACGAGGTGAAGCTGATCGTCGACCTCATCTACGAGGGCGGCATCGCCAACATGCGCTACTCGATCTCCAACACGGCCGAGTACGGCGACTACACCCGCGGCCCGCGGATCGTCGACGCCCAGACCAAGGCCGAGATGAAGAAGATCCTGTCGGAGATCCAGACCGGCAAGTTCGCCCGCGACTGGGTGCTCGAGAACCAGGCCGGTCAGCCGAGCTTCAAGGCCATGCGCCGCGCCTCCGCAGAGCATCCGATCGAGCAGGTCGGCGAGAAGCTCCGCGCGATGATGCCGTGGATCGCCAAGAACAAGCTGGTCGACAAGACCCGCAACTGACGCCGACGCCTCGACGTCGAACAAAGAGGGCGGGACCTAACAAGGGATCCCGCCCTTATTTTATCGCGCGGCCGGGGAGATCAGCCGCACGAGCGCTGCGTGTCGGCCTTTCCGATCAGCCGTTGAACGAGATCGATCAGCTCCAGCGGTATCACGGGCTTGCGCAGCGAGCCGCTCGCGCCCTGCATGACACTGCTCTTGAGCTAGAGATAGCCGGGCCCCTGAATGCGCTCGCCCATCGTCACCACCGGCAGCGACGGCAGATCCCTTTTCACGTGACGCAGCACCTCGAACCCGTCGCGGATCGACAAGAAGCGGTCGGTGACGACGAGATCAGGCGGCTGCCGGTCGATGTGGGACAGCGCCTTGGGCGAGCTTGCGAACGCGTGCACCGTGTATCCCGCGCAGGTGAGAAGGGTCGCGATAGTGGTGGTGAACGTGGTCGTCATCGACGATGACGATTGTGCCGAGGCGGTGGCTGGCCATGCGCGCGACCCTGCGGAACGCCGTCGCCTTGGTAAAGAACTCGAAAGGATGTGCGCGCCGGT